>ERZ772946.171-NODE-171-length-30597-cov-12.0845_pt1 | contig 30597 bp, 34 predicted proteins | sample MGYA00511680_ERZ772946 | MGnify/ENA primary metagenome ERZ772946 (study PRJEB29015, sample SAMEA2737918) | human oral metagenome | biome: human oral; feature: human-associated habitat; material: dental | place: China | collected 2016 ... | reverse complement strand
CAAGCCCGATTTTAGCAAATATCGCAGTCAGCGCCGCAAAGAGTGCTGATGCAAGTGCCCAAACCGCCCAAGTTTCCATGATTTTCCTTTAGAAAAATTGCTGAATTATAGCCCCATTTAGATAAAATTTGTTTATAATTTCGCGAGCGTCGCAGCAAAAAGCCAAATCGCAAGCGAGCAATCCTACGAAGGCGGCATTGAAATTTTAAAATTTTAGCCGCAAAATACGGCTAAAATTTAGTTCCGACAAGCAAAGCTCGCCTCGCGCGCTACCGAATGAGTTTGGGCGCCGTTTGAGTGGTGTGCCGCAAGACACGGTTCGCAGAAACTGCCATAAAATTTCGCTTTGGCAAGATAAAATTTTATCTAGGCAAGACGAGCTTTCCTTCGAATGCAAAATTCTATTTTAATTCAGCAAAAGCACGACCGAATACGCCTTCGTAAATCCAAACGCGATATAAATTTCCCCTGAGCAGAAAGATCTGAATTTAAAAAATATTTATCGTTTGTATATAAAATCTCAAAATTTCTACGAGGAGAGCTTATGAAAAAATTTCTACTCGCGCTCATTGCGATATTCGTTTTAGCGGGCTGTGGCAGCGACCCGAAAGGCGTAGCCGAGGACTTCATCAGAGCCCTATACGAGGGCGATTCTAAGACTTTGGTGGATGCTATAGACATACCCGATAAGGACAGATCAGACGACGGCTCTATGCAGATGATAAACGGCAAACTGATGCAGATGGCGGGTGCCGGCAAGGAGGAGGCCTCTAAGCGCGACGGGCTAAATGGCGTCTCGGGCGAGCTGCAAAATAACGACGAGAAATCGGCGCTCGTGAAAGTCGTCGTGTCTTTTAAAAACGGCACGAACCGTACCGAGAGCGTTAAACTCGTCAAAAAAGACGGCAAATGGAAGGTTGCGCTTTAGCCAAAAAACTTCTAGTTTGTCTGATCTTCGCTCTAGGCGCATTCGGCGAGCTTTGGACGCTAACACGCGCGCCTACGGCAAAAGAGCCGCTGCGGGTGCCGGATGAAATTTTATCAAATCTACGCACGGGCGATCTCGTCTTTCGCATGGGCGACGTTACCGACAGCCGCATAATCGCAACCGCAACGAATTTTAAATACTCGCACGTAGGCATAATCGTGCGCGAACGCCCGCTCGTGATAGTGCACGCCGTAACGGGCGAGGGCGAGCGAGACGGCGTCGCGGCCGTTTCGATGCAGGAGTTTTTGGCGCATGCGCGAGACTTTGGCGCGGCGCGGATAAATTTTTTAAGTGAGGAGCAAAAGGCGCGCCTAGCTACCTCTTTACTTAAGCGCGTCGGCGAGGGTTTTACGCTAAGACCTCGTGGCGAAGCGAACCTCTACTGCACGACGCTACTTGAGCAAGAAATCTCTAAAATCACGGAATTTTCGCCGCAGTATTTTAAGCTAAGCTTAGCCGCCCTGGGCGGCGAATACCTCGCGCCGAAGGCATTTTGGCACTACGGCGGCATCGAAATTTTATACGAGCGGTAGGCGCAGCTTATCTTGGACCGGAATTTTGCGCGCTGTGTAAATTTAAATATCGCATCAATTCAAATCCGCGAATGAATAGAATTTAAGCTTAGAATTCTGCGCCGTAAAATTTCGGTCAAATTTCGCCTTTACGCTAAATTTTAAAATTCCGAAACGGCGTAAAATTCCACTAATTGCTAAATTTGCAAAATTTAGTAGGCGTGGAATTTTATAGGGCGTGTAACTTGCAAAATTTTAAAAAGCGAAGTGCGCTTCGTCTCTACAGCTCGCCGAAAAGCGCTTCGAGATTTTTAAGACCTTCTTCCTTGGATACCTTTTTCTCGCTCGCCAAGCCGGTTTCGATAAGCTCGATCTCGCAGCCGCACAGCATCGAGGCGAGGCGGATATTTAGGCCGTTTTTGCCGATCGCTTTGCTTTTTTGATCGGGGTTTACGTAGACGATCGCCTTGCCGTCCTGCGTTATTTTGACCGAGTTTACGATCGCAGGCGCCATCGCGCGAGTGATCAAAATTTCGGGGCTTGCGGAGTATTCAAACGCGTCGATGCTCTCGCCGCTTCCGTCTTGCAAATTTTTGCTTAAAAATCTACTTACCGCGTCGATGCGAGCGCCTCCTTTGCCGACGGTAGCGCCTACCGGATCGACGTTTGGCGAGACGGCGCTAAGCGCGATCTTAGCGCGCCTACCCGGAATCCTAGCGCAGGCTTGGATGATGACGCTGCCGTCTTTGATCTCGGGGACTTCGGCGGCGAGTAGGGCTTCTAGGAATTTCGGGCTGGTGCGCGAAAGTTCTAGTCTGATACCGTGGGATTTGTCGATGGCTACGTTTTTGATGACGGCTTGCAGCACGTCGCCCACTTTGAAATTTTCGCCCTTGATGCGGTTTTTTTGCGGCATGAAGGCTTTCGTATCCTCGATCTCTACGTAGGTCGTGCCGTCGTGATCGATCTTAGTGACCGTGCCGTGGGTGAGAGTGCCTACCTTGCTTTTATAGTTTTCAAAAATTTTCTCCTCAAGCAGCCTTTGGATATGAAAATTTAGCTCTCTAGCCAGCACGCCGGAAGCCGTACGACCGAGGTTTTCAATATTTATTTCGTAGCTTAGCTCATCACCGATCTCCGCGTTTTCGCCTATTTTTTTGGCTTCGCTCAGCGCGATGAAGTTGTGATCATCGAGTCGCTCGTCATCATCTGCGACGACGTGGACCTTTTGGTAAAGCTTGACGCGTTTGGTCTGCGGATCGACTTCGCTGTCGTAGAGATACTCCTCGCCGAAAAGTCTTTTTGCGGTCTGGATGAACGCCGTTTTGACGCGCTCTTTGACGTCTGCGGGCTCAAGCCCCTTTTCATTTGCAATCGACTCGATGATGTCGGTGATTTTTTCCATAAATTTTCCTTAAGATTTGATTTCGTGCTACTAAATTTGGATTTTAAATTTTGAAGTGTGGTATTATATGGAATTTTGACTTTATTTTTATTTAAACGAATTATTATCTAAATTTCGCTAAACTCGCGGGTTTAAAAAGATAAATGAAAGGATAGATCATGCAGCTAAAACTTGCCAGAACGGAGCTTGCTTCTAAGCCAAAAAGCGTTAAGATCGAGGATTTGCAAGCCCAAGTAGAAAAGAGCGGACAGAAAATATTTTATCTGGATAGAGAAAATTCTCAAAAAGATTTAGCCGCTTTGGTGGATTTTTTCGATACTAAGGGTTTTAGCGTGTATCAGCGCATAGTGCGATACGGGCTGAACGAAAACGAGTATATGTACGAGGTGCATATCCTTTGAGCAAACTCCTTTTCATCCAGACCCTAGGTTGTGCGATGAACGTGCGCGATAGCGAGCATATTATCGCGCAGCTAAAAGAGCAAGATTACGAGATTACCGACGACGTAAATATTGCAGATCTGATCTTAATAAATACCTGCTCAGTGCGCGAAAAGCCCGTGCATAAGCTTTTTAGCGAAATCGGAGCTTTTGATAAAGCGCGAAAAAAGGGCTCTAAAATCGGCGTTTGCGGCTGCACCGCAAGCCATCTGGGCGGAGAAATTTTTAAGCGCGCACCATTCGTGGATTTCGTACTCGGCGCCAGAAACGTATCCAAAATTTCGCAAGCCGTACGTACGCCTAAATTTATCAGCACGGACATAAACTACGACGAGAGCGAGTTTGCATTCGGCGATTTCGCGAGCTCGCCATATAAATCCTTCATAAACATAATGATCGGCTGCGATAAAAAGTGCTCCTACTGCATCGTGCCGCAGACTAGAGGCGATGAAATTTCGATCCCCGCTCAAATCATCTTGCGCGAAGCCGAAAGATCCGCAGCTCGCGGCGCCAAAGAGATATTTTTGCTCGGTCAAAACGTCAATAATTATGGTAAGCGCTTTTCTAACGCGCACGAAAAAATCGACTTCAGCGATCTGCTCGTGCGGCTTGGCGAGATAGAGGGCATCGAGCGCATCCGCTTTACCAGCCCGCATCCGCTGCATATGGACGATAAATTTTTGGACGTTTTTTGCAATAATCCTAAAATTTGCAAATCGATGCACATGCCGCTGCAAAGCGGCTCGAGTAAGGTTTTGCGCGATATGAAGCGCGGATATACCAAGCAGTGGTATCTAGACCGCGCGCTTAAGCTACGCCAAAGCTGCCCGGGCGTGGCGATTAGCACCGACATCATCGTGGGCTATCCGAGCGAGAGTGAGGATGATTTTGCTGAGACGATGGAGGTATTAGAGGCGGTAAAATTCGAGCAGGTTTTTTCCTTTAAATTTAGCCCGCGACCGCTTACGCCAGCGGCAAGCTTAAAGCCGCTTGATGATGAAATTTCAAGCGAAAGATTAAGCAGGTTGCAAAGCGCCCACGTTAAAATTTTAGACGAGATCGCAGGGGCGCAAAAAGATAAAATTTTCGATGTATATTTCGAGGAGCTGCGCGAGGGCGGCACTGTGTGCGGTAGAAGCTTTTCAAATTTTTTAATCTGCGCGCAAGGCGGCGAAGAGCTGCTAGGCAAAACGCGCAGAGTGCGTATCGAAAAGACCGCCAGAATGGCGCTTTATGGACAAGTTATCGCTTAAAAAGCGGTTGTTTTTCCGCGTCGCCGAATATCTCATTTTTATCCTGATTTGGTGTATTTTTTTAACGTGCAGGGTTAAATTTACCCCCACGAAGCTGCCCGAAAAGCCCTGCGTCGTCGTGTTTTGGCATGGAAGACTGGCGATGATGAGCTTTGCGTATAGGCGCTGGTGGCTGCGGGATTTCGGCAGCAAGAGGCGCGCCAAGGTCATCATCTCAGATCACAAAGACGGCGAGATAATTACGCGCGTGATTTCGCATTTCGGCATCGGCGCGATCCGCGGCAGTAGCTTCAAGGGCGGAGCGCGTGCGCTTATGGGCGCGATCAAAGAGATAAAAAACGGTACCGACGTCATCATCACTCCCGACGGTCCGCGCGGTCCGCTTCACAGCGTCGCCGACGGCGCCGTGATCCTTGCGCAGCGGCTAAACTTAGACATTTACGCACTAAATTACGAAGCGAGCAGTTTTTGGAAATTTCATAGCTGGGACGAGATGGTATTGCCAAAGCCGTTTTCGCGCATAAATTACAGCCTCAGCGCGCCGTTAAATTTAACTGGGCTTAGCCTCGATGCGGGTAAAGAGGCGATCAGGCAACTGCTTTTTGCAAGCGCCGAGCAGGACGTTAAATTTTAGTTTGAAATAATAGTGTTTCGGTATAATTGCAATTTTAGGAGAAAAAATGGCACTATTTAAAGCAAAATCATTCCTCGGCGTCGCTAAAAGTGCCGACGCATGCGAGTTTTTTTATAGAAAATTGGGCTTTGGCAAAAGAATTTTGGATGAGAAATCCGATCGCTTTCCTATCGCGCAAGAAAATGATCTGGCTACCTCACTGGCGGGCTTTGCGGATCTGAGTGATAAAAATTTAATCTCCTGTGTGCTGATTGACGACGAAAATCAAAGAGTGCATTTTAACGAGGATTATATGATTAAAGAAAATAGCATTTATCAAAAAGTCGATGATAGCTTCATAGTGGAATTTCCTCGCGCAAGTGCACAGGCGGCGGATGAGACTTTTGGAATAGAATTTAGCTCACACGCCAGTTTATTTAAAATTTTATACTTCTTGCTAAAAAATCAAAGCGATTTTGAAAATATGGCGATGTTTGCACTGAAATTTAATAATCGCGCATGTTTTGTCGTCGCCAACCAAGAGCGCGTGCTCTATGCCGACATAATGCGTATCGATGAGGAGATGCAGGCGGCGATGAGCGACGCGGACGAGCTATTTTACGAGCTTTTAAATTTTCAGATCGAGACCTTCTACAAATCCGAAAATAGCGAGTTTCTCACCAACGTTTTCATCTACTCCGACGGCACGCTTAGCAACGAGATCGGCTATGTGATTTTCACGCGCATCTTCATCAAAACAAATTTGATAAATCTAAATTTCGCCGATTACATCAACAAAATCGCGATGCTGGAAGCCCGCTAGATCAAATTTTTCGCTTCGCACCTAGGCAGAATTTTAAAATTTTATCTTTGCAATTGCGCTTGCTTGATACGATTTAGTTGCCTGTTTGCGCCGCATTTTATTAAATTTTATTTCGCGTTACATAATGGATTTTGGCTGGGTAAAATCATTCGTATTTTAAACGGCTCGCTTTTAAATTTAAGCTTATTTACTGCAAAGCGCCTGTCTTGCACCGTAAATTTTGTCTTTTTCACAAATCCCGATTAATTTTGCGTAAAAAATTTTCTATCAAAGCTCGCCTTTGCTCCACGTCGTCATTCTCGCTAATGCCCTCTAGCTCGCTTGCGTGATGGGCCTTGGGCGGGATATCTTTCAGATACGACCACACCTCGTCCTCGCTTAAAATTTTGCCGTGTAGATCAAAACCTACGTTTAGCGCCCTGCCCGAAACTTCAGCCATATCTGCGTGCAGGTGACCGTAGAGCATCAGCGCGCCATAATGGCAGTTTGCCCACTCGATCATCGGGTAGTGAGACAGAGCCGCTCTCTTATGTGATAGGCGCACAAAGGCATAGCTCACGATCTGCTCAAACATAAAATTGCCGTCCGCCTTGCGCTGGCTTAGCAGTTCGTTTTTCATCGCAGCGATCCGCCCGTCGTGGTTGCCAAGCAGCAAAAAATGTCGCCCGTTCAGTCTGCGTAGCAGTTCGCAAGTGTGCGCAAAATCCTTGTGAAAGGAGACGTCGCCGAGATTATAGACAAGATCCTCAGGTGTAACAAGCGCATTCCAAGCGGCGATGAGATTTTCATCCATCTCGGCTACGTTCGCGCCTTTTCTAAAATTCGGGTATTTTTTCAGCACCAGCTCGTGGCCGAAGTGCAGATCTGAGGTAAAATAAACGCTCATAAAAGCTCCTCAAATAGCGCAAGATCCGCGCCTGCGGCAAATAAAAATCCGCGGTTTATCGGCGGGATGGCGAGCCGCCTGCACGCTTCTTTAAATTTCTTTTCCATCGCCGCTTTAATATATGGCGTTACGAGAATAAAATTTTTGCCCGCACCCACGGCTACCTTGCCGCTTAGCACGCAGCCTGCGCCGTTTTCCAGGCAGCGCGTGCATTCGTTTCGCTGTGCCGAGCTTAGCACTAGTCCTAGCCGCTTGCACGCCTGATCTACGCCGCGAAGCTCGCCAAGACCGCGTTTTACGAGATAAATTTTAGGTGCGGGATTAGAAATTTCGGGAGTTAAGCTTAACGCGTCGGTCGCCAAAAACTCAAAGCTTTTTTTCACGCCGCTAAAGTACTCATTTAAAAACGGCTCGCTAAATTTCGCGCGAATAAAGCCGCGTTTAAACCGGTCCGTCAAATTCGTTTCGTCGGTGAAGTATTTTAAGTTTCGCTCACGCAAAAACCGCTCCAGCTCGCACTTTCGCACGCCTAGAAGCGGACGAGCGATCACGTAGTCCTCGCGGGGCTCAAGCTCTTGCATGCCAAGTAGCTCGCTAAGCCCTGCACCGCGCCCAAGTTGCATCAAAAACCACTCGAATTTATCGTCAAACTGATGCGCCAAAATCAAATTTTCATATCCCCGCTCGCGGCAAATCTCGGCGAAAAACTCGTATCTGGCCGCGCGCGCCTCGTGCTCAAAATTTGACTCGCCCAGCTGCACGCTTTTTACGTAGATTTGTTTGTTAAATTTAGCCGCCAGATCTCGCGCCGAGGCGACTTCATCTTTGCTTTGCGCGCGGACGTTATAGTCCACGATCGCAAGGTCAAATTTCACGCCCGCCTCGTCCAGAAGGTAAAAAAGCGCCGTGCTATCGACGCCGTGCGAAAAGGCAAGCAGATTTTTGCCGGCTCGCAGCAAGGCTAGAATTTTGCTCGGAATTTCAGGCGGATTTTTCATCTCTCTTACGAGCTTTTTAGCACTCGCGCAAGCAGCCTATCGCCCGCAAATTCCGTGATTTTGCACTCGTATAGACCGCCTACTTTTAGATTTTGCACGTAGCTTTCGTTGATTAAAATTTCGCCGTCGATGTCCTTGTCCCATGCAAGAGGCTTGGCGCCGTAAAAAAACTCGCCCTCGCTGCTGGCGCCTTCGATTATTAGGGGCATCTTTTTGCCTACGAGCGCGCGCATGCTGCTATCTATCACCTCGCGCGTGATTTTCTCGATCTTATTTAAGCGGCGGCTAATCGTCCGCGCAGGGATTTGCGGCATCGCAAAGCTCGCCGTATCCTCCTCCTTGCTGTAAGCAAAAGCTGAAATTCTATCAAATTTAAACTCCTGCAAAAAGTCGCAAAGCTCGTCAAATTCTACGTCTGTTTCGCCTGGGTGTCCGACGATGATGCCCGTGCGGAGGAACGAGTTTGGCGCTGCACGCATTAGGCTTAAAAGCTCTTTGATCCGCGCCGCGCTCGCGCCGCGCTTCATCAGGCTTAGCATTTTGTCGTTTATGTGCTGAATCGGCATGTCGAAGTAATTTGCGAAAACGGGTGAGCCCACGATCGTGCGGATGAGTCGCTCGTCGGTGCTGGTGGGGTAGAGATACAGCACGCGCGCGACCTTGACGCCCTTTATTTTTTCGATGCGTTTTATCAGCGCGACTAGATCTATGTCCTGCTCGTGGACTTTTTCGTCGCCAGCACTCTCGCCGCCAGAGCCCTTATCGCAGACGAGCCTACTTTGAGCGGCAATTCTATCTCTCGCGCCGCCGCTTGAGTCATTGGGGTTTTGCTCGCAGCAAGAGGCGTTAAAATTCTCTCCGTCGCGAAAGCTTGCAAAATTTAACTCGCCTTCGGAGCCTTTAAAATTTGATCCGCCGTTTTTGCCGCGCCTTAGATCGCGACCGAAGCTGCTGGAATCCTGCGCGATAAAGCTGAAATCGTAAAATCCGCGCGCCACCAAGCCGCGCACCTCCGCTTCGATATCCTCGATGCTGCGGCTTTTTAGGCGGCCTTTGAAGCTCGGAATGGCGCAGAAAGAGCACTTTTGATTACAGCCTTCCGAAATTTTAACGTAAGCATGGTAGTTTGAGCCTGTTATCACGCGCGAAGAGGTAAGCGCGGGGCTTTGCAGATAGGTTTGCGGGCTGAATAAATTCTGCTTTTTTAAAATCATTTCATCGATTTTATCGTAGTCGCCAACGCCGCTAAAAATATCGACCTCGGGCAGTTCGCGCATGAGCTCGTCCTTGTAGCGCTGCATCAGACAGCCCGTGACGACCAGCAGCGCGCCGCTTTTTTTCTGCTCGCTAAGCTTCAAAATCGTGCGGATACTCTCCTGCTTGGCACTTGCTATGAAGCCGCAGGTATTTACGATCATCACGTCCGCACTTGCAGGTTCATCCGTGAGCTCGTAGTTTTGCAGACGCCCGAGCATGATCTCGGAGTCGACTAAATTCTTATTGCAGCCTAGAGAAACGAGATGGAGTTTTGCCATTTTACAGCCAGATATTATCGATCAGACGGGTTGTGCCAACCTTTGCGGCAAGCAGGATTATCGTATCGCCTTGCTTGATCTGCGAAATTTCATTAAATTTATAATCCACGAACGCTATGTAATCGACCGCCAGCGGCTCAAGCACGCTAAGCATCTTTTCGCGGACGATGTTTAGGCTGATCTCGCCTTTTTTAATAAGCGAGCTGGCATTTAGCAAGGAGCGTGAAAGCTTAAGCGCCATAAGCTTGCCCTCCTCGTCCAAATAGGCGTTGCGCGAGCTAAGCGCCAAGCCGTCGCTCTCGCGCACGATCTCACAAGGGATGATATTTATAGGCATAAAAAAGCTCTTTACCATCTTCTGCACGATGAAAAGCTGCTGGGTGTCCTTTTTGCCCATATAAACGTTGCTAGGACGAGTTAGATTAAAAAACTTATTTAGCACCTTAAGTACGCCGTCGAAGTGCCCGGGGCGCGTTTTGCCTTCTAAAATTTCACTTATTGGCTTAGGTGCTATGATTGCTGGCTCCTCCGTGCCGTAAATTTCATCCACGGTCGGGATAAAAAGCGCGTTCGCATCGAGGCTCTCGCAAATTTTAATATCGCCCGCTTCGTTTTTTGGATAGCTATTTAGATCCTCTCCAGGCAAAAACTGCGCCGGATTGAGGAATGCCGAGACGATTACGGTGTCGTTTTCGTTCCGCGCTCTTTTTATGAGGCTTGCATGCCCCGCGTGCAAAGCCCCCATCGTAGGTACGAAGCCCACGCTGCCGCTTGCTGATGCCCTGAAGCTTTTTAGCTCCTCTACACTTCTAATGATCTGCATTGTTCTCTCTTTTCAATATAAAATATTAAGGTTGGCAATTATATCAAAAAATATTAAAGGTATAAATTAAGCGCGAAAGGGCGGTCTATTTAGCGAGCGTTAATCAATAAGTACTAAAATCTACCACGAGCTTTAGCTCTAAAATAAACTTCAAAAGGAGCGAAAATGGCTACTCAAGAGACAAATTTAGATTCTTTGAAAAAAGATATCGACTCTTTAAAAGCGGATTTTAAAGAGATTATGAAGTCTATCAAAAACATAGGCGCAGAGCGTGCGGAGTCTGCTAAAGATAAAATTCTAGATCAGCTAAATAGCAATGAGATCAAAAAATATATAGATGATCTAAGGCTCAAAGGCAAAGACGGCATAGAAAGCGTAAATGACACGATAAAACAAGATCCGATAAAAAGCATCGCTATCGCGGCGGGCGTCGGATTTTTGCTCGCTTGGTTGCTAAAAAAATAATGGCCGGCATATCTGAATTTATAGTTTCGGTAGTAGAGCTCGTAGACGCTCAAGCTAGCGATATCAGGCGCTCTTTTTTAAAGAGCGCCAACTCGGTTTTACTAAATATAATTACGGGCGTGATTTGCATTATAGGCTTGGTTTTCTTTTTGCTAGGGCTGCACGCGCTTCTTGAAAAAACCATCGGAGAAATTTGGGCGTATTTTGCTTGCTCTATCGCAGCTTTTTTATGCTCTATTATCGTATATAAGGTGCTTTCGTGCAAAGCGAAATGACAAAAGAAAAGCTAAGACTAGTGGTGTCTATGCTTGAAGACAAAAAAGCCGATTGCAAAAAGTTGAAGCTAGAAGAAGCAAAGCTAAAACTGCTACTAAACGACCCCTTGCCTGATCTCTCGACTGAGCTTAAACTGATTAATCATGGCAATATCAAGCAGGTTTTGATATCCCTAATAGATAAATGCTTAATAATGCCCGCCTTAAATAAAATTTTATAAACAACCTTAATCCAAAATATGTTATAATCACGCCAAAAGCATAAAAAGGTCTTAAATTTTGGATAATTATGAATACACGGAACTTTTAAAAACCCTAAATACTAAAGTCGAAAATATTGCAGGCGTCGTAAAACCGGAGAATATTAAAGCGCGCCTAAAAGAGATCGAGGAGCTTGAAAACGATCAAAATCTCTGGCAGGACATCGCAAAAGCAGGCGCCATCGGTAAGGAAAAAACTAAAATTTCAAATGTCTTAAATAAATTTCTAAACGCCAAAAACGCCGTAGACGACGCAAAGGCTCTATATGAGCTGGCAAACTCGGAAAACGACGAGGAGACGATAAACTCGCTTTTTGCCGAAGCGGGTGAGTTAGAGGACAAGATCATAAATTTAGAAATTTCTATGATGCTTAGCGGCGAAAACGACGATAAAAACGCTATCGTCAGCATTCATCCGGGCGCGGGCGGTACGGAGAGCAACGACTGGGCGAGTATGCTATACCGCATGTATCTGCGCTTTTGCGAGAGAGAGGGCTTTAAGATCGAGGTTTTGGACTTTCAAGAGGGCGAGGAAGCGGGTCTTAAAGACGTTAGCTTCATCGTGCGCGGAGAGAACGCCTACGGATATCTGAAAGCCGAAAACGGCATCCATCGCCTGGTGCGCGTAAGCCCGTTTGATAGCGCAGGGCGCAGACATACGAGCTTTTCGAGCGTGATGGTAAGCCCCGAACTAAATGATGATATCGAGATAAATATCGAAGAGAAGGATATCCGCATCGATGTGTTTCGCGCAAGCGGCGCAGGCGGGCAGCATATCAATAAAACCGAAAGCGCCGTGCGTATCACGCACATCCCGACGGGTATCGTAGTAAACTGCCAAAACGATAGAAGCCAGCACAAAAACAAAGAAACGGCGATGAAGGTGTTAAAGTCGCGCCTTTACGAGCTTGAGCTGATGAAGCAGCGCGAAAAGGATGAAAACGCACCTAAAAGCGAGATCGGCTGGGGGCATCAGATCCGCTCCTACGTACTTTTCCCGTATCAACAGGTTAAGGATAACCGCAGCGGCGAGGCGTATAGCCAAACCGATGCGATTTTAGACGGCGATATAAAAAGCATAATCGAAGGCGTTTTGATTTCACAAGTGAACAGATAAATTTTTTTCGAAAGGATGAGAATGAGTGAAGATGGAATTTTGCTAGCGCTAGGATATAGCGTAAACGACGCGACGGTCGCGCAGCTGCGAGGAATTTTATCGAAGTGTGATTTTGAGGATAATGAGCTTGATCGCATCGTGGGGCTGAATGATAAGCTTAAAATTTACGGTGCGCATGTGGCGATGTCGAATTCTAACCCGTATTTTAAGATCAAAAATGACGCTACAAATGAGGAGCGCAAGACTGCTGCGGAGCAGATTATACGCTCTTGGTCGGAAAAATTTAAGCTCAAGCTGCAAAAGGTCGCAGGCAAAGAGACCTATTACGTTTTGGGTCGCCAAATTTCAAAAAATTAAGGAGCAAAATATGAAAAAAATTCTAGCTTTGATCGCCGCTGGGGTATTTTTGGCAGGCTGCGTTAGCAACGCACCGAAAAGCGCAGTCGATGCGCCAAAGAGCGGCAAATATTCTTTCGCCGACGTTCAAGACGGTATCCGTGCGATGAACCTACAAGGCAGCGTCGTGCAAAGCGATGCGTGCAAAAACGGCAATGGCGCAATGTGTCTAAATTTTGCGGATTCTATGTATTCCAAACGCGACTATGCTTCTGCCGCCAACGCCTACAACGCTGCGTGCACGCTCTCTCAAAACTTTCCTGCTTGCCAGAAGCTCGCAGCTATGTTTGAAAAAGGCGAGGGCGTAGAGCAGAATAAATTTAACGCCATCGACCTATACCGCATTTCGTGCTATTACGGCTACAAGGACGCGTGCGCAAATATGCGCCGCTTAGGATACAACGGCTAAGGCTTTGGGATTTAAATTAAAATTCTGTTTTAGATTTACTCGCTACGAATGAGCTGCTTTCAAATTCCATTCCGCCGTATCGCGGGATGGAATTTGTTGCATGAAAAATTCTTCACCATACATTTTGATAAAATTTTGTGTCACTTATAGCTAGAAATAAATTTTATCTACATCGTTGATATTTATATTGTGTCTAGCTAAGAAATACTCTTTCAATTCAAAATATATAGAATTTCTAAATATCGGTATTAAATAATATCTGGAGCAAGCAAATAAGCCGATATGTCCATAATGCGGTTCGCCAACTCTCAATGCAGGAAAAAGCGAAAATCTCCTATCGCCGCTCTTTCCCAAAACAAGACAAAAGATAAATTTTACTAATATATTGCCCACAAACTGAAACAAAGCAAAGCTCAAAAACCAACGAGCAACCACGAGATCAATCGTCATGAAAACCAAGCATAGCAATACCGCCATAAACATATATAGCAATCCTCTTTTTCCTTTAAAATTTCCTATAAAAAAGGGCCAATCCATATTATGCTGCAAATTTTCACATTGCTCGACATACGCGATTTTATCTTTTTCGTAAAATTCTATTTGCTTGTTTTTAAGCTGTATCATCGGTCTCTCTTTTCTATAATCTATAAGCTCCGGCAATATAATAAATAGTGATAAAAATGATAGAAACAAAATCATGTATATACTGTCCTTGACGCTATAATCCACTGCGTCGCTGGTTTTCCAATCAAAATTTACAATTATGGCAAATACGCCGCCTATAAAAAGAGAGAAAACCATTAATAGCTTTTGATATAGATATTCGTAGTTTTTAAGAATTATCGGATATTTGTCGTAATCTCTAGCTTTGGAATTCTGCTACAAAGAGCCGCTATCATCAGAGATAGAATTTTGCGATTCTGCGTTGTTTACACAGGCAGAATTCTGAGTCGCTTTGGCCTCTAATTTGGCTTTTAAATTTGAAGCGCCAGTAGCGGAATTTGGGGTTTCAGAATTTGAAGCTTCGAAATTTGAAGATTTATAATTCAAGAATTTAGAATTTGAGACTTCGGAATTCGGGGATTTAAAATTCAGGAATTCGGAATTTGAAACTTCAAAATTTGAGGCTTCGGAATTCTGGATTTCAGAATTTGGGGCTTCAAAATTTTCGCCGTCAGAATTTTGTTCCAAGCCCCGCTTAGGCTCTTGATGCCGCTTTTGTAGTAGCCTTTTTAATTCCTCAAGCCTATTTTGATCCATTCTTGCCCCCGGTAAGGCGCTTTAACCTCGCTTATTTTTGCTTGCGCTCTTCATCGCCGCTAGCTCCTGCGCCAAAAATTCGCCCGTATAGCTACCTGTCTTTTTGAAATCTTTTGCGATCTTTTCGGGAGTGCCGCAAGCGACGATCTGTCCGCCGCCCTCGCCGCCCTCGGGCCCCATATCGATGAGGTAGTCGCAGTTTTTGATGACGTCCAGATTGTGCTCTATCACAAAGACGGAATTTCCCAGATCGACCAAATGATGTAGTACCGCCACCAAGCGATCTACGTCTGCAAAATGTAGCCCCGTCGTGGGCTCGTCCAGGATATATAGCGTGTTGCCCGTGTCGGTGCGGCTTAGCTCTTTGGCGAGCTTGACGCGCTGTGCCTCGCCGCCGCTAAGCGTCGTGGCGGGCTGGCCTAGCGAAACGTAGCCAAGCCCGACGTCCGCGAGCGTTTTTAGCTTTTGATAAATTTTAGGCACGGCTTTGAAAAACTCGAGCGCCTCGTCGATACTCATCGCCAAAACGTCGGCTATGCTTTTGTTTTTGTATAAAATTTCGAGCGTCTGCGCGTTGTATCTCGTGCCGTGACATACGTCGCAAACGACGCTGATATCGGGCAAGAAGTGCATCTCGATCGTGATCTCGCCCTCGCCCGCGCATTTTTCGCAGCGCCCGCCCTTGACGTTGAAGCTGAAGCGGCCGATCTTGTATCCGCGCAGCTGCGCTTCTTTCGTCGCGGCGAAAAGCGCGCGGATCTCGTCCATCACCCCCGTGTAGGTCGCAGGATTGCTGCGCGGGGTGCGTCCGATCGGGGTTTGATCCAGATAGATCACTTTATCCAGGCTCTCAAGCCCGGAAATTTTAGCGCCCTTTACCGCGTGCACTTTCCTAGCGCGATTTAGCTCCTCAAGCGCCGTCGGCAGTATGGTTTGCAGCACTAAAGAGCTCTTGCCGCTGCCGCTAACGCCCGTGATGCCGACTAAATTTCGCAGCGGAAATTTTGCGCAAAGGCCGTGGATGTTATTGATATTTACGTTTTTGATACTTAGCCAAAGCTCCTGCTTGCGGTGCTTTTGGTAGTTTATCTCCTTTTGGTTGTTCAGATACAGCGCGGTTTGCGTATTGCTTTTAAGCAGGTGCGCGACGTCCCCAGCAAATACGACTTCGCCGCCTAGATTGCCAGCCCCCGGGCCGATATCTACGACGAAGTCCGCCGCCTCGATCGTCTTTTTATCGTGCTCGACGACGATTACGGAATTTCCCTTTTCTTGCAAGCTTCGCAGCGTCTTGATGAGCTTTTGCGTATCGCGCTCGTGAAGCCCGATGCTAGGCTCGTCGAGCACATACATCACGCCGCTAAGACCCGAACCAATCTGGCTTGCGATACGGATACGCTGCGCCTCGCCGCCGCTGATGGTGCGCGCATCGCGCCCAAGCGTGAGGTATCCAAGCCCCACGTCCTTTAAGAAAAACAGCCTCTCGTTGATCTCTTTTAGGATCGGCGCTGCGATCTGCGCGTCCTTTTCGCTTAAATTTGAAAACCGCTTCTCGTCGCTGAAAAATTCCACGCAGTCTGCGATACTCATATTTATCACATCGCCGATGCCTTTCCCTGCGACCTTTACGGCTAGACTTTCTGGGCGCAGGCGCAACCCGCCGCAGTCCGGGCAAATTTTTTCGCTCATATAATCGTCCAGATCGCTTTCGTTTTTGAGCAGATCGTAGGCGTATTTGATCGCGCCCTCAAATTTACGCACGAGCTTATGCTTTTTCCAGTAGAAATCGATCTCTTTGACGCTGCCGTAGAGGATCAGCTTTTTTTGCTCCTCGCTTAAGTTTGCATACGGGATTTTGACATTTATTCCGTTTGCTTCGCAAAATCCGAGCAAAAATTTATAATAATAGCTCTTGTTGAAGCCCGACATCACCTTGATCGCGCCGCCCTCGATCGAGGCGTTTTCGTTGATGATCTTGCCTAGATCGAGGCTAAATTTTATCCCCAGCCCGTCGCAGCTCTCGCACGCGCCCTTTGGAGAGTTGAAGCTAAACGCGAGCGGCTCGAGCGGCTTGAATGAAATTTTACAATCAAAGCACGCCATATGCTCGCTGTAGTGGATCAGGCTCTGCGCAAGCCCCAGCTCGGCGGCGTTTGCGATCTCCACCTCAAGCTCGCCGAAGCTGAGCTTGAGCGCCTTTTCGACATCACTTGCGATACGGATGGAATTTTCCTCGTCTATGGTCGTGCGGTCGATGATGACCTTGATCGAGTGCTTTTTCGTCTTGCTTAGCTCAATCTCCTCGTCCAGCCGCACCAGCACGCCGTCGATCTGAGCGCGCACGTAGCCCTGCTCGCGCAAGCTTTGCAACATATCGGCGAAGCTGCCCTTTTTCTCGCGCACCAAGGGCGCGCCCAAGATCACCTTCGCGCCGCGCGGCAGCTTCATAATCTCGGCGATGATGTCGCTGGAGCTCATCTTTGAGATCGGTTTGCCGCATTTGTGGCAGTGCTGCACCCCCACGCGCGCATATAAGAGGCGCAGATAGTCATAAATTTCGGTAATCGTGCCCACCGTCGAGCGCGGGTTTTTCGACGTCGTTTTTTGATCGATCGCGATCGCAGGAGTCAGACCGTCGATCTTATCAACGTCGGGCTTGCCTACGCGGTCTAAAAACTGCCTCGCGTAGCTGCTTAGGCTCTCGACGTATCTACGCTGCCCCTCGGCATATAGCGTATCAAACGCCAGCGTACTCTTGCCGCTGCCGCTAAGACCTGTAAAAACGACGAGTTTGTCCTTTGGAATTTGCAAATTTATATTTTTCAGATTGTGCTCGCGCGCGCCCGTGATGGTGATGAGATCGTTCATTTTCGCCCTTTTGTGCAAATTAATCTTACATTATAGCTCAAATTGTTAAAATTGCGCTTTTGGAAGGGGCGGCGATGATACTAATCTGCACGGCTTTGCGCTGCGAAGCCCAAGCGATAATCGAGAGTTTTAAACTTACTCGCAGCGGCGATCTATTCGCAGGCGAGCAGATGCTTTTATATATCTGCGGCGTGAGGTTTGGGGCTAAATTTAAAGCGGGCGCGGAATTTGTTCGTCGCGCCGATGCGAACGCGGAATTCGGGCGCGAGCTTCGCAAGGATCGGCGCGGCGCGGATCTAAAATTTGAGCATCGTTTGGACGCGGGTGCGCTCTGCGGCGGCGATGCAGAGGTCGGTTCTGCGCAAAATGCGACTGAAAATTTTGAAATTTTAAATTTTGGCTCCGCGCAGAATTCAGAGCGCTTCGGTGAAATTTTACTTTCGCGGCGCGTGGACCTTGCGCTAAACATAGGCGTCTGCGGCTGCGAGGATAAAGGCGTGCAAATCGGCGAGACATTTTATTTTGACGGCACGGCGGCGCAGGAATTTTACGGCGAGGACGGATCAAAATTTTATCGCTCGCAGGTTGGGAGACACAGCGCGCAGGCTCCGAAATTTCAAAACGTTTGCGAGCGGGAATTTTTCGGCGCGAGTTTGGACGGCGGGCTGCGGGCAAATTTAATCTGCGTAAGCGAGCCTAAAATTTTAAACGTAGCGGAACGGAGCGGTGAGGCAAATGTCGCAGAGATCGACGCGTGCGGCGAGATAAACGCACAAATCCCAACGCAAGGGATGAGCGGCGCAGCAGATACAAAAAATTTCACGCGAGGCGCGACGCGAGCTGCAATACAAAGCGCAACGCAGGTCGAGGCGCAAAATTTAGCGAGTGTAAAACCCTCACAAATCGCGGTAGGTGGGCACAGCGTCGCGAAGAATATCGCAGAGCGCGCGGCGCAAAATACGCCGTGCACGGCACAAGACGCTACCTGCGGGTGCAAAAATCACTGCGTTACGCTTTACGATATGGAGAGCACGCTTTTTGTTAGTGCTTGCGAGCGCGCGGGCGTGCCATGGGCGATGATGAAGATCGTAAGCGATCATCTGCGCGGCGAGCGGCTTTGTAAAAGCTTCGTCTATGAGCTCGTAAAGGCGCGCCTGCCGCAAATCCGTGCTGCGATAAAGGACAAAATTTAACTGTGGATGCGTGCGCAAAAAACCGAGCCGAGAGATAAATTTCGGCTTCATATGCCGAATATGTCGCGGAATTTAAAGGTATTGCGGAGGCGCAGGAGAAACGATGAAAATAAAAGGCTCTTATCTGTATTTTGCCCTCTTGGCGTGCGCGTGCGTCGCAGCCTGCGCGTATGCCGTGGCGGATTTGTTCGCGGATCTGCCCTTGTTGGTCTTTTTAGCTCTTTTGCTAGTATTTTTCTGTATCGGGCTATGGCTAAAAGATGCCCTAATAGGCGTGCGCTACCTATTTTACTGCATCTGCGTGCAGCTGCTCTTTGCGGCGACCATATTCGCCGTTCATAAATTCCCTGCCATGGCGCAGTTTGTGCGCAGTGCCGAGATAGGCGTGGGCGGTGCGGGCATACCGCTAGGTATCGCTCTGCTCGTGCTGCCCGCGTTTTTCTGCACCCTGCCGTATTACTACCGAACGGGCGTCAAAAAAATCCCGCAAAAGCTCATACTCGGCGGAATTTTGATTCTAAACGTCGCTATTACGCTAGCTTACGCCTTCTATTTCGAGCGACTATTCTATGGCGCGATCTGAAATTTCAACGATTTTTAGTGACGGTGCGCGAAATTTAAGTATAATTTGCAAAATTTAAACGAAGCGGAGCAAGATGACGGAGGCGAAAAAGGAGCTGGGCGCGCAGTTTGGCGTGAATATGAGCGAGCGATCGAGCGCGTTTTTAGGCGCGTTATTTGAGAAATTTCACTTTTCATTTCAGCAAAAAAAGCAGCTTGCGGAGTTTGCGAGCGATTTTGAGGCGTGGGGCGAGGCGCCCATTTATGAGCTGCTTGCAAGCGAGCAGCGCGGGCTAAATTTTAATAAAGCCAAATTTAATAAAGCAGGGAAAGTCCCAAACGGCGAGCAAATTTTTAATTTCGTGCGCGAAGCCTGGCTGGAGCTAAAGTCGCGCCCGCACTCGTACGCGAGCTTCAAAAGCGATTACGCGCCGAAAAAATTTGAAATTTCCTCCTTTCGCGCGGACCGCATCGCCTTGGGTCGCTGTCCGGTGGCGAGCGAAAACACGCGCTGCTGCAATCTGCTGACGCTAGATGCAGTCAATTCGTGCGGCTTTGACTGCTCCTATTGCGCGATCGGCTCATTTTACAAGCACGGAGAAATTGGCTTTGACGAGAATTTTGCGGCAAATTTAGCGCGGCTGCGGCTCGATCCTGCGCGCAGCTACCACATCGGCACGGGGCAGAGCTCCGACTCGCTCATGTGGGGCGATCGCTTCGGCGTTTTAAGCGCGCTATGTGACTTCGCGGCGCGGCATCAAAACGTGATTTTGGAGCTTAAAAGCAAGTCGAACAATATCCGTTTTTTCCTGCAGCGCGAGATCCCGCGCAACCTCATCGTCACTTTTTCGCTAAATACGCCCGCGATCATTGCAAACGAGGAGCATCTAAGCGCGAGCCTGGATGCGCGGCTGGCGGCAGCAGAAGCGCTCGCGGCGCGCGGCATTTTGGTGGGCTTTCACTTCCACCCGATGGTTTGGTACGAAGGGTGGCAAAACGATTACGGCGCGCTTTTTGAGCGGCTGCTGCGCCGCTTCGATCCAAGCGGCGTCGCGATGGTCTCGCTCGGCACGCTCACATTTATCAAGCCCGTCGTCAAAAAGCTGCGCTCGCGCGGGCTGCGGAGCAAAATTCTACAGATGCCCCTTGCGGACGCGAACGGCAAGCTGTCCTACCCGCTGCAGATCAAACGCGAGCTTTTCAAATTTGCCGCGGACGCGCTTTCGCCGTGGCGCGAGCGGGTGTTTTTCTACCTCTGCATGGAGGATGCAAGCCTATGGCGCGAGGTTTTGGGCTGCGAGTACGAAAGCAACGACGCGTTTGAGGAGGCGATGAAGGCGGCGTATTTCGCAAAGATACGGCGGCGCTAGATACGCTGTTTGTCGCAGATGTCGCGGCCTGTGCCGGCTCGTATGTGGCGTCAAGGCACAGCGCGAAATTTAGCGGCGAACGAGCAATTAAAATTTAGCGGTACGCCCGGCTTTATAAAATTAAATTTTATAAATCGTGCGGAGCGGGCACAGCGAGCGGCGATGAAATTTTACAAAACGCTCGCGCAGCAAAACGCCCGCGGGCTAAATTTAAAATTTTACCCAGCACAGGTCGCGGTGCGGATTGTTTAGGCCGCGCAAATTTAGCGGCGGATACAATGGGCAGAGAAAATTTAGCGCAGCGAAATTTACGCGACGCGCTAAGCTTAACGCGCTGAAGCGGCATTAAAATTTAAAGGAGAAAAGATGAAAGCATTGATCACGGGCGCAAGCGGCGGTATCGGCAGCGCGGTTGCAGAGCTTTTGCGACAAAACGGCTATGAAATTTTAACGCTAAGCTCGCGCTTTGAGGATACGTACGCGCTAGCGAAGGAGTGCCGTGCGCTGGCTGCGACGCAGGGTATCAACGCGCTGATTTTATGCGCGGGTACGGCGAAATTTGCGCCACTTGAAGCGATGAGCGAGAGTGAAATTTTAAAAATTTTAAACGTAAATCTCGCCGCAAACGTCATCATCACGCGTGCGCTTTTACCGAATTTAAAGCGCAACCGCGCCCATATCATCGGCATTAGCTCGATCGAGGCGCTGCGAGCGAGCCGCTTTAGCGCGGTTTATAGCGCGAGTAAGGCGGGGCTGCGGGCGTTTCTGCTCTGCCTTTTCGAGGAGGCGCGCAAGCAGATCAGAGTAAGCTGCATCAACCCGGACATCACCAAAACGCCGTTTTACGAGGATTTGAGTTTCGAGCCTGCAGATGATGAAGCAAGCTTCGTGGATGCGTGGGAGATCGCAAATTTCACGCTGCAAATTCTGCGCACTAAGTCCAACGTGAGCGAGTTTACGATCCGCCCGCAGATCGTAAATCTGCGGAAAAAATCAAAATTTAATCGCGAAGGGAGCGAGCTTGAAAACTAGTAAAAGTAAAATTTTTATTATGTTAATTGTGGGATTTTTTATTATTTATGGAGTTATAAGAAGCAGCGGTATGTATTGCAATATGGAGGAATTCTTTTCTGATAAACAGGGCGAAGAGGATGACGCTTGCATCGCCAAGCTGATAAAACGAGCGGACGACGGAAACGGCTTTGCGGAAAGCAGACTGAGATACCCAAGCAGGGCGTATATCAAGCGCGTATGCGAAAAGGGGGTGGAAAACTTAGGCGAGCGAGAGAGATATTATTTCGAGCGCTACCAGAGCTGTCAGCCCTGGGGCTTTAAAACGCCTAAATCAAAGGGTGGCGAAGCAAATACGACGAGCGGCAAAGCGAACGCAACGGACGACGAGGGAAATTTAACGCGCGATAGTACGAATACGATCCGCGATGAAGCAGACGCAATCAAACGCGATATGAATTCTACGGGAGGATTAAATGCCGAGCAATAAGATGAGCTTGAAAGCTAGTAAAAGTCAAATTTTTTTGTTAATCGTAGGGGTTGTTATTCTATGCGCCCTATATATAAAAATCAGAGGCTCGTGTTGCAATGTGAGAGAGGTATTTTTGGGCTATGGCGAAGAAGATGATGCCTGCATTGCCAAGTTAGTAAAGCAAGCGGATGCCGGCGATATCCTAGCGGCAAACAGACTAAGATATCCACACGAGGCTTATATTAAGCGAGTGTGCGAAAAAGGGGTGGAAAGCTTAGGCGAGCGCGAGAAATATTATTTCCAAGATTTTCGAGGAGATCGCTGTGAGAATTTTGGCTTTAAAACGCCCAAATCAAAGGGCGGCGAAGCAAATACGACGAGCGGCGGCGGTAATTTAACGCGAGGCGATACGAACGCAACGAGCGGCGAGGGAAATTTAACGCGCGCCGAGGCAAACAACGGCAAATCTGACACTGCGGGCAGCGATGTGAGCTCGATAAAGCGCGAAGGAAATTCTACGGAAGAACAAAATGCTGGGCGATGAAAATTTAGAAAAATTTTTCTCAAAAATCGACGCGGCGGAGTTTGAAATTTCTGCGGGCTCAAAGCTTGCTTCAAAAAATCCCAAACTTGCAGGAAGCGTGAGAGACGGGAACAAGGACAAGCCCTTAAAATCACAAGGTGACGTGGAATTTGGCGGCGAACAGCCATATTTTAGCGGCGCGCAGCAAGATGAAATTTTAAAATTTAATGCCAAGCCGCCGTTTGACGCCGAGCAAGTGCGTCTTGATACGGAGCAAGCACATTTAAAATTTAACGTTCGTCCATCGCAGTCGGAACCGGGCGTCAGACAAGCGCTTGCGTTCGGTGCCCATCCGCCGCAGGCGCAGTTTGATGCCAAGCGAGCGCAGGCAAAGATCGAAAATTTCATGCGCGATCTGCTGCAAAACTATGTGTTTTGCGTAAGCGGCGCGGAATTCGCCTTCGCGGAGATCGAGGCGTATTTCACGGGCGCGGATCGCAACACCTACAAGCGCACGTCGCGGGCGGGCGAGATGTTTTTTCACAATTTCGGCTTTGACATTTCGTTTCGCAGCGTCCCGCAAAGCGGCGGCGGGATTTTGGTACGAAGCCTACGTATCCTAAGCGGCGCAGAGCTTTTGGCGAGCGGATTACCTGGTTTCGCAGGCCGCTTATCTGGCTCGAAGGGCGACTTGAGCGGCTCCGTGGGCAGCGGTCCGCTCGGCTCTGCCGTCGCCACGCTTATACAAAACGGCGATTTTATCGCGGGTCCGCGCAAATGCATGGGTAAAATTTTAAATCTGCAAACGCAAAATTTAAACTTCTCTTTAAAGCGTGTGCCGCAAATAGCGCATGCAGCGGGCTTTAGCAACCGAATCCGACGGGGCGAGATCGTAAATGAAGCGAATCTGGATGCAAATACACCAAGCGGCGCGGCGAAGCTTGCGAATGAGCCGCGTAGGCTTACCAGCGAGGAGTTTGAGGCATATCTGAGCGCGGGCTGCGCTGCGGCAAAAACATATAAAAAATCGCTGCAAAGATACGAGGGCTAAATTTTGATTGGACTGCGCGCAGCGGACGCGCGGTGGAATTTAATGAGCTTTAAGCGGCGAGGATATAAAATAGCGCGTCCATCAAATTTAAAGGCGGCAAATGGATCAAAGCAGGCTTGAGGAATTAAAAAAGCTACTACAAAAGCAGCATCAGGAGCCGAAGCGGGGTTCGGAACAAAATTCTAACGGCGAAAATTTTAAAGCCCCAAATTCTGAAATCCAGAATTCCGAAACCTTTAATTTTGAAGTTTCGAATTTTGAATCCATGAATTCCGAAGCTTCAAATTTTGAAACCCTAAAATCCGATCCTGACGCTTTAAATTTAGAAACCGAATTAGAAACCGAAGCGGATCAGAATTCTGCCCGTGAAAACAGCGCAGAGCCGCAAAATTTTATCTTGGATGACAGCGACGCCTTACGGCAGAATTCTAAAGCCAGAGATTACGACAAAGATCCGATAGTAATCAAAAATTATGAAAAATTTTTTGTATATTCGTTTTTAGTCCTATTATTGCCGATCTCTACGCTACATGCATTTTTAATTATAGATTTTATAAATCATGATGATATTGACATAGTTCAGTATTTTGCTATTTTATTCATTATTTTACTATCTACGGTTATAATATCCATATTTACCATAATCCGCCCTAGACAAGAGATAAAATTCACAAACAAATATATAGAATTTATTAGCGACGACTTAGTTGAAAAACGCTGCGAAATTGATGAAAACGCTTTATCTTTAAATTTCTCTATCGGAATTTTGGCAAGTTTATATGAGATAGGAAAATCTGAAAAGATATTTTTGTACTTTATCGCTATTTTTATGTGCGTAACATGGTGGAATATATTTTTTATAGCGATATTCTTTACATATTTATTCGGGTTTTTATTAAATTTCATACTTTATCTGTTTGTAAATAGGAATTTAAAAGGGTTTAGGGCTCTGCCGTTTATTAGGATCGCACGCCCCTCATATGGCAGATGGTTTAGGAACAAACCCGTTTATCCAAGATATTATCTCGTTTATCTCTATAATCAAAAAATTTATGATGAAATTAAAGAATATTTTTTGCTGAAAAACGTAAATATAAATAACGTTAAGAAAGATTACTTGTTTATCTAATGAGGAGGACAAAATGAAAAGAGAAGAGGTCGCTAAGGAAGAGCCAGGCAACGCGTATAAAAGGTTTTCATCAAATTAAGTTATTATAAATTTAGATCTGTTTTAAAAAGGGGCTTGAAATAATGGAAAATTATAATGAACAAAAAGCCAGAGATTACGACAAAGAACCGATAGTCGTAAAAAAGATGGATGATCTGTTTTGGCTGATAGCTCTTGGAATTTTGTTAATTTGTTCTTTGACCTATCATTTTAGCAGTGAGTATAAATTTAGGTTTTATATGAAAATATTATTAGGTTATGGCATTGCCTTTTTCTTTATATACGCGGCGAGCTTTATAAATAGCAAAAAAACGATAACCTTTATGAAGGACAAAATAGAATTTAAAAATAAAACTAGATGCGAAAAAGAGATAGCTCTAAACAACATCTCCGTTTACAGATATGCTTATATAATTCCGAATTTTGCGCCATTTGATGTGAAAATTAAATTTTGTGTTTTAGTTTTATTTATAATGATCGTCGTGGCATTATACAACTTTAAATTTTATATGTTTATTTTTATAATTATGGGCTTATTGCTGATGCCCATTATTAAATTTATCTACTATATTCTATTTGAGAAAACCGTTAGGTTCTTGCTTTGTGATAAATTATTGATATGCAATGGCTCCGATTCCGAAGTATTTACGATCAATAATAAAAAGGAGTTTGGCGAGCTGCAAAAATATTTCTTGGATACGCTAAATATAGATATTACAGAGGGATATTTATTTTGGAAACCGCCTTATGATATTGCAAAAATAATAGTGAATAAAATGAACAAATTTATGAAATTCTAAAAACAAAAGATAAGGTTTAAAAATATATAAACGGCACATAATTAGCATGTCGAGGGATAAATAATTTAATCCGCAGAATATCGATCTTTAATGAAAAATAGAATTTAAAAAATTTTTAAATTCTAACGTTCCGCTTGAAATTTTATCTCAAAATTTACGCACTAATCATCGCCGCTTTCATATACGCCGAGCTCTACGAGATTGCCGTCAGGATCGTGCAGATAGATACTTTGCATAGCGCCGCGCGCGCCCATTCGAGGCACGACGCCAAGCTCTATTTGCGCTCCTTTGCTTTCAAGCTCCGTTTTGAGCTGCTGTGTGCTTTGATCTTCGCAGATGAGGCAAAAATCCGCCGAGCCTACGCTAGGACGCGCTGCAAACGGCGCAAACTCGCCCGCGCGAGTGTGGATATTGATCTTTGAAGAGCCGAAACGCAGGCTGTGTTTGCCGCTCTCGCAAACATGCTCTAAGCCCAAAATCCCTTCGTAAAATTCCACACATTTTTGCAGATCTTCCGTAACTAGGACGAAGTGATCGATCTTCGTGATTTTCATCTCATCTCCTTGCGCGCTCACAAATCGCAAAATTTTTACGCCTCGCGGTGTAATTTTGGAATTTTACCGCGAAATTTTGTGACAAAATTCCAAATGCTCGTAGCGCGAAATCAAAATTTCGCAGCGACAATTTTACGCACGGAAAATTCTGCGTCGGTAATTTTAAAATTCTAAAAATTTAGCCTAAGTAAAATCGAATGCGCCGAAATTCCGTACCCCCGTAAAATAGAAGCGAAATTTAATCCCGCGATTTCAAAACTAGCGATTTTAAAATTCTCTTGCCTACCTCGACGCCTGGCTGATCGTAGGTGCTGACGCCCAGTATTGCTCCGGTGGCGCTAGTTAGCAGCTCAAAGTAGTAAAATAGCTCGCCCACGCTCTGTTCACAAAGCTGCGGAACCTCGATAAGATCGACGCTGATGCCCTCATTTAGTACGGCTTGCAGCGTAGCATCGCACTGAAGATTTAGCACCTCATCCAGTCGCATGCCGTTTACGAAGTCACAGCCCTCAAGACCTTGCAGACTGATACCGGGCACCGCGTCCGCAATGCCGTTGTCCGTGAGCTTTAAGAAAGTCACGGTCTTATCCTTTACGCCGTCCATTATGAGCTGAAGGAAGCTGTGCTGATCGCGCGAGCCTACAAGCCCTACAGGAGTAAGTCCCTCGCGGCTAAAGCCGATCTTTTTACCTAGGCTTTCCGCCCATAGCTGTACGTACCACTCGCCCAATGCGCGCAGCGCGTCGCCATAGCTAAAAAGGACATTGATTTTCGCACTTTTGTGCGTGGCGTAGTGATGGGCTTTTCGTAAAATTTTATTCTCCGCGATTTTAGCGGGATCGCCTGCTAAAATTTCATCCAGATACCGCTCTTTTGCGGCGGCAGCTCCGCGTAGCATCGCGCTTGCATCAAGGCCTAGCCCAACTGCGGGCACTAGCCCTACTGCACTTAACACGCTAAAACGACCGCCTACGTTAGCAGGCATATTTATCACGCAGGCGCCGTGCTCACGCGCGAAGATATCCAGCGGCGAGCCTGCATCGGTGATGAAGATGAAATTACGCGCCAGGCTTTTTAGATCGCGCACGCCGAAGCGATCCAAAACTACTTTAAAAAGCGAGATCGTCTCGATCGTGCCGCCTGATTTGGACGATACGATGAAGATCGTGCGAGCAAAATTTAGCCCTTCTAGCGCGCGGTTTACACTGTGTCCGTCGAGATTATCCAAAATTTCAAAGCGTAAATTCTTTCTTACGCGCGGATGCAGCATCTCATAAAGCGCTCGCACGCCCACGCTGGAGCCGCCGATGCCCAAAAGCACGACCCCGTCGTAGCTTCGTGCGCTAAAAAATTCCTGCGCCCGCGCTATTTCGTCTGCGCCTTGCTGCGGCAGGCGGTAGTAGCCTATCTCGCCGCTTTCGTATTCGGCGCGGATCTTTGCCGCCACCTCCTCTAGCGCGCCCTCTTTTGCCGGAGGGAAAAACAGCTCATTTTTTACCATCGCCGAATTCTCGCTCGTAGAAATATTTGATCGCCTCCACGTAGCCTTTTACTGAGCCGCAGTCGAAGCGAGTGCCTTTAAATTTATACGCGATCACCACGCCGTTTTGAGCCTGTTTCAAAAGCGCGTCGGTGATCTGCACCTCGCCGTTTTTACCGGGCGCCGTCTGCTCAATGAGATCGAAAATATTAGGTGTTAGGATGTAGCGCCCGATGATGGCTAAGCTCGACGGAGCCTCGCTAGGTTCAGGTTTTTCGATCATATCCGAGACCATTATTAGATCGTCGCTGATGCTCTTTCCCGCGATGATGCCGTATTTGTTTACGTCCTGCGGCGGCACCTCCATTACTGCAACGACACTGCAGCGGTATTTTTCATAAATTTTAACCATCTGCGCAAGCACGCCCTCGCCGTTTTCGTTCACGCACAGATCGTCTGCGAGCACCACGCCGAAAGGCTCGTCGCGGATTAAAATTTTACCCGTATAAATCGCGTTACCGAGCCCCTTCATCTGCTCTTGGCGCGTAAAAGAGAAGGTGCAGCGCTTCATAAGCGCCCTGATCTCGTCGAGCAGATACTCCTTGCTGCTGCCTGAAATTTGATCCTCCAGCTCGTAGCTACGGTCGAAATAATCCTCCAGCGCGCGTTTGCCGCGACCCGTGACGAAAGCCATATTGTCCATGCCCGCCTCCAGCGCCTCATCCACACCGTAGTGAATGAGCGGCTTGGTAAGGATCGGAAGCATCTCTTTTGGTAGCGATTTGGTCGCGGGCAAAAAGCGCGTGCCGTAACCCGCCGCGGGAAATAAACAAGTCTGGATCATGAAGCTCCTTTGATCTTTTTTTGAACTTTTATTATAATGCAAAAAAGATAAAATTCCGCAAAGGAAAGCCTTGAAAACGATTGAAAAAGAGATCAGCGCCGCACAGGAGATTAAAAAATCAAGTTTCATCGCCTATCTAGCGCCGCTAGCAAGCTTTGAGACGCTACGTGCGCAGTTGAGGCAGCAGCATCCTAAAGCGCGCCATATCGTCTGGGCGTATCGCGCGCTGAACGAGCCCGGGCAGATCGTAGAAAACTCGAGCGACGACGGCGAGCCCAAATCGACCGCGGGCGCGCCGTGTCTAAACGCGCTTCGCGGCGCCGAGCTAATTAATGCCGCCGTGCTCGTGGTGCGCTACTTCGGAGGCATCAAGCTAGGCACCGGTGGGCTCGTGCGCGCGTACACTAGTAGCGCAAATGCCGCGATAAACGCCGCTGCAGATGCTGCAGAACTAGTGGAATTCGTGCTGCGTAAGAAGTGCATATTTTTCGTGCCGTTTGCGGCGGTGGCTAAATTTGAACATTTTTTAAAAAAATCGGGTTTCGTTTATGAAGCGAGCTTCGGCGCTGTGGGAGCGGAGTTTAACGCAGAGCTTAGCGCGGAGGAATTTGAAAAATTTATGGGCTTTGCAGGCGCTCTCGCGCCAGCTCTTAAAATGCTGCACGAGCCGAAATTTTAAAATTTCAAAATTCTATAAAATTTAAAAGCTCACCCAGGCTAAATTTGAAAGCATAAGCGGATTTTGCATTTTATCGCAGCGGAATTTTAAAGCTAAAGTGAAATTTCATCGTGCGAAACATAAAATCCGATAAATTTTAAAATTCTGTTGTAATTTAGCTTGCAAAATTTCGCGAAAATTCCGTCCGTAAATTTCAAAATCCCATAAAATTTTTAAAATTTCACGTGCTTCATCTTAACTTCACGCACAGGCAGGCTTAGCAGAGCCGCAATAGCCGCTAGCGTCATATCCAAATACCACATATAATCATACGCGCCGTATGCTCGCACCGCAAGACCTCCGATATATGCGCCAAAAAATCCACCGATTTGATGCGAAAGCATCGTAAATCCAAATAGGCTTGCTAAATATCGCGTTCCTAACAGCTTACCGACGGCAGCCGCAGTAGGCGGTACGGTCGCTAGCCAGGTAAATCCTAATCCCACGCTGAAGATATAAAACGTAAGACTATCTTTGGGCGAGAGCACATAAACACCAATAAGAGCGATACGCAGGGCATATATGCAAAATAAAATGACTTTACAGCGCACTTTGGAAACACACCAACCTACGAATAAGCTGCCTACGATGTTAGCGATACCAATCAGTGCTAGCGAAAAGGACGCTACCTGCGCGCCATGCCCGCTTAGTGCTACTTCACTAGGCAGATGCGTCACTAAAAACGCTACGTGAAAACCGCACGTAGCAAAGCTTAAATTTATCAAAATATAGCTTTTATCGCGCAGTGCTAAACGCAGCACTTCGCCTAAGCTGCGCTTATCTTCTTCATGCAGGCTGGTTTGTTCGCCAAATAGAATTTTACTACCTGCCAAAAGTCTTGCAAGCGGCAGAATTAGCAAGCTAAGCCCTGCGAGCGTAAAAAATGCGCCGCCGTATCCCAAAGCAGGCGTTGCGATACAAAACCCAATCATCGGCGCAAATAAAAACTGCCCGAACGAGCCGCCTGCATTTAGCACTCCGCTAGCAACCGAGCGGATAGAAAATGGCAGGCGCTTTGCCATTAGGCTCATTAGAATCGGAAAACTACCCGCGCCAAGCCCCAGTGCAAGCCCAAAACCCATCGTTAATACAAGCGCGCTTTCACTACTAAATAACGGCACAAGAGTGCAACTAATCGCCAAAAGCACGCTGCCCCAAAACAGCACGACGTAGGCACCGAGCTTGTCTGCAAGTATCCCGCTAAGCGGTTGCGAAAAGCCCCATACCAGCTGCGTAGTTGCCATCGCAAAGCTTACTTGTGCGATGGATAGGGAATTTACTTGCATTATAGGCTGCACGAAAAGACCTAATGACATACGAATGCCCATCGTAATCATCAAAATCGCCGCGGCGCATAGGATCATTATCCAAACTGATTTCATATATATTCCTTTAAAAAATAGAATTATAGCATAAAAATTACGAATATATCGAGATTTTATAGATATATTTAATTAATGTATTTTAGTATATTATTTATGTAAGAGGAATTTACCGAGCTTTAATGGGCTTTGCATTAAAATTCC
>ERZ772946.168-NODE-168-length-30739-cov-29.264_pt1 | contig 30739 bp, 28 predicted proteins | sample MGYA00511680_ERZ772946 | MGnify/ENA primary metagenome ERZ772946 (study PRJEB29015, sample SAMEA2737918) | human oral metagenome | biome: human oral; feature: human-associated habitat; material: dental | place: China | collected 2016 ... | reverse complement strand
CAATCGTTGCGATATAATCTTTTAAATTCATCTTTTTCTTTCTTTCAAAGTTTTTTACTCTCTATTATACCATATTTTCTGTGAAAGAAGAAGGAGAAAGCACTATTCTCTTGCTCCATCAGGCTATTAATGGACTTATTTCCCCTGGAATGAATTTATCATCAAAAAAAACGAGCACATTGGTACTCGTTTTTAAAAATCTGTTGATTAAAGTGAGTTTACGTCAACCTTGATACCAACACCTTGAGTAGTTGTGATTGTCAAGTTTGTTACGTAAGTTCCTTTAGCTGTAGCTGGTTTTGCTTTTTGGATTGTTTCGTTGAAAGCTTTGAAGTTTTCAACCAACTTGTCAGCTTCAAATGAAACTTTACCAATGATAGCTTGAACGTTACCTGCACGGTCAGCACGGTAAGTGATTTTACCACCTTTAGACTCTTCAACTGCTTTAGCAACATCCATTGTTACAGTACCAGTTTTAGGGTTTGGCATCAAGTTACGTGGTCCAAGGACACGTCCAAGACGACCAACAAGAGCCATCATGTCAGGTGTAGCGATAACTACGTCGAAGTCCAACCAACCGTCGTTGATTTTCGCAACAAGGTCATCTTCACCAACAAAGTCTGCACCAGCAGCTTTTGCTTCTTCAGCTTTTGCACCACGTGCAAAAACAAGAACGCGTGAAGTTTTACCAGTACCGTTTGGCAATACCATTGCGCCACGGATTTGTTGGTCAGCTTTTTTAACGTCGATGTTCAAGTTGTAAGCAACTTCTACAGTTGCATCGAATTTTGCAAAGTTAGTTTCTTTTGCAAGTGCTACAGCTTCTTCTACGCTGTATGCTTTTGTGCTGTCGATTTTTTCAAGAGCAGCACGAAGTTGTTTGCTTTTTTTAGCCATTTTCTATTCTCCTTGTAAGTGGTTCAATCGATTTTCATCTCCCACGTCACTTCTCGAAATGATGAAGTCTTGCGGGTTATATTGGGGGTGTTATTGATTAGTCAACAACAGTGAATCCCATAGAACGAGCAGTACCTTCGATCATACGCATTGCAGACTCAATGTTTGCTGCGTTCAAATCTGGCATCTTAGTTTCTGCAATTTCTTGTACTTGTGCACGAGTAACTGTAGCAACTTTAGTTTTGTTAGGTGTACCTGATCCTTTTTCAACACCTGCAGCTTTTTTCAAAAGAACAGCAGCTGGTGGTGTTTTAGTGATGAAAGTAAATGATTTATCTTCGTAAACTGAGATAACAACTGGAATGATCATACCAGCTTGGTCAGCTGTACGAGCGTTGAACTCTTTTGTGAATCCCATGATGTTGATACCAGCTTGACCAAGAGCAGGTCCAACTGGTGGAGCTGGTGTAGCTTTACCAGCAGGGATTTGCAATTTTACAAGTTTTTCGACTTTTTTAGCCATTTTTAAATCCTCCTTTGTGGTTTTGGCGGTAATTAGAGATTTTTACCTCCCACAAGTATGCTTTACACATACCTTTCCATTATACACTATTTATCTAAAAATGCAAGAGAAAACTTTCGTTTTTAATCGACGTAATCTCCGCCTTCAAAGCCATAGTACTCTTCCAAACTGAGACCACTTGCAGCAATTTCTTTGGCTTCTTTTCCAACGTAGCGGAGATGCCATTCTTCTGCCATGTAGCCAGTCTCTTTTTCCTTGCCTTTGAGATAGCGAACGACAAAGCCATAGTCAGCCGCATGATCCAAGAGCCACTGAGCCGCCTTCTCCTCTGTTACCAATTCTCCGTTAGTCCCAATCAAATCAAAAGCAAGACCCGTTTGGTGTTCACTATAACCTGGTCGAGCTGAGTAGCGATCTGCTGCTTCCTTACCGTCTTGATTCACATAGTCTTGATAAAGTTTGGTTTGAGTTTCATAACTTCTAAAACCACTGTAGTGATCGCTGATTGGGTAGCCAGCTGCTTGCATTGCTGCAATGAGTTTCAGCAACTCTGCTTTAGCTGTTGGATTTTCTCCTGGATTATAGTCTTTTGACAAAGGATAGTGCTTATTAGCTACGACGATTTCATCGTATTTCCCTTGAATACTATAGTAGTCTCCCTTATTAACAACTTGTGCCTTTTTCTGACTAGAAGATTGAGATTTGCTCCCTACAGTTCCTTCAGGTTGACTAGTTTGTTCTGTTTTTTGAGTATTTTCTTCATTTTTAGGTTTTTCTTGAGAACAAGCTGCAAGGGTCAATGCTAGTAAACCCGATAAAATGACATATCTTTTTTTCACTTCTTTCTTCCTTTCTCTTAGGCTAAATGCTTCTCCAATTCTTGGGATAAGGCTTTAATCATCTCTTCCAGCTCTGGGGATTGTACTTGGCAATCTTCTGCTGCCATTTCTTCCCAGGGTACCCACCAGACTGGGCCACGGCCATTAAGTCCGTGACCTTTCATATCACCTGCTCTTCGCGGAAAAAGATGCCAATGAGCGTGGGCATCTCCATTTCCTAGGAGTTCAATATTCATCTTTTCAGCCTCAAATGCTTTGGAGACTGCTTCTTGGACCAAGCTCATTTCCTCAAGAAAACGAAGTTTTACAGAAGTTTCCATATGGTGAAGTTCTGTGATATGCTCTTTTGCTAAAAATAAGGTATAGCCCTTAAAGTATTGGTGGTCTCCAATAACCACATAGCCTGTTTCTAGTTCTTTGACAAAGTAGGGATTTTTCCCTGCCTTGATCCATTCAATTCTTTGACAAATCAGGCACATATTAGTCTACCAATGCGCTCTTGAGATAGGCATCAACCATACGCTCAGTCGCTACTACTGAATCGATATGGGTGCGCTCATAAGAATGACTGGACTCGATACCAGCTCCAAGGAGGGCGTGCTTGACCTCTGCACCTGCTGACATGGCTGCTGAAGCATCCGAACCGTAAAATGGATAGATATCCAGCTTAAATGGAATATCTTGCTCTTTAGCCAAGGCTACCAAATGTTGACGGAATTCAAAGTGATAAGGACCTGAAGCGTCCTTGACACAGATAGACACTGTGTACTCATCCGTCTGCTGGTCATCCCCCATTGCACCCATATCTACAGCTAGATACTCCACTACTTGAGCAGGAATATTGGAGTTAGCACCGTGTCCCACTTCTTCAAAGACTGAAAAAGCAAAATGGGTTGTTACTGGCAAGTCAATTCCTTCTTCTTTATAAACTCGAAGGAGATTGAACAAAATTGCTGCGCTGACCTTGTCATCCAAGTGGCGAGACTTGATAAAACCAGTTTCCGTCACAACCGTTCGCGGATCAAAACTAATAAAGTCACCAACCTCAATACCCAAGGCACGCGTTTCTTTTTCATTGGTCACTTTTTCGTCCAAACGCACTTCCATATTGTCCTGTGTGCGTTCTGCAGTTCCTGCATCTTTGTAGACATGGCAAGATGTCTGGTGGATGAGGATCGTTCCAGATACCGTTTTACCTGTACTAGTCACATGAACGGTACAATTCTCACCTTCAATCATGTTCCAAGGAAAACCACCGATACGGTCCAATTTGAGACGACCATCTGGCTTGACTGCACGCACAATGGCTCCAAGTGTGTCTACATGGGCAGTTACATAGCGATGTTGTTCGTCATTTTGACCTTTGATTGTTACATTGACACCACCCTTAGCTGTGCGAACAGGCTTGTAACCAAGCTCTTCTAAAGTATGGACTAGGTAGTCTGAAATCTCACGAGTAAAACCCGTTGGGGATGCAATAGCGGTTAGTTCTTTGATATAGTTTATAGTCTGATTCATTTCTTCACCTCTTTCCTACCATTATAACATTTTTCTAGTCAGACTCCTTATCAAAAGGAGAAAAACTGTGTTTAGTTGCTTTCACTATCGATCCATGTTATAATACGAATACTTTGATTATGAAAGGAAAGTAAAAAATATGAAATCATGCTTTAAAGTATCACTAGCCCTTGTGGCTTCACTTGTCCTCCTGCTCGGATGCTCTAAACAAGTATCAGCACCTACTAGTAACAGTGCCAAGGAAGATAAAACTACTCAGTCAAGCGAGACTAAGCAAAGCACTGAACAATCTTCTGAGAAGAAAGAAACAGCCAAGACACATACTTTTGTCAACAAAAGCAATCCTGGAATCACTTCTACCTTGGTTTATACTGTAGAAGGCGACAATGTTACCAAGCAAACCGCTCAGAATGTTGCAGATCCTGAAATCCTTGGTGCAACTCCAGAAGATGTCAAGAGTTTTATTGAAGAAAAGTACAAAGGTTATAATGGACTCAAAGGTGTTAAACAAACCATTGAAATCAAAGATGGAAAAGTTGTTCAAGATCTAGAAGTTGATTTCTCAGTTGCAAGCATTAGCGAACTTAGAAAAGCACTTCCTGAAGAATATTCTGGTATCGGCAATCGTGTCAGTTTCTCAAACTCTAAAAAAGCACTAGAGAAAATGGGATTCACTGAAAAGACGAACTAATCCCCTAAAATTTCATATAGACTAGTGTAGGACCACCCCAAAAGTTAGACACAGCTCTAACTCTTGGGGTATTTTACTATATCCCTAACCGATGAATCCAAAAGCTCCCTCTCAATCCCATAAATAGATACAAAACTCTAATCGTCAGATTAGTTTCTGTTCATTGTCATGTCAGGTCAGATGAGAGGGGAGGTCTAGTTGATTTTGTAGTAGAATCATGTTATAATACAAAATACTTTGATTACGAAAGTAAAGTAAAGTAAAGGATATGAAATCATACTTTAAAACCTCACTAGCCCTAGTGGCTTCTCTTGTCCTCCTACTCGGATGTTCCAAACAAGCATCAACACCTGCTAACAGCAGTACCAAAGAAGACACAACAACTCAATCAAGCGAGACCAAACAAAGTAGCCAACAATCATCTGAAAAGAAAGATGAGACAACTACCCACACATTTGTCCACAATAGCAAACCTGGAATCACTTCTACCTTGACTTATACTGTAAAGGGGGATGACGTTGTAAAACAAACTGTTCATAATGTATTTGACCCTGAAAAACTAAATAATACCGCAGAAGGTATTAAGGAAATTGTTGACGACACTTATAAAGGTTATGAAGGAATCAAAGGGGTAACACAAAAAGTCGTAATCCAAGACGAAAAAGTTATTCAAAACATCGAAGTTGACATGACTGTCGCAAGTCTGGACGAGCTGAAAAAAGCAATGCCAAACGAATATTCTGGTATTGGAAACCGTGTTAGCTTTGCTGCTTCGAAAAAAATGCTTAAAGAGGCTGGTTATACCGAACAAACCAATTAATGCCCCGTTCTCATACAAAAAATTCTTGGTCGTTGACCAAGAATTTTTTTATTCCATCTCAAAAACATCACTCTCTTGTTTGTTTGGTAGAACCAGTGAAAGCAAGATTCCGATAATAGCTGGCACTAGCCATGGAAGAGAGGCTGACGCCAACGGAAGGGCATTAACCAGATTTTCTAGAAATTCAATCTTAAAGGAACTTCCAAGGACGCTTGCAAGAGCAATCGCTGTAACAAGCCCAATGGTTAGCTGCATGCCCGGTTTTGATAGGGCGACAAACTTGTTAACAATCACGATCATCACAATGGCGATGGTGATTGGGTACAAGATTACCAGTACCGGAACTGAGTACTTGATGATTGCATCCAGACCAAGATTTGCAATAGCAAAACCAATCAAGGTAAAGGCAGTTGCATAGACCTTGTAGCTGATTTGTGGGAAACGTCCATTAAAGAACTCAGCTGTTGAAACAATCAAGCCAACTGTCGTTGTGAAGCAGGTGACAGTTACCATAACAGCAAGGAAGAGTTGAGCTGTTGAACCAAAGATTTCCTGAGTTGCTTGCGACAAGATATAAACGCCTGGTGTTCCACCCTTCATCGCTTCTGCTGGTACTGGGAAGTGATTTCCAAGGAATCCTAGACCAATATAGAGAGCGCTAAATGCAAGAGCTACCACAATACCAACAACCCAAATAGTTGAAATGTATTCTTTCTTACTTGAGAATCCAAGTTGTTTCAAGGTTTGAACGGCAATCACACTGAAGGCCACTGAGGCAAGGGCATCCAAGGTGTTATAGCCTTCTAGGAAACCTGTTCCAAAAGCAGAGGTTTGATAGGCTTCTGAAGCCACTTGAGGGCTTGTTCCACCATATTTAAAGGCACCTAGTACAACTAAGATAACGATCAACAAAGCAAAGACTGGTGTCAAGATTCGTCCGATACGGTCCAAAATCTTTGATGGATTGAGTGAAATCAGATAGGCTGCTGCAAAATACAGCACGGTAAAGATAATCAATCCTAGACCTTTATTTGCTTCAGACAAGAGGGGGCTGATGCCGACCTCATAAGCTGTTGTGGCTGTACGCGGAATGGCAAAGAAGGGACCAATCGATAGATAGAGGACTGCAAGATAAAGAGTCGCAAACCAAGGTGAGATTTTCTTAGAAATCTCGTGAATGTAACCTTTAGGGTTTAGCGTTCCGATGATGAGCGTTAGGACAGCAATCCCGACACCCGAAAATACAAAACCTGCGATGGCAGGAAGAAACTGTTCTCCAGATAGGGCACCTAGAGAAGGTGGAAAAATCAAGTTTCCCGCACCAAAAAATATTCCAAACAAGAGTAAACCTGTTAGGGCACCTTTTTTAGCCATAAAAATCTCCTTCATATTTATAAAATACTGACCTAGTATACCATGATTAAAACTTTGAAAAAAGTATCCAAAATTAATCATTGAATGTTTTCAATATTTAAAAAAATAAGAATTATCTAAAAACAAAATCCCTCACTCAGATGGAACCGAGCAAGGGAAGGTTAGGATCTATCACCATATAGGTTTAAAGTTCTTCAAAGGCTGTCATTCCACCTTGAACATTGATGACCTCATAACCTTGTTCAGCTAGGAATTGGCAAGCACGCGCCGATCTCACCCCAGATTTACAAATGACATAATGCAACTGGTTCTTGTCCAACTCTTCATAGGTATCAGCCAATTGACTGAGAGGTTGGTTATGAGTCCCTCTAAACGAAGAGTTCCAAACTTTTCTACTTCTCTTACATCTAAAACTGAAAGGAACTCTTTCTGATGGAGCAGGTAAAATGCATCAAAGGAAATTTCTTTTATTCTTTTTCTTCTAAAATGGTTTTAATTCTTTTTTTCAAATCTGGCACCACTTCTACCTCAAACCATGGATTTTTGGCCATCCAGATTTGGTTACGTGGTGAGGGATGCACAAGAGGGAAAAATTCTGGCAGATAATCCTGATAGCGTCGAACTCTATCTGTTACCTTGCCACTAACTTTCTCATGAAGATAATAGGCCTGGGCATATTGTCCAATCAAAAGGGTCAATTCAATATTTGGACATTCCTTGAGGAGTTGTGGGTGCCATTTTTCAGCAAAGCCTTTACGAGGTGGAAGGTCGCCTGATTTTCCATGTCCTGGAAAATAGAAATCCATGGGAATAACTGCAAACAAACCCGAATTGTAAAAGGTGTCTTCATCAACACCTAACCACTCACGCAAGCGATCGCCACTTTTATCTTTCCAGTAAATTCCAGCTTCTTGCGTTTTAAATCCCGGCGCTTGACCGATAACATTGATGCGAGCCGTTCTTGGCGCTGCAAAAAGAGGCTCTATCCCCTGATCTGTATAGCTTTTATTTTGTGAATCTGCCATAATGGCTTGTTTGATCTTTTCGATTTGAGACATCTGTTTTCCCTCCAAAAAGAAGTCTAAGCATAAAATCTCAGACTTCTATTGTTTTATTTGATCAATTCATAGATAGCTTCTGCATAGATTGCTGCTGCTCGGAAGAGATCGTCCAAGGCGATAAATTCATTGGCTTGGTGCATAGTATCGATAGAATCTGGGAACATAGCTCCGTAGGCAACACCACGTTCTAGCAAACGGCCGAAGGTTCCACCACCGATAACTTGCTCATGACCTTGAAGTCCAGTTTGTTTTTCATAGACATTCAACAAGGTTTGAACAAGCGGATCTTCCATTGGCACATAGTGAGGGGTGTGACCATGTTCAGAAAGGCTGACAGAAGCAACTGGCAAGTTTTCAAGAACTGATTTGATCTGCTCTGGACTGGTTCCTTTTGGATAACGGAAGTTGAGGGCAATGGTATTATCAGCACTTGCTTCGTCAAAGCGGAAGACACCCGCATTCATAGAAAGGGCACCCATCTTTTCATCTACATGAGCCACTTTTAAGTTTTTACCATCATGGTCATTCAAGAGAATCTTACCAGCAACATCAAGGTAGTCTTTTGCAGGTCCTTCAAAACCAAACTGGCTGAGGAAGAGGGCCAGGTAAGTCGCACCATTGACACCTGAAGCAGGCATAGCACCGTGGGCTGATTTACCAATGATCGTCACCTTGTATTGACCATTTTCTTCTTGGAGTTCTCCTCTGAGTTTGTGTTCTGCAACAAAGGCATCTAGTTTCCCTTGCAAGTCAGTCAAGTCACCTGAAACGACTGCTATCGCTGATTCAGGCACCATGTTTTCACGCAAACCACCTGTGAAGCTGTGAAGACGAGCTACGCCTGCATTTTCTCCTGCAAAGTGGAGGTATTCTGTGATGTTTCCTTTTTCACCGTTGATGATAGGGAATTCAGCGTCTGGTGAAAAACCGAAGTCTGGTTTTGCAAGCCCTACGTGCTCAAAGTAGTAGTCCATATCTGCCCAGCCTGATTCTTCGTCTGTACCGACGATAAAGCGAACTTTTTTAGACGTCGGAAGGCCCAATTCTTTGATGATTTTCAAACCATAGTAACAAGCTGTTGTAGGACCCTTGTCATCAGAAGCTCCACGCGCGTATAGGCGACCATCTTTAATAGTTGGTGTGTAAGGGTCTGTGTCCCAACCACTACCAGCTGGAACCACGTCCATGTGGGCAAAGATTCCAAGAACTTCTTCTCCATCACCAAACTCAAAATGTCCTGCATAGTTATCAACATTGGTAGTTGGATAACCATCACGGTCTGCGATTTCAAGGAATTTTTCCAAGGCTTTTACCGGACCAGGACCAAAAGGATGCTGAGCGTCCGCCTTGCTGTCGTCACGTTCAGAGTTGATTTCCAAAAGACTAAACAAGTCAGCCAAGAGGTCTTCTTTTCGTTTTTCTACTTCTGCTGTAAAATCAATTGCTGTCATTTTTTCTTCTTTCTATCTTTTCTCGATGATTTCATCTACTGGCAAGCGGTAGCTTGGTTCCAATTTTTCATCTGTGTAACCCACTGTAATCAAGAGTTCTGGACGGAAGCGGTCTTCAATTTCCAAAACTTCGTTGACTTTTGATTTGTCAAATCCAAGAATAATGTTAGAACCAATTCCTTGGTCTGTCAAAGCCAGAACCAAGTTCATGGCAACCAAACCTGCATTGAGAGCCAAGTAGTCACTAACCTGTTGCTCATTGTAACGCGCAAACTCGGCAGGCAAATTTTTCATGTAGTATTGAAGTTGCTCTTCTGAGAAATTCTTTGCACCACCAACACGGGCAATCTTGCGAGCACGTTTGGCCAGGTCTGTATCTGTAAACAGGGCAATGGTTACAGGTGCTGATGATACCTGCTCAAAGTTGGAACCATAGGCCAATTTTGCCAATTCAGCATTTTTCTCACGAACCACTACAAATTTCCATGGCTGGCTATTGTGGGCACTTGGAGCCAAGGTTGCGATTTCGATAGCCGTACGCACATCTTTTGGATCAACTGGCTTATCAGTGAAATGCTTAGTCGCATGACGTTTTTTATTTAATTCAAGAAATTTCATAATCGATTTCCTTTTCTAATTCTACTGCTTCCATTCTACCATATTTTGAAAGAGCTTGCAGATATTTTTCATAGAAAGAAATTGGAACACGGATGAGTAACCAAACGAAGTCCATCATTTAAGTCAGGGATTCCCTCATCCAGTTCCAACTAATTTTCAGGGGTTTAAAGAAACTAGTCTATCTTATACTTTGACTTTATAGCCTCCAAAAATTTCTTCACATCCTCTACATACCCATGCTTTTCAATTAAACTAGTTAAGAGTTCCAGATTGTGCCCCCGATAGTTATCTTCTCGTCGTAATTCTTCATACATTTCGATAAAGGGAAGACCCTTGGACTTGGCCAATTCTAACTCCGCTTCATAATCATAAGAAACTTTTCGGAATAGAATGTTTACCAATTCCCCATCTTCCACTTCTATCACGGCATACTGGGCACGGTGGTTTTTTAACGCCTCCCAGTCAAAATAGGGCATGCCAATCGTACCTGGATTGATGATTTGTTGCCCTTGGCTTCCATAACGAAGCAACTGCTTGTGGACATGACCATAGACTGCCACGTCCGTTTCCTCATCTAGGAGTTGATCAAATTTATCTGTGTTATTCCCAACAGACAAGTCACCACCATAGTTCTTATTTGGCAAATTATGAGAAAGAGAAAAGCACAGTCCATCAACTTCTTTCTTTTCTAGCATAGGTAAACTTCGTAGCCAGACAATCGTTTCAGGATCCATTCGCTCCATCAAAAACTGGGTCAATCGCAAGAGCTGGACTTCCTGTGGATCTTCTAAGCCATATTGCCCATCTAAGGCCTCAAGGACACAATCATCCCAGTTTCCGCGGACAGTCGCTGTGATAGGCAGATCCTTTAGCAAAGCAACCAGATCATTTGCACCTGGCCCGGGAAGAAAAATATCTCCCAGAAGCCAATATTCACTGACTCCTTGATGTTTAGCATCTGCAATCACTGCTTCTAGTGCCGTTGCATTGCCATGAATATCTGATAAAATTGCGATTTTATGGTTCATGATGGTTTTCCTTTTTCTATTTCATCTAGCCAATTGTGAAACTCCCAACGAAGAGGATCTTCCTTGCCTATTCTTTGTCTCAAATAACCTTGATATTGAAGATAGAAAGCGTAATCTCCCCAACTACTCCACACTTGAGAAGGTCTTGGGATACACAACTGTTTGTTAGCCCTCTCTAACACGATGTTATCTATCGGTACGTGTAAAAAAGGAAAAACGGAGTCTAGGGGTACGACCTCAAGCATATAGAGATACTTGAAAGTCATATTAATCCACTTTTGAGCATGACCATAAGTGAATCGAATCCCATTTGAGCGATAGCAGTCTATAACAGTGTCACAAGTCCTATGATGCCAACTATCAAAATCAGTTTGACATAACTTGTCCCGGTCCAATAGATTTAAAATTGCTTCTTTGATATACTTTGAAGCCTGCTTTCTCATCTCCAAGCGCTCTTCATCTGGCATGCCATGAAAGCGCAAGGTTCGATTAAAATCCAGATAGGCTCGAGTAGTTGCAGCTAAAAATAAATCTTTTGAATTCCCAAAGTAAGCATATCGTAAAAAAAGGAGTATATCTCTGTCAATCTCAATCCTAATCATATCTTCTACTTTCTATCTAGCTACTTATTCTAATTCTTTTATTGGTTCCGCCACTTGAGCCAATTCCACTTCTTCCTGTGGGTTCAACTTCCTCTGCACGGCCTCTGCGACAAGTCTTGGCACTCCAACTTCTACAATCTCATCCACACTGGCTTCCTTGATTTTAGTCAAAGACTTGAAATGCTTCATGAGATTTTGCTTGCGTTTAGGCCCTAGACCGTCAATTCCATCCAATTGGGATGAAAAGGAGTTTTTGGAGCGCAGTTGACGGTGAAAAGTAATGGCAAAACGGTGCACCTCATCTTGAATGCGTTGGAGGAGGAAAAATTCCTGAGAATTGCGAGACAACTCCACCACCTCCAGCGGATCTCCAAAGAGCAATTCATGGGTTTGGTGCTTGTCATTCTTTTGCAGACCTGCAATTGGAATATCCAAGCCCAGCTCATCTTGGATGACTTGCTTCGCGATATTGACTTGACCTTGCCCTCCATCAATGACAATCAAATCTGGAGGAGTCAAACCGTCACGCTGTACTCGGCCATAGCGTCTGCGAATAACTTCTCGCATGCTGGCATAATCATCTGGACCAACAACCGTTTTTATCTTGTATTTACGGTAATCCTTCTTACTCGGTTTACCATTGACAAAGACCACCATGGCTGAAACTGGACTGGTTCCCATGATATTGGAGTTGTCAAAGGACTCAATGCGGACTGGGGTCGGGATTTGGAGCAAGCGTCCCAGATTTTCAATAGCTCCTTGAGTCTTTTCGACAGATTTTTCTAGCAGATTAAACTTCTGCTCCAGACTAACACGGGCATTTTTGATGGCTAGATTGACCAGCTGTTTTTTTTCTCCACGCTGGGGTTTGAGAATCTTGGTATCCACCAAGGCCTTGACAGCTTCTTCGTCAATATCCTGCGGAATCAATACTTCATTGGGAACCAGGTGAGATTTTTCTTGATAGAATTGTCCCACATAGGTCAAGAAGTCCTCATCCGGATCATTGTAGTAGGGAAAGAGGTTGACATCACGTTCAATTAACTTGCCCTGACGGACAAAGAAAACCTGAACACACATCCAGCCCTTATCCACATAGTAACCAAAGACGTCCCGATTTTGCAAATCTTTCGCCATGACCCGTTGCTTGGTCCGAAGTGTTCCAATCGCTTGAATCAAGTCACGGTATTCCGCTGCACGTTCAAACTCCATACTTTGTGCTGCTACTGCCATTTTACCCTTGAGATCATCGATGATTTTGTCATCCTGTCCTTTTAAGAAGTCAGAAACCTCCTGAGCCATGGACTTGAAATAGGCCTCATCTTTTTTACAGATGGTGTGGGCCATACATTGGCCGATATGATAGTAAAAACAAACCTTAGACGGTGGATTGGTACACTTACGAAAAGGGAAAATCCGATCTAGTAGGCGCTTGATTTCATTGGCCGCACCGACATCTGGATAAGGACCAAAGTAAAGTCCTCCATCCTTCTTGACCTGACGGGTGATAATCAAGCGAGGATAGCGCTCATTGGTGATTTTGATAAAGGGATAGGACTTATCATCCTTGAGCATGATATTGTACTTGGGCTTATTTTCCTTGATAAGGTTGATTTCCAGAAGGAGGGCCTCAATATTAGACTCGGTAACGATAAATTCAAAATCTACAATTTCAGATACCAGAGCTTCTGTCTTGGTATCGTGACTGCCACGAAAGTACGACCTCACGCGATTGCGCAGATTTTTTGCCTTTCCGACATAGATAATATTGCCGTTTTTATCTTTGTGAATGTAACAACCAGGGCTGGTCGGCAAGAGCTCCAGTTTTGATTTGATCAAGTTATTCATAGTTCCATTATAGCAAAAAGGCGGTAACAGGACGAACAAAAAGCCCCACCAACCGCTTGATGGAGGAGCTTTGATTTCTTTTCGAATTGCACCGACTTCATCTAGTTGCTACCGGTATAAAGTTCTTGAACAGCTGTCACATCCTGAGGCTGAATCCCATAGTAGGAGCCGGCAGGCTGCATAACAGAAGTCTCGTTGGTATGATCCAATCCGATAGCATGTCCCAGCTCGTGCTCCGCCGTGTGCACGATTCGTTCATAAGAATAACCATAGTTTGGATTGGATAGATAATAGTGATTCAGGCGAACCGTTACAGATATAAATTGTTTGGTTAACAAATTGGTTTGACTCTCGGCTTGACCAGCTACAGCGGTCGATCCATCATTCATCTCACTTGCCACAATATCTGCCTGGCTAGGATCCGCAACCACCTCAAAGGTGAAGGCTCCCGTTTGATTCCAGTTTTTTATGGCTTCTGCATAGGCACCTTGGAAGGTCTCATCCATTTGAGGCTCAATATAGATGCGAGCTGAGGCTTGAGCCCACTTTCCTTCCGCGTGTTGGTGACTGTCTGTCTGAGACAAGACTTCCAGCGTTCCCGTTTCCTGCCATTGATTCCAGCCACCTTGACCAATCTGGCTCATTTTTTCAACCTGATTGACAGCAGAATGAAAATCACCTGTCAGATACCATAGCACTCCAAAAGCAAGGAGAAGGATGATGACCAAGGTCCAGACCAGACGCCAGAAGAAACGCCAAATTCCCAAAAGAAATCGGAAGAATAATCGAATAATCCAGAACATGACGCTCCACCTTTCATAAAAATAAGAACCTATCTTAAAATCGATGGTCTCCCATAATCAAGATAGATTCTCTATTTTACTCAAAAAAACTGAAAGAAACCTAAAACTAAGATAGACGCTCTTCCAAAACAAAGTTAATTGGTAGAGTAGCTAAAAAACGCTCCAATTGTTTTTCCCAGTAGTACCACTCGTGAGTGCCAGCACTATGACTATAGGTTACTTCAAAACCAAGCTTTTTGAGGTTTTTCACAGCGAGCTTATTGGCTGAGTAGAGATAGTCTTGTTCGCCACACCAAGCCCAAAGTTTGGTTTTTTTATCCGATTTCGCAGCGATACTTTCAAGCGAATGAGGGCTAGCTGTCCAGTCTTTGATTTCTCCAAAAACTCCTCGCCAGTAGGCAAGAGAGCCCAAATCCTGACTTTCAGGAGAAAATTCTTGAAAACTGAGTGCACCAGAAAAACTAGCCGAATGAGAAAAACGATCGGTTGCGAGAGCTAGCTTGAAGGAACCATAGCCACCCATAGAGAGACCTGCAATGAAGGTCTTTTCACGCTTGCTAGTCATATTGGGGAAGAAGCGTTTCATAACCTGAGGCAACTCTTCTGCTAGAGCTGTATAGTAGTTATAGCCATACTGAGTATCTGTGTACCAGCCATTATTTGTATTGGGCATGATAACAATGAGATTGGTTCCCCGCAACAAGCGCTCGACATTGGTCCGCTTGAGCCAGCTATTCTGATTTCCGGACATTCCGTGCAAAAGATAAAGGACAGGAATATCTTTACAATCTGGTTCAGTTACCCGACTAGCATCTGGATAGAGCACAGTAACGCCCCACTCCATATCCAACACTTCAGAGTAATACTCGATATTCATAACTGCCATGGTTGTCTCCTTTTACTATTCTATAAGAAAAAGCCGAATTTCGACTTTTTCTGTAGGTATACTGCTTATTATTTAGCTTCCATCACGACAGGCAAGATTGCTGGGCGACGCTTGGTTTGATCAAAGAGGTACTTGGTCAAATTATCACGAACCTTGCCTTTGAGATCTGCCCAGTCAAAATCATCACCTTGAAGATATTCTTCTACCGTTTGGTTAATCAATTCAGAACTTTCACGGAGAATATCACGGCTCTTCTTGAGATAAACAAATCCGCGCGTATGGACGCGAGCCTTAGCTACAATTTTCTTCTCACGACGGTTGACAGTGATAGCCACGATAAAAATCCCATCCTCTGACAAAACCTTACGGTCACGAAGGACAACATTTCCAACATCTCCGATAGCATTTCCGTCAATCAAAACATCACCTGCGGAAACTCCGCCAGCAGGGACAAAGTCCCCGTGTTCGTAGGACATGGTGGTTCCCTTTTTAGGGATAAAAATGCGCTCTGGCAACATTCCAACCGCCATGGCAGCCTTGGCATGTGCATCCAATTCACGGTACTCCCCTTGGATAGGGAAGAGATACTTGGGTTGCAAGAGATTAATCATTAACTGCAAATCACGCGCATTCCCGTGTCCTGATACTCGCAAGCTTTGGGTAATGAGTTTTACCACACCACCAGCTTGATAGATCATATTTTCAACACGTGCCATGACAGCTTCTTTAGCGATAGATGGAGTCGTCACGATATAAACTAGGTCACCGTCCTTGATTTCCACATAACGGTGGCGACCGATCGACATCTTACGAAGACCGTTGATAGGCTCACCCATACGACCTGTCTCAAGAATAATCAACTCATGGTCTTCAAAACGAGACATTTCTTTGGGTTTAATCAAGAGACTTTCGTTGGCCAAAGACAATTTTTTGAGACGAATCGCTGTGCGGACGATATTTTCAATATCAAATCCAGTCAAAACAACTCGGCGACCTGTATCCGCAGCAGCATCAAAAACCTGCTGGATACGAGAAAGGTTGCTGGCAACTGCTGCAACGATAATACGACCTTCCCAGTCTGCAATGGTCTGGGTAATTTCATCTCCAACTTCACTCTCGCTTGCCACCTGGATATTGCTATCTGCATTCGCAGAATCACTGAGGAGCGCCAAGACACCATCACGACCAATCTCTGCCAAACGAGCAAAATCCGTCGCATAGGATTCGCTAGCCGTCTGGTCAAACTTGAAGTCACCTGTATAAACGATGCTACCTTCACTTGTTTTCAAGACAACTCCCAAACTTTCTGGGATAGAGTGAGTCGTACGGAAGAAGGAAACCACAGTCCCTCCAAAATCAATCTCCGTATCCTCATCAATGATATGGAAGTCATTGAATTTCTTAACCGCATCATTTCCTTTAACAAAGAGTTTCGCCAACTCAATGGTCAACTCAGAGCCAAACACAGGCACCTTGGCCTCTGCCAAAAGGTAAGGCAGAGCACCAATGGCATCCGCATGCCCGTGGGTCAAGAAGACCCCAGCGATACGGTCGCTATTTTCAAAAAGATAGTCCATATTTGGAATGACGACGTCAACCCCTAGTTGTTCATTTTCAGGGTATTTAAGCCCTGCATCCAAAACAAAAATAGATCCATCGATTTCAGCGATGTACATATTTTTCCCATTTTCACGTACACCACCTAGTGTTGTTAAACTGATATTACTCATTTTTCCTCCGAAACTTCATTTATCTTGATTATAGGGCGAATTCACCCTCTTATTCTAAAAGTTCTAAAACTTTCAGCCGAATCTTTTCCTACCATTATACCATTTTTTTGATGATTTTCAAAATGAAGATTTGTTTTCAAAAAAGAGCTGGTTGCCCAACTCTTTCCTATCTTCTAGTTTTCTGCCATTAAAAAGTCATAAATTTCTTGCACGGTACCCAGCGCCATGATTTCTTGAATTTTTACAGTTTGTTTGAGATTTTGATATATCTGACTGTCAGCAATTTCCCTTTTCGGCGCTTCTTTATTGACAGTCATGACACCATCTTTGATAGTTACAAAGCCCAGTTCCTCAAATACTTGAATCATCTTGACAAGCAAGATTTGTTGGATATTGAGATAGGCTGCTAAGTCCTTAAGTTTGTAGCGTATGTCAAATTCTGGGAATTGGTAAATGGTTTTGTACAATTTGGCAAACTGCTCTCTAGTCCCATAACCTGTTAGGTAGTAGGCCTTGTCAATGTCGTTCTTGAAATAGACAGCGGAGAAATTCTGTTCCTGAAAAACTGTCTTCAGCAGGGTAATATCCTCAGGAATGGTTTTTACAACCACAGCATCACTGGTCGCTAATTCTGGCAATTCTCCAGCAAAATCTAAGACCGGAACCCCTTCTGGCAAGGCTGCATTCTTCCCACGAATGTTAAAGAGTTGAACACCTTCCACACGCGCATCCACCATCATCAACTGGAGAGCAGTTTGGCCATTCCATTGATTGACAGACAGGGTGACTGCCAATTCTAGGTTTTTTGTTTGAGCAAACTCCGTCGCCCATCTGCCTTGTCCGAAGGCCACCACTTCAAAACTCGCTTCTCCCTTAGAAATTTTTAATTTGAGGTGAGTATTTCCCGCACCCATACTACGAGCACTCTCGACATTGAAATCCCTGATATAAAAAACAGGCTTCTGATTGTCCATCCCAAAAGGTGCCAAACGTTCAAAACTTTTAACCGTTTCTAAGCTAAGTGTCTCCAAATCCAACTCTTCATCTAGATTTAACTTATTCTTACCACTAGCATCTGCACCTTTTTCACGGATATAGTCTTCCAAGACCTGAGATAAATCTGAAAGTTTCTCCACTTCTAGCGTCATGCCCGCTGCGCCAGCATGGCCTCCAAAGGCGATGAAAAGCTCTCGATGGGGATCCAAGGCTTCAAAAATATCGACTGCTTCCACACTACGAGCGCTACCCTTAGCATGACCGTCTTCTATATTAAGTACGATGACTGTCTGCCCTAGTTCTTCCAGCAAGCGCCCAGCCACGATTCCTAGAACTCCAGGATTCCAACCTTCTTTTGTTAGGACCTGGACCTTCTTCTCAGGATCCACCATGGTCTTGGCTTCTTCATAGATAGATTGAACGATTTCCTTGCGCTCTTCGTTTTTCTGGTGAATCATAAGGGCAATCTCATGCGCTTCCTCGTCGTCAAATCCAGTCAGCAAATCAATGGCTGGGTTGGGATCGTCCAAGCGGCCTAAGGCATTTAAACGAGGGGCAAGCTGGAATCCAACCGTTTCTTCTGTTACTTCGTTGGCAGCAATCCCAGCCATGTCCAACATTTCTTGTAACCCGATGCGTTGAGTATGCCCCAACATTTCCAAACCATATTGGACCAAGATACGGTTTTCATCCGTCAGACTCACCATATCGGCAATAGTTCCGATGGCGACCAAATCAAGCAACTCCACTTGTACTTCTTCTAAAAGGGCACAAGCTAGCTTGAAGGCCACTCCGCAACCAGCTAACTGTTTGAAAGGATAGTCCGCATCCGGATGCTCGGGGTGAACAATCGCATAGGCTTCTGGCAGGGTTTCAGGCATGGAATGGTGGTCAGTCACAATGACATCTACCCCCATAGATTGGGCCAGTTCAATGGCTTCGTGACCCGCAACTCCATTGTCCACTGTCACAATCAAGGAAATCCCCTCTTGCTCGATAAAGTATTTGTAAACACTGGCATTGGGACCATAGCCGTCTGTAAAACGATTGGGCAGGTAAACACGGCACTCGGCACCAAGTTGTTCCAAACTTTCCTTAATAATCGAAGCCGAAGTCATACCATCCGCATCATAATCCCCATAAACAAGGATATTCTCCCCTTCTTCAATAGCCTGACGAATCCGTTCCACTGCCTTGTCCATATCATGGAGCAGATAAGGGTCATGCAAGTCCTCTAAAGAAGGTTCTAAAAACTTCTTTAGACTTTCTTCATCCTGAATCCCTCTTTCAAATAATAAGCGAGCCACCTCAGGACCCAACCCAGCCTTCTTGGCTATCTTTGTAAAATCCGCATCTTCAACCTGCGGGGCAAACTGCCATTCATAAGTAGGAGTTATCAAAAAAACATCCACTCTTTCTAAGAATTCTATCGTTTCATTATAACATGATTTAGGCATTTTCTCTATCCAGATTGCTTTTTTATAATATTTTAGTGAATTTTTTTCAGATATGATTTGACAAGAACATTCTTTTATTGTAGAATCATGTTATAAAATCTAACACAAAGGAGATCTCTCATGGCTTTAGTAGAATTTAAACACGTCGAAAAATATTACGGAGACTACCACGCACTCCGCGACATCAATCTCCGTTTTGAAAAAGGGCAAGTCGTTGTCCTCCTAGGACCTTCAGGCTCTGGAAAGTCTACACTCATCCGTACTATCAATGGTTTAGAAGCTGTCGACCAAGGCAGTCTCTTAGTCAATGGACACCAAGTAGCAGGTGCAAGTCAGAAGGATTTAGTTCCTCTTCGTAAGGAAGTCGGCATGGTTTTTCAGCATTTTAATCTCTATCCACACAAAACTGTGTTAGAAAACATAACACTTGCACCTATAAAAGTTCTAGGAATTGATAAAAAAGAAGCTGAAAAAACAGCCCAAAAATATCTGGAATTTGTAAATATGTGGGACAAGAAAGATTCTTATCCAGCCATGCTATCTGGTGGACAAAAACAACGGATTGCCATCGCGCGCGGACTCGCCATGCATCCCGAACTCCTCCTCTTTGATGAGCCAACATCCGCCCTCGACCCTGAAACCATTGGGGATGTTCTAGCAGTTATGCAAAAACTGGCTCATGACGGGATGAACATGATCATCGTTACCCACGAAATGGGCTTTGCCCGAGAGGTTGCAGACCGCATTATCTTTATGGCTGACGGGGAAGTTTTAGTAGATACGACAGATGTCGACGACTTTTTCGACAATCCAAGCGAACCTCGCGCCCAACAGTTCCTCAGCAAAATTATCAACCACGAAAGTGACAAAGTCAAATAAGGAGGCGCCTATGAAAAAGAAATTCTTTTTATCCGCATTATTGATTAGCCTTTTCAGCCTTGCTGCTGCCAAACCAGTTCAGGCTGATACCAGCGTCGCAGACATTCAAAAAAGAGGCGAACTAGTTGTCGGTGTCAAACAAGACGTTCCCAATTTTGGCTACAAGGATCCCAAGACAGGGACTTATTCTGGTATCGAAACTGACCTTGCCAAGATGATTGCGGACGAACTCAAGGTCAAGGTTCGCTATGTGCCTGTCACCGCCCAAACCCGTGGTCCCCTTCTAGACAATGAACAAGTTGATTTGGATATCGCGACCTTCACCATCACTGACGAGCGTAAAAAACTCTACAACTTCACCAGTCCCTACTATACGGACGCTTCTGGATTTTTGGTCAATAAATCCGCCAACATCAAAAGCATAGAGGACCTAAACGGAAAAACTATTGGAGTTGCCCAAGGTTCCATTACCCAACGCTTGATTACCGAACTGGGTAAAAAGAAAGGTCTGACCTTTAAATTCGTCGAACTTGGTTCTTATCCAGAATTGATTACTTCCCTTCACGCTCACCGTATTGATGCCTTTTCCGTGGACCGCTCTATCCTGTCTGGCTACACCAGTAAACGAACAGAGCTGCTAGACGATAGTTTCAAGCCATCTGACTACGGTATCGTTACCAAGAAATCAAACACTGAACTCAACGACTATCTTGATAACTTGGTCACTAAATGGAGCAAGGACGGTAGTTTGCAGAAACTTTATGATCGTTACAAGCTCAAACCATCTAGCCATACTGCAGATTAAGGAGGACACCTCATGACAGATTTATCATCTTGGACAGCCTATTTTCAGGATTTTGGACAATTTTTCAATGGTTTCCTCTTCACCCTTGCCCTAGCGGTTGGATCCTTTATCCTCGCCATGGTTTTGGGCATCTTCTTTGGAGCCATGTCAACTAGCAAACGCCCATTCTTGCGTGTTTTGGCTCGTATCTTTGTCGAATTTTACCAAAATACTCCCCTCTTGGTGCAGTTTGTCATCGTTTTTTATGGTCTACCTCTTATCAGTGACCATACCATCATGATTCCGATTTATTGGACAGCTGTTCTCTGCGTCGCACTCTATCACGGCGCCTATATCGCTGAGGTTATTCGCTCAGGTATTCAGTCTATTCCTAGCGGTCAGATGGAGGCCGCCTTGTCGCAAGGTTTTACCTATATCAGTGCCATGCGCTTGATTATCTTGCCTCAGGCCATCCGTATCATCCTTCCTCCTTTGACCAACCAAATCGTTAACCTTATCAAGAATACTTCAACTGTTGCCATCATCTCTGGAGTGGACTTGATGTTTGTGACCAAGTCTTGGTCAGCTCTCAACGGAAACTACATCCCAGCCTTTCTAGGTGCTGCTCTACTCTACTTTGCCCTTTGCTTCCCTGTCGCCCAGTTTGGTCGCAAGATGGAGCAAGCCAATAAAAAAGCCTATTCACTTTAGGAGGTTACTATGGAATCTATCTTAGAAGTTTTGACCCCAGATAACCTAGTCTTTATCTTTAAAGGATTCGGCTTGACCCTCTACATTTCTCTGATTGCCATCGTCCTCTCTACCCTGATCGGGACTGTACTTGCTGTCATGAGAAATGGCAAGAATCCTATCTTGCGAATCATCTCCAGCATTTACATCGAATTTGTGCGTAATGTTCCCAACCTTCTCTGGATTTTCACCATTTTTTTGGTATTCAAGATGAAGTCAACACCAGCTGGCATTACCGCCTTCACCCTCTTTACATCAGCAGCCTTGGCTGAGATTATCCGAGGTGGCCTCAATGCCGTAGACAAGGGACAATACGAAGCAGGAATGTCTCAAGGATTTACCTCTGTGCAAATCCTCTACCATATCATTCTCCCACAAGCTATCCGTAAAATGTTGCCAGCCATCATTTCTCAGTTTGTAACCGTGATTAAGGACACCAGTCTCCTCTACTCTGTTATCGCCCTACAAGAACTCTTTGGGGCCAGCCAAATCCTCATGGGCCGCTATTTCGAACCAGAGCAAGTCTTCAGTCTTTATATCCTGATTGCCCTCATCTACTTCAGCTTTAACCTAGCAATTTCAAGTCTATCCCGCATGCTAGCCAAACGCTGGCAACAAGCAGCAGAATAAAAAAAAGAAATGTGAACAAAAATAAACGTTCACATTTTTTGCTACAAATGAAAAAGAGTAACTCAATACTATGCAAACGTTTTACTTTTTGGTAAAATGACTTTAAAACCATAAAGCAAGGAGAAAAGTCATGATCCAAGAACTTTACAAAGAATTCTCTCAACTGAAACAAGTAGAGGCCATCGCTCTAGGCGGTTCACGTGCAGGACAAGACTATGATCAAAATTCTGATTATGATGTCTATATCTACCTCAACTCACCTATTGACGAGGAAACTCGTCAAATCATCCTGAGCAACTATTGCTCCTACATGGAAATTGGAAACCAGTTTTGGGAGTTAGAGGATGACTGTATACTAAACAACGGAATCGAAATCGAGTTGATTTATCGTTCGCTGGATTCTTTTGAACAAGAATTGAACACAACTGTTTTTCAACACAAAGCTCAAAATGCTTATACAACTTGCATGTGGCACAATCTACTCCACAGCAAGATTCTATACGACCCAAATGGGCGCTATACCTCTCTTCAAAGAGCCTACCAGATTCCCTACCCTCAAGAACTCAAAAAACATATCATCGAAAAACAGCTCCTTTTGCTGGATCAGGCCATGCCCGCCTTCTCTCACCAAATTAAAAAAGCTATCAAACGCCAAGATCTTCTCAGTATGAATCATCGTACGAGTGAATTTTTTGCTTCCTACTTTGACTTGTTGTTTGCGCTCAATGAGCAGACCCATCCTGGTGAAAAACGAATGCTGGAGTATGCAAAAACCCATTGTACTCTCCTCCCTAAGCAATTTGAAGAAACTATTCGCGACTATTTCCAACTACTCTATCAACCGCAACAAGAAGAACAAGCGGTCGTAACCTTACAAACCATTCTGAACCAACTAAAAACCATTTTACCATAGAACCAAAAGAAAATGTGAACCTGAAACCGAGGCTCACATTTTTTATAGTTTACTGTAAAGCATCTAGTCTACTCCTATGCAGTTGCTTATTTTTGACCCTCTCTGAAAATCTGTAACTAGGTTAAAAATTGTCCAATTGATTGACGAGTAACCACCAAGCTATTCCAAAACCTCACCTACAATCTCCTGACCCGCTCTACCATTGTTGCTACTAATGGAACTTTCATTTTTTCTTTAAGTTACTGTAATTTTTTTAGAGAACCTAACAATTATTACAATATGAATTTTGCAAAAATCACCCAACGATGAGTTCACATATTACCATAAAATACCCTTATAAGAGAAAATCAAAGCTAAAATCAATAGAATATAGAAAGCGATAAAAAGCCATTTCATCTTCACACATAGAGCAATATACTCTCTGATAAAGGCCGATGGAATATAGTAGGCCGCTGTTCGACAGCCCAAGCCATCTCCTTTCATACGGAGTTGTCTAGCATAGGTACTGGTTCGAAAAACATGGTAGTCATTGGTCACAAAGAGAAAACGTGGACTTGCCACCAGTTTCTCTCCCATTTCTTTTGAGAAGAGAAGATTCTCATAAGTCGTCGTTGAGTCTTCCTCTAGGAGAATCGCTTCTCTCGGAACATCCGTCTCTTCCAGCAAATAATTACAAATTGCCTGGGCTTCGGAAATCTTCTCATCCCCACCTTGGCCACCACTAGCGATCAATTTGACATCTGGATTATTTGAATTGTGGTAAGCCTCAACAGCCTTGTCAATCCTACACTTGAGCAAAGGACTCACCCTTTCTCCATCCAACAAACCAGCCCCATGAATGATGATAAAATCATAATGTTTTTTCTTAGGAATGAAGAGATACAAGATAGAATATAGTAGAAATCCTGCAAAGGCAAAACCAAAAATCAAATACGAATAAATCAAAAAGAAAAAGATGATATTCACTAGATGATTGGTGTAGAACAAGCTCTTGGTATCGCTCACTCGAATCGCCATGATTACAAAAAAGAACAGAATCACACACCCTAGTCCCAGAGACAAATAATTTGCCTTGGATTTCCCCTCTTTCTTCAACAACACAAATCCGTTATAAATAAGGAAAAAGCCACTTAGAAAAACTAAAAATGGAAGCAAGAGAAAAATCACTGCAAAGAAAATCATGTGCAATTCTTCTTGCCCAGCCTCGTAAAAAAAATTGGCAATAGACAGGTAAGAAAAAAGCAGAGACAAAAGCAAAAGAGCCGGATTCCAGAGACTGCGATTGTCCCTAAAAAATGAAATCAGAAAAAGTAGGACAAAAAATCCTGTGACAAAGTACATAGTCTCCTCCTTTGATGACTACATTGTACCATAATTATGGCAATAGAAAAAGAGGAGCCTAGCCCTCTTATTTTACTATTCTTGCTTCTGCATCTGCCACAACCTGAGCCAGACTCATCTGACGAAGTTGGTTTTCCATCGCCTCTTGGATATCCAGCAATTTTTGATCCAAGACTTCATGAATATTGGTCCCTACTGGACAATTGGGGTTAGGATTGTCATGGAAACTAAAGAGTTTACCAGATTTTCCTAAACATTCGACTGCCTGATAAACATCAAAAAGGCTAATATCTTGGAGGTCTTTGATAATCTCGGTACCGCCCGTCCCACGCGCAACTGATATCAGTTTAGCTTTTTTGAGTTGAGACAAGGTTTTGCGAATAATGACCGGATTGACCCCAACACTGGCTGCGAGAAAATCGCTGGTAACTTTTGTTTTCTTCCCTTCTAGAGCGATGATAATCAACATATGCGTCGCAATCGTAAATCGACTTGAAATTTGCATCTTCTTCTCCTTTCACTGATATTTTATTCATCTTTTCCCGTATAAACATTATACCTTTTTTGCTTATCCTGTCAAATATTATCGACTGATTATCTTCTCCATGCAAAAAGTCCTGTATCCCTCTTGGTAACCAATGCGGTAGAGGACATACAAAGACTTATTTTTTATGCAATTTTACGTACAATCCCTTTTGTTTTATGACTTGACCAAACCGAGCTGACAGAAACCCCAGCACCAACTAAGGTAAACACAGCTAACATAGCTAGATTATAAAAATAGTTATCTGGGAAATCACCGCTAAAGATTAATTCATTCACCACTCGGAAAGCATAGGCAAACTCAATTCCTAGTTGGGCAACAACCTCCATCGCCAAATCGATTTGATTCACTAGAAAAACGGTAATCACCATCAAAACAGCTGAAATTAGAATCCCTTTTCGAGATAGCTTTCTTCCAAGGATTTCATATCCTTTAATGGTACAAATCCCCAGAACAATACCCGCTGCCATAGCTACATAACCTAGACGCGCGATAAATAGAGCAACTGCTCCACCAATCAATGCTCCCAGCAAGGCACCAGCTGCTCCAAGAAGAACATTTTCCTTCTGATTTTGATAAGAATCCACCTCAATCTGAAGATTGCTCTTCAACAATTGATAGCTTTCCTCGTTGATAAGGAAAATTGAATCACCTAATTGATAGAGACCAACTGGACCCTCCTGACCACTGTAGCCACAAACTTGAACAAAGTGATGGGATTCAAGGAAAGCTACCAAGTCTCTTATAAGTGTCTGTAATTTTTCAATTGTCTTTGATTTGCGCATCGCACCTTTAACAACAATAGATACAGTGTACTGGTTAATAGATAAGGTTGACAAGTTTGGAAGTGATTCGCTCTTAAATTCATCCCACACCAACTCGTTTTCTTCTGAATCCGCAGGATTGCCATCCAAACTCACACTGACACTAAGCCGAAACTGATTTTTTACATCTGCTTCATGTAGCAATAGTAAGTAGCCTGATTGCACGCCATAAATGCTTCCGGACTCCTCATCAAACTGCAAGCCTAACTCCGAGGCGATAGCATGCAGCTCTTCTGGTTTCATAAATAATCTCCCTATTATTTTGAGCATCAATTAGTATGGTGTTCAAATTATATATTTTTTCATATTTTAGCATAAACTTTATAAACCGTCAATTCGTTTCCTTTTTGACTTTCCAAGAAACAGCTGCCGCTATACTATCTTATTTCTAGTCAAACCTCCTCTTAAAACCAATCTTTCTTTTCTCTTTCCATCCAGAGTTCAACATCTTGATCATAACCTTCTTGTTCGCTAATCTGACTCAACAATTCCTGATTATGAGTATGGTGAATCCCATTTACCAAGCTTTCATAGTAAACCTGGAAATAGGGGAGTTTTAACTCCTTAGCCAGCTGCAATTCGGCTTCTACATCATAATCCACTCGACGAAAATCAACATCAGACAAACCTGCTTCATCAAACTCTAAAATCATATACTGGGCCCGCAGGTCCTTACGTAATCCCGCATCTAAAAAGAAGGGTTGTCCAATGGACCCTGGATTAATAATCAACTGTCCATCACTTCCGTAACGAAGCAACTGTTGGTGGATATGACCATATACTGCGATGGAGGCATGCGGTTCCGTCACTAATCTATCAAAATCATCTTGTTTTCCCGTATGAATCAACTCCCTACCCCAGTTTTTATCAGGGAGATGGTGAGTGATTCCCACCATCAAATCACCAAACTGACGATGAACTTGCATGGGTTGATTGTGGAGGTCTTCGATTTCTTCTGGAGCAATCTCCTCTAAGATATACTGGCATTGACGTAGGAGGTAGCGATGACTAGCTTTTGTCAAATCTAGCTTACGATGCAAACCTCGCCAGAGACTATTCTCCCAATTTCCAAGAACTCTAGCAGTGATGGGCAAGCTAACCAAGAGGTCCAAAATCCTTCTACGTCCTGTTCCAGGCATAAGAACATCCCCTAAAAGCCAGTATTGGTCTACCTCTACCACTTCTGCATCAGCCAGTACAGCTTCCAGAGCTGTCGTATTTCCATGTATATCTGAAAGAACTGCTATTTTCGTCATTCTTTCTCCTCATTTCCTCTTACTTCTTCTGTTAGTATTATAGCAGAAAACACTCCAAAAAATCACTATCACTGCTTACCTGATCAACTTGTAAGAGCTTCCAAATCGTGCTATAATATAGGTAGAGAACTCCCCTTCATTTAGGATCATGTGGTCTTCAACATCTCTCTATTTTTGCAGATTGGAGGACTGTTGCCATGCGGAATTATCTTAAGTATATCCCATACTACCTTGTCATTTTCTTTTTTTACTGGCCACTCTATGAACTCCTCTCTCTACTCATCTCTGACCCATATACACTGAAGGGACTGTACATTTATAACATCATCCTCTTTTCACCTCTGGTAACCTTTATCGTATCGCTACTTTATAGCTATCGATTTCATTTCTCACTTTGGTGGCTACTCGGTATTGGTCTGCTCTATTGCTTTACCATCATCACCTTTGGCGAATTCATCCTGCTTTACTTCCTAGCCTATGAGCTCTTTGCCCTACTTGGCTTGTTTTCTGGTATGGGTATCAAGCATCTCCTCCAAAGAGAGAAAAACAAAAAAATTATACAAAAACCTTGAAAATTCTCGCAATCATGCTATAATAATGCATAGAGACAAGTCACTTAGTCCCTTTCTACTAGAGAGTGCGTGGTTGCTGGAAACGCATAGAAAGCCTAAACTGATACTACTCTTGAGTTTTTTATGAAAACATAAAACGGTGGCCACGTTAGAGCCAATCAGAGGTGTCCCTCTTTTTTGAGGAACATAAATGAAGGTGGAACCACGTTGCGACGTCCTTTCGAGGATGTCGCTTTTTGTTTTGTCAGAAGGAGGAAGAACGATGCTTTATATGATCGGCGGATCGCCTTGTAGTGGAAAGTCAACAATTGCCTCACTTCTTGCTAGACAGTATCAACTACTTCATATCAAACTGGATGATTTGGTAGAAGAGATGATGAGTCAAGCAAGTGCAGACTCACAGCCAATTTGCCTTCTTAGGAAGGATAGAAATCCAGAACAAATCTGGATGAGAAAGCCAGAAGAGATGGCAGATGAAGAATGGTGCTTTTATGAAGAGATTTTTCCTTATGTAAAATCTTACTTGATAAAAAATCAAAACAGACCTCTCTTGGTGGAGGGAGCAGGACTTTTGCCTCACTTGGTAAAGGAGATTGAATGTCAAGTATCATCCTATCTATGCTTGACTCCGACAGCTGATTTTCAAAAAAAGCATTATATACAGAGAGAATGGGTTCCTTATGTCTTAGAGGGTACAACCAACCCTGATCAAGCTTTTGAAAACTGGATGCAACGAGACATTCTTTTTGCTCAAATGGTTCGTAAGGAAGCGGTGAAATTAGGCTATCCTAGCCTCGTAACAGATGGTAGTCAATCAGAGAATCAGACTGCGGAAGAAGTTGCTCGGCTCTTAAAATTGTCCAACAAAAATAGAATAAATATTTAAGGAGAAAACCATGATTAAGATTACTTTCCCAGATGGCGCTGTTCGTGAATTCGAATCTGGCGTTACTACTTTTGAAATTGCCCAATCTATCAGCAATTCCCTCGCTAAAAAAGCCTTGGCTGGTAAATTCAACGGCAAACTCATCGACACGACTCGTTCTATCACTGAAGATGGAAGCATCGAAATCGTGACACCTGATCACGAAGACGCTCTTGATATCTTGCGTCACTCAGCTGCTCACTTGTTTGCCCAAGCAGCTCGTCGCCTTTTCCCAGATATTCACTTGGGTGTTGGTCCAGCTATTGAAGATGGCTTCTACTACGATACTGATAACACGGCTGGTCAAATCTCCAACGAAGACCTTCCTCGTATCGAAGAAGAAATGCAAAAAATCGTCAAAGAAAACTTCCCATCTATTCGTGAGGAAGTCACTAAAGACGAAGCACGTGAAATCTTCAAAAACGACCCTTACAAGTTGGAATTGATCGAAGAACACTCTGAGGACGAAGGCGGTTTGACTATCTACCGTCAGGGGGAATACGTGGACCTTTGCCGTGGACCTCACGTCCCATCAACAGGCCGTATCCAAATCTTCCACCTTCTCCATGTAGCAGGTGCTTACTGGCGTGGAAATAGCGACAATGCTATGATGCAACGGATCTACGGTACAGCTTGGTTTGACAAGAAAGACTTGAAGAACTACCTTCAAATGCGTGAAGAAGCTAAGGAACGTGACCACCGTAAACTTGGTAAAGAGCTTGACCTCTTCATGATTTCACAAGAAGTTGGTCAAGGACTTCCATTCTGGTTGCCAAACGGTGCGACTATCCGTCGTGAATTGGAACGCTACATCGTCGACAAAGAGTTGGCTTCTGGCTACCAACACGTTTACACTCCACCACTTGCTTCTGTAGAGCTTTACAAGACTTCTGGTCACTGGGATCATTACCAAGAAGACATGTTCCCAACTATGGACATGGGTGACGGGGAAGAATTTGTCCTTCGTCCAATGAACTGCCCACACCACATCCAAGTCTTCAAACACCATGTTCACTCTTACCGTGAATTGCCAATCCGTATCGCTGAAATCGGTATGATGCACCGCTACGAAAAATCTGGTGCCCTCACTGGTCTTCAACGTGTACGTGAAATGTCCCTCAACGACGGTCACCTCTTTGTAACTCCTGAACAAATCCAAGAAGAATTCCAACGTGCCCTTCAGTTGATTATCGATGTTTATGAAGACTTCAACTTGACTGAATACCGCTTCCGCCTATCTCTTCGTGACCCTCAAGATACTCACAAGTACTTTGACAACGATGAGATGTGGGAAAATGCCCAAACCATGCTTCGTGCAGCCCTTGATGAAATGGGCGTTGACTACTTTGAAGCTGAAGGTGAGGCAGCCTTCTACGGACCAAAATTGGATATCCAAGTTAAGACAGCTCTCGGAAAAGAAGAAACCCTTTCGACTATCCAGCTTGACTTCTTGCTTCCAGAACGTTTTGACCTCAAATACATCGGGGCTGATGGTGAAGAACACCGTCCAGTTATGATCCACCGTGGAGTTATTTCAACTATGGAACGCTTCACAGCTATCTTGATTGAGAACTACAAAGGTGCCTTCCCAACATGGCTTGCACCACACCAAGTAACTCTCATCCCAGTTTCTAACGAAAAACACGTAGACTACGCATGGGAAGTGGCTAAGAAACTCCGTGACCGCGGTGTCCGTGCAGATGTAGATGAGCGCAACGAAAAAATGCAGTTCAAGATCCGTGCTTCTCAAACTAGCAAGATTCCTTACCAATTGATCGTTGGGGATAAGGAAATGGAAGACGGAACAGTCAATGTTCGTCGCTATGGACAAAAGGAAACACAAACTGTCTCAGTTGATGACTTTGTCCAAGCTATCCTTGCTGATATCGCCAACAAATCACGTGTGGAAAAATAAAACGATCACTGTCTGAGAAACATTTTTCAGTAAGAAAAAGCAACAACTGAAATAGTTGTTGCTTTTTTATATTTTATTTAACCTGAGCTAGTCGTGATTGGTCAAACCACCACAAATGGTATCCTCATCAACAATCCTTTCTATCCACTAACTGTTGGATATAGGATATCCTCCCAAGATTTGCTTCCTCGAGTTAGAAAAGTTCAATATCCTCAATCCTTGTCTGCTTCATTTTCTTTTACGAGATCGTTTTGTGAATCTTTT
>ERZ772946.167-NODE-167-length-30770-cov-37.1932_pt1 | contig 30770 bp, 27 predicted proteins | sample MGYA00511680_ERZ772946 | MGnify/ENA primary metagenome ERZ772946 (study PRJEB29015, sample SAMEA2737918) | human oral metagenome | biome: human oral; feature: human-associated habitat; material: dental | place: China | collected 2016 ... | reverse complement strand
AGTGATTGACAATTAGTAAGAAATTGATATAATGGTTATATCTGCTACAGATAGATGGTCCGTTGGTCAAGGGGTTAAGACACCGCCTTTTCACGGCGGTAACACGGGTTCGAATCCCGTACGGACTATTTTATCCGCCATAGCTCAGTTGGTAGTAGCGCATGACTGTTAATCATGATGTCGTAGGTTCGAGTCCTACTGGCGGAGTCAGATAAAAAGAACACTACTCGGTGTTCTTTTTTATTCTTAGTTTGCATCACCTAGCATTTTCATAAGGAAGTCTGTCATTTCTTGCGGGCTTTCTTTTTTTCCGTGAGCAATCCAAGTCTGGCAAACTCCAAATAGGGCATTTGTTAGATAAATGCTACTGTATTCTAATTCAATTGGATTTAGTTGTAGTTTCATAAAGCGCTTCTGAAGGTCTGTGCTAAGCATAATGTGAAGCTTATTTCTCAAGAAATTTTGGATTTCTTTTGTACCATTTTCAGATAAGAGTGCAGCTAATAGTGGTTCAGACTCTAAATATTCAAATACTTCTAAAATAGCATCTCTTTTATGATGAGCATGTTTTTGGAAAATATACTCAAAGGTATGAAATAGCTTATTTTGGTAATGTTCAATCATATCATACTTATCCTTGTAGTGAGTGTAAAAGCTGGAACGACTAATTCCGGCTTTTTCTGCTAACTTGACAGTAGAAATTTGATCAAAGGGTTGGTCCATCAATAATTGAACCATGGCATTTTCGATAATGCGTTTTGTTTTTAAACGTTTGTTACTTTCTTTCATAATTCCTCCTTGTAGACAAATTAGACAATATGTCTAAAAAATATTTTTTTACCTTGTAATTTGGATTTTTTGATGTATAATCTATTATATCAAAAATTTAGACAATATGTGTAAAAAAGGAGGAAATATGTTTAAAGAATGGAAAGCAATATTTAAAAAACCGACCTTTATCATTGTAATGATAGGGATTTCTCTCATTCCAGCATTATACAACATCATATTTTTATCATCCATGTGGGATCCATATGGTCAATTGTCAGAGCTACCTGTAGCAGTTGTCAATAAAGATAAGGAAGCTTCTTATAATGGACAGACAATGACAATAGGTGAAGACATGGTGTCTAATTTAAAAGAAAATAAGGCTTTAGATTTTCATTTTGTTAATGAAGAGGAAGGGGAAAAAGGGCTAGAAGATGGTGATTACTACATGGTAGTGACTTTACCAAGTGACTTGTCTGAAAAAGCTGCTTCTATCCTAACAAATCATCCTGAACAGATGCAGATTGATTATCAGACCTCAAGTGGGCATAGCTTTATTGCAAGCAAGATGAGTGATTCTGCAATGACACAATTAAAACAAACCGTTTCTACTAATGTAACTGAAACGTATACCAAGACTTTATTTCAAAAAATGAATGACTTGAAGTCTGGAGTAAATAAGGCAGCTGATGGAAGTGAACAATTGGCTAATGGAGCGAATCAATTGGTGACGGGAAGTCAAACATTGACGGCAAATCTTAATACTCTAGCAAACTCAACTGTAACTTTTTCAAATGGAGCAGATCAATTTACAAAAGGTTTATCTAGCTATGTATCTGCTATAGAGCAATTACATCTTGGTTTAGGAACTTTTAATAGTGGTTTACAAAGTTATACAAATGCCGTCTCACAAGTTGACACTGGACTTGGTCAATTAGCGTCAAAAACTCCTGAGTTGGTGACAGGTGTAAATCAGCTAAATACAGGTATAAAGTCCTACACAGCTGGCGTTTCACAATTGGATACAGGTCTCAATCAATTTTCAGTTGGTGTAAATGCTTATACAAGTAGTGTAGAAAAACTTTCTAATGGAACAAGTCAATTATCCAATCAATCAGATACACTAAGAGATGGAATAGAGCAATTAAATACTGGTATTAAAGAAATTTCAAGTCAATTAAAGTCCTCATCTCAACAAAATGAACAAATTACTCAATTGGCAACTAGTCTAGGAGAACTGAATAAAACACTACAAGCTCTTACGATATCGGATAATACTCAACTGAAAAGTACATTATCAGAAGCTTTGCCAAATCTAACAACTCTTGCTCAGGATATTGTGACCAAAAGTCAGACAGAACAAGAGAAAACCATAGCTAACCTTCAATCAACAGCTACTTATCAAACTCTCACAGAGGAACAGAAGAAAGAACTGACAGAAGCTATTTCTAAAAATTCTAGTTCTACTATTGAGTCAGCAAAAACAATTTTAACGACAGTAGGAGGATTGAAAAAAAGTATAGAGAATTCAGAACAACAAGTATCTAATCTATCTGATGTGCAGACGAAGGCAAATCAACTTTTACCTTTAGCATCTAGCTCCTTGACAACATTGTCAAGTGGTTTTACAAAGTTGCAAACGGCTGTAGACAATCAGTTAGTTCCTGGAAGTCAGTCAATTGAAAAAGGAGTTGTAAACTACACTAAGGGACTGGACACAATTTCTATAGGTGCCAATAAACTAAGTGAAAAAAATGCAAATTTAACAACTAGTCTAAATCAATTAGTTTCTGGATCAAGTAAGTTGACAGAAAACACATCAACCTTGACAGCTGGAGTAGATGCGTTAGCTGGAAAAGCTCCAGAATTAGTATCAGGTATAGAAAGTTTGTCATCTGGTTCTGCTCAATTGAATAATAAGAGACCAGAGTTAATAGCAGGTCTTACTAAATTACAATTTGGCTCTGGTCAATTAACAGATAAATCGACACAGTTACTTTCTGCAGCATCTCAACTAGGAAGTGGTGCTATGAAGATTGCAGATGGTACTGGAAAACTAGCAGAAGGCGGAACAAGCTTAACCTCTGGTCTTGAAGATTTACAGACAGGAGTTGATTCATTAGGACAAGGATTAGGCAATGCTAACAATCAACTTAAATCAGCATCAACAGAATCTGAAAATGCAGAAACATTATCTGAGCCTCTAGTTCTCTCAAAAACAGATAATGACCAAGTTCCTGTAAATGGGATTGCCATGGCTCCTTATATGATATCAGTTGCTCTTTTTGTTGCTGCTATATCTACCAATATGATTTTTGCGAAGTTGCCTTCTGGACGTCATCCAGAGAGCCGTTGGGCTTGGTTGAAGTCTCGATCTGAAATAAATGGGATTATAGCTGTCTTAGCAGGTGTTTTAGTTTATGGAGGTGTCCATCTTATTGGATTGACTGCTAACCATGAGATGAGAACCTTGATTCTAATCATAATCACAAGTTTAGCTTTCATGTCTATGGTGACAGCTTTAACAACTTGGAATAGCCGTTTAGGAGCCTTCTTCTCTCTTATTTTACTACTATTACAGTTAGCATCAAGTGCAGGGACCTACCCCCTTGCTTTGACAAATGATTTCTTTAAAGGTATCAATCCATGGTTACCAATGAGTTACTCTGTATCAGGTTTACGACAAACAATCTCTATGACAGGAAATATTCATCATCAAGTGATTTTCCTTATTATAACACTAGCTTTCTTTACTGCTTTAGGTATGTTAGCTTATCAACCTAAGAAGATGCAAGAAGATTAAAAAAATCGACCAATTCCTTGGTCGATTTTTATGTCATAGATGAATTTCGTTTGTAATTATAGATTCCAAAAAGTAGAAGGGCAGTTACTGAGCAGACTGCTCCAATAACAAAACCATTGGGAATGAAGGAAAGTGTAATGGTTCCTTTTCCTTTTGGAACATCAACCTTCATAAAACCAGTTTGAGCCTGCTTGATTTCAAGTTTTTTTCCATCTTGATAAGCAGACCAACCTTTGTCATAAGGAATGGTAAAGAAAATAGAGCTATCTTGTTTGACTTCATATGTAGCAAAGACTTTATTTTTAGAGGTAGATACTTCTACAGGTTGTTCTTTAATCTTTTGGATTGCCTCAGTCAAAGCTTGGGTATCTAAACGATAGAAGGTTGGAGTTTCAAATGACACTTGAGAATTTCCAGGGAAGCTAACACTGATATTGAAAGTTTTTTGTTCTTCAGTATAACCCAAGTTAAAAAAGTTAAAGGTATTGTCAGTAGTATAAGTCTTCTTTTCTCCATTGACAAGGATGTCAATTTTCTTTTGTTTATCATTAGTAAAATGAAGGTTTGCAAAAGAGAGATAGACTTGACTATTTTGAGGAACCTCAATCTGATAATCAATCCTTGCATCCTCATTCGTAGAACTTGTGATGCTTGTTAAACCATTAGAATTATCTTTTTTATCATATGCTATTGGATAGAAATAATCTAAGTTGAGATTAGCAAGCTGGTTTATAAATAAAGCCTGATTATCCAGAGTATGATTATTAAAGTTTACATCGGTGTAAATAGATTGAGTGGCAAAAGCAATAGGTAAAGAGAGTTGATTTTTATATAAGGTTAAATGATCCTTTTGATAAATCTCTTGAAATCCATATTTATCAAGAGGAGTTTCTGAAATGTTGTACTGAATTCCAAATAAACTGTCCGCTAAAATACTGTTATTTGCATAACGGAGATTGAGGTTAGTTCCAGAGGATTTAAATCCAAGTTTGTCCAAACTAGTGCTAGCTGAACGATTTCGTACAGACGAGAATTGAGAGATTCCATTGTAATTAAATTTCATACTGTCATTTCCTGTTTGAATTTGCAGTTTCTCAGTACGTGTAAATGGATTGTCAATTTGTTCTATAATGGATTCTATAGCAGTGACATCTCTATTATAGGCACTGCGAGAAGCAAAGGCCCATTCTTTAGCTATTCCTTCCATTTGAGATAAAGCGTTTAAGCATATCTCAGCTGTTATAAATAAAGACAAAAGAATTGCAAATAGATTTACAGAGATAAATTTTCTGATGACTGCAAGGAGTAAAAGTGAATAAACTAGTAGAAATTCAAGAGTGAGTAGGATATTTAAATCTGTTAAAAAAGAATAGTGTGATTTAAAGTATACAGTAGCTAAAAATCCTGTCAGTATAAGAAAAAGGGAGACAAATAGATTCCAGAACTTAATTTCATTCAGACGATTTAAGACTTCTGATGAAGTATAAATTAACAGAGTAGAAAAGATCCAAGCATAGCGATGCAAAAACATATTTGGGGTATGCATCCCTTGCCAAAATAAATCAAGTGCCTCTATGTAAAAGCTTGTTATTAAAAAAGTGAAGAAGAGTGCATAGATAAGTTTCACGTGAAACTTTATGGATTTTATTGTGAAAAATAGAATGGTTAAAATAAAAGGAAGCAATCCAACAAAAATCATTGGTATAGATCCATACTTAGTTGTATCAAAAGATCCAATGAATTGTTTTGCGAAAATATCTAAATACCAGCTACTGTCTGTTTTTAATTTTGTGATGGCAGTTAACTTCTCCCCATGAGTTTGTAAATCAAAAAATGTAGGAAGAGTCATCATCAAACTAACCATTCCTGCTAAAAAGGAGGTAACAACAAAATCAAGAAAAGATGATTTTCGATTTTTAAAGTCCCATGAAATTTGGCAGAGATACCAGAAAATAAGAAACAATGCTGTCATATATCCAAAATAATAGTTTTGAATAAACAAAATTGACAGACTTGTAAAGTATAGTAGACGCTTCTTTTGTGTTATAAGTATGTGTAAGCCAGTTATAATTAAAGGAATTAAGATAAAAACATCTAACCAGGTTTTTATCTCTAACTGACTGACAGTGAAGCTCATTAAAGCATAGGAAGTAGATAAGGCCAGTTTTAAAGGTTGAGGGATAGATTGAAATAATTTATTTAAACTAAAGAAGGTTGACAGACCAATCAATCCAAATTTTAATAGAGTGGTCAGATAAACAGCATCTGGCATATTCGACAGATTAAAAAAGTAAACCAGAGGTGAGAGAAAACTACCCAAGTAATAACTAGATAGAGCATAGAAATTCAGTCCGAGGCCACTTGTAAAGGTGTAAAACAAACTACCATTTCCATGTAGAATATTTCGTAAAGTCACATCAAAAATAACGTATTGATGAAACCCATCTCCTAATAGTGGGGATGTATCGCTATTCCAGTAGATCCCTTGAGATAGATATACTCCAAACATAATCACTACAGGAATGATGAAAGAAATAAAATAGGTCCAATATGTTTTAAAAAATGATTTCATGTTACCTCATAGAATGATAGAAAACTCAGTTGGTTAACCCAACTGAGTTTTAAAGTCTTATTTAGTCTTTCCAAAGGTCTTTGACTTTTGCTTGTACTTCTGCATTTTCTAGGAATTCATCATAAGTCTCATCAATACGATCGATGACGCCATTTTTAGATAAGACAATGATATGGTTAGCTAGAGTTTGAATAAACTCGTGGTCATGACTGGCAAAGATGATGGATTCTTTAAAGTTTTTCAATCCATCGTTTAAGCTTGAGATAGATTCCAAGTCCAAGTGATTTGTTGGATCATCAAGTACAAGGACATTTGATTTCAAAAGCATAAGTTTTGAAAGCATGACACGCACTTTTTCTCCCCCTGACAAGACGTTTACAGGTTTGTTAACCTCATCCCCAGAGAAGAGCATGCGCCCAAGGAAACCACGTAGGAAAGTATTGTCATCTTCTTCTTTACTTGCAAATTGACGCAACCAGTCAAGGATTGACTCTCCTCCTGCAAAATCGGCCGAGTTATCTTTTGGCAAGTAAGAACGGCTAGTAGTAACTCCCCACTTGACAGTTCCTTCATAGTCAATGTCACCCATGATTGCACGAATTAATGCAGTCGTTTGGATGTCATTTTGTCCAATAAGAGCTGTCTTATCACCTGGACGCAAGATGAAACTAATATTGTCTAGGATAGTTTCGCCATCAATCTTTACAGTTAGATTTTCTACTGTCAAGAGATCATTACCAATCTCACGTTCTGCTTTAAAGTTGATAAATGGGTATTTACGACTAGATGGCACAATCTCTTCTAGTTCAATCTTGTCAAGCATTTTTTTACGAGACGTTGCTTGTCTTGATTTAGAAGCATTAGCAGAGAAGCGAGCAACGAATTCTTGCAATTGCTTAATTTTTTCTTCTGCCTTGGCATTACGGTCTGCTAACAATTTAGCAGCAAGCTCAGAAGACTCCTTCCAGAAGTCGTAGTTTCCAACATAGAGTTTGATTTTTCCAAAGTCAAGGTCGGCCATGTGAGTACATACTTTGTTTAAGAAGTGGCGGTCATGGGATACAACAATGACGGTGTTATCAAAGTCAATCAAGAAGTCCTCTAGCCAAGTAATCGATTGGATATCCAAACCGTTGGTTGGCTCGTCCAAGAGAAGAACATCTGGTTTACCAAAAAGTGCTTTGGCAAGGAGAACTTTTACTTTTTCACCATTGGCCAATTCGCTCATATTTTGGTAGTGCAATTCTTCTGGAATGTTTAGGTTTTGAAGTAGTTGAGATGCTTCACTCTCTGCTTCCCAACCTCCAAGTTCAGCAAACTCCCCTTCGAGTTCAGCTGCACGAACACCATCTTCATCGGAAAAATCTTCCTTCATGTAAATAGCATCTTTCTCTTTCATAATGCTATAAAGCTTTTCATTTCCCATGATAACGACATCAATTGCACGTTCATCTTCATAGTCAAAGTGATTTTGACGAAGAACAGAGAGACGTTCATCTGGACCAAGAGAGATGTGACCCGTTGTAGGTTCGATATCACCAGCTAAAATTTTTAAGAATGTAGACTTCCCAGCACCATTAGCACCAATTAATCCGTATGTATTTCCTTCTGTAAATTTGATGTTGACATCATCAAAAAGTTTGCGATCACTAAAACGTAGTGAAACATCAGATACTGTAAGCAATGTTTTTCTCCTATAATATGTAATACATTTATTCTACTAGAAAAGAGAGAAATATTCAAATTTTTCTTTGTCAATTTTATGTCAATTAAGTTTACAGGTTTATTTACAAAGAGTTAGTCGTTTGATTTAAATAATTTTCTGTTATTTTAACAAAAAAATGCTATAATTGAAGAGACCATTTCGAAGGAGAAAAAAATGACGAAACCCATTATTTTAACAGGAGACCGTCCAACAGGTAAACTACATATTGGACATTATGTTGGTAGTCTAAAAAATAGAGTATTACTACAGGAAGAAGATAAGTATGACATGTTTGTTTTTTTGGCGGACCAACAAGCCTTGACAGATCACGCCAAAGATCCTCAAATGATTGTAGAGTCTATTGGGAATGTTGCCTTGGATTACCTAGCAGTTGGATTGGATCCAAGTAAATCAACTATCTTTATTCAAAGTCAGATTCCAGAGTTGGCTGAGCTGTCTATGTACTATATGAATTTGGTGTCACTAGCTCGTTTGGAGCGTAATCCGACAGTAAAAACAGAGATTGCTCAAAAAGGATTTGGGGAAAGTATTCCGACAGGTTTTTTGGTTTATCCAATCGCTCAGGCAGCAGATATCACAGCCTTTAAGGCTAATTATGTTCCTGTAGGAACAGACCAAAAACCAATGATTGAACAAACTCGTGAAATTGTTCGTTCCTTTAATAATGCTTATAATTGTGATGTTTTGGTTGAGCCAGAAGGTATTTATCCAGAAAATGAGAGAGCAGGACGTTTGCCTGGTCTAGATGGAAATGCTAAAATGTCTAAATCCCTCAATAATGGTATTTATCTAGCTGATGATGCTGATACCTTGCGTAAAAAAATCATGAGTATGTATACAGACCCAAATCATATTCGGGTTGAGGATCCAGGCAAGATTGAAGGGAATATGGTTTTCCATTATTTAGATGTTTTTGGTCGTCCTGAAGATGCTCAAGAAATTGCAGAGATGAAAGAACACTATCAACGTGGTGGTCTTGGTGATGTGAAGACAAAACGTTATCTACTTGAAATACTTGAACGCGAACTTGGTCCTATTCGTGAGCGCCGTATCGAATTTGCTAAGGATATGGGTGAAGTGTACAATATGCTTCAAAAAGGGAGTGAAAAAGCTCGCGAAGTTGCAGGTCAAACTCTGTCTGAGGTTAAGGGTGCAATGGGGTTAAATTATTTTAAATAATAGATAAAATATGAATCGTAAAACTATCTCTTCTATAGAATTACAGAGATAGTTTTTTATGTTTTCTGCCATAAATATAATTGACAAATTTTCATAGAATGGTATGATAGATACAATACAAAAAAGAGTCAAGCTCAAAAAGAAAGAAAAGAGGAAACTTCAATGTCTAATTGGGATACTAAATTTTTAAAAAAAGGTTTTACCTTTGATGATGTATTGCTCATTCCAGCAGAAAGTCATGTGTTGCCTAATGATGCAGATTTAACAACAAAATTGGCAGATAATCTGACTTTAAATATCCCAATTATAACAGCCGCCATGGATACAGTCACAGAAAGTCAAATGGCTATTGCCATTTCTCGTGCAGGTGGTCTTGGAGTAATCCATAAAAATATGTCTATTGCGCAACAGGCAGATGAAGTTCGCAAGGTAAAACGTTCTGAAAATGGTGTTATTATTGATCCATTCTTCTTGACTCCAGAACATACCATTGCTGAGGCAGACGAACTGATGGGACGTTACCGTATCAGTGGTGTTCCAGTTGTAGAAACACTTGAAAATCGTAAATTGGTTGGTATTCTAACAAACCGAGATCTTCGCTTCATTTCAGATTATAATCAACCAATTTCAAATCACATGACTAGTGAAAATCTTGTCACTGCTCCTGTTGGCACAGATCTTGCAACGGCTGAAAATATTCTTCAAGAACACCGTATTGAAAAACTTCCTTTGGTTGACGAAGAAGGCCGTCTTTCTGGCTTGATTACTATTAAAGATATTGAAAAAGTTATTGAGTTTCCAAATGCTGCTAAAGATGAGTTTGGTCGTCTTCTAGTTGCAGGTGCAGTAGGTGTTACTTCAGATACATTTGAACGTGCAGAGGCTCTTTTTGAGGCAGGAGCGGATGCGATTGTTATTGATACTGCACATGGTCATTCTGCTGGAGTTCTACGTAAAATTGCTGAAATTCGTGCTCACTTCCCAGAGCGCACTTTGATTGCTGGTAATATTGCAACAGCAGAAGGAGCGCGTGCCCTTTATGAAGCAGGTGTAGATGTTGTCAAGGTTGGGATTGGCCCAGGTTCTATCTGTACTACTCGTGTGATTGCCGGTGTGGGTGTCCCACAAGTGACAGCAATTTATGATGCTGCAGCAGTTGCGCGTGAGTATGGAAAGACCATCATTGCTGATGGAGGAATCAAGTATTCTGGAGATATTGTAAAAGCCCTTGCTGCAGGTGGAAATGCAGTTATGCTTGGATCCATGTTTGCTGGAACAGACGAGGCACCAGGTGAAACTGAAATTTTCCAAGGACGCAAGTTCAAGACTTACCGTGGTATGGGATCAATCGCTGCAATGAAGAAAGGTTCAAGTGACCGTTACTTCCAAGGTTCTGTCAATGAAGCAAACAAACTTGTTCCAGAAGGAATTGAAGGTCGTGTTGCCTATAAAGGCGCAGCAGCTGATATTGTCTTCCAAATGATTGGTGGTATTCGCTCTGGTATGGGTTACTGTGGTGCAGCTAACCTTAAAGAATTGCACGACAACGCTCAATTTATTGAAATGTCTGGGGCTGGTTTGAAAGAAAGCCATCCTCATGATGTACAAATCACTAATGAGGCGCCAAACTACTCCATGTAAGAAGTAAAAAAGAACTCCTGAAATTCAGGAGTTCTTTTTACAGAGGTGTCAATTTTAATTTACAGATATTTTACCGTTTTGGATGTTGAAAATACTAAGATTTTCTGGCAAGTTTTGCAAGTGGTCTAAACTTGTTGTCGTGATGAAGGTTTGGATAGATTGTGAAATAGTTTCTAGTAATTTTAATTGTCGTGTGTTGTCAAGTTCGCTCATAACATCGTCAAGCAAGAGTATTGGAGACTCGTTGGTAATACTTTCCATTAGTTCAATCTCTGCTAGTTTGATAGAAAGTACAAGACTACGATGTTGCCCTTGACTTCCAAAACTAGCATCCATACCATTGATATAGAAAGCAATATCATCTCGATGAGGGCCAACACTAGTATTCTTTTTAAATAAATCTCTTGATCTACTTTTCTCTAAAGCTATTTTAAAAGAATCCATTAAGACTTCTTCATTAGTGAAGTTGACAGTTGATTGATAAAATATTGACAACTTTTCTGATTGATTTGAAATTTCTAAGTGTTTTTTTTGACCAAATTTTTCTAAGTCTTTAATGAATTTTATCCGATGCTTTATGACGCGACAACCATACTCTACTAACTGATCATCTAAGACCGACATAAATGTTTCGTCAATCTTTTGGCTGGATTTTAGGTAGGTATTTCTTTGTTTGAGTATATGGTTGTAGTTTGACAAGTCTGACAAGTAGATTGGTTTAATTTGTCCCAGTTCTATATCTATAAACTTTCGACGAACGGAGGGCGCTCCTTTAATTAACTGGAGATCTTCAGGTGCAAAGAGAACCACATTCATATGTCCGATGTAGTCTGAGAGGCGAGCTTGTTTTAAATGATTGACTTTAGTCACACGCCCTTTCGGTGTTAGATCAATTTCTAGAGGGATAGAACCTGTTTTTTTCTGTAGCAAGCCAGAAAGATGGAGTTGTTCTTCATCAAAATGAATGAGATTTTTATCTGTCCGAGTACGATGACTACGTGTTAAGGCCAAGAAATAGATTGCTTCTAGAATATTGGTCTTTCCTTGTGCATTCTGACCTAAAAAGACGTTTAATTTTGGATTGAAATCAATTTTTGTCTCTTTGTAGTTTCGAAAGGTTTTAATTGTTAAATGTTGGAGCCACATGATTATCTTCCTGGAAAACGTGGAGCTTGTTTGGTTTTAGGTGATAAAGTAGTTTTTTGTTTTTCTTTCTTTACACCCTTATTCATCTCTTTGACAAGTTTAGCAATCCGCTCTTTTTCAATCTTATCTGCTTGGTATTCTTCTTGCTCTTTTAAACTTGGTTGTGTCAAGGTGATGTCAATCTTTAAATCAGGGATGTCAATTTCATCTCCAATACGGATTTTTTTCCCACGTCTAGTTTCTAATTCACCATTAAAGTAAACTTGATGTTCCATCAAAAAGGATTTAATAGCACCACCGCTTTGTATAATTCCAAGCTCTTTTAGAAGGGCTTGGAGCGTAATAAATTCTTCAAATAATTTGTATTCCATAATTTACCTCAATCTAAGGTATTATACCATATTTCTTAGAATTAAGTGAGCAAAATTACTGAAAATGAAAACGATTTTACTCTTTAAAGCTATAAAGAGAACAAGAAAAATTTTGATTTTCGTGGTATAATAGAACTCTATATGTAAGGAGGTAAGGTATGGAATTAGTGCCTGGAATTTCAGCACATTTTGTTCAATCCAAAAAGTTTAAAACAAATAAAATCACTATTCGTTTTACTGCTCCCTTATCTCTTGAGACAGTAGCAGGACGCATGTTAAGTGCGAGTATGTTGGAGACGGCAAATCAAGCTTACCCAACATCTCAAGTTTTTCGTAGATATTTAGCAAGTTTGTATGGAACAGATATTTCTACGAGTGCTTATCGTAGGGGACAGGCACATGTTCTTGATTTAACATTTACCTATGTGCGGGATGAGTTTTTGAGTAAGAAAAATGTCTTGACTTCTCGAATTTTGGAATTGGTGAAACAGACTTTATTTGCCCCCTTAGTTCAAGATGGTGCTTTTGAGTCAGCCTTATTTGAAATTGAAAAAAAACAATTATTGGCTAGCTTAGCTACTGATATGGATGATTCATTTTATTTTGCTCATAAGGAGTTGGATAGCTTGTTCTTCCATGATGAACGTCTTAAATTGAGATACAGTGATTTACGAAATCGTATTTCAAATGAATCCTCAGAAAGTAGTTACACTTGTTTTCAAGATGCTCTGAAAAATGATCGAATTGATTTCTTTTTCTTGGGTGATTTTAATGAAGTAGAAGTGAAGGAGTGGTTGAGGTCATTCTCCTTTACTGGGCGTCAAATTGATGTCAAGCCTCAGTACCAACAACCATATTCAAATGTCCTTCGGGAAGGAATGATTCGTAAGAATGTAGGCCAATCCGTTTTGGAATTGGCTTACCATTGTTCTACGAGCTATGGAGACAAGCATCATTTGGCCATGGTAGTAATGAATGGTCTATTAGGTGGTTTTGCTCATTCTAAGCTTTTTACAAATGTTCGGGAAAATGCTGGTCTAGCCTACACTATCTCCAGTCAATTGGACTTGTTTAGTGGTCAATTGAGGATGTATGCTGGCATTGATCGGGGAAATCGCAATCAAGCCAGAAAATTGATGAATCATCAATTACTTGAACTAAAAAAAGGTAATTTTACAGATTTGGAGATTGAACAGACCAAGGAGATGATTCGCAGAACCTTGTTGCTTGCGCAAGATAGTCAGACCTCACTAATCGAGCGAGTTTATTTGAATAGTCTGTTAGGGAAATCCACATCAGATTTTGACAGTTGGGTTGAAAAATTAAACCAAGTTGACAAAGAAGCTATCTGCAAAGCAGCAAATAGTGTTCGGTTACAAGCGATATACTTTATGGAAGGAATAGAATGACACCAGTTACCTTTGAAGAAAAATACTATCCTGCTGTAAAGGAGACGGTTTATCAGACTCGTCTATCAAATGGATTGACAGTGTCTCTCCTTCCTAAGAAACAATTTAATGAAGTTTACGGGGTTGTAACAGTTCAATTTGGATCAGTAGATACAAGCTTTACACTATATGAAAAAGGTTTACAGTCTTATCCAGCTGGAATTGCACATTTTCTTGAACATAAACTGTTTGAGAGAGAAAATGCTGAAGATATTATGGAGTCTTTTACACGCTTGGGAGCTGATAGCAATGCTTTTACAAGTTTTACAAAGACGAGTTATTTGTTTTCAACAATAAATCAGTTATCAGAAAATTTGGATTTGCTTGAAGAATTGGTAACAGTTGCGCATTTTACAGAAGAGTCAGTTGAGAGAGAGAAGGAAATTATCCAACAGGAACGTGAGATGTACCAAGACGATCCAGATTCGCGTCTGTTTTTTGCAACCTTAGCAAATCTTTATCCCAATACTCCTCTGGCAGCTGATATTGTTGGAAGTGAAAAATCAATTAACAATATTCAGCTAAATGACTTAAAAGATAACTTTACAACCTTTTACAAACCTGTCAACATGTCTTTGTTTTTAGTTGGAAATTTTGATGTAGATACGGTTGAGAAGTATTTTTCGCAAAAGAAACTTGGGGACTTGGAAGAAATGGTAGTAAGGAAGGAGAAGCTTACTTTACAAGCTGTCAAAGAAACAGATAGCCTTCGGATGGAAGTTTCTTCACCAAAACTTGCTGTTGGAATTAGAGGAGCAGGTGAGGTGGCAGAAGAAGATTGCTACCGTTATAATGTTTTGCTAAAATTACTGTTTACGATGATGTTTGGTTGGACTTCTGAGCGATTTCAAAAGTTATATGAGACAGGGAAGTTGGATGCCTCGCTGTCCTTAGAGGTAGAAGTGAATAGTCGCTTTCATTTTGTGATGTTGACGATGGATACCAAGGAACCTGTTTCGTTGTCGCATCAATTTCGAAAGGCTATTCTCAACTTCACGAAAGATTCAGATCTTACAGAGGAACATCTGGATCTTGTTAAGAGTGAGATGTTTGGGGAATTTTTTAGTAGCATGAACTCCTTGGAGTTTATTGCGACACAGTATGAACCAGTCGACAGAGGGGAAACTATTTTTAATTTACCAAAAATTTTACAAGAAATTACTTTAGACGATGTTCTTGAAGCTGGGCATCGTTTGATAGATGATGGTGATTTGATTGATTTTACTATCTTTCCATCCTAAAATAGATAAGAATATTAGTTAAGAAGGAATGTTAAGTATGAGAAAAAAAACGATTGGTGAGGTTCTGCGTTTAGCCAGAATTAATCAGGGATTGAGTATAGAAGAACTGCAGGCAAAAACGGATATTCAGATGAATTTATTAGAGGCTATGGAGGCTGATGATTTTGATCGCCTTCCTAGTCCATTTTATGCTCGTTCTTTTTTAAGAAAATATGCCTGGGCGGTTGAATTGGACGAGCGAATCATTTTGGATGCCTATGATTCGGGAAGCATGATTACCTATGAAGAGGTCGATGTTGATGAGGAAGACTTGTCTGGTCGTAGACGGTCAAATAAGAAAAAAACGTCTTATCTCCCTCTGTTTTACTTCGTTCTGTTTGCTTTGTCGATTTTAATTTTTGTGACCTATTATGTTTGGAATTATATCCAGACTCAACCAATGCGCCCTTCTTCAGCTAATTATAGTGTTGTGAACTCAACTGGTTCAACAACCTCGTCTAGTTCATCTTCTAGTAGTCAGACATCAAGCTCATCTTCTATTGCGGAATCAACTATTACCGTTTCAGGTGAAGGAAACCGCATTGAAGCTCGCTATAAAACGAGTAAGGAAACAGCTACGGTTCAGCTAACAGTTTCAGATGCAACTAGCTGGGTAAGTGTTTCAGGAAGTGAGCTGGAGGGTGGTGTGACACTATCCGCAGACAATAAGAATGCAAAAACAACAGTTTCAACTAAGAATCCCGTTACTATTACTTTAGGTGTAGTGAAGGGAGTTATTGTGACTGTGGACAATCAAACGATTGATACTTCGAAGCTGACAACTCAGACTGGAACTGTGACACTTACATTTACTACAGATTAAGGAAAAATCAATGAAAAAAGAACAAATTCCTAATGTATTAACTATTGGTAGAATTCTCTTTATACCTCTCTTTATTCTTGTTTTGACTTTGAGCCATTCACAAGGCAGTCATCTGTTGGCAGCAATCATCTTTGCAGTTGCTAGTGTAACGGATTATCTTGATGGCTATCTTGCTCGTAAATGGAATGTGGTTAGCAACTTTGGAAAGTTTGCAGATCCAATGGCTGATAAGTTGTTAGTTATGTCAGCTTTTATCATGTTGATTGAGTTGGGTATGGCTCCAGCTTGGGTTGTTGCTATTATCATCTGCCGTGAACTCGCTGTGACAGGTCTACGTCTGTTGCTCGTTGAGACAGGAGGGACAGTTCTAGCAGCAGCGATGCCAGGGAAAATCAAAACCTTTAGTCAAATGTTTGCGATTATCTTTTTGCTCTTACATTGGAATTTAATTGGGCAACTGTTGCTTTATATCGCTTTGTTTTTCACTATCTACTCTGGTTATGATTATTTCAAGGGTAGCGCTCATGTATTCAAAGGGACGTTTGGTTCGAAATGAAATCGATTATTGAAGTAAAAGACCTGTCTTTTCGTTATAAGGAAGACCAAGATCATTATGATGTTAATAATGTCTCGTTTCACGTGAAACGTGGGGAGTGGCTCTCAATTGTAGGTCATAATGGGAGTGGAAAGTCAACAACTATTCGTTTGATTGATGGTTTGCTTGAAGCAGAGTCTGGAGAAATCTGGATAGATGACCAACTGCTGTCTTCTGAGAATGTTTGGGACTTGCGTCGACAAATTGGTATGGTTTTTCAAAATCCAGATAATCAATTTGTGGGGGCAACTGTTGAAGATGATGTCGCCTTTGGCTTAGAAAACCAGGGACTTCCTCGTGAAGAAATGAAGAAGAGAGTAGCTGAATCCTTGGAGTTAGTGGGTATGCTGGACTTTAAGAAGAGAGAACCAGCTCGCTTATCTGGTGGACAAAAACAACGGGTGGCCATTGCAGGAGTTGTTGCTTTGAGACCAGCTATTTTGATTCTGGACGAGGCTACAAGTATGTTGGATCCCGAGGGGCGAAGAGAACTGATTCAGACAGTTCAAGAGATTCGAAAAGACTACCAGATGACAGTCGTCTCCATTACGCATGACTTGGAAGAAGTTGCGATGAGTGATCGTGTCTTGGTCATGAAAAAAGGCCAAGTGGAGTCAACCAGCAGCCCAAGAGAACTTTTTTCTCGGGCTGATCTTGACCAGATAGGCTTAGATGATCCCTTTACGAATCAACTGAGAGAATCTTTGAGAGAGACTGGCTATCAGTTGCCGGATGGCTATTTGACAGAAGGAGAGCTAGAGGACAAACTATGGGAATTACTCTAGAAAATGTGAGCTTTACCTATCAAGAGGGAACCCCCCTATCTTCATCAGCCTTGACTGATGTTTCCTTGACGATTGAGGATGGCTCCTATACAGCTTTGATAGGACATACAGGTAGTGGAAAATCGACGATTTTACAGCTTTTAAATGGCCTATTGGTACCAAGTAAGGGTTCTGTTCGAGTTTTTGATACTGTCATTACTCCTACATCAACCAATAAAGAAATTCGACAGATTCGAAAGCAAGTCGGTCTAGTGTTTCAATTTGCTGAAAATCAGATTTTCGAAGAGACTGTTTTGAAAGATGTTGCGTTTGGACCGCAAAATTTTGGAGTTTCTGAGGAGGAAGCCAAGAAAATTGCGCGTGAAAAGTTAGCCTTGGTGGGCATTGATGAGTCTCTCTTTGAACGAAGTCCATTTGAACTTTCGGGTGGTCAGATGAGACGTGTGGCTATAGCAGGTATGCTAGCTATGGAGCCAACGGTCTTAGTTTTGGATGAGCCAACAGCGGGGCTAGATCCTTTGGGCAGAAAAGAATTGATGACCCTGTTTAAAAAACTTCACCTTGCTGGAATGACAATCGTTCTGGTAACGCATTTGATGGATGATGTAGCTGAGTATGCTGATCAGGTCTATGTTATGGAAAAGGGGCGTTTGATCAAAAGTGGCAAACCAAGTGATGTCTTCCAAGATGTAGCCTCTATGGAAAAAGTACAGTTAGGTGTGCCTAAAATCACAGCCTTTTGTAAACGTTTGGCAGATAGGGGTGTAGCTTTTAAAAAACTGCCAATCAAGATAGAGGAGTTTAAGGAGTCGCTAAATGGATAGTATGATTTTAGGGCGTTATATACCAGGAGATTCCATCATTCATCGCTTGGATCCCCGTAGTAAATTGCTCGCTATGATCCTGTTGATTTTGATTGTATTTTGGGCTAATAATCCCCTCGCCAATCTCATTCTTTTTGTAGCAACAGGTATATTTATCGCTTTGTCGGGCGTTTCCCTCTCATTTTTTGTTCAGGGATTGAAATCCATGTTCTTCTTGATTGCTTTTACGACTCTATTTCAACTCTTTTTCATTTCAAGTGGAAATGTTTTGTTTGAGTTTTCTTTTATAAGAATAACGGATTATGCTTTGCAACAAGCTGGGATTATTTTCTGTCGTTTTGTGTTGATTATTTTCTTTTCAACCTTGCTAACGTTAACGACCATGCCTTTGAGTTTGGCAGCTGCAGTTGAATCTCTTTTAGCGCCTCTGAAACGTTTGAAAGTTCCCGTTCATGAAATTGGTCTCATGTTATCAATGAGTTTGCGTTTTGTTCCAACCTTGATGGATGACACAACGCGGATTATGAATGCTCAAAAAGCCCGTGGAGTTGACTTTAGCGAAGGCAGTATCGTTCAAAAAGTAAAGGCTATGATTCCGATTTTAATTCCTCTTTTTGCTACTAGCTTAAAGCGTGCAGATTCATTGGCAATAGCCATGGAAGCGCGTGGTTATCAGGGAGGAAAGGGCAGAAGTCAGTATAGACAGTTGAGATGGAGCCAAAAGGATACACTGGCGATTCTTGTGATTCTGGTGCTGGGTTGTTTCTTATTTTTCTTAAAATCTTAGTGGATTTATAAGATTGATAAAAAAATCACAGTAGTAGATCTTTAGTAAAAAGGTAGGAATATGAACCGTTTTAAAAAATCAAAATATCTAATCATCGTTTTTGTCACAGTTCTGGCAGTTTCCGTACTATTAATGACAACTTATTCAAGTGCTATTGTGACAAAACTAGGAGATGGAATTTCATTAGTAGATAGAATTGTTCAAAAACCCTTTCAGTGGTTTGACTCTTTCAAATCAGATTTGGGACATTTGACGCAGGCTTATAATGAAAACGAGAGTCTAAAGAAACAACTCTACCAACTAGAAGTGGAGTCTAATCAATCAGAAAGTTTAAAAACTGAAAATGAACAACTACGTCAGTTGCTGGATATGAAGTCAAAATTGCAGGCTACAAAAACCATAGCAGCAGATGTGATTATGCGAGCTCCAGTGTCTTGGAAGCAAGAATTAACAATTGATGTGGGAAGTTCAAAAGGAGCTTCTGAAAATATGTTAGCCATTGCAAACGGGGGCTTAATTGGTAGTGTTTCAAAGGTGGAGGAACATTCAACAACTGTAAACCTATTGACAAACACTGAAAATTCCGACAAGATTTCCGTTAAAATCCTGCATGGCTCTACTGAAATTTACGGAATTATCGTTGGTTATGACAAGGAATCTGAACTTCTTAAAATCAGTCAATTAAATAGTAACAGCGATATTAGCGCGGGAGATAAGGTGACTACAGGGGGGCTCGGAAACTTTAATGTTAAGGATATTCCTGTTGGCGAGGTTGTTGCCACAACGCACAGCAGTGATTATCTAACACGAGAGGTAACAGTAAAGTTGAGTGCTGACACCAAAAATCTTCATGTGGTAGAGTTAGTGGGGAATTAACAATGAGACTGTTAAAACAAGTTGGTATTTTCTTTTTACTCCCCGTTGTTGTTCTAGTTGATGCTCATATTGGTCAATTGGTGGGATCCTTCTTCCCCCACTTTCATTTAGCCAGTCATTTTCTATTCTTGTTTCTCTTATTTGAGACAATCGAGGTGTCGGAGTATCTCTATCTAGCCTATTGTTGTATAGTGGGTTTGGTTTACGATATTTATTTTTTCCACTTGATTGGAATTGCCACGCTTTTGTTTATCTTGATTGGTGCTTCGCTCCACAAGTTTAACAGCGTGATTTTGACAAATCGTTGGACAAGGATGTTGACCATTATTGTGATCAGTTTTCTGTTTGATATGGGGAGCTATCTTTTGGCTCTTGCTGTGGGACTGACTGTAGATTCCATGCCAGTATTCATCGTCTATAGCCTTGTCCCGTCAATGATTCTGAACTTTTTATGGATGGCGATTTTTCAATTTATTTTTGAAAAAATTTATCTATAAGAAAGAAATATAAATGTAACAAAGGCGTAATATTTATTATGTCTTTTTTTGGTATACTAGTAATGTCTTAAATAGAAGGAGTATTGACAGAATATGAAGAAAAAAATCTTAGCGTCACTTTTGTTAAGTACAATGTTATTTTCTCAAGCTGCGGTATTAACAACTGTCCGTGCGGAAACAACAGATGAAAAAATTGCTGCTCAAGATAGTAAGATTAGTGATTTGACAGCTAAACAAAAAGAAGCTCAAAAAGAAGTAGATGAAATCCAAACGCAAGTTACAGCTATTCAAACACAACAAGCAAGCTTGCAAGCTGAAAATGAAACACTTCAAGCCGAGTCTAAGAAACTTGAAGGAGAAATTACAGAACTTTCTAAGAACATTGTTGCTCGTAATGACTCATTGGAAAAACAAGCTCGTAGCGCACAAACAAACGGTGCTGCGACTAGCTACATCAACACAATTGTAAACTCAAAATCAATTACTGAAGCTATTTCACGTGTTGCAGCTATGAGCGAGATTGTATCTGCTAACAACAAAATGTTGGAACAACAAAAGGCTGATAAAAAATCAATTGCTGAAAAACAAGTTGCGAATAACGAAGCTATCAATACCGTAATTGCCAACCAACAGACTCTTGCTGATGATGCTCAAACATTGACAACTAAGCAAGCTGAGTTGAAAGTTGCTGAGTTGAACCTTGCTGCTGAGAAAGCTACTGCGGAAGGCGAAAAAGCTACTTTGCTAGAACAAAAAGCAGCTGCAGAAGCAGAAGCAAAAGCAGCAGCTGAAGCAGAAGCAGCTTACAAAGCACGTCAAACAAGCCAACAACAATCAGTAGTTGCTTCAGGAAATACAAGCTTCTCAGCTCAAGTGCAAGCGACATCAACATCAGATGATGAAGATTCAAGCTACACTCCAGCACCTGCTCCAACTCCTGCCAGACAACGTCCAACATATAGCTCAAATGCATCAAGTTACCCAACTGGTGAATGTACTTGGGGAGCTAAAACATTGGCACCTTGGGCTGGAGACTACTGGGGTAACGGAGCTCAGTGGGCAACAAGTGCAGCTGCAGCAGGATTCCGTACAGGATCAACTCCACAAGTTGGTGCGATTGCATGTTGGAATGATGGTGGTTATGGACACGTAGCGGTTGTTACAGCAGTTTCATCATCATCTCGTATCCAAGTATCAGAATCAAACTACGGTGGAGATCGTACAATCGGTAACAAACGTGGCTGGTTCAACCCAACTACAACATCTGAAGGTTATGTTACTTACATCTATCCAAACTAATGAATGAAACGAAGAGGCTCGATTTGAGTCTCTTTTATTATTTTTAATTGAAAGCAAGGCCGAAATATATCAAAACCACTTGAAAATATCGCAAAAATGTGGTAGAATAAAGCTTGTCGTGTAAACGATAATACTCATTCTTGATGAATTGTGAAACAGTTGCCTTTGGGTCGTTTTGCGAGTCGAAGTCAAGAAGAGGAAAAAAACAAAAAGGAGAAATACTCATGGCAGTAATTTCAATGAAACAACTTCTTGAGGCTGGTGTTCACTTTGGTCACCAAACTCGTCGCTGGAACCCTAAGATGGCTAAGTACATCTTCACTGAGCGTAACGGTATCCACGTTATCGATCTTCAACAAACTGTAAAATACGCAGATCAAGCTTATGACTTCATGCGTGATGCAGCTGCAAACGATGCAGTTGTATTGTTCGTTGGTACTAAGAAACAAGCTGCTGACGCTGTTAAAGAAGAAGCAGAACGTTCAGGTCAATACTACATCAACCACCGTTGGTTGGGTGGAACTCTTACTAACTGGGGAACTATCCAAAAACGTATCGCTCGTTTGAAAGAAATCAAACGTATGGAAGAAGAAGGAATCTTCGACGTTCTTCCTAAGAAAGAAGTTGCACTTCTTAACAAACAACGTGCACGTCTTGAAAAATTCTTGGGTGGTATCGAAGATATGCCTCGTATCCCAGATGTTATGTACGTAGTTGACCCACATAAAGAGCAAATCGCTGTTAAAGAAGCTAAAAAATTGGGAATCCCAGTTGTAGCGATGGTTGACACAAACACTGATCCAGACGATATCGATGTAATCATCCCAGCTAACGATGACGCTATCCGCGCTGTTAAATTGATCACAGCTAAATTGGCTGACGCTATCATCGAAGGACGTCAAGGTGAAGATGCAGCAGCAGTTGAAGCAGAATTTGCAGCTTCAGAAGCTCAAGCAGACTCAATCGAAGAAATCGTTGAAGTTGTAGAAGGCGACAACGCTTAATTCATATAAATAGTAATTACCTAGGAGGGCGGGGCTTAGCCCGGCTCTCCTATTTTTAAAAAATATAGGAGAATCAAAATGGCAGAAATTACAGCTAAACTTGTAAAAGAGTTGCGTGAAAAATCTGGTGCCGGTGTTATGGACGCTAAGAAAGCATTGGTTGAAGTTGAAGGTGATATCGAAAAAGCAATTGAATTGCTTCGCGAAAAAGGTATGGCTAAGGCAGCTAAGAAAGCTGACCGTGTTGCAGCTGAAGGTTTGACTGGTGTATTTGTTAACGGTAACGTTGCAGCAGTAGTTGAAGTAAATGCTGAAACTGACTTCGTTGCAAAAAATGCTCAATTCGTTGTCTTGGTAAATGCTACAGCTAAAGTAATTGCTGAAGGAAAACCAGCTAACAACGAAGAAGCACTTGCTTTGACAATGCCTTCAGGTGAAACTCTTGAAGCTGCATATGTATCTGCAACAGCTACAATCGGTGAAAAAATTTCGTTCCGTCGCTTTGCTTTGCTTGAAAAAACAGATGCACAACACTTTGGAGCATACCAACACAATGGTGGCCGTATCGGTGTTATCTCTGTTATTGAAGGTGGAGACGAAGCTCTTGCTAAACAATTGTCAATGCACATTGCAGCGATGAAACCAACAGTTCTTTCTTACAAAGAATTGGACGCTCAATTTGTTAAAGATGAGTTGGCACAATTGAACCACGTAATTGACCAAGACAATGAAAGCCGTGCAATGGTTAACAAACCAGCCCTTCCACACTTGAAATATGGATCAAAAGCACAATTGACTGATGAAGTAATCGCTCAAGCTGAAGCTGACATCAAAGCTGAGTTGGCTGCAGAAGGCAAACCAGAAAAAATCTGGGACAAAATCATCCCAGGTAAAATGGATCGCTTCATGCTTGACAACACTAAAGTTGACCAAGCATACACACTTCTTGCACAAGTATACATCATGGATGACAGCAAGACAGTTGAAGCTTACCTTGAATCAGTAAATGCTTCAGTAGTTGAGTTCGCTCGCTTTGAAGTTGGTGAAGGTATTGAGAAAGCTGCAAACGACTTCGAAGCTGAAGTTGCAGCTACAATGGCAGCAGCCTTGAATAACTAATGATAAAAAAGGGGCTCTTTGTCAACTGTAGTGGGTTGATTAAAAGCTAACATCTGGAGAGGACGATCGTTGTCCTCTCCATTTTTATATTTAGAGCGATAAAAATTCGTTTTTTAAAGTTGTTAAAGTTTCGAAAACCAAAGGCATTTCGTTTGATAAGTTTGATGAGATTATTCGTGGCTTCTAATTTTGCATTAGAATAGGGTAACTGAAGGGCGTTGACAATCTTGTCTTTATCTTTGAAAAAAGTTTTAAAGACAGTCTGAAAAAGAGGATGAACCTGTTTTAGATTGTCCTATATGAGTAAACAAAAAGCCCTTTAATAAGGGCTAAGTGTATTTAGGAGACTACACCTCAAATTCATAGAGTGCTGTAGACAAATAACGTTCGCCGTTATCTGGTGCTAAAGCAAGGACTTTCTTACCTGTACCTAATTTCTTAGCAACCTCAATTGCCCCGTAAATCGCTGCAGCGGAAGAAATCCCAACAAGGAAGCCTTCTTTTCCACCAATTTCACGGCCAAGTGTGAGTGCATCATCTGATGTTACACGGACAATACCGTCATAGGCTTTTGTATCAAGTGTTTCAGGAATAAATCCAGCTGAGATACCTTGAATTTTGTGAGGTCCTGGTTTTTCACCAGACAAAATTGCGGATTCATCAGCTTCAACCGCAAAAACTTGAATGTTTGGATTGACAGCTTTTAATGCATGAGAAACACCTGAGATCGTTCCACCGGTACCAACACCACCTACAAAGGCATCTAGTCCATCAGAACCGAAAGCAGCTAGTATTTCAGCTCCTGTTGTTCTTTCGTGTACTTCAGGATTAGCTGGGTTATTAAACTGGAGCGGAAGGAATCCGTCACGTTCAGCAGCGATTTCCTGAGCTTTGGCGATTGCTCCTTTCATTCCTTCGCTACCAGGAGTAAGGACGAGTTCAGCACCATAGGCTTGGATAATCTTACGTCGTTCCACACTCATCGTTTCAGGCATGACGATAACAACTTTATATCCTTTAGCGGCACCAACCCATGAAAGACCGATACCAGTGTTTCCACTCGTTGCTTCAACAATAGTAGCACCGGGTTTTAGAATGCCATCCTGCTCAGCCTTTTCAATCATGCTAAGGGCAATACGGTCTTTTACTGACGATCCAGGGTTAAAAGCTTCTAGCTTAACATAGACATCTGCGGCACCTTCTGGAACAATATTATTAAGTTTAACAATTGGTGTTTGTCCGATTAGTTCAGTGATATTGTTATAAATAGTCATAGATATACCTCTTTGTATAAGATGATACTAGTATAACGCGCTCAAGGCTATTTGTAAAATATAGAAATCCTATCGAAGCGATAGGATTTTTTTATATCACAGATCTAAGCCATTAATTTTTAGTCGATTGTGATAAGCCAATTCTAATAAATAGGTATAAAGTGGAACAATATCCGTTTTCTTAGGAAATTCAAATTTATGAGCACTAAAATGCTCATTATGTGCTTTTAGAAAGACATTTTCTAAATAAGTAATAGTAATTTCACTATCATCTATACCTACTCCTGCAGTTTCCATTTCAACGTTAACAATGTTCATCAAAAAGATTGATTTAACAGACATCTTGCGACCCGTAGCCCCTTGCTTATCTGTAAAGATAATACGGATATTTGTAAATATAATTGAGTCACGAATCAGTTTATATCCACTTTGAATTTCTTCATTTTCTAGTAGATATTGTCCATATTCTTTGATAAGAGTTTCTTTGTTTTGCTCGCTAAAGTTACCAGCGAGTCCTTGAATGAATTTACCAAATGCCATATTTTTCTCCTTTGTTTACACTAAGTTTACAGGAACTTCAACTTCTCGTAAACCTTGATCTGTTAAAGTAACCTTTCCATTAAAAAACTCCACAAGAGCAGCCTTGGTATTTTCTTTCTCTTCCTTATCAACATAAATTATGGTATCAATTTGATCTGTGAAGGTTGTCTCGAGTTCCATGAGATTATGTTCTTTAAGGAAGTTACTGTACTCTTGGTATTGAGCGTAAGACATCTGAATGGCTATGCCAGCTTGCTCTTTGATTTCAATAATACCAATTTCTTTGACAGCCAAAGCTACGCTTCCTGCGTAAGCGCGAATCAAACCGCCAGCGCCTAACTTAATTCCCCCAAAGTAGCGGGTAACCACTACGCAGACATTCGTAAGATTATGATTTTCTAAGACGCCAAGCATAGGGACTCCAGCAGTACCACTAGGCTCGCCGTCATCACTCGTACGCTTGATTTCACTGCGTTCCCCTACAATGAAAGCAGAGCAGTTATGGGTGGCTTTGTAGTGTTCTTTTTTGATGGTAGTGATAAAGTCACGAGCCTCTTCTTCACTATAGACACGCTTTGCGTGACAGATAAAGCGGGATTTTTTGATTTCTTCTTGGACTTGCCCGTCCTCTTTAATTGTTCTAAATTCCATGATTTAATTGTACTAAAAAATTATCTAAAGCGCTAGATTTTTACGAATAAAGAAGTATGAAAGTAAATCCAAACTATCTCGGTCGCTTGTTTACTGAGAAAGAATTAACTAAAGAAGAACGACAGGTGGCGATGAAACTACCAGCAATGAGAAAAGAGAAAGGGAAACTGTTTTGTCAACGTTGTAATAGTAGTATTCTAGAAGAATGGCATTTGCCTATAGGTGCTTACTATTGTAGGGAGTGTTTATTGATGAAGCGAGTTAGGAGCGATCAAGCTTTATACTATTTTCCGCAGGAAGATTTTCCTAAGCAAGATGTTCTCAAATGGCGTGGTCAGTTAACACCTTTTCAGGAGAAGGTATCAGAGGGGTTGATTCAAGCAGTCGAAAAGAAAGAACCGATTTTAGTTCATGCTGTGACAGGTGCTGGAAAGACAGAGATGATTTACCAAGTTGTGGCCAAAGTGATTGATGATGGTGGCGCAGTTTGCTTGGCCAGTCCTCGAATCGATGTGTGTTTGGAATTGTATAAGCGACTTCAGAATGACTTTGCTTGCGACATAGCACTACTTCATGGTGAGTCAGAACCTTATTTTCGAACACCACTAGTTGTTGCAACGACTCATCAGTTGTTAAAATTTCATCATGCTTTTGACTTGCTGATAGTGGATGAAGTAGATGCCTTTCCTTATGTTGACAACTCTGTGCTTTACTATGCTGTAAACCAATGTGTAAAGATGGAGGGGTTAAGGATATTCCTTACAGCGACTTCTACAGATGAGTTAGATAAGAAGGTTCGCACAGGAGAATTAAAAAGGTTGAGCTTGCCAAGACGATTTCATGGAAATCCATTGATCATTCCAAAGCCAGTTTGGTTATCGGATTTTAATCGTTGTTTAGAGAAAAATAAGTTGTCAGCCAATTTAAAAACCTATATTGAGAAACAGAGAAGAACAAGTTATCCTTTGCTGATTTTTGCATCAGAGATTAAAAAAGGAGAGAAACTAAAAGAAATCTTGCAGGAGCAGTTCCCGAATGAGAATATCGGTTTTGTATCTTCTGTCACAGAAAATCGATTAGAGCAGGTACAAGCTTTTCGAGATGGGGAACTAACAATACTAATCAGTACAACAATCTTGGAGCGTGGAGTTACCTTCCCTTTTGTGGATGTTTTCGTTGTAGATGCTAATCATCGTCTCTTTACCAAGTCTAGCTTGATTCAGATTGGAGGGCGAGTTGGGCGCAGTATGGATAGACCGACTGGTGAGTTGCTCTTCTTTCATGATGGATTAAATACTTCCATTAAAAAGGCAATCAAGGAAATCAAGCAGATGAACAAGGAGGCGGGATTATGAACTGTTTGTTATGTGGACAGACAACAAAGAGTAACTTGACTTTTAGTCATCTCTTTCTTTTAAAGAATGAGCAAAACTATCTTTGCTCAGCTTGTGCTTCTAGTTTTGAGAAGATTGGTGAGAATTATTGTCCAAGCTGTATGAAAACAGGGATGTCAACTCAGTGTCAAGATTGTAAATTTTGGTGTAAAGAAGGAATTCAAGTTAGCCATAAAGCGATATTTACCTATAATCAAGCTATGAAAGACTTCTTTAGTCGATATAAGTTTGATGGGGATTTTCTGCTTAGAAAGGTTTTTGCTCCTGTTCTTGCTAATGAGTTGAAAAAGTATAGAGGCTATGAATTTGTAGTAATTCCCTTAAGTCCTGAAAGATTGCTTGAGAGAGGATTTAACCAGGTTGAAGGTTTGATTGAGGCAGCGGGATTTCCTTGTAAAGACTTATTAGGAAAAAGAGAAGAGAAAGCTAGTTCTTCTAAGAATCGCTCAGAAAGATTAGCTACTGAAATTCCATTTTATATCAAAACGGAAGCCCCTCTTCCTAAGAAGATTTTGCTCATTGATGACATCTATACGACAGGAGCGACTATCAATCGTGTGAAGCGACTTTTTGAAGAGGCAGGTGTTTTGGAAGTCAAAACTTTTTCACTTGTAAGATGAGGAAAAAATTTGCAAAATGAAAATGAAAGCGTTATAATATAGTTAGAAAAATAAAAATGTTTAGAAAGAAGGTACTTATATGATTAAATATAGTATCCGTGGTGAAAACCTAGAAGTAACAGAAGCAATTCGCAATTATGTAGTTTCTAAACTCGAAAAGATCGAAAAATATTTTCAACCTGAACAAGAGTTGGATGCACGTGTCAACTTGAAAGTTTACCGTGAAAAAACAGCAAAAGTTGAAGTAACAATTCCACTTGGGTCAATTACTCTTCGTGCAGAAGATATTTCTCAAGATATGTATGGTTCTATCGATCTTGTAACAGATAAAATTGAACGCCAGATTCGAAAAAATAAAACAAAAATCGAACGCAAGAATAAAAATAAGGTTGCAACAAGCCAACTCTTTACAGATGCTCTAGTTGAAGATGCAAATGTTGTGCAACCAAAAGTGGTTCGTTCAAAACAAATTGATTTGAAACCAATGGATTTGGAAGAAGCGCTTCTTCAAATGGATTTGTTGGGACATGATTTCTTTATCTATGTAGACGTAGAAGATCAAACAACAAATGTTTTGTATCGTCGTGAAGATGGTGAAGTTGGTTTGCTTGAAGTAAAAGAATCATAAAATAGAATTTTCAAAGTGGTTTACACCAGTGTAAACCACTTTTATATTGCGTCATTAGTCATTATATGAGGTATAAATGGAGGTAGTCATGAAAGACGTAGTTATTGTTTCGGCGGTGCGAACACCTTTAGGTTCCTTTGGCGGGAGTTTGAAGAATGTTTCTGCTGTTGATTTGGGATCTTTGGTCATTAAGAGTGCTTTGGAAAAAGCGAATATTAAACCAGAGCAGGTAGATGAAGTGATTATGGGAAATGTCCTAGGTGCAGGTTTAGGCCAAAACGTGGCTCGCCAAATGAGTATTCATGCGGGGGTTCCTGAATTTACACCAGCCTTTACTATCAATAAGGTTTGTGGTTCAGGTTTAAAGGCAGTTCAGTTAGCTGCTCAAGCGATTCAGTGCGGAGATGCAGATATTGTCGTGGCTGGTGGTGCAGAAAATATGAGTCAGGCTCCATATGTTTTGCCAAACTTCCGTTGGGGCGGCCGTATGGGAGATTCGAAAGTGGTAGATACCATGATTAAGGACGGTTTGTCTGATGCCTTTAACGAATACCATATGGGGATTACAGCTGAAAATGTGGCTGAAGAATATGGTATCAGTCGAGAAGAACAAGATGTTTTTGCTTTAGAGTCACAAAAACGAGCAGTGGCGGCTATAGAATCTGGACGCTTTAAGGAAGAGATTGTTCCGGTGGTCATTCCTCAACGTAAAGGCGATCCTATCGTCTTTGATACAGATGAATTTCCTAGAAAAGATGCTAGCTTGGAGAGTTTGTCTAAGCTAGATCCTGTTTTCAAAAAAGACGGTTCTGTTACAGCGGGGAATGCATCAGGTATCAATGACGGAGCAGCGGCTGTCTTGGTCATGAGTGCTGAAAAAGCTGAAGAATTAGGACTTCCAGTTATTGCTCGTATTCGTTCGTATGCAAGTGCAGGTTTGGATCCTAAGATGATGGGATGTGGACCGATTTATGCGACTCGCAAAGCTCTTGAAAAAGGCAATTTGACAGTTGATGATCTCGACTTGATTGAGTCAAATGAAGCCTTTGCTGCTCAGGCTTGTGCGGTTGGGAAAACACTTGGTTTTAACACAGATATTGTCAATGTCAATGGTGGCGCGATTGCTCTTGGTCACCCAATTGGAGCTTCAGGCTGCCGTATCTTAGTGACTCTGGTACATGAGATGATGAAACGTGATGCTAAAACTGGTTTAGCAACTCTCTGTATCGGGGGAGGGATGGGAGCAGCCCTCATCGTTGAACGTTAAGTGACAGTAACCAGAGTATATAGATGTGCAGGAGGATGGTTAGCTTATCCTCCTTTTTGCAGTCAAACCATAAAAAAATCAATAAGGAAAAGGAGGCTTATCATTTTTTAAAGGTCGCTTTTTAAGGGCTTTTGTGATATAATAATGCGCAAGAGGTTTAGAATGAAAAAAAATAATTTAACTCCGATTTCTGTGGTTCTACTAGGGATTGCAACTTTCGGAACCTTAACAATGCTGATTATTTTTTCACAAAATATTGCTGTAACGATCAGTGCCTTGTTTTTATTTGTACTTCTTTATCTGCTTTTATTCATCTGGCAAAAAAAACAGTATGAAAAGAGCGAAATTGAACAAATCCAATACGTAAATCATCAAGCTGAAGATAGCTTAAACACGCTGCTCGAACAAATGCCGGTTGGTGTTCTGAAATTAGACTTATCTACTGGCGAAGTAGAGTGGTTTAATCCTTATGCTGAGTTGATTTTGACAACTGAAGAAGGCGAAATTGATGTTGACTTGATTCAAACCATCATCAAGGCTTCTGTGGGGAACCCTGGTTCTTACGCTACCTTGGGGGAAACACGCTATGCCGTTCATATGGACAAGGTTTCGGGAGTCCTGTATTTCTTTGACGTTTCAGGGGAATACGAAGCAACTGTCGAATTGGTAACCAGTCGACCAGTGATTGGGGTTATCTCAGTAGACAACTACGATGATCTGGAAGATGCGACATCCGACTCCGATATCAGTCATATCAATAGTTTTGTGGCTAATTTTGTTTCAGAGTTTGCTAGTAAATACGCTATGTTTTCTCGGCGTGTGGGGATGGACCGCTTTTATTTATTTACTGATT
>ERZ772946.162-NODE-162-length-31234-cov-8.00773_pt1 | contig 31234 bp, 29 predicted proteins | sample MGYA00511680_ERZ772946 | MGnify/ENA primary metagenome ERZ772946 (study PRJEB29015, sample SAMEA2737918) | human oral metagenome | biome: human oral; feature: human-associated habitat; material: dental | place: China | collected 2016 ... | reverse complement strand
CCTCACAGCCCCCGGCGGCGCCACCTGTTGCACGCGCCGCTGCTGACCGGCCTGCTGGGCGCCGCATTCATGGCCGGCTGCGCCACCACTCCGCCCAGCCCGCCGCCTGCGGCCCGCAACCCTGCAGAGCCCCTGCACCTCACCGGCCGCTTCTCGTTCACCAGCACCAGCACCAGCAACCTGCCGCAAAGCCGCCCCCAGCACAGCAGCGGGCGCTTCCAGCTGAGCCGGGAAGGCGAAGACCTCTCCATCGAACTGTCCTCGCCCTTCGGCCAGACCCTCGTGCGCGCTGCCCAGCGCCAGGGTGAAGCCGCCTGGCTGGAAACCGCTCAGCACCAGCGCTACACCGGCCCCACCCTGGAAGCCGTCCTGCAGGATGCCATCGGCATCCCCGTGCCCGTCAGCCGCCTGCCCGACTGGCTCACCGACCGCTTCCAGAACATCGAGGAACGCTCGGCCGACGGCCGCAGCATCCGTGCCCGCGATGCCGGCTGGCAGATCGAACGCAACGACAGCCGCTGGTTCCTCACCTGGCACCAGAACCCCCAGCGCATCGAGATCCGGCTCGTCGTCGACCCGACGGCCCAGCCCGCTGAACAGCCATGAACAGCCCCACCCGCCTGCACCTGCCGGCCCCTGCCAAGCTCAACCTCTTCCTGCACGTCACCGGCCGCCGCGCCGACGGCCTGCACCTACTGGAAACCGTCTTCCAGTTCATCGACCTGGAAGACCACGTCACCCTGGAGCTGGATCCTTCCGGCCACATTGGCCGCATGCATGATCCCGAAGGCTTTTCTGCCGACGACGACCTCACCCTGCGCGCTGCCCGCGCCCTGAAGGAAGCCACCGGCTGCCCGTTGGGTGTGCGCGTCACCCTCGACAAGCAGATCCCCATGGGCGCCGGCCTGGGCGGAGGAAGCTCCGATGCCGCCACCGTGCTGCTGGGCCTCAACCAGCTCTGGCAGCTCGGCCTGTCGCGTGAACGCCTCATCGACATCGCCCGCCCGCTGGGTGCCGACGTCCCTGTCTTCGTCTACGGCCAGAACGCCTACGCCACCGGCATCGGCGACGTCTTTCAGCCCATTTCCCTGCCCGATCGCTGGTTCGTGTTGTTCATGCCCAACGCCCATGTGGCCACCGCCGGAATTTTTTCAGCCCCCGAATTGACACGCGACACGAAACTCCTCACAATCCGAGGCTTCACAGCAATGGCAGGGCATAACGACCTGCAACCAGTTGTGGAAGCTAGGCAGCCCGCCGTCAGGCAGGCTGTTCAACTTCTTCAACAGGCAGCAGATCAGGTTGCACCAGGCAATGGCCGTGAGGCGGAAAGCGCCATCACCGTCCGCATGACGGGTTCTGGTGCCTGCGTATTCGCTGCCACACAAAGTCATGCCACTGCCCTGGCTCTGCTCCAGGAAGCTCAGCGGGTCAGCAAAAAAATTGTTGTCGCCAGGCAAACGTCGGCTTCTGAACGTATTACAATGCGTACCGAAACCGGCACCCTCTATCTGGTCAGAGGGCTTGCCAGTCATCCGTTGGGGAGTCGCCAAGTTGGTTAAGGCACCGGATTTTGATTCCGGCATTCGAGGGTTCGAATCCTTCCTCCCCAGCCACTCTTTCATCGGGTCGGCTTCGCCGGCCTGATTCTTTCGGCAGCAGCCATACGGTTTCCGGACCAGCGCCCAGACAGGTCAGACTCTCGTGCACCGCAGCTCCTACCGCCCCAGCCCTGTCACCATGCCCGCTCTCTGGTCCGAAGGACCGGTGCTCTTCACGGGCAATGCCAACCCCGCCCTCGCTTCTGACGTAGCCGCCCACCTAGGTATCCCGCTGGGCAAGGCCATCGTCGGTCGTTTCTCCGACGGTGAAGTCAACGTCGAGATCCTGGAAAACGTCCGTGGCAAGGATGCCTTCGTCATCCAGTCCACCTCTGCGCCCACCAACGACCACCTGATGGAGCTGCTGATCCTCGTCGACGCCCTGCGTCGCGCCTCGGCAGGCCGCATCACCGCCGTCGTTCCCTACTTCGGCTACGCCCGCCAGGACCGCCGCGTGCGCTCCTCGCGCGTGGCCATCAGCGCCAAGGTCGTGGCCAACATGCTGCAGGTCGCCGGTGTCGACCGCGTCCTCACCATGGACCTGCACGCCGACCAGATTCAAGGCTTCTTCGATATCCCCGTCGACAACATCTACGCCGCCCCCATCCTGCTGTCCGACATCACCAAGCGCAAGCTGGAAAACACCATGGTGGTGTCACCGGACGTCGGCGGCGTCGTACGTGCCCGCGCCCTGGCCAAACGACTGGATTGCGAACTGGCCATCATCGACAAGCGTCGCCAGAAGGCCAACGTCGCTGAGGTGATGAACATCATTGGCGAAGTCTCCAACCGAGACTGCCTGCTGATGGACGATATGGTCGACACCGCCGGCACCCTGTGCCGCGCGGCCGAAGCCCTCAAGAAACACGGTGCTGTGCGCGTCTCCGCCTACTGCACCCACCCCGTGCTCTCCGGCAAGGCCATCGAGCGCATCACCGAATCCCCGCTGGACGAACTTGTCGTCACCGACACCATCCCACTCACGGACGAAGGCCGCGCCTGCAGCAAGATCCGTGTCCTGGGTTGCGGCCAGCTCATCGGCGAGACCATCCTGCGCATTAACCGCTCCGACTCCGTCTCCATGCTCTTCATGGAGTGAGCACAGCTCAGCGAAGCGCGCCCCCAGCGTACCCTCTCGGTCAGCACACCACAGCTGGCCGTACAGCCTCTCCATAAGGGACCGACAGCTTCAGTGCCAATCCCTCAGCGGCTTCGGCAACGGTGTGCCAGCGCTGAATCGGTGACATGCCTGTAACGAATGCCGGATGACCGACCTCCTTGGCCAGTCGGCACCGACATCGGTTATCATCTTTCGCTTTCTCAACCCCTGCCGGATCTGGTCGCGGACCGGCAGATATATCTAAGGAACTGCCCAATGCAGATCAGTGCCCAAGAACGCAAGGACGTGGGGACGAGTGCGAGCCGCCGCCTCCGTCGCGCCGATCAGGTACCCGGTATCGTCTACGGTGGCGAAGCCGACCCCATTCAGATCGCCCTCGACCACAACACCCTCTACCACGCCCTGCGCGTCGAAGCCTTCCACTCGTCCATCCTGGACATGGACATCGACGGCAAGAAACAGCGCGTGCTGCTGCGCAACGTGCAATGGCACCCGTACAAACAGCAGGTCCTGCACGTCGACTTCCAGCGCGTGGCCGCCAACCAGAAGATCAGTGTCAAAGTGCCGCTGCACTTCGTCAACGGTGAGAACTCGCCGGCCGTCAAGCTGAACAAGGCTGTCGTCAACCACGTCATGACCGAGATCGAAGTCCAGGTTCTGCCCAAGGATCTGCCCGAGTTCATCGAAGTCGACCTGGCTGAACTGGGCATGGACCACTCCGTCCACCTCAGCAGCATCAAGCTGCCCAAAGGCGTCACCGCTGTCATCACCCCGGGAACCGATCCCGTCCTGGCCTCCGCCTCGCTGGTCGGCGGCTCCGACATAGATGGTGAGGCCGAAAGCGCGGTGGCCGATGCAGCCGCCGCAGCCGCTACAGCCCCGGCCGCTGGCGAAGCCGACAAGAAATAAGGCCCTCACGGCCAAGCACGGACATCCGTCGCTGCCGGACCTCCCCCGATGCGGGCCCCGACAGCGACAGGATGTCCACCCCAACGGGCCGCCAGTCGGCCCGTTTTTCATAAGGATCGGGCTCATGGCCATCAAGCATGTCCCGAAGGCCCTCACGGCAGCCCCAGCCCCCTCCTTCGGCGCATCAGCTGCCTGACATCCCGCACATACAAGCCACGCCCGCATGAACGCCCCCCGCCTCATCGTCGGCCTGGGCAACCCCACCGACCAGCACGCCCACGACCGGCACAACGCCGGCTTCTGGTTCATCGACGCCCTGCTGCGCCACTACCCCGGCCAGATGCGCCCCGACGCCAAATTCCTGGGCGATGTCGGCGAAGTCCGCATCGGCACCCAGGTCGTGCGGCTGCTCAAGCCCATGACCTACATGAACCGCTCCGGCCAGTCCGTCGGCGCCCTGGCGCGCTTCTACCGCCTGGAACCCGCCGACATCCTCGTCGCCTACGACGAACTCGACCTCATGCCCGGCTCCGCCCGCCTGAAACTTGGCGGCTCCAGCACCCACAATGGCCTGCGCGACATCACCGCCCACCTCGGCACCCCTCGCTACTGGCGCCTGCGCCTGGGCATCGGCCACCCCCGCAGCCTCAACCTCAACAAGTCCGTCGTCGACTTCGTCCTGGGCAAACCCAGCCAGAGCGACCAGCAGCTCATCGACCAGGCCATCGACCGCAGCGTCGACCACCTGCCCATCCTCATGCGTGACGGCTGGGAAATCGCCACCCAGCAACTGCACGGCGCCGACCCCGCCATGCAGCAGGCCAAGGCCGCCCGCAAAGGCAGCCCCGAAGCCAAACCCACCGACTCGCTCTAGAATCCCAGCATCCCGATCCGGCACACCCAGGGCATCCACAACGCAGGCCCACCCGGCCTGACACCTGCCCCGCCGGCCCACCCCTACATCGCCCAGCAAGAAGGACACCCCATGGCACTCCAATGCGGCATCGTCGGCCTGCCCAACGTCGGCAAATCCACCCTCTTCAACGCGCTGACCAAAGCCGGCATCGAAGCTGCCAACTACCCCTTCTGCACCATCGAGCCCAACGTCGGCATCGTCGAAGTCCCTGACCCCCGCCTCGCCAAGCTCGCTGAAATCGTCCAGCCCCAGAAGATCCAGCCCGCCATCGTCGAATTCGTCGACATCGCCGGCCTCGTCGCTGGCGCCAGCAAAGGCGAAGGCCTCGGCAACCAGTTCCTCGCCAACATCCGCGAGACCGACGCCATCGTCAACGTCGTCCGCTGCTTCGACGACCCCAACGTCGTCCACGTCAACGGCCGCGTCGACCCCATCGCCGACATCGAGACCATCGTCACCGAACTCGCCCTGGCCGACCTCGCCACCATCGAGCGCGTCCACGCCCGCGAAATCAAGAAAGCCCGCGCCGGCGACAAGGAAGCCCTGCGCCTCACCACCCTGCTCGAAAAACTCCAGCCCCACCTCAACGAAGGCAAACCCGCCCGCTCGCTGGACCTGAGCGCCGAAGACAAGGCCCTCCTCAAGCCCTACGGCCTCATGACCCTCAAGCCCGCCATGTACGTCGCCAACGTCTCCGAGGACGGCTTCCAGAACAACCCGTACCTCGACAGACTGCGCGAACACGCCGCCAGGGAAGGCGCCCCCGTTGTCGCCCTCTGCGCCCAGATCGAAGCCGAACTGGCCGACCTCGACGACGAAGACAAGCTCGCCTTCCTCGCCGACCTCGGCCTCGAAGAACCCGGCCTCAACCGCCTCATCCGCGCCGGCTACGACCTCCTGGGCCTGCAGACCTACTTCACCGCCGGCGTCAAGGAAGTCCGCGCCTGGACCATCCACAAAGGCGACACCGCCCCCAAAGCCGCCGGCGTCATCCACACCGACTTCGAACGCGGCTTCATCCGCGCCCAGACCATCGCCTTCGACGACTTCATCCAGTACAAGGGAGAACAGGGCGCCAAGGAAGCCGGCAAGATGCGCGCCGAAGGCAAGGACTACGTTGTCCAGGACGGGGACGTGCTGAACTTCCTGTTCAATGTCTGACCACCGTGAACACCACAGAGCAGAAGATCGAGCGCTTCATCCACACGCTCGAATCCCTGGGCGGTTCTGCCGGCAACCAGAAGCTGCGTGACGCCCTGGGCTGGCAGGAAGCCACCTACGACAGCATCAAGCAGCAACTACTGGCCCAGGGCCGGATCCTGCTCGGTCGTGGACGAGGCGGCTCAGTCTCCCTGGCCAGCCATGCCGCAAGCCTCAGCCCATCCCCCCAGATGATGCTTCAGGAAGCCCCCGCAGCAGCCTACACCCAACCCGTGCCCAAAGCAGAAAAGAACCCCAAGGCCGCTGCCAAAAGCAAAGAAAAGACAGTCTCTGCAGCCATCCAGCTTCCCGCCGCGCGCAGCGGCATCATCAAGAAGTCAGACCTCTACAGCTCCATCTGGGCATCGTGCGATGAACTGCGTGGCGGCATGGACGCCAGCCAGTACAAGGACTATGTCCTGTTCATGCTGTTCATCAAGTACATCAGCGACAAGTACGCCAACAGTGATGACTTCGCCCCACCTGTCGTCATTCCCAAGGGCGCCTCATTCCAGGACATGGTCGCCCTGAAAGGCAATCCCGACATCGGCGACCGGATCAACACCCAGGTCATCCAGCCACTCATCGAGGCCAACAGCAAACTGGCTCGTAGCGACTTTCCTGATTTCAACGACCCCAACAAGCTGGGCGAAGGCAAGGACCGGGTAGACCGCCTGACCAATCTGATCGCCATCTTCGAGAAACCGGAACTCAACTTCGGCAAGCATCGTGCCGAAAACGACGACCTCCTGGGCGACGCCTACGAATACCTGATGCGCCACTTCGCCACCGAAAGTGGCAAGAGCAAGGGCCAGTTCTACACCCCGGCTGAAGTCAGTCGTGTCATTGCCCAGGCCATCGGCATCTCGCCCGAGAACACCAAGGGCGCCACCACCGCCTACGACCCCACCTGCGGATCAGGCTCTTTGCTGCTGAAGGTGGCCGCCGAAGCCGGCAAGCAGATCACCCTGGAAGGCCAGGAAAAGGACGTGACCACGGCAGGTCTGGCCCGCATGAACATGATCCTGCACAACTTCCCCTCGGCCAACATCCTCAGCGGCAACACGCTGGCCGACCCCAAGTTCAAGGATGGCAATAACCTGCGCACCTACGACTATGTCGTGGCCAATCCGCCGTTTTCCGACAAGGCCTGGCGCAACGGCATCGACCCCGCTAACGACCCTTGGCAGCGCTTTGCCTGGGGCGAACCGCCTGCCAAGCAAGGGGACTATGCCTATCTGCTGCACGTCATCCGCAGCATGAAACCCAACACAGGCAAAGGCGCCATCATCCTGCCGCACGGCGTGCTGTTCCGAGGCAATGCCGAAGCCAGCATCCGCAAGGAGCTGGTGAATTCGGGCATCCTCAAGGCCATCATCGGCCTGCCCGCCAACCTGTTCTACGGCACCGGCATTCCTGCCTGCATCCTGGTGCTGGACAAGGAAAATGCTGCCGCCCGCAAGGGCATCCTGATGATCGACGCCAGCAAGGGCTTCATCAAGGACGGTGCCAAGAACCGGCTGCGTGAACGTGATATCCACCACATCATCGACACCTTCCGCCAGGGCAAGGATGTGGATCGCTACGCCCGCATGGTGCCGCTGGATGAAATCAAAGGCGAAAAGAACGACTACAACCTCAACCTGCCCCGCTACATCGACAGCAGCGAACCCGAAGACTTGCAGGACATTGATGCCCACCTCAACGGTGGCATTCCGGAGCGTGACCTGGATGCCTTTGCCGCTGATTGGCAGGAAATGCCCGGCCTACGCAGCGCCCTCTTCGAGGAAGAGCGTCCAGGCTACGCCCGCCTGCGCGTGCCCATCAGCGACATACGTGCCACCATCCTGGCGCACCCCGAGTTCAACACCTTCCGCACCAAGGTCGAAGCCCTTTTCGACCAGTGGCAACAGAGCATCAAACCGCAACTGGAAGGCTTTCAAGCTGGGTGCAACCCCAAGGCTCTGATCCACGCAGTATCGGAAGCCCTGCTGGGCACCTTCCGCACCGCACCGCTGCTGGACGCCTACGCCATCTACCAGCACCTGATGGACTACTGGGTGGAAACCCTGCAGGACGACGCCTACCTGATCTCCGTCGACGGCTGGGTGGCACAACCTCGCCGCATTCAGGAAACCGACAAGAAAGGCAAGACCCGCGACAAAGGCTGGACCTGCGATCTGCTGCCCAAGCCCTACGTCGTGGCCCGCTACCTGCCCACCGAACAGGCAGAACTGGACGCACGGCAAGCCGAACTGGAGAGCATCAACAACCAGATCACCGAACTGGAAGAAGAACACGGTGGCGAGGACGGCGTGTTCAATGACTTTGACAAGATCAATGCCAGCCAGGTGAAAAGCCGTATTGCAGAGATAGGCAACGACACGGATAGCGAAGAGGAACTGGCCGTGCTGCAACAATGGCAGCAGCTCGCCCAGCAAGCCAGCAGCCTGAAAACGACCGTCAAGCAACTGGATAACGACCTGGAGCAGAAAACGCTTGAACGCTACGCCAGCTTGACAGAGCATGAAGTGAAGCACCTGCTGCTGAACGACAAATGGCTGGCCAGGCTAAAGAAGGACATCCAACAGGAAGTCGATGCCATTGCCCAGACACTGGGCAACCGCATCCGCGAGCTGGCCGAGCGGTACGAGACTCCGCTGCCCAAGCTGGAAGCGGAAGTGGCTGTATTGAGTGCCAAAGTGGAAGAGCATCTTAAGAAGATGGGGGTGGTATGAAATTAATATATAAGCAACATAAAAAAAACACCGTAGTTATACCCAAAGACTGGGAGATCAAGGAGCTTGGCAGCATCGCGGACTTCCTAGACAGCTCGAGAAAGCCAATTAAGGACAATGATAGATTAAAAATCCAGGGAAACATTCCTTACTACGGCGCATCAGGGATTGTTGACTATATAAACGACTTTCTATTCGACGAAGATTTGATTCTTCTTGGAGAGGATGGCGAAAACATCATCAACAGAAATAGCAGGCTCGCATTCAAAATAACAGGAAAATCCTGGGTTAACAACCACGCACACGTGCTTAGAATAAACCAAGAAGTAGACATCAACTACCTCTCCGAGTACCTAGAGAGCCTAAACTACGAACAGTACAACACCGGAACAGCCCAGCCCAAGCTAAATAAATCAACCTGCCTTGGCATACCAGTACTACTCCCCCCCAGAGTAGAGCAACGAGCCATCGCCACGGCCCTTAACGACATGGATGCGCTTTTAGAGAGCCTAAAATGCCTTATCACGAAGAAGCGTGCCATCAAGCAGGCCACCATGCAACAGCTTCTCAGCGGCAAAACCCGCCTAGCTGGGTACACTCATCCATGGAAGAGCGTGAAACTAGGAGACGTAACACATATCAAGACCGGAAGCAGAAATAACGAAGATAAATGCTCGGGAGGAGCCTACCCCTTCTTCGTTCGATCAGAATTTGTAGAACGGATCGACACCTACTCCCACGACTGCGAAGCAATTCTCGTCCCAGGCGAAGGCCGTATCGGAGATGTATATCACTACGTAAACGGCAAGTTCGATGTCCACCAGCGCGTATATGCAATCACACAATTCTCCGCAGACGCCCATGCAAAATACGTCTATTTATACATGAAAAACAGGTTTGGATCATGGGCCCTAAAAAACACGGTAAAGGCAACGGTAGACTCACTACGCCTACCAACATTTCAAGACTTTGAGATCCAGCTACCTTCATCTATTGATGAGCAAAAGGCAATCGCAGCCATCATTAACGACGAAGAGAGCGAAGTGGAAGCCATGGAGGCAAAACTAATGAAGTACCAGTACCTCAAACAAGCCATGATGCAAGAGCTCCTGACCGGCCGAACTAGGCTGATCTAAGGCCAAAAGGTAAAAATAATGGATCAGCCCACCCTCATCGCCCTGGTCGATCGCCTGCGAGGGCTTCGGCGCGAGCAAAGCACGATCGAATTCAAATCCAATTGGGACAAGCCAGAAGACGTTGGCCAGTACATCTCCGCCCTAGCCAACTCCGCAGCACTGGAAGGGCACGAACGTGCATGGATGATCTGGGGCGTGGACAATGCCAACCACACGGTGAAAGGCACGACCTTTGACCCGATTTCGGTAAAGGGCGAAGGCAACCAGCCACTCATCATGTGGCTTATCCAGAAGATCACACCTCGGCCAGACTTCGAATTTCATAAGGTGGAGCATCCAGATGGGCACGTCGTGGTTCTGGAAATCCACGCGCCCAGAACCGCCCCGCTGGCGTTCTCCGGGGAGCGCTACATCCGCATCGACAGCCACAAGACCAGACTTTCACAACACCCGGACAAGGAATTCCGGCTTTGGGCCATGCTGGGCCAGAAAGATGACTGGTCGGGCGAGATCGTCGCCAATGCCACGCTGGAAGATCTGGATCCAGAGGCCCTCGACACGACACGGCTTCGCTTTGAAGACTATCTTCTAAAGACCGAGCGCGACCCACAACGCCACGAGAAACTCCGAACACAGATTCAATCATGGGATATTCTTACCCTGCTGAACAAGGCGCACATCACCAAGCAAGGTCGCATCACACGCTCTGCTCTGCTGCTATTGGGCAAGGATGAATCCTCACACCTGTTGGCCCCTTATCAACCCAAGCTGACCTGGGCATTGCGTGATGAACACAATGTGACCCGGGACTCGCTGCACTTTGGACCTCCTTGGCTTCTTTCAACGGAGAAACTGGCTGCCTGCGTCCATAACATTATGCTGGAGCACATGCCGGATGGGTCACTGTTCCCCACAGCCATTCGTCGCTACGACAGCTGGGTCATGCGCGAAGCACTGCACAACTGCATTGCCCATCAGGACTACAGCCTGAAGGGCAAAATCAATGTCATCGAACATCCGGATAGACTCGTCTTCAGCAATCTCGGGCAATTCCTGCCACCCAGTGTGGAATGGATGCTGGAACACCAGTCGCCGCCCGAACACTATCGCAACCAGTGGTTGATCGACGGCATGATCCGCCTGCGCATGATCGACCAGGCCGGTAGCGGCATCCGGCGCATGTTCGAGACGCAAAGAGATCGGTTCTTTCCCCTGCCGGACTATCTGCTGGACAGGACTCAGGAAGGGCTCCCCCGAGTCGAAGTCACCGTCGGCGGCAATGTACTCGACATGAATTACACACGCTTGCTGATGCAACGTAGCGACCTCAGCCTTAAGCAAGTGCTTCTGCTGGACAGGGTCCAGAAGAAGCGGCCCATTTCTGCAGATGAGGTGAAGGCCTTACGGGCCGACAAGCTGATCGAAGGACGGGCCCCCAACTTCTTTGTCTCCGCCAAAGTCGCGGGCTGGGTGGGCAACAAGGCGAGCTACATCCACAACCGAGGACAGGACAATGACTACTATCAAAAACTTGTTATTGATTATATAAAACAATATGGACAGGCCACGCGCCAGGAAATCGATAGTCTGCTGCTGCCCAAGCTGCCTGACGTTCTGAATACCACCCAGAAGGCACATCGGGTCCGCAATCTCATCCAAGCCATGCGCAGAGACGGGCTCATCCACCCCGAAGGCCCCCGCGCCAGGACCGTATGGCGCCTAGGCCCGCCGTGAGTAGGATCAACCATGGCAAGCCTTTGCTAAACACTCAAAGTTAGCAATGACTAGCAAAGGACAGAATAGACAACTCCTTGATTAACAAAGACTATTTGTTTTCTTTCTAGTAAACAGTTAGCAAGCCTTCAGCCAATCGAAGCAAGCAAACCTACCCCTTCCCCCATCAGATAAGGCATCACGTCTCCTGCCTCACCCCAGACACGCGCTTGTGGCCAAGCGTTGCGTTCATGCAATACTGTATTGCATCGCGACCCCTGCCCCACAATCCTATGAAGAATCATAGGAACAGCATGATGGCCCCCAACATACCCCGCTCCGAGCGCACGACCCAGAACCGCGTTGTCCGGCTCTTTACGTCTCCTGAGACCCAGGGCAGCCTGGGTTATGAATACCTGGGCAACCTCAGCCAGCGGGATGACAACCGGGGCATCAACATCGACAGACTGCGCGCCAGCCTGCAGGAGCGCGGGTACTCAACCACCCACATCACCGCTGCCATGCAGAAGCTGCAGGCAGCGGTGGATGTCTCTGGCGTCACGCCCTATGAGGCCAACCAACGCACCTACCAGCTGTTGCGCTACGGTATCCCGGTACAGGTAGCCGCCGGCAAGGCCCATGAGACCGTGGCACTCATCGACTGGGAGCGTCCAGAGCGCAACCACTTCGCGCTGGCCGAGGAAGTCAGGCTACAGGGAGCAGACGACAACACGCGCCGGCCAGACATCGTGCTCTACATCAACGGCATGGCCATGGTCGTGCTGGAACTCAAGCGCGCCTCGGTGGAGGTCGGAGAAGCCATCCGCCAACTCATTAGCAACCAGGATCCGCTGTTTCACCCCGGCTTCTTCAGCACCGTGCAGCTACTGCTGGCGGGCAATGACTCGCAGGGGCTACGCTACGGCACCACGGGCACGCAGGAGAAATACTATCTTCAATGGAAGGATGAGCACCCTGATTCCGAGAACGCCCGGAAGCAGGGCGCAACGCTGGACCGTCCGCTGACCCAGTTGTGCAGCAAGGCCCGGCTGCTGGACATCATCCGTCACTTCGTCATCTTCGACGGAGGCGTGAAGAAGGTGCCACGCCAGCACCAGTACCAGGGTATCAAGGCTGCTCAGGAGCGTATCGGCCAGAGTAAAGGCGGGGTCATCTGGCACACCCAGGGCAGCGGCAAGAGCATCCTGATGGTGCTGCTGGCCAAATGGCTGCTGGAACAGGACGCCCAGGCCCGGATACTGATCGTGACTGACCGTGATGAACTGGACAGGCAGATCGAAGGCGTCATGCGCAACGCGGGCGTACTGGGCAGCAGCTCACCTTCCCCCCGCATCACCTCCCGCGCGGAGCTGGTTCGCAAGCTGGAAGCACCATCGCCGCGCCTGTTGTGTGCACTCATCCACAAGTTCGACACGTCCGACCTGCAAGGCCCGCCGCCCAACACGCAGGGGAACTTCTATGTGCTGGTGGATGAATGCCACCGTACCCAGGGCGGCGACATGAACCACCAGATGAAGCGCTGGCTGTCCAGCGCTATATTCATCGGCTTTACCGGCACTCCCCTGCTTCGACAGGATCGCCAGACTACCCGTGATGTGTTTGGTACCTACATCCACACCTACAAGCATCATCAGGCGGTAGAAGATGGGGTGGTCCTGGACCTGAAATACGAAGCGCGCGAGGTGCCTCAACAGCTGAGTTCCAGAAAGAAGATTGATAGCTGGTTTGAGAAGAAGACACGGGGGTTGAACAACTATCAGAAAGCCGCGCTGCGCAAGCGATGGGCCACGCTGCAGAACCTGATGAGCTCCAAGGAGCGCAAGGACCGTATCGTGGCCGACATCATTGAGGACTTCGAGACAAAACCCAGACTCACCAACAACCGTGGTACCGCAATCCTGGTAGCGGATGACATCTACGACGCCTGCCACTACTTCCGCCTGTTTCACGAAACCTCGTTCCGGCAACACGTCGGCATCATCACCTCCTACGAACCTACTTCCAAAGCCATCGCCAACGCATCGCCAAACAGTGACGAACGCTACAAGTACGACACCTACAAGGACTTCGTCCTGAAGGGCGGAAAGAACACGCAGCAATACGAAGAAGAGACAAAACGGAACTTCATCAAGAACCCGGCCGACATGAAGCTGCTGATCGTTGTCAGCAAGCTGCTCACCGGCTTCGACGCCCCCAGCTGCACCTACATCTATCTGGACAAGAAGCTGCGGGACCACAACCTTTTCCAGGCCATCTGCCGGACCAATCGGCTGGATGGCGAGGACAAGGACTACGGCCATATCGTCGACTACGAGCGCCAGTTCCAGGACGTGCAGAATGTCATCGCAGTCTACAACTCGGATGAGCTGGATACTGACACGGGCAGCGGCGGCAGCAACAACGTCGAGCTGAAGGACTGGATCAAGGAAGGCCGCAAGCAGCTGGACGAAGCCCGCGAGGCGCTGGCCTTTCTGTGCGAGCTCGTACAGGAGCCACGTGACGTCGACCAGTACATCCACCACTTCTGCGGGGGGGCCAGCGACCCTCAAGGTCTAGATAAAACGGAGCCCCTGCGCATTGCGTACTACAGGGCCGTGGCAACCTATCTGCGAGCCTTCGCGGAAATGGCGGCGAACCTGACTGAGGCGGGATACTCCGCCACCGAGGCCGATGAGCTTCAGAAGGAAGCAGCCTTCCACACCGACACGCGTCAGGCCATCAAGAACGCCAGCGGAGAGGAGCTTGACACAAAGCCCTATGAGGCTGACATGCGTCACCTCATCAATACCTATATCAAGGCAGAGGAGTCCGAGAAGCTTGGAGGGTTGGAAGATCTGTCATTGACCGACCTGATAATAAAAACAGGCATTCACGACGCCATTGCCAGAAGGCTTAACCAGAGCGGAAAACTTTCAAACAATGCCATTGCGGAAACGATCATCAACAACGTCCGCAAGACCATCATCCGGAGTCATCTGACTGACCCGCGCTTCTACGACAAGATGTCCAAGCTGCTGGACGATCTGATCCAGCAGAACCGTGACAGTGCAGAGGCCTACGAAGAGTTCCTGAAGAAGGCAGAAGCCTTGGCCAGGCAGCTGACTAGCCGTCAGTCAGGAAGCTCCATGCCGGACTGTCTTCATGGCAATCCAGCGGCACAGGTCATCTATCGAAACCTGCCGGATATCCTTGCCACCGACAAGACTCCGGAGAACACCGCAGCCGAGCCCTCACCCGAGTATGGTGACCAACTGGCCCAGTTGGCCCTGAAGATCGATCGCGCCATGCAGGATGAGGCCCCCGCAAACTGGCGAGGTGATAGAGTTAAGGAGAACCAGGTGAAGAGCCTGCTCCATCCGTTGACCGGGAAGGACGGGGATGCCACACTCAAGCTCTTCGAGTTAATCAGGAACCAGTCGGCCTATCCATGACACAGACGCGCATCCGGCTGGGTGAGCTGGACATTGCCGTCACCTTCAAGGCAGTCAAGCACGTCCACCTCACAGTCCACCCGCCACTGGGCAATGTCTCCCTGGTAGCCCCGTCTGGCACCCGGATGGAAGTGGCGCGGGCCTACGCCATTTCCAAGCTGCGCTGGATCCGCCAACAACAGGAGCAGCTGCGCCGGCAGGCGCGCGAATCCCAGCGCCGCTTCGTCACGCGTGAAAGCCATTACATCTGGGGTCGCCGCTACCTGCTCGATGTTGTGGAACACGATGCAGCCCCTTCCGTCACGCAAAGCCACCGGCACATCATCCTGCGCGTGCGCCCCGGCACCGACGCAGCTCAGCGCGAATCCATCTACCGTAGCTGGCAACGCTCCCTGCTGCACCAGGTCATCCCTGCCATGATCAAACGCTGGGAACAACGCCTGGGTGTAAAGGTTTCCGGCTATTTCCTGCAGCGCATGAAGACAAAATGGGGCAGCTGCAACCACACGCACGCCCACATTCGCCTCAACACTGAACTGGTCAAGAAGCCCAGGGATCTACTGGAATACGTGGTGGTTCATGAGATGATCCACCTGCTCGAACCTACCCACAACAAGCGCTTCATCGCCCTCCTGGACCAGCACTACCCGTCCTGGAGAGAGGCACGCACGGAACTGAATGAGCTCCCCCTGGGCAAGGTCGATTGAAGCCGGAATGCGCAACCGGCTGAAAAGTCGCAACAAAAAAGCCGGAAACAGTCAGAAAGGCTGACAACAAAAAGAAGAACGGCGCTTGGCATCCACGAAAGGTCTGTGGAGCAGAGGCGCCGGTCATATTGGCATCAATGGTGCCGGGTAGCGACCGATCCTGTCGAACCGCCGAAGCCCCCCACACGGGAACCCGACAGCAGGCGTTCAAACCAGCGCCAGCCCCTCCTGGCCAGCAATGCGCATCGCGCCGCCTGCTCCCCGCTCCAGCTCATAAGGTCGCACCAGAATGTCCAGCGGGATGCCCAGCCCCTCATTCAACCGACGCATCATCGCCAACGTCAGTCGCCGCCGCCGCGACAGGACCTCCGAGACACGGGGTAGCGACCCCAGATAGGCCACCATGTCCTTGCGGCTCAGCCCCATCTGATCCATGTAGAACAGGATCGTATCGATGGGATCAGCCTGCTCCTGCGGTACTGTCCTGGACTCGTAGTCCTTGATGACAAGTGACAGCAGCCGATATTCATCATGCTCCGGAGAATCCGGCACCAGGTTACCGGATGCCAGTTCCGCGATACGGGCCAGGGCAGCCGCGCAATCCTGGTCGTTCTTGATCAGCCTCACCTGCATGTCAGAACCTCCGCTTCGTGTATTCGGCATGCGTACCTACGCATTCGATGATCACGTCCCCGCCAACATAGACAACCTGCACCAGCAGACGGCATCGCCAAGCTCCTTGCTGTGATTGGGTCAGCTTATAACACTTCCCAAATTGGGAACTCTCAAGCCCCTGCCCTCCATTGCCCCAATCCTCTCAACCCTCTATCATGTGCATTGCAATAGCAATACAAGCCTACGCGCCATGAAATCCGCCACCCTCCCCCCCTTGAGAGTGGATCCCCAGTTCCGTCAGGCAGCCGAAAGCGTCCTGCGGCCTGACGAGACGCTCTCCCAGTTCATCGAACACGCCGTGCGCAGCCAGGTGGCGCTTCGCCAGGCACAGGCAGACTTCCTCGCGCGCGGCCTCGCTGCTGAAACAAAGGCCCAGGCTACCGGCCGTTATCGATCCGCAGATGACGTCATCGACGGTCTGCGCCAGGCCTTGGAAAGCGCCAGGCAGCGGCGCAACACCTGACCGCGATGAAGCGCCACACAGTCCGCTTCACGGAAGAAGCCGAGCAGGACCTCCTGGAACTCTATGGCTGGCTCTGCGACCGCTGCCCGGACAACCTGCAAATCGCCGAGCGAGCCCTGGACGCCATCATCCGTGCCATCGACATGTTGCGGACCTTCCCGTGGAACTGCCGCAAGGCCATGGCCCACGATCCCTACCTGAGAGAGCTGATCATTCCCTTCGGCTCAAGCGGTTACGTGGCGCTGTACCGGATCGAGCCCGACAATATCGTCACCATCCTGGCCGTCCGGCACCAGCGGGAAGAGGACTATCACTGAGCGTCCGCAAGCCTCAGCCCGAGAAGATGTCCTTGCCGTCCCTGATACCGGAAACAGACGCCATCGCTTTCCTGCCAAAGAACCAATCAAGCCCCACCCCGGCCATCCATCACAGACAACCTCCCCCTCATCGGTCACACTCCAGCCCAGCCTCCTTCCCACGTGGCACCCGGCCAGAGCGTCATGATCACCATCTACCAGCTCAAACCCCGCTTCCAGAGCCTGCTGCGGCCTGGTGTTCAGGCTCTGGCACGTCGCGGAACCACCGCCAACCAGGTCACCCTGCTGGCTTGCGGCCTCTCCCTGCTGGTGGGCATCATCCTCAGTGTCGGGGGCGACAGCCACCCGGGGCTCTTCCTGCTTTTGCCGGTCTGGATGCTGCTGCGCATGGGCCTCAACGCCATCGACGGCATGCTGGCCCGTGAGCACGACCAGAAGACCCCGCTGGGCGCCTACCTCAATGAGCTCACCGATGTGGTGGCTGATGCGGCGCTGTATATCCCCTTTGCCTTCCTGCCCGGTGTCCAGCCGCTTTCCGTGGCGCTGGTGATCTTCCTGGCCGCCCTCACCGAATTCTGCGGAGTCCTTGGCCTGATGGTCGGCGCCTCGCGCCGCTACGACGGCCCCTGCGGCAAGAGCGACCGCGCCTTCGTCTTTGGTCTGCTGGGCCTGCTCATTTCCCAGGGCTGGCTGCCACCCACCTGGCTGAACCTCATCATGCCGCTGCTGGCGCTGGCCCTGATGCTCACCTGCATCCAGCGCGTGCGCCAGGGGCTGGCCGAGGCCCGGCCATCCTGAGCAGCCGACCACCTGTCCCCAGCCACAGGACGCCGGCCATTCCCCCATGCACCATCCCCCACGGCCCTGTAGAGCCATCTTGCCCCGCCGCACTCGGAGACACCCATGGGCAACACTGACACCACGTCACCCCACAGTCTTACTCCCCCGAAGCGCCGCCCGGCTGCACGCCTGGCCGCTTTCGGTCTGACGACGCTGGCCCGCGCCCTGACAGGCGTGCGCAGCCTCTGGACGGGCTGTGCGCCTGAGCCGCGCCAGCGCGTCTACTTTGCCAACCACACCAGCCACACCGACTTCCTGCTGTTGTGGGCTTCACTGCCGCCCGCGCTTCGAGCCGTCACCCGCCCCGTGGCTGGGGCCGATTACTGGCTGGCCTCCCCGATGCGCCGCTTCATCATTAATGATGTGTTCAACGGCGTGCTGGTGGAGCGCAAGCCCCACGCTTCCTCACAGAGCAAGCAACTACCCAGCCTGCAGCAAGGCCACTGCTCCGACCAACGGCAACACGACGAAACGGTCCAAGATCATTCCTGCGACCAGCTGCGCGAGCTTCAGACCGGTTCGCAAGATTCGGCTCCCCATGGCCCACTGTCGGCCTGTCATCAGGACGAACCGCCACTCAGCCAGCCGGCCGCAGACTCCATGCCCATCCCCCGAACATGCAGCACGGCCCTGCAGCCGCTTCACGACGCGCTCGCACAGGGCCATTCGCTGATCATCTTCCCCGAAGGCACACGCAATCTGGGCGATGAACTGCTGCCGTTCAAGTCCGGCATCTACCACCTGGCCCGGGAGTGGCCCCAGGTGGAATTCGTGCCGGTCTGGCTGGAGAACCTGCATCGGGTCATGCCCAAGGGGCATGTCATTCCTCTGCCACTGCTCTGCACCGTCAACTTCGGTGCGCCGGTTCTGCTGCAGACGGATGATGCCATGGACTCCAAGACGCTCTACCTGCAACGCTGCCGCGACGCGCTGCAGGCCCTCAAACCCGTTCGAGACTGAATCATGGGCAACCATACCCTGATGCTCAATGGCCTCATCCTGGACATGCTGCTTGTCGCCTCACTCATCGGCTTCGTGCTGAAGTGGCGTGTGGGTTTCAGCACGCCCCATGGTGTCATCGACAACCTCAATGCCCGCATCAAGGCCTGGTGGGTCATGGCCATCGTCATGGGCGGATCGCTCGCCATCGGCCATGGCGCAGTCATCCTGCTGTTCCTGGGCATCTCCTTCTTTGCGCTGCGCGAATTCCTCACGCTGGCCCCCACGCGCACCGCCGACCATTACGCACTGCTGGCAGCGTTCTATCTCATCCTGCCACTGCAGTATTACTTCATCAGCGTCGGCTGGTACGGGCTCTTCTCGGTCTTCATTCCGGTCTACGGCTTCCTGCTGCTGCCCATTCTGGCCACGCTGGGCAACGACACCCAGCAGTTCCTCACCCGCGCCTCATCGGTGCAGTGGGGGCTGATGATCGCCGTCTACTGCATCTCGTGCATTCCGGCGCTGATGGTGCTGGACATCCCCGGCTATCAGAACAATAACCTGCTGCTCATCAACTGGCTCATTCTGGTCGTGCAGAGTTCCGACGTGCTGCAATACGTCTGCGGCAAGCTCTTTGGCAAGCGCAAGATCGCGCCGGTGCTCTCGCCCTCCAAGACGGTGGAAGGCTTCGTGGGTGGCGTGCTGCTGGCTTCGCTGCTGGGCGCAGCGCTCTTCTGGATCACGCCCTTTGCCTGGTGGCAGGCCGCACTCATCGCCATCCTCGTCAACCTCATGGGCTTTGCGGGTGGCCTGGTGATGTCCGCCATCAAGCGTGACCGCGGCGTCAAGGACTGGGGCGCCATGATCGAAGGCCACGGCGGCATGCTCGACCGCCTGGATTCGCTGTGCTTCTCCGCACCCATCTTCTTCCACGTGGTGCGCTATTTCTGGGTGTGAAGCGGGTCAACCCCAACGCCGGCTCCAGCACCCGCATCAACGATGCCTGGCCGCACCGCCTGGGTACGCCGCGACCTGAAGTGGTGAGGTGCCGCTGCGACCTCAGCGTCAGCCCAGGGCCCCGCTGCGCAGCAAGGCCAGCGCGGGCCCTTCGGCCAGGTGCTCGTACAGGATCACCGTCCCGATCACGACCAGCACGACGCCGCCCAGCATCTCGGCGCGCCGGCCCACGAGCGTGCCCAGCAGCCGGCTCAGCATCACGCCGATCGTCACCATCATCGTGGTGCACAGACCGATCACCAGCGCCACCTGGCCGATGGGCACGTCCACAAAGGCCAGCGTCACGCCCACCGCCATCGCGTCGATGCTGGTGGCCACGCTGGTCAGCAGCATCGACAGCAGACCCGCCGGCAGCAGACGCCCCGCCCGCAGGGCACTGCCATCTGCACCCAGCTGTACCCCTGTATCGTACGGCGCATCCGACTGATCATCACACTCGGGCTCCAGAGGCTGGAACGACTTCCAGACCATGTGAATGCCCAGCCCTGCCAGCAGCACGAAAGCCACCCAGTGATCGATGCTGGCCACGAAGCGCGAGGCTGCCGATCCCAGCAGCCAGCCAATCAGCGGCGTGGTGGCCTCGACAACGCCAAAAAGGATGCCGACGCCCAGCGCCTGAGACAGGCGGGGTCGTGACATGCAGGCGCCTCTGGCCAGCGCCGCCGCAAAAGCGTCGGTGGACATGGCCATGCCAAGCGCAACAATGGAAAGGGCACTCATGGGGAAAAGGGATTACCTGCGGCCGGCACGACACAACACACCACGCACCCGACCGATGCCTGCGCGGCGTGTCGCTCGTCGGTCTCGCCAGGCCCGGCCCAGGTGGACCGGCTGCCGGGAAGTGCGGAACTGGCTGCCCCCACGCCACACATGGCGCAGACGGGCCCTGTCCGGAAACATCCCGGGCCGCTTCCGCCACAGCGTCGAAGCAAGGACGTGCCCTGTAAAACACGTCCTATATACCGACAGCCGAGTCTGTTGACGGAAGCACTTCCATTGCGGAAGCAGGCTACTCCCCAAAGAGGAACGGGGGCATATTAACCCATAAGCACGTCCGTTTCACCATTCTTTCAGAGAAGCGTCAGAAATCAATGACTTGGCGGCTTCCAAATACCCATATCGCATTAAATAACAATAATCAATCTTATTAACTAGCACTACCGATCAGTAATGCCGCCGCGCAAATGCCACCGACTGCTCGATGTTTGCAAAATGCAAATCATTCCCTCTTGCAAGAATCTCCACGCACACCACCCGGTCCGGCACCCAGCGACGGATCGCCGCCGCCATGGTGGCATGGTCGACCGCCTCCGAAACACGCCCCTGCCGCGCTCCCGACGGCGCCGCTCCGCCAGCCTGCCCCAGCGGCACCAGGTCCTTCTCGCTGGCATGAATGTGCCGCACCCAGGCCGCGCTCTCGGCCAGCAGCACCTCGATGTCCTCGCCATTGAGCTGCACCACCGCCGTGTCCAGCACGATACCCACGGACGGATGGTTCAGCGCCCGGGCCATGTGCAGGCTGGACGCCGTGTCCGTCATGAAGTTCGCGCCATAGTGCGGATGCACGCCCTCCAGGCAGATCGTCACGCCTGCGTCGGCCGCCACCTCCGCCAGCCGCCCGAAGAACTCCAGTGCGCGCGCCCATGCCTCGGCATCGGTCAGCCCCGTCCGGTTGCGATTGGCCGGCGACCCGAACACTAGCCGCGTCGCACCCAGCCAGGCCCCCACCCGACACACCGCTGCCAGATACGCCAGCATCCGCTGTTGAACGTCCGGCGGACCAAACAGGTTCAGCCCCTGCGTGCCATACAGCAGCGACTGCATGCCCGTGATCTCGATGCCCCGATCCGCCCACCAGTCGCGCACCCGGCGCACCTCGGCCTCACGCACCGCCGCCACATCCGCAAAATACTTGCTCGGCGCCACGTCAATGGCATCCACCCCCAGCCGCGCCAGCAGCCCGGCCACCGCCTCGTCCCGAGACGGATCCCACGCCAGATTGGTCAGTCCCAGCCTCATCCCTTGCTCCTCAACGTCGGCGCAGCTTGGGATCCAGCAGATCCCGCAGCCCGTCCCCCAGCAGGTTCAGCCCCAGCACCGCCAGCATGATGGCCAGCCCCGGCCACAACGCCTGCAGCGGCGCCTCGAACAGCACCGACTGCGCATCGGCCAGCATCCGCCCCCAGGAAGGCTGCGGCGGCTGCACCCCAAATCCCAGGAACGACAGCGCCGCCTCCGCCAGGATCGCCACCGCAAAGCGCACCGTGGCCTGCACCAGCAAGAGCGGCAGGATGTTGGGCAGCACATGCCGCCACGTGATCTGCCATGGCCCCAGCCCGCAGGCCCGCGCCGCCATCGCATACTCGCGCGACCACACGCCGGCAGCGGCGGCGCGCGTGATGCGCACGAAAGACGGAATGTTGTAGATGCCCACCGCCACGATGGCATTGCCCAGCCCGGCCCCGAACACCGCCGTCAGCATGATCGCCGTCAGGATCGCCGGAAACGCCAGCATGAAATCCGCCGCGCGCATGATCAGCCCCTGCACACGCCCCGGCCAGGCTGCGGCCAGAAGTCCCAGCATCAACCCTGCGCCCAGCCCGATGCCCACCGCAATCACCCCGGCCAGCAGCGACGCCTGCGCACCCAAGAGCAGCAGGGAAGCCACATCGCGTCCGAAGGCATCCGTACCCAGCCAGTGCGCCGCCGAAGACGACTCCAGCACCGCCTCCATGTCCAGGTCTTCCGGCCCGTAGGGCGTCCAGAACGCCGACACCCCCGCCATCAGCACCAGCGCCAGCACCAGCAGCGCACCGACCACAAAGCCCGGGTGCCGCAGCGCCCGCCGCCAGAAACCGGTCGCCCTCGCCTCCGCGACAACGTGCCCCTGCTGCGGCATGTCTTCCCCTTGCCGCGCACCACGCTCCTCCGACATGCGCCCTGCGGCAGACTCCGCCACATGCCCTGCCCCGCCATCCCGGCGGGGCACACTGGTCTGAAGATCCTCGTTCACCGGCACCATCCGCCCGCCCGCTCAGCGCACACGCACCCGCAGGCGCGGATCGATCCACGCCGCCAGCACATCGACCAGGAAATTGATCACCACCACCATCGCCACCAGCAGCAGCACCCCATTGCGCACCACCGGCAGGTCACGGTTGGCAATGCTCTGGAACAGCAATCGCCCCAGCCCCGGCAGCGAAAACACATTCTCGATCACCACCGCGCCCCCCAGCAGCTCTGCAAACTGCATCCCCGCCACCGTCAGCACCGGAATGGAGGCATTGCGAAACACGTGCCCCCACAGCACCTGACGCATCGACAGCCCCTTGGCACGCGCCGTCCGCACGAAGGGCTCACCCTGCACCTCCAGCATCGACGTGCGCACGAAGCGCGCCAGAATGGCTCCCTGCACACAGGCCAGCGCCAGTGCCGGCAGCCACAGGAAGCGCAGCCCCTGCCACAGCCCGGCTTCCCAGCCCTCGAAGCCTCCCGACGGCAGCCAGCCCAGCTGCACCGAGAACACCACGATCAGCAGCATCCCCAGCCAGAACCCGGGCGTGGCCATGCCCAGCTGCGCCAGCGCTATCAGCCCCACATCGCCCCAGCGACGATGATGTAGCGCCGCATACACCCCGGCCAGCAGCGCCATGCCGCCGGCCAGCGCCATCGCCAGCAGCGTCAGTGGCACCGTCAGCACCAGCCGCTCGGCCAGCAGCCCCGCCACCGGCACCCCATAGGCCTGACTCATGCCCAGCTCGCCCTGCAACAGCCCCAAGAGCCACTGCCCATAGCGCACCCAGGCCGGCTGATCCAGCCCCAGCTGCGCTGCCAGCGCCTGCACCGCCTGCGGGTCCGCATCCGGCCCCAGCATCACCTGCGCCACATCGCCCGGCAGCACATCCAGCACCAGAAACACCACGGCACTGGCCGCCAGCAGCGTCAGCACCAGCCCCAGGCACCGGCCCAGCAGGAAACGCGTCATGAGACGACAGCCTTCATCTCAGCTCACCCAGCGCATCGACCGCAGATCGTTCACCAGCATCGGCATGTCATCCCACAACCCCGCCAGCGACTTGCGGGCCACCGACACCCAGTGCGGCTGATACAGCCACGCCAGCACACAGTCCTCGGCCAGCAGCTTCTGCACCTGCGCCAGCAGATCGAGCCGCTCCTTCTCGTTCACGGCCGTCATCAGCTGTCGGTACAGCGCGTCGAAGCGCGACGACCGATAGCCCCAGTAATAGTCCGGCTTCGTGAAATTGCCCAGATCCAGCGGCTCCACATGAGAAATGATGCTCAGATCGTAGTCGTGGTTGCGGTACGTGCCTTCCAGCCACTGCGCCCACTCCACCTGCTGCACACGGCACTGGATGCCCACCTTCACCAGCTGCGCCATCACCACCTGCGCGGCCTGCCGCGCGTATGGCGGCGGCGGCACCGTCAGCGACAACGACAGCGGCAGCTTCACCCCGGCCTCCTTCAGCAACGCCCGGGCCCGCTCCGGATCATGCGCATTCACCGCCGTCATATCCACGTAACCCGGCGCATCCGGCGTGTAATGGCTGCCGATCGGCGTGCCATGCCCCAGCTGCCCCGCCTTCAGCACCGCCTGCCGATCGATCGCCGCCGCGATCGCCCGCCGCACCCGCACATCCCCCAGCACCTTGCGCCGATGGTTGATTGCCACCAGCGTCTTCGCCCGCGAACCCGACACCACCACCTGCCAGGCCGGATTCGCCTTCAGCCGCGCCACGGCCCGCTCCGTCACCCGCGGAAACACATCCACCTCATTGGCCATCAGCGCCGCCAGCTGCGCCGCCGGCTCACTGATGAAACGGAACGTCACCTGCGGGAACGACACCGAAGCCGCATCCCGGAACTCCGGCCACGCCTGCAGCGTCAGCGACGTGCCCCGCCGCCAGCTTCCCAGACGATACGGGCCTGTCCCTACTGGCTGTGCCCCGTTACCCGCCGCACTTGAAGGCTCCACGATCACCGCCGTCGCCTGCCCCAGCATGAACAGGAAATCCGCATCCGGACGCGCCAGCCGGATCACCACCGTCTGCGCATCCTTCACGTCCACCGACGACATCGCCGCAAAGAACGCACGGTCCTTGTTCACACTGTCCGCACGGCCTGCCCGCTCGAAACTGAACTTCACCGCCGCCGCATCACAGGGCTTTCCGTTCTGGAACTTCACCCCCGGCCGCAGATGGAACGTCCACATCAGCCCATCCTCCGACCCCGACCAGCGCTCGGCCAGCAGCGGCGTCAGCGCCCCCTTCGGCCCCACATGCACCAGCGTCTCGAACACGTTGTACAGCACCACCTCGGCAATGGCGGCAGCGGCACCCGCCGTCGGATCCAGCGCCGGCGGCTCCAGCACCATGCCCAGCACCAGCGGCTTGCGCACCACCGCACCGGCCGCAGACTCCTGCGCTACCGCCTCTGTCATCCAACCCGACACACCGGTCCGACCAGACACCACCATCCCGCCGGCCAGCCCCAGCGCAGCCCCCGCAAACGCACGGCGCTTCATGAAAGAACCTCCCCGTCAGCACATCGAAACTGCAAATCCTACCCTACCATGCCCCCGGCAGCGCACCATGCGGGGGAATACCCGGTTGACGGACGGACACCAAATCCTTACTTTCTTCAGAGAGTATTACTTGCAGTGCCCTCATGGAGCCCCCATGGCAACCACCCTGACAACCAAAGGCCAAGTCACCATCCCCAAGAAAGTGCGCGACGCCCTCTGCCTCAGCCCCGGTGACAGCGTCGAATTCATGCTGAACCCGGCAGGCGAAGTCGTGCTGCACCGTGTTGCCCCACGCCCTGCTAAGACCCGCACAAACCAGCCCCCCGACCGCTTTGAGGCCATGCGTGGGAAAGCTCAGGTCAAATGGCGCACCGACGACCTGATGGCACTGCTGCGCGGCAACGACTGACCCCGCGCCATGATCCTCGTCGACACCAACATCCTGCTGGACATCCTGGAAGACGACCCTGTCTGGTACGAATGGTCATTGCAGCAGCTGCAGGCCCAGTCCCTTATTCATGATCTGGCCGTCAACCCCATCATCTACAGCGAACTCTCCCTGGCCTTTCACACCGTGGAAGAACAGGACCGTGCCCTGCAGAGCATGGACCTGAAATACCAGGAACTTCCTCGTCCTGCCCTGTTCCTGGCCGGACTCGCCTTCGTGCAGTACCGCCGCTCCGGCGGCCAGAAGAACAACGTCCTGCCCGACTTCTTCATCGGCGCCCACGCTGCCGTACAGGGCTGGAGCATCCTCACCCGAGACCCTCGCCGCTATCGCAACTACTTCCCCAGCGTCCGGCTCATCACCCCCGAGGCACCTCCTCCCAAGGCCCCCATCGGCTGATCCCCTTCTAGAAGACCCTCCTTTCTCAGCCCACCCTCCCCGACTGCCGTTCTCAGCTCCCCCGACCACCGACAGTCGGCAGGCATCAGCCGCTCCGGCTCAGCTTCGCAGGCCGCTGGTACCATGCAGAGATGCACTCCACGGCCCGTGATCCCATCGTCCAGCACCTGCGCAGCCACCTGCCCGGCCTGCTGGCCATCTACGCCTTTGGCAGTCGCATCACCGGACACGCCACCCCGGACAGCGACCTCGACCTGGCCGTGCTGGTCGAGGGCCACGCCGACATCATCACCCTGTTCAATCTCTCCAGCGACCTGGCAGACCTGGCAGGCTGCGACGTGGATCTGGTGGACCTCCGCGCCGCCTCCACCGTCATGCAGCACCAGATCATCCAGACCGGCGTGCGCTGGTGGGCCAAGGACCACCAGGCCGACCTGTTCGAGATCTACGTCTGCAAGGAAAAATGGGATCTCGACAAATACCGAGCCGGCCTGCTGCAGGATATCCAGCACCAAGGCCGTGTCTACGGAGAAGGCCGGGCCACCCCGCCCTCACCCACGGAGAAGCAGTAAGGCCCTACTTCAGCACGACAGTCGGCCTTGCCCGTAACCGGCATCCATTACACCCCGTTAGGCCGAAGCGACAGATGGGAAAACTGTCCGGACCGCAGCACGGACATCCTCCTGGCGCTTGCACTGGGAGCGTGGTTAGGAAGCTCATGGGGCGATAACGATACCGAATGAGCGCCCATTTCAATACATCCGTACAACGTTCCAATGCCAGCAATCCAACTTACGCTCGACACATATCCGTAACACGTCAGGCCCATGAATAGTGATGGACGGCCTGTCAGGTCGCAGTGCTACGCTGCCGTGGATTCACTCACCCGGAGAACACGCACGTGCACTTGCCCAAAAAAGCCCCGCTGAAAGCCGCCCTGCTCACCCTTGCGCTGGCAGCCAGCCACGGCGCCCACGCCGCCACCTTCCAGGACGAAGCCATCGCCTTCGCCACCAACAACCCCATGTCGCTCACCGTGAAAGGTGACGACGTGACCGTCAACCTCACGACCAACATCTCGCTGCTGCCAGGCGTACACGTCGAACAGAAAGGCGAGACACTGTGCCCCATCGGCCTCACCACCACCAACGAAAACGGTAACGACACCCTCACCATCAAGCGTGTCGACAATACCCAGCCGTGCAACGCTGTCGTCGTCGTCAACCTTCCCGAAAAGAGCACGGTAGGATTCACCCAGCGGACACCATCGATTGATGCCAAGGGCAACTTCGGCAAGATCAAAACTCACGCCGAGCACATGGGCCTGACCTTCGAGGGTCGTGCCGACAGCCTGGAGCTGAGCGCAGCCGGCGTCGCCACAGCTAGAATCCGCGTCCAGCAACTGCCCATCTCGCTCATCAGCGTCAGCGCCCAACATGTGGCCACCAACATCAGCCTGCCCGCCGGCGCAACAGCCGACTACAAGATCGACCCGGCCTCCAGCACCTTTGACAAGGGCGTACCCAGCGGCAACCCCAGCGACACCACGATCCGCCTGAACGGCAGCACCGTGGTCGGTGCGGCGCGCAATCAGTAAGCCGCTTCTGCAGCCATGACAGGGCTGCCTGGATAACCGGGCGGCCCAAACGGCAGCCGCTACCAAAGGGGCACCCCTCACGAAGCCATCAGGGGTTCGCGAGGGGTGCCTTTTTTTTCTTCTATCGATTCCCCTTGACTTTTCAATAACCTGTATCTAAAGTCAGTTAGGACGTTCTATCGCGCGCCCGTCCATAACGCCCCAGCGACGGCAGCCGTGCATGAGAGATGAACTATTCCTTTGACCCCGCCAAGCAAGCCATCAACGTTGCCAAGCATGGAATTTTCTTCTCTGAGGCCATAGCATTCGACTGGGAAAAGGCTCTACTGCATCCAGACAACCGCCGCGCCTATGGAGAATCGCGTTTCGTTGCCATCGCCCCCATAGGCAGCCGTCTACACGTCATGGTTTTCACTCTCCGTGAAACCTCTGTACGGATCATCAGCTTGAGAAAAGCAAACCGTCGGGAGGCCAAGCACTATGCAGATCACCACTAAATCAGGACTGACCCTTCAGCTACCCAGCCTTGAAGAAGACGCCCAGATAAGCGCCGCCCTTGATGAAGAGAGTCCGGAACTGGACGAATCGTTCTTCCAGAAAGCCGTTCCTGCCAAGGACATCCTTGGAAGCGACATGGTCTCATGGCTGAATGGCAAAGCTCCCACCCCAGAGAACACAACCTCGACAGGAACGCATGGACCATTCATGGAGTCCATCCAGCTGTCATCGGATGTCATTGACGGATTCCGTGCCGCCGGCCCCGACTGGCGGAACCGCATTGAGCTCATACTACGCGAGTGGCTGGCAACGCATTGACACCATGCCTCAGCCCACGCTGATGACGCTGGAACACCTTGAGCCGATGAGTTCAGGAAGGCAGCTTCTGCGACCATGATAGGGCCGCCTGGATAACCGGGTGGCCCGGACGGCAGCCGCCACCCAAGGGGCAGGTCTCACGAAGCCATCAGGGGCTCGTGATGGGATGCCCCTTTTCCATTACTGCGTCCGAAACACCTCATCCATGCTCCGGGCCGATAGCAGGTTGCGGCCCCAGCGCTTCAGCGTCTCCTCATCGGCTTGTTCCAGACGCGCCTGCACGGCCTCATCCAAAGCACCGAAGCGCTCGGCCAGCAGATCGGCCAGAAGCCCGAGCTGTCCTTGCCGAAGCCCTTGCTGCAAGCCCTTCTGCACGCCCCGCTGCTCACCCTGATCCAGCAGCCGCTCACTCCACTGCATCATCTGCGCATCCTCCGTCACGTAAATTTCTCTATACCGCCGCATCTCATCCTCGTCAAGCGCGCCATAAGCTTCCACGAAGTCGATGTACTTCTGCTGCCTTTCCCAGCTGGACTCCAGCGTCATGAGCCCGCGCACGGCATGGCCATAAGCGTGTATTCGCTGGCCCTTCCCCAAGCGCATGTTCACCAGGTTAAGGCGGGCCACAATGTTCTGGCTGTTCAGATAATCCTCCACCGGGATCTCCGGCAGCACACAGGCAATGTAGTGAAAATCCAGATAGCATTGCTGATCACTGCCCATGCGCAGCTGACGAGCAATCGAAGCCCCACTACGCAGAAAGATGACCACCGGCACCACCCGGTCGGTGTCATAGAACTCGCCAATGGCCAGACAGTAGGACGCCAGCTTGCGGATGGAAAAGCGTGCCGGATCCGTCTGTTCTTCCACCACGAACAGCAGCGCCTCTCGCCTGCCATCCGGCCACTCGGCCAGCAGTGGCACATCCAGCTCGAAGAAGCGGTCCCCCAGCCTGTCCTTGGGCAACTCTTCCCGCACGGAGCGGATGACAACATCAGGCGGCAAGGCCTTTGCCTCTTCTGGCGCAGAAAAGGCCAACGCCTGCAAGGGATAGTCAAGAATCAGGTTCTTGAAGTTCTGGTCATGGCTCATGGGCATGATGAAAACCCCGAGAGATTGTCTCCGTACCGCCAGCCCACGCCCCTTCAGCGAAGGCATGAGCAAGCGCTACGGCCACGCCATAATACTGTCATTACATACAGCACTCAAGCATCGGGCGGGGCTTTCCGAGAAGCTGTCAAGAACATCGGCAGTCCCATGCCTCGCGCAGCGCCATTCGGAGCCGGGCAACCACCCCAGCCTTCAACAGCCTCTCAAAAAAGCCAGGGAATCCATTCAGGCTCCACCCCTCGCCACTTGTTCGGTCGCTTATCTTCAGCCGTCACGCCCCGAAGCCGGATGACCGCTTGCAGGTCGGAACAATGAAATTGATGCATTCGAGTGCAACGGCCATGAGATCGCTCCTCCATGTCGGGCCAAGCCCTACGGCGAAGCATTCTGAAACAATGGGTCCAGGTTGTGCATGACTGCCGACAGAAGGAACATGGGCCCGGACCTGCGACAAGAACAGTACCCCACCCGGCTTGTGTAGAGCAGCCGGTGATCGCCAACCGCCATCCGCCCGCCCGCATGCCTTCACACCCAAAACCAGCGGCATGACAGCATCGCCCCCAAGGCCCGGTCCGTCCGGTATCGAAGTCTCTTCCAAAGCCCCTTCCCAAGGGCTCACTCGCCGCCCCGGCAATCCCGCTGCCATGAACCTGCCCGTAGCTTCCATCCTGGTACTGTTCTACACCCTGGTGGCATGGGTCTGCGTGTGGAACATCATCGTCAACCGTAGAGCAGACGCCGACGAACCCGCCCTTCACACCCACCTCATCGGCATCATCCTGGGCGCTTTCGCTGCCTTGGGCGTCATCCTCATTGGCGCCACCACCGTTCTGCCCACCAAGGACCATGAACTGAACTCGTCCATGAACCTCCTGGGCCGATTCATCCTGCTCCTCTACATCTGCACTCTGGGCGGATCTCGTAACCAGAACCTCGCCACAACACTGAAGGCCACACTGCACTTCGTGCTTGTCCTCTTCCTTCCCCCCAAGGCACAGATCCGCCGGACCCCGCAGGAAAGCCACAGCCATCAGCTCTTCCAGTCCACGATTGAAAAACGGCTTGGCATGAGTCCCGGACGGTTCTTTGATGAACGGATCGGGGATCACACCTTGCTATGGATTGTCCTTCTGGCCCTGGGCATATGGGGATACACGCTTCATGCAATAAGCCATATCCGCGATATAGACCGGACAGCAATGATCCTGACCGCCGGCCTGTCCCTGATTGGAATCGGGGGCACGTTCTTCATCGCGCTATGCATTCAGCCGCTGCTTTACCTGGTCGCCATCATCATGATGCCCTTCGCGGCACTCAGCGTCCTGGTCGAGACAGGACTGCGGATATGTATCAACAGGCCTTATGACAGATTTCCGTGATTGACCGTAACTCAACGATGAGAGACTGCCATAAGCAGGGCACAGGATGAGTTCAGAACCGTTGACAGCGTCTAAACGACCTGGCCGTGCTGATGGCCGAGCGCCCGACGGCCGAGCCAATTGAGAGCATCCCAAGACCTATGGGAACCTCGAAAAACCCCATTATCCGCCTGCCAGTTGCAGATCAGGCTAGACTG
>ERZ772946.159-NODE-159-length-32105-cov-11.7735_pt1 | contig 32105 bp, 25 predicted proteins | sample MGYA00511680_ERZ772946 | MGnify/ENA primary metagenome ERZ772946 (study PRJEB29015, sample SAMEA2737918) | human oral metagenome | biome: human oral; feature: human-associated habitat; material: dental | place: China | collected 2016 ... | reverse complement strand
TAAGCTCTGCGGAGGCGCCGACGCTAAAGCCCCAGGTAACCCAGCTAGAGGATGCGGCAGATCCTTGGGAGATGAGGGTGGCAGCCGATAAGAGAGCAATGGTAAAGAAAGGAAGCTGCTTTATAAATTTCATCGCTTTTTAAATTTACGCTTTTTGATCCTCGGAGTTTTAGCGCTTTGATCGGAGGCGTTTCTTTTCCAGTAGTCGCCGTCATTATACTCCGTAAGTTTTTTGCCGTAGTCCGGGCAAATTTGATCCGTATCTTTGACGTCCTCGTACATGTAAAATTTAAAGCAGTCCTTACACCACATATACTTCGGATATCTTTTTATGTTCTTTTCAGAGCGGAAGGCGAGGTAAAAAAATAAGATACTAATAAGTAAAACCGAAAATCCCGAGATAAGAAAAGGATATCCGATTTTGCTTTGTATTCCTGCGGGATCTTGCGTTGTAAAAATTTCTATAGATATTATTAAAAGGTTTAAGCCTATCAAGGCATTAATCACTCTACCTATTTTTTTGTTTATGAAAATTCCTGCAGAAGCAAACAATACGCCGATGATAAAAATCTTGATAATATAGACCGGCTCAACTGCGCTCCAGCCCCCGTATTTAAAATACATCTTTCCGCTAAAGCAGCCAAGAATACTTTCAAATACAAAAAATGCACCCAAAAGTATTAAACCTATCCTAGCGCTCATTTTTTATTCCCACGGCCTTTTAATGCTATTGCCATCAACGAGATAATAGTTTATTAAGAAATTATACCTATTGAAATTGAACTCAAATTGCTTTCCCGTATCATATGAAATTCCATTAAGTATATTGTTCATAAATTTTTCATTATTTTGTGTTCTTATGCCCATTCTTTTTTCGCCTACTTTTTTGCTTACTTTTTGACTTGTTTGTCTTTTTATGCTTTTTATTTTTAGGAATTACAAATTTATAGCTTGGCTTATAGTATTCTTTTACTCTTAATAGATATATCAAATATAGAATTAATCCTATGATAAGCAATATTTGCATAATGATGGATTGGGTTGTAGCTACAACATAGACTTTGCCTCCGCGATAGCCACCCTCCGTCAATAATTTATGAAAATTAAAAGACGATAAGATAATAAAAAATATCGTCATTACAATTCTTACTGGCTTCATGGTTTCAAATAACTCGGTATTATCTGTATTCCAGTTGAATATTCAAACCCATTTATCAAAGAGCCATAATTTAATGTTGGGGCACTTCCGCCATAATATCCATCTAAAATTTCAATTGCTCCTGCCCCATATATAGTTGTTCTTGGGTCAAGTGCTAAATTACTAAATCTATATGCGGCATTTTCCCAAATCATACTATTGTTGGCAGTTTTTAATACATGAGGCATCCTAATTTGCGTTTTTATAGTATTTTGAAAAACATAATACATGTCGGTCTTATTGCCAGTTTTACCAATCATCTGCCATACTGGTCGATTCAAAAAATCGATTGTATTTGTCATCATATATCTTGTACCTTTTGAAGACATTGCCAATCCAGTTGTGGTATCAAAAGTATATCCGCGCGGTAAATCTTGCATTATTTTACTTGCCGCATTGCTTTCTACTTTGCTTATGAGTCCTTTGGCCCCTTTAGCAACCTCATTTGCCCCTACTTTTACCATACCTTTACTAGCCATAGCGGCTGATTTTAAGATACTTTTTGCACCACTACCGACTAGCGAGAATACTCCGAACGTCTCAAGGCTTACATCTTCTAATGCACCCTGCATCTCTTGATGGAAATTTAGACCATATTTAAATTGCTCGTCTGTAGCGCTAAAGAACTCTTGTTCATGTGACAACTCATCATAATCGTTGTAATTGGAAAAAGTCAATCCTTTAGATTGTTCTCTTAAATACATAAGTCCGTTTAATATATCGCTTTTACTAAAATTTGTTAAGCCTAAATTTATAATACCGTTCATATATGCATCTGTTCCATATCCTCCAGAAAGTAGGAGCAATTTTGTGGCATCCTCCTTTGTATAATTTATGCCGCGTTTGGACATTTGTTCTATAAAATCTTCTACATTATTATGGATGAAATCCTTCTCCGCCTGATGCAACTGCCTATTATTAATCTCTGCGCTGGTTGCTATGTTGTAGCCGGTATTTGCTCCTTTATCGCCTCCGCTTATACCTCCTGCTAAAATTCCGCTTAGCTGCGAGGATAGAATTTGATCTTTTTCTGAGAAATTTTTGCTTAACGGGCTTAACATCTCTCTAAAGCCCGCGCTTATAGCTCCATCTTTAAAGCTTCCTCCACCTATGCTAGAAACTATACCTCCTGCTAAGGAGTGCATAGCTATTTTAGCTATGGAGCCGTCACTCATATTAAATGATTGCGCTGCGTCTCCTACTTGTTTAAACAAGCCATCGCTTGCTTTATATGCTAAAGCTGAGATAAAGGCATCTTTAAAGTTAGTGCCGTATACTCCGCTTGTAATGGCTGCATTTGAAGCAGAAAGCGCTATATCGGCATATGAAACATTAAAATAATCGGTCTTTATAAGATTCTGCTTCAAAGCGCTTGAGCCAGATATATATTTTCCGGCATAAGCTCCTGCAGCAGACGTAAGAGCAGATTTGGCAAGAGAGCTAGGGCTAAATTTAACCTTGCCATCGGATATAGCCATATTGGCTGTCTGAACGGTAAGGTTGGCTATGCTAGCGCAAACCGTAGCATCTACTGTAGCCGAAGTCGCTGCAGTAGTAGTAAGAGCTCCTGCTATGCCAGATCCTACTCCTGCGGTAAGATATGTTACTACGGCAGTTACTATTAAAGAGCCTACGCCGCTAAGGCTTCTTGTCTTATCACTCCACTCCTTAGAATTTAAAATAGCCTTGGTTTGGTTTATATTCTTTTCATCTATAGGAGTGGGAGAATTTGAGCTAAGCTCCTTAGTAGTTTGAGCGGGATCTTTAGCAGATGGTGATATTTGGTTATATATATTGCGGTGCTCCTTATTATCTGTCTGCAAAAGATCACTACTGCTCATGAGATCTTGATTTAAGGCAGAAGCACTTTCTTGCTTATGCGACGTAAGCTTATCGGTAATATCTTTATCGTTTAGCTTTAGACTCTCTTTTACGGCTATAAAGCTTGGAATTTCGGTTTCTTTTATGGCTCCTTTATCTTTCATAGTAGCAGTAAGTACGCCTTTGCGATTTGAAGCAGATATTTTTGTATCACTTCTTTTAGACGAGATTAAATTTAACTCACTTGTATTTAAATTTACTCTATCTGCAGTAATATTTGATGCTAAAAGATCGATAGAGCCTGCCGTCAAATTTATATGCTTTGAAAAGATGGTTGAGCTTGCTTCGTTATTTGAGGTCTCGATATGACTTTTCTTTAGCGAAGCTAGAGCTCCGAAAGAATTTTTATGGCTTTTTTTCTCGTAATAAGAGCTATATGGCGCAGATACTATATTTATATTGTTTCCCGCCTGCATATCTATGGCTTCTTTAGCTTTTAACGTAGAGCCTGCTATATTGATATCGGCTTCTTGCGAGCTAAGCATTATATTTTTAGCCCTTATGCTAGTAGGTACTACGCTTTGATTTAAAGCTTTAGTAGTAGTGCTTTTTTTAGACGCAAAGCCCTTTTCTTTAAATTCGCTCTCGTAGTAGTTGCTATCGATATCCCCACTTAGATTTATGGAGTTCTTTGCCTGCATCAAAGCATCACCGCCGCGTGCATTAATATCCGCTCCGCTTATGGCTATACCGCCTGCTTTAATTAGGATATTATCTTTGGCGTTAAGTTTGGAGCCTGTATTCTTAACGATATCCTCTTTATAGTATCCGCCCTTGCTTTTAAAATTATAGCTTAGCTTCTCCTCCGCGCTATTTATATTTACGTCCTTTGCGGCGTTTAAGATTAAATTTGAAGCAGAGTCTATGCTCGCTCCGCTTAGGCTTATATCACGAGCTGCATTTAATGCTACGCCGCCCTCGGTAGATTTTATATTTGAGATAGTGCCTATATAGGTGCTGCTTTGATCGCCGTAGGCTCTATTTAGGCTTATCTCTTTACTTAGGGTTTTATGTACTATATCTCTGCCGGCGTTTAAGCTTACGCTGCGTCCTTGTATCAAAGAGGATGCGTTTATTATATCCTTTTTGGCCGATATGCTTAGGGCGTTCGCGGCGATGATGGAGGCGGAGTTTAAATTTGATACGCTGCCCGCTTTGAGGCTCATATTAGAGCCCGCGTAAATTATCCCTTCGTTTCTAAGATCGCCGTTTACGCTTAGATCTATGCTGCCTCCTGCGTATATCAAAGAAGGTGCGGAGCTAAGCATGGTGCCGTCATCTTCCTCCGAAGAGTTCAAGGAGGTCCTTTTTTTATCATAAAGCAAACTTAGCTTATTGTGCATATATGAAAAATCCGGTATCAGCTCGCTATAAACATAGAAGGTGTTATAAAATTTACTGCTTATAGGCGAAAAGAGATTGTTTATATAGCTAGGCCTAATGATATCTTGCATATCCGCTTCGTTATTAAGGCTAGGCGCAAGATCGTTTTTATTTAGATTTAAAGCGTTAGGATTACCGAGCCCCTTGCCTATTAGAGAGTAATCTATTTTAGAAAAAGCTTCCTTTATAAGAGTAGGAGCGTTACTAGAGTTTATCTGCCCGTGTGAGTTTAAATTTGAAATATCGCCCGCGTAGCCTTTTATATCTTTTTTAGCTCCTATTATGGAGAAAATAGCCGGCTGAGAGTAGTAGATATTCTTTTGGTCGCTATAGCCACCTTTACCCCCGTGGCTTTTATGTTTCCATCTATACTCCGCCTGGCTCGTTATACTATGATTTAGACTTAAAGAGCGATTGTTTAGGCTCTTTACGTTTAAAGATAGATCGTTATAGGCATAAATTACGCTCTTATCGTTATTTAGCTCATCTATGTTAAGGTTGCTATCCCCTGCGGAGATTATGTTTGAGCCCATAAATTTACTTAGGCTATCTTCAGTTATATACTCTTTATTGATGCTGTAGCTTATCTGCCTTAATCTCTCCTTCTTATGAGGCTTGCTTCTTCTTATGCTAAAGAGATTGTCTTTTAAGCTTAGCGTTATAGCATCATATAGCCTAGTATCCTCCCCCGGAAGCCTGGTGTTTTTATATAAGCTTAATACGTATAGATTCATATCCTGCTCGCTAAGCTCCTCCATGATCTTAGCGTTTAACTCGTCCTGGCTAATATTAGGATTTTGCTTAAGGATGCGCTCTTTTATCTCGGCAGCATTGACCTTTAAAGGGATGGCTACGCCGCTGCAACCCCAGCCATCGCCATTGCAGGTAAAATCTATATTATAGCCGGTGCTTTGAACTCTCTTTACGGGCTCGTTAACCGAGCGGTTGTTTAGCTTTTTAGCGCCGATATTAAGAGCGCCCCTTGCATATATCAAAGAGGAGGCGTTAGTTATCTCGTCAGCCTTGCCCTCCCCGCCTCTTTCATTAAAAATATTTAAATTTCTTTGAGAGATGATGTTAGATAGCGCTTCGTTGCTAAGATAACTCGTATTTATAACTATATCCCCTCCGCTAAGTATATTGGACGCGTCTTGATTGAGGATATTTTTAGCGTTTAAATTTATGCCGTCTTGCGCATAAACGAGGGCTTTTTTGTTTATTAAGCTTTCAGAGTTTGTTATCAGCTCGCCGCGCGCGATTAAAGAGCCCAAATTTAAAATTTGCTCCTTTGCTTTTAAAGCCAAATTTCCAAGCGCGGCTATGATACTTTCGTTTTTGATACTCTTTGCGTTTATGATCAGATCTTTATTGGAGATCAGCCTTTGTGAGGCGATAAAATTTCCTTGTAGGTTTAAGTATATATCGCCGCTTGCGTAGATCCCTCCGTTATAGCTCAGATCGTCCTTTAGCCCCAGATATAAACTACCGTCCGAGTTTAGCTTACCTAAAGCGCTAAGACTATCTAAATTTAAGGCAAGATCTCCTTTGGAGCTTATAAGCCCCTCTTCATTATTAAGAGCGCCTTTGTTTATGATTAAATTTCCTCCGCTTAGGATAGAGCCTTTGGAGTTATCTATACTATCGTAGCCTAAAAGAGCGCCTCTCAGGGAGATGATCTTTGAGCTTTCGTTGCGTAGATTGTTGCCGCGCAAGCTTAAGCCCTCTTGTACTATAAAGGTAGAACCTGAAAGGTTATAAAAATTTGGAATTTCAGAATCCAACGCCCTTAATACCATTAGGCTATTATCGTTTAAAAGGCTATCTTTTATATCCAAATAGCTTTCGTTTGAAAGTATCGCTCCGCCTATATTTGATATGTGCTCCGCGCTTATTACGCTAAGCTCGTTTTTGGAGGGAGGAATAACTCCCGCTTTGGAAGGGTCTTTGGTATCGTCCAAGCCTAGCTCATTTAGCCTTTCGCTCTTAGCCGCTCCTATTACGGCTCTATCTTTGTTGCTTAGGCTTCTAGCCTCTATCTTTAAGGCGGAGCTTGAGCTTATGGTGCCTTTTATATTATCTAGCCTATCCGCTTTTAGCTTTAGAGTATTAGCCTGTATATTTCCTCTGTTTTCTACCGAGGAGGCTTTTATACCCAGATTGGAGGCTGAAATTTTAGAGCCCTTTTGGTTGGAGATGGTCTTTGAGCTGATTTGAGCCTGCCCGTTGGAACCCAGCTTTCCTTCATTTATCAGATCTCCGTTAGCGTCTATCTTTAAAGAGCTGTCCGCTAAGATAGCCCCCTTATTATTGATGCCCGCTCCATCTTTAGTAGATATTATATTTATCTTGCCCGCGTACATTCCTCCTAGGGCTGAGGAGTCTATGGATACGCCCTTAGGATGCGATCCCCCTTCTTGCTCGATTTTTAGATTATCCTGCCTCAATCCGGAGTTTGTATTTTTTAAAGATACCTTACCATCCGTCGCTACTACGTTTATCTCGTTTGCGTAAATTTTACCCTCCAGCTTTAGGCTATTAGATATTACGTTTAGATAATCTCCGTTATCGTTTAGGCCGTCCGCTCCTATATTTATAAAGCCGTCCTTGCTTATGTTTAGGGATTTAAGATGTCCGTTTTCATAGGTGGGTTTGGCGGTACTTAACGTAGTGGAGGAGGAATTTATTATGGTAGCGCCGTTTACATTGATGCCGCTAGGATTAGCGATGATAAGATCGGCTTTTCTGCCCGCTATCTCTATATTACCCTGTAAATTTGAAGGAAGAGGCGAGTTTACCTGATTGATTATAAGCTTGGCTTCGCCGCGATTTAATTTGGGATTTGGAGGTATATAGCCCGCCGTTTTACTTATGGCTCCGCCTTGAGAGTTATTAAATACCGTGCCCTCTTTAGGGGTATTAAATTTAGAGTATTCGTTGATAGAAACTCCCTTATCGTTAGGAGAGGCTATATCTATTTGAGTGGCGGGAGCATTCGGGGTTTGAGATACCGAAGCTCTATGATTTGCCGCAGCGGAGTTATCGGGGATAATCTCGCAATATAAAAAACAGGGAGCTAACAAGCCAAGAAGCAAAAGAGCGGCAAGGCGCTTGCTTACTTGGGTAAAGACGCCGAAATATCCTTTTGTATCAGTAGAAGCGCCAAGTCGCCCCGAGCCATCAAAAATAGAGCTTAAACATAAAATTTGCATACTTATAACCTCCGATTGCGATGGTTTTATATCTTAAATTTCTTGAATACTTTCTTAAAAAAATAGTAAATTTCAAATATTTTATTTAAAATTTGTTTGAATTTATTTTAAGGTTCGGCGTAGGCGCAGGATTACTATTTCTCGGCTCTTAGTATGGCGTATCTGCGCTAAAATAGTTAGTAAAATTTACTAAGCATTATATAGTCTTCGTTTATATTAAACGCCGCGGTAAGCGCCGATAAAATTTCGCTAAATTTTTAAACGATAAATTTAAAAGTCGTAGCTTAAAGAGAAATTTAAAGCAGGACTGTCCGTTTTAAAATTTTCCGGTTTGCTAATAGGAAAAGCTGCCAAAAGATCATAGCCAAAAGAGCCTGAAATATTTCCTCTAAGGCCTACGCCTCCTCCGCTAAGCATTTCACCCTCTGCGGGGTATTCTTTCCCCTTAGAGCTAAGCTTGCCGACATCAAAGGCCAGGTAAACGCCGTTATTTTTAAAATACTTATATTCCAAGGTATTTCTTATATAAAAGCCGCTATCTCCAAGCAGGCTCATCTGAGAGTCAAATCCTCTAACGCTATAGTATCCGCCGATATTTAGCCTATCTATAGGGCTAAGATGGGTGCTGGCTCTTCTTGCGTAAAGTTCCAGCTCGTAGCTTAAAGGGATAGCGGAGGATCTAGTTTTAAAATTTAACGCAGCGTTTATTAAATGGTACCTAGAGCTTCCGCCGCCGAAGTCTTCATCGGGCGCTCTTAAAGCGTTAAACGCCCCCGTGGATTTTAGGTACGAAAGCATCATCTCCACCGAAGAGTTATCAAAGAATACCTTGGATTTTAGCCCCGCTTCATAGCCGCCTTCACGCTTTCTTTGGTTGCTAAGCTCATAATCTTGTATATAGTTTTTATACTTTTTTTGCCAAATTCTAAAAAACAGGGAATTTTTGGAGTTTTGATTTCTAAAATATACGTAGTTAAGATCCAAATTTCTTCTAACGCTGCTTCCGCTATAGGTATAAAGCTCATACGCTCCAGGCACTATTTGATCGTAGGTGTATCTGTTCTGCCAAAAAGATAGAGAAAAGTATCCGAAAGGTATACTAAAGCCTGCGTAGTAGTTAGCCGATCGGCCGCTTTTGCTATCATCCCCTAAAGATTTTTTATCTCCTCTTAAAAAATTCCTACCGTAAGAAGCAAATACGCTCTCGTTTAATCCGAGTAAATTTAAGCCGTAAAGCATAGCCGTGCCTTGGTATTTGCCGCTAGATTTGGAGCCCAGATTATCCGCGCTTAGTCTAAACAGCAGAGGCAAGCTTTGCTGTTTAGAGATATTGATATCGGAGTAGCCCTGCTTTGCGGAAGGGCTTAAGCTTATCTCCGTCTCGCTTCTTGAAGCGGCATTGAAATTTTCCATAGCCTGCTCCAGATCTCTTAAGTTTAAAAGCTCTCCCCTCTTATCGCCGCCAAATGCGGTAAAGATACTTCTTTGGTTCTTGGCTTCAGAGTCGGGCTCAAGTGAAATTTCGCCTATGCGACCAGGATGCAAAGCCAAAAGAAGGGTGCCCGAGGAGATGTTTTGCTGGGGGATGGAAACGGAGGTAGTAATAAAGCCTGCGGATATGATTTTATTGTTATACGCTCTTGCCAGAGCTAAAATTTCATCGCTTCCCAAACAGTCGCCGCTTTTAAATTTAAGCTCTTTTAGGGTTGAGTTTAAAATTCTTTCAAACCCCGGCGGAACGGAATGATTGGAATTTAAGGTAGGACCAATGGACTTAGCGGGGGTTTTTAGATCATCTTCGTTTTTAGATTTGTAATCAGCTTTGTTAAATTTAGAATCCATGCTACTTTTCTGCTCATCTTGCACTTCTGCGTTAATCAGTTTGATCTCATAAATTTTAAAGCAAATTCCTGCTTTCTTGGGCTCCGCGGTCGCGCTTGAAGCGGGAGACTCTTCGCTACGTATCGTTATGAAGGGATCCTCGGCGCCTTGCCTAATTGATCTTATTCTTTGCTCTTCGGAATTTATGGCGCCCGAAATATCGGCAGGAGCAGCCATTAATATTTTAGGAGCTAGGCTTAAGCTTATAAAGATAGAGGCTAGAATAAGCTTGACGCTTTTAACGCCGCGGGGTTGCAAAGAGGCTCCTTTAAATTTACTATCGTAGCGATAAGATAATGGTTTTTTATAAAACATCAATTGCGCCTATTTTTTACAATTGGAATATCGCCGCAAAAAACTTTATAGTTTAAGCATGACAAAAGCATCTATTGGCATATATTCGCTTTTTATAGGCTTTGTCTTCCGCTAGGGACTATCAATTAAAATTGGTAATAATACATTAATTTTTTAAATTTTCGGGTAAAATCTCTTGGATTTTAGTGCTAATTGAGATTTTATATTTTATCATACCAGCAATCTCGATCTTTTTATAAAAATCCTCCATACAAAACGCAATCCGAAAAATGAACGCTTATCCCCTCATAATCCCCTACCCCTCATACCCTTCAAAACATCCACATATCAGATTTTACCATTCTCTATCACCAAGCCTTTTCTATAAGAAACAACGGCATTTCTGAAAAAATAATAGAGCCTCGTGAGAACAACGAGACTTCAAATAAAGCAATGAAACTCCCTGCTATTTTTTTATTCCCCCGTTATAATAGACCGGTAATCTTTAAATTTATCATAAAGGAGCAGATGTGCATTAGAAAATTTTAAAAGCGAAGCACGATAAAAAAAGAGTAGATAATGCGCTTAAATGACTTTATCGAGATCTGTTTAAAAGTCGGATCGTCTTTAATCTTAGAAAAAACCTTCATAACTGCTTATCCTTTAAAATTTTATATAGTTTCATGGGACAAATTATAAAAGCTTCTAAAGAGTTTAGAGCTAATATATATTTTTAATATATATTAGTTTCTCTTAAACTACCTGTATAATCTAGTGTTTTTAATATTTGAAATTTTTTTGAAAAAATTTGAAAAAGCCGTAAAACAGGGCTTTTAAAAAAATTAAGAAACTAAAAATAGGGGGGAAATTTGATAGATGGTGTCCCCGACAGGATTCGAACCTGTGGCCTCAAAATTAGGAATTTTGCGCTCTATCCTACTGAGCTACGAGGACAAAATCGGCAATTTAATCGCCGATAATATTCATAACATCGTCTAGTTTTTTGTGAAGATCTTTGTCGTTGATGGGCTTTGTCATAAAGTCATAAGCACCCTTATTTAAAGCCTCTCGTTTAGCGGTCTCGTCCGTCGTAAGGACAATGACGGGGATATGAGCTATACTTTCTCTAGCGTGAAGATTATCTAAAAATTCCAGCCCATTCATCACAGGCATTACGATATCTAATAAAATCAAATCAACGGGCTGAACTTCGAGTACGGCAAGGGCGTCCAAGCCGTTTTTGGCTTGGAGTATGGTTTGGAATTTGCCGTATTTTTTTAGCATAACTTCAAGTAGCTTTAAATTTATAGCGTCGTCATCAACCGTTAAAACTTTCAAATCTCTCATTTAAGACCTCATCCTTATATATATTTTTGTGCGAGTTTCTCAAGACCCGACTTGGTGATATTGTAACTAGCGACTTCGCTAAATAGTGGATTTTCATCGTTGTCGTTAGAAAACAGAACTAGCTTGGTCGCAGACGCTTTTCGGCGTAAGCTCTCTAACGCCGCTAAGTCTAGCCCCGCTAGCTTTTTATCAATCAAAACAAGCTTATAACTACCCGTAGCCGCCATAGAAATAAGCTGGTCGAAATTGCCCGCAATTTCTACGTCTTTATACTGATGTTTTAATATACTGGCAAAAATTTTACTTTCCATAATGTTTGCCTTGCATATAAGTATATCTTTTGTCGGCACGCGCGCACCCTTAGCTTTCACTACGTCATCAGAAACTATGCTTTTTTTAGGAACTAGCTTCATTACCGTCTTTGGCACTTTGACAGTTTTAATGACCGTCTTAGGTACCTGGCGTTTTACAAGCTTTTTAACCAGCTTCTTTGTAGTTCCACCGGCAGGCGCTGCATCAGATCGTTTATCACCGATAAAATTATCTAGCATTTGGGCTAAGATATCCTTTTTGATCGGCTTGGTGCAGTATTCGTCAAGCCCTGCTGCCATAAATTTCTCTCTATCGCCCTTTAGCGCATTGGCAGTAACAGCCACGATCGGGATGTGGCGGAGATTATTCTCGTGCTCGTATTGTTTGATCTGTTTTGTAGACTCGATACCGTCCATAACAGGCATCGAAATATCCATAAATATGAGATCATAGTCGTTATTGGCTTTTCTGGCTTCTAGCGCCAAAAGTCCGTTTTCGACTATCGTCAAATTCATATTAAAGCTATTTAACGTATGCTTCATAAGCTTTTGGTTGATCTCATTATCTTCCGCTATAAGAATTTTAGCGTTATATTTTCTATTGACCAAAGGTACATTTTCATCGGCAGGATTTCGCTCTACCGGCACTTCAACCTCTTCTTCGACTTCGACATCCTCTTCGACCATAATGGTTTCTTCCTGCTGCTCGTCTTCGTATACGGTGACGGGCACCTCGACCATCTCCTCTTCCTCAGGTTGTGGGATAACTACCGGTTCGACTTTTACGCTAACAGGCTCGATCTCTGGCTCTTCGACATGGACATTTTGAGTAGCAGGCTCTACCTTTGGAATAGACACCGACTCCGGCTCAATACTCGGCTCTTCGGCAGGCATATTTTGAGCTGCTGGTTCTACTACTGGCGTTACCGGTTCAGACTCGATATTTGAAGGTCCCTGTTTAACCTCTTCAAGTTTTGGCTCTATAGGTTTTAGTTCAGGCTCAATTGCTACCGGCTCTGGCTCAACAGCGATAGGTTCTGGTTCGATTATCTTTTTAGTCGGAATTTCAGGTTCTGAAAGTTTAACATTTGAAATTTCATCTTCATGAGCAGAAACACTTGAAGTATCAGGCCTCGAAGCTTTAGCGATAGGAATTTCAGACTCGGTTTTAACGGCTACCGGAATTTCTTCTTCTACGCTTGGAATTTCAACCTTTTTGGCAGGCTCTTGCACCTTGGCACTCGGTTTGATATCCGAAAGATCGATCTCTATATCAGGAATTTCAATCTCGGCCTTAGGCGTCTCAACCTTAGCCTTTGGAATTTCTATTTTTGTAGGCTCAACCTTTACTTCTTCTTCCTCTTTTTTGATCTTAGGAAGCTCTATTTCGATATCAGAAAGATCGATGCTAGGAGTTTCGGCTTTAGGAGCCTGGGTCTGCGTTGCATGTGTTTTGAGCCCCACAAAATCATCAGGAATTTCCAAAGATATAGGCTCATCGATATCGGTCTGGGCATCCTTTGTACTTGAAGGCTCTACCTTTGGCTTTTCTGTGTGCGGGATTACTATTTCAGGAACATCAATATCGATCTTTGGCGATTCAGGCTCTGTCTTTTCAATCTTAATATCGTTCATAGGCTCGATATCTATAGGCTTAATGACCGGCTCTTCTGCTCTAGGAGCTTCTTTTTTGAGCTCTTGAGCAATACTAGGCTTACTAACAGCCTCCTCTTTATGCGCAGAATGAGCTTCGGCGTCATGCGTACGCCTTCTGCTTTGCAAGATAGCGCGTAACTCATCTGCCGATGAAGCAGTGGCATGTCGTAATTCATCAAGCTTGTTGATAATAGGTCTTTCTTTTACTACCGGCTCTTCCATAATCATTTCATCAAGGGCGATAGGCTTTTCTACCTCGGTATCCAGCTTAATCTCATGCGTCTGTGGAGCAAAATCCGATCTGCTTAGAGCAATTCCGGATTTTGAAATCTTATCTAGCGTCTTAACGAATTTAGTTAAGTTAAAAGGCTCTGTGAGGGTAAAAATTTTAGAATTTGAAATGCTAATACTTTGAAGCTCTTTTGGCTTAAGAGTTAAGATCGTAGGCATACTCAATATATCGCTAACCTCGCCGTAATTCTTAAATCTAGTGATAAGAGCATCATATTTGTTATTATTTTGCGCTGAGCGGAACTGCGCGTTCGTATTAAATATCGAAATTTTACCACCTAGCTTGCTGATGTAGTTTTTAACGATATCATTATACATCGTATCGGCGCTATCGGCTAAAAGCGCAAAATTTAGTCCTTTGATACTTTCAAATACTGCGTCCGCATCAGTTTTTTGTGTCTCTTTAAAAGCAAGGGTGAAGTAAAATCTAGTACCCTTTCCTACGGTAGATTTAACCTGAAGCTTACCGCCCATCATCGCTACGTATTTCGACGAAATCGTAAGTCCAAGACCTGTTCCGCCGTATTTGCGTGTGATCGTAGAGTCGGCCTGAGAGAAGGCGTTAAATACATTTGCGAGCTTATCTTCAGAAATTCCAATGCCGGTATCTTCTACGCTAAACGTTACGATCGCCTCTCCCGGAGCTTTGCTAGGCTCCCTTAAAATTTCAACTACGATAGTGCCGTGCTCAGGCGTAAATTTGACCGCATTTGACATGAGATTGATAAGAACCTCTTTGATCTTCGTGATGTCTCCGTATAGATGGTGCACGAGTGTAGGATCGATGTAGAGCAGGATGTCGATATTCTTTTCGGCAGCCTTGGCAACGTAAATTTCAACCGCGCTTTCGAAATCTTGGATAGGATTAAATAATATATCCTCAAGCTCGACCTTATTGCTCTCGATCTTAGAGACATCCAAAATATTATTAATGATCGTTAGAAGGTTTTCGGACGATTTTTCGATGGTATCAACGTAATCGCGCTTCTCTTCATCCAGATCGGTATTTTTAAGAAGCTCCGTAAAGCCGATGATGCCGTTAAGCGGCGTCCTGATCTCATGCGACATATTGGCTAAAAAGATCGATTTTGCCTTGTTGGCATCCTCCGCAGCGCCTTTTTGATACGCAATCAGATCGAGCGCATCCTCGATAAGCGAATACGCTTTGTTAACACCCTCACTAGTCCTAACGTCGATATGCTCGTGCTGATTCGTCAAATCGCCGATTCGGCTAAGCACGTTGCCGAGGTCGGTAACGTTCTGTCTTAAACGTCTTGTGATACCCAAGGCAAAAACGACCAAAATAGCCGCTAAAACCCATATGCCAAGAGCGATAAATAGGTTTCTTAGCCTTTGCGCTAGGTAAGTATCGGCATGCGTCGCAAGCTCAGCATTGATCTTTTCAGAAATTTCACTTAGCTTTTTATATTTAAGTGTAGTAGAGGCAAACCACTCTTGAAAAGGTACGCTATAGTGTCCCTCGTCAGCTTCTTGCTGCAATGTGGCCGAAATTTTAGCAGTCTCTCTTAATGCGTTTTGAAATTCCTCTCCATCTAGAATTTTTAAAATTGCAGCTCTAGCATCAGATTCCGGCAAGAAGTAGTAATTAGGAAGCGAACTAGATAGGTTGAAGCTAGCCCAAGTCCTTAGCTGCGCCTGATTCATCGCCTTGCTGCCGATGATGTATTCGATAATATAGTCGCGCTCCGATGCAGTGGCATCCATCGCCTCATAAGTATTAAGCAATGAAACCGTCCAAACGGTGATATTTGAGCTTACAAGACCCTCTCTTAGCACTCGTTGGATTGTTTTTACATCATCGTCGAATTTTTGAAAATATGAGCTGAAAAGCTCACCGAAGCTTTTGCTTTGAGCATCGACATCCCTTCTTACCTGCGGAAGCTTGTCTAATAAACCGTCTATATCGGTCTCGGCAGCCAAAAGCTCGTCATTACCGGTGCCGTAAGCGAAAATATCAAAAATAGTCTTTTTTACGACATTTTCGCTAATATTTTTGCTTTCTTTGTACTTTGCAAGCGCATCGTCGGTTTTTTTGCGTTGACCCGATAGAAGGGTTCCCATACCGGGGTTTCCCTCGCTACCCAAAAACGCCGAAGTGATACCGCGCTCTTTATCTACCTGCTCTACTAACGCTGCGAGATCGCTGTTTTTAGCAATTTGCTGCTGCAAAATTCCCACTCTGGCGTAATCCTGCAAAGAGATAAACAAGAAATATGATGCAAACGCGAAAATCAAAAGTAACGGGATACCGCTAACAAGTCTCAAAGCACTTGTAGTATTTAAATTCATACAAAATCCTTCAAAGCGCAGCTTACGCGACGTTAAATTTTATTCAACCGGAGAAACGAAGTCGCTTCCGTCACGCTAGGCGGAGACGATTTAGCCGTCCTGCAAAGTTAATGGGTGATTTTACTAAACAAATCTTTAAATATAGCTTTTTGCGTTAGGTTTTCGTTAATGATTGTTTAAAATTTTTTCCGCGGTCTGGATATTCGTAAGCGATCTGATCTCATCGAAGCTCGCCCCATAAATGCTCTCAAAATCGCCATAAAAGTCCAAAAGCTTCTTCAGACTTCCCTTGCTAACGCCCAAGCTTAGCAGTTTTGAGCTTTGCAGATCTAGTTTGCGTTTGCTCTTTTGGTGAAACGAGATCGCAAAGCGGTGCGCTTCATCGCGCAGACGCTGAAAAAACTGCAATTTTTTATCATCCGTTGGTAGCGAAAAAATCCCGCCCTTAGTGCAAATTTTATCTTTCGCAGCCCCCTTTGCGCGGTGGGCTTTGGCGTCGATCTTTTCCTTAGAGATAGCGATTATATCGACGTTTGCTCCGACACTTGAAATTATTTCCTCCGCCAAGTTTAGCAGAGCCGTTCCGCCGTCGATGAGCCACAGATCGGGTGCGGCGAGCTCGTCAAATTTAAGCGCGCGGCTAGTTAGATACTCGCACATCTGATCGTAGTCGTTATTTGAGCTAAGGTGCTTGTGGCGGTAGTTTTGCTTGTTAAACTCGCCATCTTGAAAGCTTATCATAGCCCCCACGGCCGCGGCGCCGAACATATGCGAATTATCGAAAACCTCGATATTTACAGGCAAATTCGTAAGATTAAAATAATCCTTCAACTCCTGCAAAAATGCGTAATCGTGCGTTTTTAGATGCTTTTTGATATTGATCTCGCAGTTTTGATATGCAATCTCGCAAATTTTACGCTTCTCGCCGATTTTTGGCGCGTAAATTTTAAAGGCTCTTTCGTGCCGTTTGGATAAAATTTCGCATACCAGATCCGCATCGTCAAACTCGTCGTAAACGTAAATTTTAGCGCACGCCACGGGAGCCGCGGCCGGGAAGGCGCTTAAGATCATCTGCTTGTAAGCGTTTGCGATATCATCGGCGCTTGGGGCTTTGCAGTTAATTATATGCGAGCTTGAGGCTGAAATTTTACCCTCGCGTATACTAAAATGCACGGCGCAGACGAGCCCATCGCGCGCAGCAATCGCAAAGACTTCGAAATCATCGAGCTTTGCCAGATCGACCTCGACCTTTACGTTCATCTGTTTTAAAATTTCGATCGTATCGCGGATCTGTGCGGCTTCCTCGAAATTTTCGCTCTGCGCAAGCCGCGCCATCCGATCCTGAAGTTGCGGCACCATCTTTTGCGGATTTTTCAGAGCCGCAAGCGCACTCTGCACGATATGCGCGTAATCCTGCTTTGAAATTTTATCCTCGCACGGAGCGGTGCAACGCCCGATCTGATGGAACAAACAGGCCTTTTTGCCCTTAACGCAATTTTTCTTCTGCACGAGCGGAAACTGCATGTAAAGCGTCTGCAAAATTTCCTTCGCGCCGTGAAAATAGGGACCGAAGTATCTGATGTTTCTGCCCTTTATGATCTTTCGCGTAATCTCAAAGCGCGGAAAGTCGTCGTCTAAATTTACATATATATAAGGATAGGTTTTATCGTCTCGCAGCAAGATGTTGTACTTGGGCTTGAGCTGCTTAATGAAGGAATTTTCTAGTATCAGCGCGTCGCTCTCGCTGGGAGTTACGATGTATTCTAAATGCGCCGCCTCGCTTATCATCTTTGCGATGCGCGCGCTTAGGCGGGGGCTCGGCGCGAGAGCGGGCGTGAAAGAAAAGTAACTTTTGACGCGATTTTTTAAAATTTTTGCCTTGCCGACGTATAGCAGCTTGCCCGCGGCGTCGAAGTATTGATACACGCCGGGTGCGGCAGGCAGACTCTTAATCTCCTCTATTAGCAAGGATCAGCCCTCTTATCTCTTCAAAAATTTTATAAATTTGCGGATCTTGGATTTTATTCTCAAACTCCCCTTTTGCGCGCTCTGAAGATAAAGCGTTGCCGTCCCGGCGCAAATGAGCTTTATAAATTTGCGCCCTTCTTCTGCTCATTACTCTATCTGCGACGAAAAATTTTATATCGCGCACGCCGCAAAGCTCCGCCGTCTCTCTAGCGGCTACGAAGCGCTTTAATACGTCTTTTATTAAATTTATATTACTATCACGTTTTAGTTCGCAAAGCCCAGCCGGGTGCTTCGCGGCTATCATCAAAATGCCATCTTTGACGTAGATGAAAGCGATCAGCCTTTGCCAACTAAGCGGCAAAATCGCTAAAAACTCGCCTCTTTCTCGCATCTTGGCATATAAAGGATCTTTTCTGATATGAGCTATTATTTCTCTTGCATTTTCCATAAGCGGATTTTAGCATTTTTTATCTTAGTTTTGCTTAGCGGCTGCGGATACAAAGCGCCGCCGTTTTACTCGGACGCGGATGAGCAAACCGTGAACGCAAAGGCATCCGCCGCGGATGGCAACAAAACAAACGGCGCGAAAGGCAGCGTTAGAATTTTACGCGATAAATAGCCTACTTTTAGCTTTGCTTTGTTATACTTTTAAAAATTTTTAAAAAGGAATTTCATGCAAACGGCAGACATTTTAGTGCTGGACTTCGGCTCCCAATACACCCAGCTGATCGCTAGGCGCTTGCGCGAACAAGGCGTTTACACCGAGCTGATCGCATACGACGCACCGATCGATAAGATAAAAGCGAAAAACCCCAAAGGCCTTATTTTAAGCGGCGGACCCGCTAGCGTTTACGCCAAGGATGCGTATTTTTGCGACGATAGAATTTTTGAGCTTGGAATTCCAATTTTAGGCATCTGCTACGGCATGCAGCTCATCGCGCATAAATTTGGCGCTAGCGTAGTACCTGCGGGTAAAAAAGAGTATGGCAAAGCCTCTTTGAAACTGCTTCGTGCTAGCAAGCTATTTGGCGGCGTGGAGGATAACTCGATCGTTTGGATGAGCCACTCGGACAAGGTCGAGAGCCTGCCGGAGGGCTTTGAGGTGATGGCAAGCTCGGATGAGAGTGAGTGGTGCGTATTTGGCGACGAGACCCGTAAAATTTATGCGCTACAGTTTCACCCTGAGGTCTGCCACAGCGAGTTTGGCGATAGAATTTTAAAAAATTTTGCCAAAGAGATCTGCGGAATAACCAGCACTTGGAATATGGGCAGCTTCGCCAAAGAGCAGATGATCAAAATAAAAGAGCGCGTAGGCAGTGCTAAAGTACTTTGCGCGGTAAGTGGCGGCGTGGATAGCTCGGTCGTAGCGGCGCTTTTGGCGCATGCGGTGCCGCAGAGCCTGATAGCGGTTTTCGTCGATAACGGACTGCTCCGCACAGGCGAGCGTAAGGCGGTAGAGGAGATGTTTAGGCTCAAACTCGGCGTGAGCTTAGACGTGATCGATGCTAGCGAGCTATTTTTAAGTAAACTAAAAGGGGTGGTCGATCCGGAGCAAAAACGCAAAATCATCGGCGCTACCTTCATTGAGGTTTTCAGCAAAGAAGCGGCAAAATACAAAAACGTAAAATTTCTAGCCCAAGGCACGCTCTACACCGACATCATCGAAAGCTCCGTCGCAGGCTCAAGCAAAACGATCAAAAGCCATCACAACGTAGGCGGCCTGCCTAAGGATATGAAATTTGAACTGATCGAGCCTCTGCGCGAAATTTTTAAAGACGAAGTGCGCCAGCTGGGGCTTGAGCTAGGTCTTTCGCGCGAAGTCGTTTTCCGCCATCCATTCCCAGGTCCTGGCCTTGCGATCCGCATAATGGGCGAGGTAAATACGCCAAGCCTTGAGCTACTACGCAAAGCCGACGTGATCCTGCGCGACGAGCTAAAATCAAGCGGCTGGTACAACAAAACGTGGCAGGCGTTTTGCGTGCTGCTAAACGTGCACTCAGTAGGCGTCATGGGCGATAACCGCACTTACGAAAACGCCGTGTGCATACGCGTAGTGGACGCCAGCGACGGCATGACGGCTAGCTTCTCGCGCCTGCCTTACGACCTGCTAGAAAACGTCTCTCGCCGCATCATAAACGAAGTGGACGGCATCAACCGCGTAGTTTACGACATCTCGAGTAAACCGCCCGCAACGATAGAGTGGGAGTAAGATGAAACAAATCTGCATCATTTTAGCGCATCCTTACGAAAGAAGCCTAAATGCGGCTATTGCAAACGTAGCGGTAGAAAAGCTGCAAAATAGCGGCTACGAGGTTAAATTTCACGATCTATATAAGGAGAAATTTAACCCGATCCTTAGCGGCACCGAGCTCGTTAGCGACGAAAGCGACGACGAGCTTTTAAAAGTGCATCAAAAAGATATCGTAAGCGCCCACGGCATCGTGATTGTCCATCCGAACTGGTGGGGCGAGCCGCCCGCTATCCTCAAGGGCTGGATTGACCGCGTGCTAAGGCAAGGAGTAGCTTACGATTTTGCGCCGGGCGATAATGGTGGCGGGCTTCCGATAGGGCTTTTAAAGGCTAAAGCCGCCGTAGTTTTCAACACCTCCAACACTCCCAAGGCCAGAGAAAACGAGATATTCGGCGATCCGCTGGAAAGAATTTGGAAAAACTGCATTTTTGATTTTTGCGGCGTGAAAACCTTTGAGCGGCTGATGTTTAGAGTGGTCGCAGATAGCGACGAAGCTGAGCGAAAGGTCTGGTTAGAGCAGGTAGCGCAGACGCTGGATAGGTACTTTCCGAAGCAGATATCGCTTTAAATTTAAAATGCGCTGCTCGCAAAATTCGAACGGCACAGAATTTGACCGCTTGTTTTAAACAGATACGCGCCGAATTCGCTCGCACATTTGGCGCAAAATCTATGAAATTTAGGAGGCAATCATGCTTAGATTAATCGCTGTGATGGCGATTTTAGCGGTTCTCATATACTTCGTGATGGGAGGCGGCGGCAAAAAGACGATCAAAGATTACAAAAATTTCAGCCGTGAGGAGCTGGAGACTTTATGCCTCGAAAAGAACGACAAGATCGCCTGCCAGCGTATCGCCGTGGACTATATCAAAGAAAATAAACCGAAAAAATGATCTAAATTTGCGAGGCTAATTTTGTGGTTTCGCTCAAATAGCGCGCGGTTAAATTTCTTTCTAGCCCGGTCCAAACGCTACGCGGATAAATTTGCCCGCAAAGCACGGCTAAAATGTCGATTAAATCGGTACCGAGCGCCGCGCAAATAGCGTAAATTTAAAAGCAATAATTCAAGTATTAGCATGCGCGCTGAAAAACCGCTAGCGCAAATTAAAAGCGATAAATCGCGCTGTGTTCTTTACGCGCAGACAAAAGGAGCGACGGATGAAAATTTTATGGCAAAGTAGGCTTCAAAACAGACTTCGCGATATCAGCAAAACGTCCTGATAAAGGGCGATCGCGCATTTTACGTAGGCGATAACGACGAGCAAAAGCAGATGAAGCTTAGAAAATTCTCGCTCGAAAGCGGCAAGCAGCTAGCCGGCGCGCCTTTCCGCGATTTTACCCGTGCCGCGACCTTTGACGATGACGGCCGCACGCTCGTAGTTTTGGGCTTTATAGACACGATTTATAAATTTAACGCCGCGGATCTCGCGCTCATCTCAAAGCACAAGAAGGGCGTGCTAAAATACGGCAATTTTATCGCGCTAAGTAGCAAGGGCGGCGATAAAAAGGCTATTACGGCGACCGACGATACGCTTTTTATTTACGATTTTAAGACGCAGGCGGGCATGCGAAAGCGATTAAAGGGCTGCACGGCGATTTTTAAGCAAGATGAGTTAAATTTCTTGATTTTTACGCGTTCGGGTCAAATTTACCGCTTAAATTTAAGCGGTTGCGAGCTTAAAATCATTGCTAAAACTTGCCCTATGGCGCAGGTGCAGGGCGTAGAAGGCGGATATTGCATTCGCGCGGGCGAGGCTGGCGAAAACGGCGAAATAGAGGGTGCTAACGAGCTAGTTTTTACGGATGCAAATTTTAACGTTAAATTCCGCGTGAAACTGGACTTTGATTTCGATAGATTCGAGCTTGCGACGGATGGACCGGACGGCTGGCGCGGGCACTTTATAAACGAGCCGAATGAGCTGAGGGTTCTTGATCTGCGTAGAGAGGCGGACGGCTTCGAGCACGGCAAAACGGGCGACCTCGAGAGCGGCGAGCACGACGACTCGGGCAAATTTGCGCACGATAAAGCCGAGAAATTTAGATGCGACGAAGCGGACGAATTTAATCGCGGCGGCTCGGGCGAATTTACACAGGGCAAGGCGAGCAAATCCGGATGCGAAGCGACGGATAAATTTGAGTACGACGAGCCCTTTAAATTTAAACTCGGCGAGCAGGTCCAATACCTCGCGGCAAAGTCCGTGTTGACGCATAAATTTAAACAAAAGGGTGCGAGAATTTTAGGCGTCGTTACGGCTGCTTCTTGCCGGGCTGCGAGCACAAAATACGAAGCGAAGCAGAAGGGCGCATTTGCCGAGCAAAATTTAGCGCCCGAAGGCGACCGCGGCATCGAAAACCTTGAATATTCACTCCTCGCTCCCGGTAAAAATGAAAAACGCAGGCATCGCACACCCGAGCGCGCCCGCGATCTCGTACTAGTCGATAACGCCTACGACGAGGATGCGGAGCAAATTTTAACCTGCTATGAGATCTAAGCCATAGTCCATTCAAGCACGCACATATTCCTGATTTAAAATTTGCAGCTATGATTTCGCGCCTTTAATTAAGGCAGGTTTGCTAAAAATTTTGCAAAAATTTTATATAGAATTCTACCAAGACGCGGCAAATACCCGTTTAAAAATTCTACGACATGCAGAGGCGAGATCGTTGCAAAAAAATCGCGGGTCGGCGATGAATAGGGCACAATGACAAGGACAAATCTTAACGCCCTAAGTGCTAGCAAATTTAAAGCGCTATTCAAAAGGCATTCGCAAAATTTTATCTCGAGCGGTGCGTTCTAAATTTCAAATTCTACGGCGCTGAGTACGGCGCGCCCGCACCCTATCAAATTTAAAATTTCAGATCAACGACGATTTGTACGGCGCGACCGCGCCCTTTCGCCGCTATCAGCACTTGACGTTTTTTGCCTTGCTGTCTTGCATCGCGCGGAAAAATTCCGCCCTACTTAGCGGGATTTCGTCAGGATGAGCGCTTCTGAAATGGCGCAGATAGCCCTCGTAATCGCCGAGCCCGATGAGAGGCGCAAGTGCGGCATCCGCGCGCGCCAAAAATTTTGCCACGGCCTTCAGGGCTGCGAGCGGATTAAATTTAAGCTTTTTCATAAACGCCCCTATCTATGTGCTCGCTTTCTGCCAGTTTAAAATACCCCTCGCTTGCGCCGCCCTTTGAAATTTTAAGGCACATTCGGATCGTTTGGACGATGACTATGATCGTGACTACGACGAAAAGAGCGCATAGCACGGCGTCGATGACGTTATTTCTGATGATAGCCTGTGCCTTTTCTATCGCGGTAGGATCGCTCAGGCTAGCGAGCTTGGCGGCGGTATTTTGCGCGATAGCCACGTGGCTTACCGCGTCGTGCACGCGCTCACCGTTAGCCGGCATTAGCTTCAAGATCGCCGCATAAAGCGTGGTTATAAGCACCCAAATCGCAGGAGCGATCGTAACGAAGGCGTATTTTTGCTTGCCCATTTTAAAAAGCACCACCGTAGCGAGCAGCAGCGCGATGCCCGCGAGCATCTGATTGGACGCGCCGAAAAGCGGCCACAGCGTGTAAATTCCGCCCATAGGATCGGTAACGCCGCTGTAGAGCAGATAGCCCCAGCCCGCCACGCAGATCAGCGTCGCGATGATGCCGTAGAGGGAATTTTTAGTATCGGAGAATGGCTTATAGACGTTGCCTAAAATTTCTTGCACCATAAAGCGCCCCGTGCGCGTGCCCGCATCGACCGCGGTCAGAATAAACAGCGCTTCAAATAAGATCGCAAAATGGTACCAAAACGCCATCAGCTCCTTGCCGCCGATGATCTGATGCAGTAGCATCGTTAGCCCCATCGCAAAGGTAGGAGCGCCGCCCGTGCGGCTCATCATCGTGGTTTCGCCGACGTTTGAAGCCAAGGTACCGATCTGATCGGGCGTAATGCTAAATCCGATAGAGCTTATATACGCCGCGGCGCTTACCGCGTCTTTGCCCAGCACCGCAGCAGGCGAGTTGATAGCGAAGTATTCGCCCGGGCTTAGGATGCACGCCGATACGAGCGCCATTACGCCCACGAGGCTCTCCATAAGCATCGAGCCGTAGCCGATGAAAAGAGTGTGGGTTTCGCGCTCGAGCATCTTCGGCGTCGTGCCGCTGGAGATCAGCGCGTGAAAGCCCGAGATCGCGCCGCATGCGATAGTGATAAACAAAAACGGAAATATTGGGCCTGCAAAAACGGGACCCGTGCCGTCGATAAATTTCGTCGTAGCGGGCATTTTAAGCTCGGGTGCGACGAAAATTATCGCGACCGCCATGCCGATGATGACGCCGAGCTTAAGGAAAGTACTTAGATAATCGCGCGGCGCGAGCAGCAGCCACACGGGCAAAATCGCCGCTACAAAGCCGTAGCCGATCGTAAGAAGCGCGAGCGTCTCGCCCTTTAGCGAAAAAACGTCGTGCCAGTACGGATCGATCGAGACGTAATGCCCGCCCCAAAGCGCAAGCATCAGCAAAACAAAGCCGATGATCGATGCCTCGCTGACCTTGCCCGGGCGCAAAAACCTCATATAAACTCCCATAAATATGGCGATCGGTATCGTCATCGCGATCGTAAAAAGCCCCCACGGCGAGTTCGCGAGCGCCTTTACGACGACCATCGCCAAAATCGCCACGATGATCAGCATGATGAAAAAAATCCCGATCATCGCGATGCCGCCGGTGAGCTTGCCCATCTCATCTTTGATCATCTCGCCGAGGCTCTTGCCGCCGCGTCGCGTGGAGAGCACGAGCACGATAAAGTCATGCACCGCACCTGCGAGCACGACGCCTACCAAAAGCCAAATAGTGCCTGGCAGATAGCCCATCTGTGCGGCCACTACTGGACCTACGAGCGGTCCGGCGCCAGCGATAGCGGCGAAATGGTGCCCGAAAAGGACGTATTTGTTCGTAGGGACGTAATCTCGCCCGTCGTTTCGGATCACCGCAGGAGTTGCGCGGCGATCGTTCAGCTCAAAGACGCAATACGCAATAAAGCGCCCGTAGAAGGTGTATCCGATCAGATAGATGCACGCGCTGGCTACTACGAGCCAGACGGCACTGATACTCTCGCCTTTATTTAGCGCAAGTACGGCGAAACACCACGCCCCTATGACGGCGACCGCCGCCCAAAGGATCTTTTGCCAAAATTTCATACTCACTCCTTAAAACTTAGCGAGCGGCTTGGGCAGTATGTCGTTTTAACAAAACGGCTCGCGCCTTTTAAGCGGGACTCGTTAAATAAAATTTAGCGCGTATTTTATCGACGTTTTTATAATTTAAGCTGAATTACAAAATTAAAAAGGGCTCTTTCGGCGTCTAAATTTAATGCCTAAATTTTGAATTTCAAATTTAAAGAGGCGGCTTAGTGGCGCGCAAAATTTTAATACTTAATCGCCCTGAATTTAGTCCTCACAACTCTTGACCGTTACGGGATTTATCGCGGTTTAAGAAATCAAGCGATAAAATCCCATGATAACGATTTTAATTTCTTAATAAAAATCGCGAATACTTTTAGGAGGAAATTTATGCCGAATCAGGTGTGCGGCTACGTACTTTTTCGCGCTGATATCAAAAGCTATGCAAGCTTCAAAAATAATTGCGCCAGCCGCGAGAATTTCATAAATTCCGCGCGCATAAATTCCCGACGCCGCTTAAATTTTAAAAATATCCGCCGCGACGAAATCTGCGCGTATAGTTCGCCTGGTGAGCTATGAGCTTTAAATTTTATCTCTTTCTAATCGCAGCTTTCATATTGCTTGCTTTAGTAGCCGTAAGTAGCGGTGGGGCGAGCATTTCGCTAGGCGACATCGTAAAATTTTTCACCTTCGGCGAGATAGACGAAACCAAACAGCTCATCTTGCTGCAAATGCGCCTGCCGCGCCTCGTGCTTGGAATTTTAATAGGCGCGCTGTTGGCAACTTCGGGGGTGGTTGTGCAAAGTGTGTTTTTAAACCCGCTTGCGGATCCCTACATCATCGGTATCGCCTCGGCAGCGACCTTCGGCGCGGTCATAGCCTACCTGCTGGGGCTTAGCGACATTTTTTACGGAATTTTCGCGTTTTTGGCCGCCAGCGGACTTTCACTCGTGATCTTTAAGCTCGCAGCCCACACCCGTTCGATCTCGACTCTGCTGATCGTAGGTATCGCCGTATCGTCGTTTTTGGGCGCATTTACATCCTTCGCGGTCTATCTAATCGGAGAGGATAGTTTTAGGATTACGGCGTGGATGATGGGCTATCTAGGCGGCGCAAATTGGCAAAAGATCGCGCTTTTGCTGCCGCCGCTGCTGTTTTGCATGGCGTATTTTTACGCAAAGCGCCACGAGCTAAATATCATCTTAAACGGCGACGAGGAGGCGAAGTCGCTGGGGCTCAACGTCGAGAAGTCCAAAAAGAGCCTACTCATCGTCTCCTCGCTCATCATCGGCTTTTCGGTCGCATTTACGGGGATGATAGGCTTCGTGGGGCTCATCATTCCGCACACGCTTCGCATGGCGCTTCATACGGCGAGCAACGCCGTGCTGATCCCCGCTAGCGCGCTTACCGGCGGAGTTTTTTTGGTTTTTTGCGACGTAATCGCTAAAAACGCCCTCTCGCCGGTAGAAATTCCGATCGGCGTGGTGACCTCCTTTTTCGGCGCGCCATTTTTCTTATACCTTGCGTTTAGGAAGCATGCATGAAAATTTCGGCGCTAACCTTCAGCTACGGCAAGCGAGCGATCCTGCAAGACGTATGTCTGAATTTAAAACGGGGGAAATTTTACGGGATTTTAGGCCCTAACGGCTGTGGCAAGAGCACTTTGCTAAAAAACATATTGCAAATTTTAAAGCCTGCAAGCGGGATCATCGAAATAAACGGCAAAAAGGCGAGCGAATATAGCCTTAAAGAGCTTGCGGCGCTCATCGGCTTCGTACCGCAAAAAACGGCCCTCGCCGCGCCGCTTAGCGTGAAAGAAATTTTGCTTGCGGGCAGATTTTGCCGATTAAAAAGCGCCTTTAGCGGCTACGATGCGAGCGATCACGCTAAAGTGGAGCAAACGGCAGAGCTTTTGGATGTGAAAAAATTCCTAGAGCGTAGCGCATTTGAGCTAAGCGGCGGGGAGTTTGGGCGCGTGCTACTTGCTAGGGCACTCGTCAGCGAGCCTGAAATTTTACTGCTCGATGAGCCCACGGGCGCGCTTGATATGAACTACGCTATCGAGGCGATGAAGATCTGCGAAAATTTAACCAAAACGCTAAATTTAACTAGCGTCATCGTGCTGCACGATCTAAATTTAGCCTCGCTGTTTTGCGATGAAATTTTGATGCTAAAAGATGGCGTAGTGAGGTATCGCGGCAGCGCGAGCGAGCTTTTTACGCCGCAGATCATAAAAGAAATTTACGGCTTTGACGCCCTGATAGTCGAAAATTTAGGAACTAAATTTATCTTACCGCAAAAGGAGAAAATGTGAAAAAAATTCTTATAGCTTTGCTTTCGGCGAGTTTTGCACTTGCTAAAGGCCTGGTAGTGCTCGATCCCGCCGCAGTCGAGATCATCTACGCTTTAGGCGCGCAGGATCAGATCGCTGCGATCGCCACCACTTCGATGAGCAAGATCCGCCCGGAGGCAGAAACCGCGAAACTACCGAGCGTAGGCACCTACGTCAAGCCGAATATGGAAAAGATCGTCGAGCTCAAGCCTGATCTGGTTATCACAAGCTTCCACTCCGCAGGCGTTAGCGAGAATCTGCAAAAGCTGGGACTTAAGAGCCTTGCGATGGATGCAAACTCCACCGCAGATATCTGCAAAAACGTAAAAACCATCGCGACTATCGTAAAAAAAGAGAGTGAGGCGGATAAAATTTGCGCTCAGATGGATGGAATTTTTGCAGACAAACCCGCTCTTCGCGGCAAAAAAGTAGCGCTATTTTTCGGCTCAAACGCCACTATGGCTTTCAATGACAAAACCCTCATCGGCGACATTTTCGCTCGCCTAGGCACCAAAAACATCGCGGACGGCCTAAAGGGCAGCACGCCCGCGGTATCTGCCGAATACATCTTAGAGCAAAACCCCGATATTATGGTCATCGTAGGCGGCGAGACGGAGGATTTTTTAAAAGCAAATCCGATCCTTAGCAACACCAAAGCGGCAAAATCGGGCAAAATTTTAAAGGCCCCGACGCTCATCTTGCGGGGCAGCCCGCAGATCGGCGAGACGGTGGATGAAATTTACGCAAAGGCGGCCAAATAGATGTTTAAAGAACGCATTAAAACCCACCACCGCTCCAAACTCTTCGAGAGCGTCTCCGCGAGCGAAAACGAGTTGTTCGACGCGCTGGAGCAGCCCGCGAAAGACAGCGATTGCGTGATCTATCTGCACGTGCCGTTTTGCGATAATATCTGCTCGTTTTGTTCGATGATGCGCTCCAAACTCGGCGACGAGCTGGACGAATACGCTAAATTTTTGATCCGCCAGATCAAAGACTACGGCGAGATGCCCTACTTCGACACCAAAAGCGTCAAAAGTATCTACTTCGGCGGCGGCACGCCGAGCGTATTTAGCGAAGCGCACTTTGAAAAGGTTCTGGGCGCGCTGCATAAAAATTTCAAGATCGCGGACGACTGCGAGATCAGCATAGAAACCACGCTACATAATCTAGATACGCAAAAAGCGCTCGCTCTACAAAGCTTCGGCGTAAACCGCTTTAGCATCGGCGTGCAGACCTTCAGCAGACAGGGGCGCGCGCTTTTAAACCGCGTGCATAAGCCCGCTCGCGCAATCGAGCGACTAAAGGATCTTAGAGAAAAATTTGACGGCATGCTCTGCTGCGACATTATCTACAACTTCCCGAACGAAAGCGTGGAGGAAGCGATCGCAGACGCGCGCTACGTAAATGAGCTAGGTCTAGATAGCGCTAGCTTTTACTCGCTGATGTTTTTCGAAGGCTCGGAGCTATCCAAAAAGATCGACACCTCCTACTACGATCTGCCGACTGATAAAAAGCTGCACCATGCCTTTGCAGAGGCGCTACTGCAAAGCGGGAATTTCGAGGTTTTGGAGCTTACCAAACTTGCTCGAAAAGGGCGCGATAACTACGGCTACATCAAGCTAAGCCACAAGGGCACGGATATCCTACCTATCGGCAACGGCGCGGGCGGACACGTAGCGGGCTTCGGAATTTACGGCGTGTCGGGACACAAGATGATCTCGCGAATCGATGAGCGCGAGACAAAATATAGCGTGCTAAACAATCTGTTTCAATACCCGATCGTAAGCTTAAACGAGCTAAAAGAGGCCCTAAGTGCGAATATTTACGACGAAGCGGTGCAAAAGCTCAAAGAATTTGAGAGCTGGGGGCTTTTGGAGCTTAAGGATGAAAAATCAGTCTTAAACTTGGACGGAATTTTTTGGGGCAACAACATCAACGAAGAGATAGCAAACATTATGAAAAAGGATTTTGTATGAAAAAAATCGTGCTTTACACCTCACAAACGGGTAACACGAAAAAGGTGGGCGACGCGATCGCCGAGCAACTGGACTGCAAGAGTCTAAATTTCCGCGACTTTGAGGGTGAGGTCGATGACTACGACTTTATAGCCTTGGGCTTTTACGTCGATAAGGGCGAGGCCGAGGCGAAATTTACGCGCTTTTTACGTAAAATTCACAACAAGAAGCTTGGCGTTTTCATGACTCTGGGCGCGGAACCGGACGGCGAGCATTCGCGTAAGTGTTTGGATGGCTTTGAAGAGGGGCTTAAAGCAAACGGCAACGAGATTGTAAGGGAGTTTGCCTGCCAGGGCGCGATCGATCCGAATCTACTTGAAACGATGCGCAAAATGGCGGCCGGCGGCAACTCTCCCCACCCTATCACCCCCGAGCGACTTGCGCGCTGGGCAGAGGCTGCGAAACACCCGGACGAGAAGGATCTGGCGGATGCAAAAGCAGCATTTGCGGGGATAGAATAAAATTTAATCGTGTCGCGTCGCCTAAATACTGCGCGACGCAAACAAAATCAAATCATTACCCGTCCCCTCTCGCGATTTACACGATTTAAAATTTTATCTTTGCTAAATTTAAACGACAAATTTCATTACTACAAGCAAATTAGCCACCGCAGAAGCAGGTCTTGCTCTAGAATTTAAACGATAAAATTTCATTTCGCGCGCAACGGATCAAACAATGCCGCCGACCTTGCGCCGCTAATGCGCGCTCTAAACGTGAAAGGCTCGCTTTTGTAAGCGACCGGTCTGCGAGCGCCGCCATCATCCAATACACCGCCCGCCATTTTGCGACGGCCTGAACTTGAAAAATTCGCTTCTGCAAACAAGTAGCCTGCGAGCGTTGCGGTCACGATCATCGGCTACTCCTGTCGTCACATGCCGTAGGCGCCGCTGTCGGGCGCCGTCCTCCCGCCGCGTGACAACCCATACGCTGCTAACCACCTGCACGGCAATCCGTCGCCGCTCATAGCTCCACCTGCTTTGTCGCTGTACCGAATCCAAACCGAACCGCTAAATTTTAAATTCTACAAAAGTCTCATCGCGCATAAATTTTAATTCGGCAAATGCGTAAAATTTAGGTAAAATTCCACCCAAATGCTTTGACGGTCAAAATTTAAAGGGGCGAAAATGACGAATCTCGAGTACGCTAGTCGCATTAACGAGGCTGCGGGGCTAAATTTAAGCTTAGATTGCGAAGAGATCGATCTACAGGATAAGCTTTACGGGCTTTTTCAGTGCTTCATGCCTGACGGTGCGGGCACGCGGGCGGTGTTCGCGCCGCTGCAAAACGGCACCGAGCTGCAAGCGCGCATAATGCCGATCTACGCAGTCACGGCGCAGCAGACGCGAGAAGCGTTCGATCAAGGCGTGGCGCCCGGGTATTTTTGCCCGCCGCAAGATCCAAAATTTAACGACGAAGCACTTAAGAGCCTAGCTTTAGCGTACGTTCGAAATTTAAAAATTTTCGCAGAATTTCTAGGCAAGAGCGAGCTTTTAAAGATGCTTGAGCAGATAAAATCCGCTCGCGTGCAGGAAGGTTTTGATTTCGCGCATAACAAATATGAGCTTGCACACGCCGTCTATGAGGCGATAACGGAGTGGATGATAGATACGCCTAAACTCGATACGAAGCTATGGGTGCTCGGCGAGGCGTACTATTCGATCAACTGCGACTACCTGCTACCTGCGTACTTGCAGTATCCAAACTACGCGCAAAGGCCGCAGGAGGGCTTTTTGAAGCCCTACTTCGAGCTGTATCTAGCGGGACGACAGATCTCGTTTGAGCGCGGCGAGGTCGTGGTTTTCACGCGCTAAATTTACGCAGGCAAGGAAGCGAATGAGCGCTCGCAAGCAGTTAAAATTTGAGCCTTTTAAACAATAAAGTGAGCAACGCTCACAAATGGCTGAAATTTAAGCTCAGCAACTATGGGCACAAATGCTTATCGCATATCCAAAAATCTGCCTCCTAATCAAGCAATCTAGTAGGTTTCCTGCGCGTCGCGTCAAATCGCTTAAAATATTTCTGCTTTGCATAGCCGCCGCTTTCAGCACCTTGCTAGAGTAAAATCTCAACACATCGTTGATGTTTGGATAATTGAATTTCTTCCATCACCCTACTGCCTTCACTTTGTATGAGATACTCAAATAATTTACTTGCGCTAACGCTTGTTAGTCGAAATTCATCTAAATTTTAAAGAGGAATTTTGACGCAGAATTTTATGGAATTTCGCTGCCGCAAATCTCACAATCGATAAAATTCTATCGATTTACGCTCTTAAATTTACTCAAATCGCCGCCCGTTTTATAAAATTCTTCAGCGTCGATCATCGTGCCGTCAGGCAGCTTACAAACGGTGTAATCCACGCCGTTGCCGTCTTTGCGGACAATTAACTCGCCGCCATTTTTGATACAAAAATCCCCAGCAGCGCTAGCCTCTGCGCTTACCGAAGCGCAAGCGCCCACCGTAAGCGCTACTGCAAAAAATCTCTTAAAACTCATTTAAATCCTTTCGTTTAATTTTGCCCGTTTTTAGGGTTAAGCTTAAATTTAGGCGCCATATACGCTAAACCTGCGCCTAAATAAATAAACCGCCGACCCCCCTCGAACACCGATAAT
>ERZ772946.154-NODE-154-length-33211-cov-7.66778_pt1 | contig 33211 bp, 28 predicted proteins | sample MGYA00511680_ERZ772946 | MGnify/ENA primary metagenome ERZ772946 (study PRJEB29015, sample SAMEA2737918) | human oral metagenome | biome: human oral; feature: human-associated habitat; material: dental | place: China | collected 2016 ... | reverse complement strand
AGTGATGGCTTCCCCAGCCATGGTCCGTGCCCGAACCATTGGTGAGCATGCTGCGACCGAAGTCCGAGGCAGTGAACAGCGTCACCTGATCTTCCACGCCCAGGATCTGCATCTGTCGCACGAAATGTTCCAGGGCCTGGTCGACCTGCACGAGCAGCCGGTTCTGGGTGGTCTTCTGGCCGCCATGGGTGTCGAAGCCACCCAGGCTGACGAAGAACACCTGGCGGCGCACGCCCAGGCTTTGCCGGCTGGCGATGATGCGCGACACCATCCGCAGCTGCTCGATGAGCGGGTTGGCGCCGCCGCCACCACGGATGCCGGGCACGGCCAGCAGGCGCGAATCCCGCTCGTCGACCAGGCCGCTGCGCATGCGTTGCTGGTAGTCCAGCGTGCGGCGGTACAGTTCGCTGTAGGTCTGGGCCAGCAGGTTGTCGTTGCTGCGGGAGATCGACAGGATCTCGCGCAGCGGCCGGCCGCCATTGTGAACGTCACCCAGATGCATCTCGGTCTGCACGAAGCCGATCTGGCCGGTGAGCGGCACGCTGTACGGCGAGACACGGTTGCCCGTCAGCCAGGCGGCGGCACTGTTGCCGGTGGAGATGGCGCTGAAGAATGGCGCGCCGGGGTTGTAGGCATCCGCCAGCATGCCGGCCAGGTTTCCGCCCCAGCCGCTGCGGCTGCCTTCGGGCGAGAAGGTTTGCCAGGTGGACTGCTGGTCGTTGTGCGAATACAGCCGATCCGGGAAACGCCGCGACAGACGGCGGTATTCGTCCGGGGTGATGGGGTCGATCAGCGGCCCCACGTTGGCCACCATGGCCAGCTTCTTCTGGTTGAACAGCTCGCGCGTCTGGATCAGGGCCGGGTGCAGGCCCAGCGTCAGCCCCCGGTTGTCGAAGGCAGCCAGATTGTCGGGGCTGATGGGCAGCAGGCCGCCTGCGGATCCGGGCTCGGGCAGGCCGATGCTGCCACCGCGCAGCGTCCGGTAGCGGTCCCAGGAGCCGCCGTTGGTGGCCACCACGGTGTTGGCCTGATCGTTGCCGCCGTACATGAACAGGCAGATGAGGGCCTTGTAGTCGTCGCTGGACGCACTCTGTGCGGCGGCGGCTCCCATGTGTGCCAGGTTCAGCGCAAAGCCGCCGGAGGCGGTCAGCGCCAGACCCAGGCCGGATTTCAGCAGCTGGCGACGGCCCTGGTCGGTACCGCCATGGTCATGATCGTGAGAGTGGTCGTGGCTCATTTCAGCACCAGGTAGTCAGTGGACAGCAGGGCAAGGTAGAGGGCCAGCGAGACGCGCTCGCGGTACACGCGACGCATGTCGTCGTTGTTGCGCTTGGGGACGGCTTCCGAGACGGCGCGGTGGATGATGGCCCGGGTGTCGGACTGCATCTGGCCGTTGAGAAACAGCACGTTGATCTCGTCCAGGAGCTGGTTGACGTCCTTTGCCTTGGCGATCAGCGGTTCGATGTTGAACTTGATCTCGCGTGCCTGGCCGCCGCTGTGACGTTCACCGTCCGGATGGGGAATCATGTTGCCCAGGCCCACGATGTAGATCGAGGTGCCTCCCACGAAGCGGTCCAGGTAGTCGGCATAGCCGGCCACGCTGCTTTCCTGCAGGATCTGCATCTCGGGAGCCACCAGGCCCGCGCGGGCGACAGGCGTGCCCGCCGGCGAGTAGCCAGGACGGTAGAAGTTGAACACCGAGGGCGCGCGCATGGCGGTCTGGTTCAGATTGCCCGGCACGTCGGTGCGGCCGATTCCCCAGTAGCCGGTGCGCGAGCTGGCTTCGAGGGCGCGCATCAGGTGGGTGAAGCGCAGCACCGGCTCGCGGATGCGGCCGAAGGAGGGCTGCTTGCGGGCGTTGTCGCCCCGCGCTTCTTCATCCAGCAGCACGGCGCGGATCACGGCCTTCATGTCGCCGCGCACGCCCTGGCCGTTGTTGTTGAAGGCGCTGGCCACACGCCGCACGTAGGCGGGCGAGGGGTTGCTGGTGACCAGACGCTGGATCAGCTGTCGGCCGATGAAGGGGCCGACGTTCGGATGGTTGAAGAGGGTGTCCAACGCCACCTTCAGGTCAGCCGTGGTGCGGGACTGGCCTTCAGGGATGGTGGTGCCCAGGAAGCGCTTTTCCAGGGTGGAGTGGTACTGGTCATAGGCCACCATCGGTCGCGTCTCGCGCTCGTTGGTGTTCTCTGCGCAGTAGCCTGCACGGAAGAAGCACTCGTGGGTCAGTCGTCCGCCGTTCCAGCTCCAGCCGGTGAAGACGCGTGCCAGGCCGATCACGTCGTTATTGCTGTAAGTGGGAATGGGCCGGCCCTGGGCATCCTTCTTCGGCGTGCCGTCCAGGTTCAGCTGCTCCAGCCCGATGGTGAAGAGCTGCATCACTTCGCGGGCGTAGTTCTCGTCGGGCGCCTGCGTGAGCTTGCCGGTCGAGTCGAAGCGCTCCTTGTGATTGCCGATGTGCGTCAGGTAGACGCCCATCATCGGGTGCAGCGTCACGTCCTCCAGCAGCTGACGGAAGTTGCCGAAGGCGTTGCGGGCCAGCATGTCGTAGTAGCTGGCGATCCCTTTCGGGAAATGGCTGACATCGCCGTTGGTCGACACCACGAAGATCTGCGACAGCGCAAAGGCCACGCGCTGGCGCAGCTGGTCCTGCTGGACGGTGGAATACCACCAGGCGTTGTGGGCGTCGGTCAGCGTGATGGCCCTGCCGCTTCTTTGCTGCCAGGCCTTCATGGTGCCCAGCAGCGAGGTGGCCGGACGCGAGAACTGGGCCTCGATCCATTCGTTGGCCGTCCTGCCGGTCAGGGCCCGGATGTCCTTCGGGCTGGAACCGTAGCTGGCCTGGGCCAGGAAGCGGCTGGCCTCGGCCGGTGAGGTGAGCGTCCAGCGCGGATGGTTCGATGCAGCTGCCGTGGCCGCTGGCCGCGAGGACGCCCCGGTGTTCTGTGCACCTGGACGACGCTGGCCCGCCTGCGTGGGACCGGCTTTCGTGCGGTCATGGGTCTGCAGCTCGGCGGTGTCTGCACTGTCCAGGCTGAGGCGCTCTCCATCGCCGGATTCGCCCCCGCTGCCCCCACAGGCCGCCAGCGCCAGGACCAGACCGGCTGCCAGCAGGGTGTGTCGCCACAAGGGCACGGGCTGCAAGGACGGGACAGCCCGTGCGGCAGGCGCCGTGATATCGGCCATGGTACGGATTGGGTGGGGGGTGGGTGTGCCGACCGGCGGGAGGCGCTGGTCGACGGATGGCAGGGGGCCAGTGCGCATCGGACTTGGATGTGGCGAAATGAAGACGGTGCTAGGCTATCGGTATTGTAACTTTTTTATCACTATTTGTGACAAATGGTCGCTATTGGCCGTCGGTTGGACGGTACACAGAGATCGTGAACGAAGCGGCTATGCCATGCCGGTGCGGGAATGGCGCTGAAACGGGGGCAAGATGAGGGCTATGGCGGCAAGTCGAAGCATATTGTGACATTTGATACACTTATCGGCAGCCGAATGTCAATCGGTCGGCCCCGACAAGCCGCCTGGCGAATGGCGACGGACGGGCGGTGGCGGTAAGCTGATCCTTTCTTTCAACTGACCCCGTGGGGGATCATCGAATCATGAATGCACGTTCAGTTTCCCTGTTGGCTTTGTCGGTGTTGCTGGGTGCCTGTGCTGCCCAGCAGCAGGCGGTCGATTCCCAGGCGGGCAAGCCTGTCCGTGTCTGTACCCAGGACGGGGGCTGCGCCGATCAGGCGCGCAGCGAGGCGGGGAGCAAGCCGGTGGTCGAACCGGTGACGGAGGAAGAGGCACGCATTGCCGCCCTGGAGAAACAGGCCAAGTCCGACCCGCGTGCGGCCTTCGATCTGGCACTGCGCTTCTTCCGGGGCGACGGTGTGCGACGTGATTCCTACAAGGCGCTGACCTGGATGCGCGACGCTGCCGAACGGGGCAACACCAAGGCGCAGGTGGCGCTGGGCCGTCTGTATCTGGGTGGTTTCGAGGAAATGGGCTCCGATCCGGCCGAAGCCGAGTCGTGGCTGCTGGCCGCTGCCGGCAAGGGTGACCTCGAAGCGAAGAAGCTGCTGGAAGAGGCCCAGAAGGCCAAGAAGGATGAAGTGGAATATCGGCGCTGGGTGAATACCCACCGGGCGCTGTGGATGGGTTACTGGTGGAATGCTTACCACTACTACACGTACTGGCAGGCAGGGTACTGGTATTACTACTGATCTCGACTGTGTCGTGAACGACGCTCCGACTGACCTCTGACGAAAGGAATTTCCTGATGGTTGCGAAGAAACTTCTGCAAGGCGCGCTGGCGCTGACTTCGGTGGCCGTGCTGGCCGGCTGCGCCCAGATGGGCGGCGGCTTCATCACCAAGGGCAACAGCCCCAGCGATGCACGCGGCGGCGCAGCCGGCAGTTCCAGCGCCAATGCCAACGCATCGCTGGAGCGTTGCGATGTCCCGCTGGGCACCATTGCCATGGACGATGGCCGTGACAAGGACTGGTACGATGCCTTCGGCGCCGCAACCAAGGTCACGACTATTGAGCCGCTGCTGCGGCTGGCTGTGCAGCAGTCTAACTGCTTCGTGATCACCTCCATCGGCAACAGCCGCACCGAGGCTCGTCTGTCGGCGATCACCGACAAGCAGCGCAACTCGGGTGAATTCCGTGCCGGCTCCAAGCAGCACAAGGGGCAGCGCGTGGCGGCCGATTATCTGATGGAGCCGTCCATCATCATCGACAACGATTCCACGGGCAAGGTGGCGGGGGGCCTGGCGGGCTTCCTGGGTTCCGGCTTCGGTGCCCTGGCCGGCTCGCTGGAATCGAAGGTCTCGGTGGTCACGCTGTCGCTGTATGACATCCGCTCGGGCGTGCAGATCAGTGCTTCGGAAGGCAATGCCTCGGCCACCAACTATGGTGCAGCCCTGGGCATGCTGGGCAGTGGCGCGGGTGGCGGCCTGGGCGGCTTCTCGCGCACGCCGGAAGGCAAGGCTACGGTGGCCGCCTTCATGGACGCCTACAACAACATGGTCATCTCGCTGCGCAACTACAAGGCGCAGCAGGTCAAAGGCGGCCTGGGCCGCGGTGGCGTGCTGAAGGTGGGCGACTGACCTTCGGACGCCTGATGAACCGGGCATTGATCCGTTGGACTGACAGGCTGTCTGCCGCCACGGATTGAACGCCCGGGTTCACGATGAGGGCCCCGTCTTGACGAGGCCTTTCTGTTTGTGGCGTTGCTTTTGTGGGGAGCGCGTGATGGGGCAGGTGGGTGGCCCCGGGCAAAGGCTGCGCTCATGAAAACGGCCGAGCCATGAAAAAGGCCGTGTACCGAACCGCCCGAAGGCGGCCAGGTACACGGCCTTTGTTTTGCCAGTGGCAGGAAGCGGGCCCGCGGATGCCGAGGCAGCAGAAGGGATTCTTCCGCCCGGGCGCTTGACGGGCTCGTTTCCTGGCAGGGCGGGACTTACATGTCCATGCCCATGCCGCCCATGCCACCCATACCGCCCATGCCACCCATCGGGGCAGCCGGCTTGTCTTCCGGAGCCTCGGAGATCAGGGCGTCGGTGGTGAGCAGCAGGCCGGCGATGGAGGCGGCGTTTTGCAGCGCGGTGCGAGTCACCTTGGTGGGGTCGACCACGCCCATTTCCACCAGGTCGCCGTACTCGCCGTTGGCGGCGTTGTAGCCGAAGTTGCCCTTGCCCTCGGCCACCTTGGCCACGATGACACTGGCTTCCTCACCGGCGTTGGTGACGATTTGGCGCAGCGGCTCTTCGACGGCGCGCAGCACGATCTTGATGCCGGCTTCCTGGTCGGCGTTGCTGCCTTCGATCTTGGCGGCAGCCTTGGCACGCAGCAGGGCAACGCCACCGCCAGGCACCACGCCTTCCTCGACGGCAGCACGGGTGGCGTGCAACGCGTCTTCCACGCGGGCTTTCTTCTCTTTCATTTCCACTTCGGTGGCAGCACCGACGCGGATCACCGCCACACCACCGGCCAGCTTGGCGACACGCTCCTGCAGCTTCTCGCGGTCGTAGTCGCTGGTGGCTTCCTCGATTTGGGCGCGAATGGCCTTGACGCGGTTCTCGATGGCCTTGGCATCGCCGGCACCGTCGATGATGGTGGTGTTTTCCTTGGCCACTTCGACGCGGGCAGCACTGCCCAGGTCTTCGATGGTGGCCTTTTCCAGCGACATGCCGGTCTCTTCCGAGATGACAACGCCGCCGGTCAGGATGGCCATGTCTTCCAGCATGGCCTTGCGACGGTCACCGAAGCCCGGGGCCTTGACGGCGACGGTCTTCAGGATGCCACGGATGTTGTTGACAACCAGGGTGGCCAGGGCCTCGCCCTCGATGTCCTCGGCCACGATCAGCAGCGGACGGCTGGCTTTGGCAACTTGCTCCAGCACCGGCAGCAGGTCACGGATGTTGCTGATCTTCTTGTCGCACAGCAGGATGAACGGGTTCTCCAGCACGGCAACCTGGCGATCCGGGTTGTTGATGAAGTAGGGCGACAGGTAACCACGGTCGAACTGCATGCCCTCGACCACGTCCAGCTCGTTGTTCAGCGACTTGCCGTCCTCGACGGTGATGACACCTTCCTTGCCGACCTTCTCCATGGCGTCGGCAATGATCTGGCCGATCTCTTCGTCACTGTTGGCCGAGATGGTGCCGACCTGAGCGATTTCCTTGCTGGTGGTGGTGGGCTTGGACTGCTTCTTCAGCTGCTCGATCAGGGCGGCGACGGCCTTGTCGATGCCACGCTTCAGGTCCATCGGGTTCATGCCGGCGGCCACGTACTTCATGCCCTCACGGACGATGGCCTGGGCCAGCACAGTGGCGGTGGTGGTGCCGTCACCGGCGTTGTCGCTGGTGCGCGAGGCCACTTCCTTGACCAGCTGGGCGCCCATGTTGGCCTGCTTGTCCTTCAGCTCGACTTCCTTGGCCACCGAGACACCGTCCTTGGTGACGGTGGGGGCGCCGAAGGAACGCTCCAGCACCACGTTGCGGCCCTTGGGACCGAGGGTGACCTTGACGGCGTTGGCCAGGATGTTGACGCCTTCGACCAGCTTGGCACGGGCTTCGTCACCGAAATTGACTTGTTTTGCTGCCATGTGTGGAAACTCCTGAGTTCTTTAGATTCTGTCGGGCGGAGGTCAGTCTTACTGGACCACGGCCATGATGTCTTCTTCGCGCATCACCAGCAGCTCTTCGCCGTCGACCTTAACGGTCTGGCCGGAGTACTTGCCGAAGAGCACCTTGTCGCCGACCTTGACGGCCAGCGGACGGATCTTGCCGTCATCACCGATCTTGCCGTCGCCGACGGCCAGCACTTCACCCTGGTCGGGCTTCTCGGCGGCGTTTTCCGGCAGCACGATGCCGGAGGCGGTCTTGCGCTCGTTGTCGAGGCGCTTGATGATGACGCGGTCGTGCAGGGGGCGCAGTTTCATTCAGTTCACTCCTGAACAAGGATGGAAAGGGATGGATAGTCTGTCCCGAAAGGGGGCGGTCCTGGCCATGGGCGGCTTCCGGGTGGATTGGGCCGCTTGCCCTGGCCAAGGGGCACCGGTCGGGACGGGATGTCATCGAAGCTGGGGACGGCCAGCGAGAAGACAAGAGCCGAAGGCAAAATTTTTTTGCCGGTTCTGGCACTCGTGGCGAAAGAGTGCTAACGCGCAATGATAGACAAGGCGACACGGCCGATGCAAGCGGACGCCGGATGTTGTGATCGGGGCTGGCAGCGGCCGTTTCGTCGGGGCGGGCCGCTCGTTCGTCCCGGCATGGCGCATCACGCGGCCTGCACAGCGCACCATGCCCACTTTGCAGTGGCTGCAGTGGCAGGGACGGGACGGTGATGGGTGACGGGCGGGGGCTGGGCAGTGGCGGCAAGAACCATCGGGGACAGGGCGGCAGGACGCCGCGCCTGAAGGGCGGGATGCTGGCGGCGGGTCTGCTGCTGGCCACGGGTGCGCTGGCCACGACGACGGCTTCCTCGACCTCGGGGGCTTCTCGCGCTTCGGGCAGCATCGCCCTGTCGGCATCGAAGCCCATGGGGCGTGCAGATGCGCAGCCGCAGGTCATTGCCGGGAAGTCAGTGGCAGGGCAGGGGCCCAAGCGGCTCACGGGCGGAGCCATCCCGCTGACTGCCCTGAAAGGGGTGGCTGCACCCCGTGAAGGCCTTCAGGTCGCCGCGGCGACACATTCCGCGACAGGGGCTGCTTCGGCCGGAAGCATGACCGATGCGATGCAGGTCGCGCTGCTGGACTGGCCCCGTACCGATACCGGTGGGCGCGCTTCCATTTCGGGGGAGGCGATGACGGCACTGGCCGTGCAGCAGCTGCGTCTGGCGGGCATCGTCGAGGCAGATTTCGGGCTGGCGATCGTGCCGCTGAATGGGACCGCCCAGTCGCCGGCGCTGCCGGCAGGAGCCTCGCTGGCTCCGGCTGCGCCCATCGAGCATCGGACGACCGAGGGAGGCGCGGGACGGCAGCACGCGGGCGTCGGCGTTCGGGATGGCCGTGTGTCGAACGAGGGGCGCTCGTGGCCGAACCGCCAGGAAGTCGATGGAACGTTGGCAGAACGGGCATCGGATGAGCCGCTTCTGCGTGTGATGCATCAGGCCGGCCGGCCGTTCAATCCGGCTTCCACGATGAAGCTAGTGACGACCCATGCGGCGCTGGCGATGCTGGGACCGGACTACCGCTGGACGACGCGCTTCCTGACCACGGGACAGATTCGGGATGGGGTACTGCAGGGCGACCTGATCCTGCAGGGCGGTGGCGATCCGCATCTGGTGATCGAGGATCTGCATGCGCTGATGGCGGACCTGCGGGCGCAGGGGCTGAAGACGATTCGCGGCGACCTGGTGGTGGATGATGCACGCTTCGCGGTGGGGCCGGCCGATGGGGAAGCTTTTGACGGCGATGCCTCGCAGGCCTACAACGTGCGGCCGTGGGCGGCCCTGACCAATTTCAAGGCCAGCAAGCTGGTCATCGACCCGAAGAAGCGCCAGCTGGCGCTGGAGCCGCCGCTGGCCGATGTGCAGCTGCGCTATGACGTGAAGGTGCTGAAAGGGCGCTGCCGGACCGGCGGAACGCGCTTGGGCGTGCAGGACGGTGCGACGGCTGCCGGGCGCCCGGTGGTGTCGGTGAACGGCACTCAGGTGCGCGCCTGTGGGTCGCAGCAGTTCTATGCGGCCATGCTGGATCACCAGCAGTTCCTGCACGGCATCTTCAAGGCGGCCTGGAAGGACATGGGCGGGCAGTTCACCGGGCGTACGCGCATCCAGCCGGGGGCGGCGGCGCGTGGCCGCCCGCTCTATGCCTGGCAGTCCACGCTGGACCTGGGTGAGGTGGTGCATCACATCAACAAGTTCAGCAACAACGTGATGACGCGGATGCTGCTGCTGGAAATGGCGGCGGCCAGCGGGCAGGGCGCGCTACCCCCGGAGCGTGCCGGCCAGTGGCTGCATCAGTGGTATCGCGGCCAGGGGCTGGTGCTGCCGTCGCTGGTGATGGAGAACGGCTCCGGCCTGTCACGGCAGGCGCGCATCTCGGCTGGCGACATGGTGACGCTGCTGGCACGTGCGGCTGGCAGCCCCACGGCGCCCTGGTTCGAGGCCTCGCTGCCGGTGGTGGGCATCGATGGCACCATGAGGACACGGTTGCGGATGGATCCGGTGGCGGGCCAGGCGCAGATCAAGACTGGCACGCTGCAGAACGTGCGTGCCATCGCGGGCTACGTGACGGCTGCCTCGGGTCGGCGCTACGCGCTGTCGCTGATGATCAACGGCAAGTACCCGGCCGAGCGCGCGCTGCATGCGCAGGACGAGCTGCTGCGTTGGGTGTATCGGCACGGGTGAGGCCCGTCCGTCAGTCGAGCCTTTCCGGATGCTCATGCAGCGGCATCCGGCGATAAGCAGCGGCATCCGGCATTTCATGACGTGCGACGCCCCATGGTCATGAAAGGGCAATTTCTCCGGCAGGACAGCTTCGACCGCTACCATGCAGCGGTGTTCGATGGCTTTTCTCTGGAGGGATGCATGAAGAAAGAAGAAAGGGTCCAGCGCATGAAGCGTCGCCTGATTGGTCTGGAAGGACCGCTGGACGAGGCGCAGTGGCATGAGGTGGATCGCGCCCTGTCCGGCACGGCTGCGTACACTTTCTCCATGACTTCCCTGCTGTTGCAGCTCAGCCTGATCTGGGACGCCTATTCGCATCAGCGCGTGACGGTCTCGTTTGGAACGATGGCGCTGTTTGTCCTGCTGATGGGGCAGAGCCTGTTTGCATGGTGGGGCATCCGCGGAAACAAGGCATTGCGCCAGCCGCCCTTGTCGGCGGACGAGCATTCCGAACGTCTGCGTACCTTGAAGAAGCAGTCGATCCTGAGTGGTGCAGGCTGGGGCGTGACCATGCTCGTGCTGATGCATGGGGTCCTTCCCTGGGCCGCCGGCATGCCGATCAAGATGAATGCCGTCTTCATCGTGATCTGGCTGGTGGGAGGCGCTTTCTTTGGCGGCATGATGTATCTGGTTGGCCGGCGCAAGCTGGGGAAAGCGCAGGCAGGGTGAAGGATTTGTACGCCTGATCCTTCCATGTCTGACAGGAGAACACCATGAAAACCTTGATCATCAATGCTCATCCTGATCCCCATGCTGCCGAGGCCGCGACCAACCGCATGGTGCAGCATCTTGTGGCCAGACTGCCCGCGGGAAGCACTGAAATCGTCAATCTGGCGGAAGCCGATATCCAGCCGCTGGACAAGGACATGCTGGACGCGATCGTCCATACCGTGTTTCAACGGCAGCAACCCGATTCCGGGCAGCGTGCGTTGCTGGCGCGCTGCGGTGAGGTGATTGCGAAAGTGAAATCTGCACCACGCCTGGTCATTGCCTATCCGATGTACAACTTCGGCATTCCCGCCCGTCTGAAGGATTGGGTGGACAACATCGTCATGCCGGGGCAAACCTTTCAATATGACGAAAACGGTACCCCGAAGGGGTTGATGGGGGCACACAAGGTTCTGCTCCTGCAAGCCAGCGGCAGCGTGTACAGCACCGGTCCGATGGCGCAGCTGGAGTTCAGCGTTTCCTATCTGCAAGCCCTGCTTGGCGGCTTCCTGGGTTTTGCCAGTGTGGACGCCGTTCGTGCCGAAGGCACGGCGCTGGCCGCTGGGCCGGAGGCTGCCGTGCAGCGTGCGTTGGCCGGGATCGATGCCCGGATTGAGGGATTCCTGGCGGATTAGCGGGCGCCAGACGGGGCGATGCTGGGGGCTCTGGAAGCGTCGAGGGCGTCAGGCTGTCAGCGCAGCTACCGTGTTGAATACCATGGACTTCAATCGTCGAAGAAGGTTCGGCGCAGCCACTTGGCAAAGGTCTTTGCCATTGGTAGATCGGTATTCAGGTACTTGGCGCTGATGGCTTGGCCATAGGGCTTGCCGGGCTCGTTCTGCCAAGCCAACCAAGTGTGCATCAATGCCTTGGGACGGTGGGCCGATGTGAAGCGCTCAGCAGGCAGGTCGTTGAGTGTCTTCTCTGCATAGGGCAATAACGGATCGCCTTCGGGTACCAGGAATTTCAGGAAATCCTCTAGCGTGCCACCGAGCTGGTTGTTGGGCATTATCCAGATGCCGACGCGAGGTAGCGGTAGGGGGTTGGTGTCGCCAAGAGGTGAGATGTCTATATCTCCTGGTTGCGGTGGCTGAATTGCCTTTTGCGGAGGCGGAATGACGGTGCCAGCAGGATCCGGATGCTCGGGCAGGTCAGCGTAGCCGATCTGATGGAGCGTACGGATGATGGATTGCCAGCTGCTCCCCAGATTATCGTCAGCGTCGACGAGAACGCCAAGGGCGGTCAGCTCCTCTCCCCGGCTTTCCAGATAGTTGGGCAAAGCTTTCAGAAGCGCTTCCTTGCCACGGGGTGGCTCCTTGTCAGCGGAGTGGAGGTTGTGTTCGGAGCGGATCTCGTCGATGTGGCCGATCTGCATTCGGCCGCAGATGCTTTTGACGACATACTCGTCATCGCGGCCTTCGACCAGCAGCAGGGTTGACGGGGGCTTGCTCATGGTCAGCGCACTTCGATGTCGTTGTCAACGATGAACTGCAGCTTGTCTTCCGAGAAAACCGTAGGCAGGACCCAGTCATCCTTTCGGGTGAGGCGGATCAGTCGACCTTCGACGGGACTTTCTGCTGCTGCTTGCTGGAAGGCCAGCACGCAGTCGCGACTGTGTGTGGTGGCAAAAACCTGCACGTCCAGTTTCTGGGCCAGCTGGAAGATGGTCTTCCAGACTAGCGGTTGCACCGAGTAGTGCAGGCCGTTCTCGATCTCGTCGATCAGCAGGATGCCATTGCGGGCGTTGCACAACGACAGGATGATGCCGAACACGCGGTTGATGCCGTCGCCGTAGGAGCGGAGCGGCACGCGGGACGCAAAGCGCTTGCTCCGGACGATAGCCGTTCGGCCGCTGCTGCGGCTGTCACCGCCGATCATCGATACGGCCTGGATGTCGGGGGACACCAGCTGAAGCGCCTTGAGGACTTCTTCCTGAATGTCGGTGAGTTCGATTTCATCCCAGAGCACGCCCAGCTGGCCGGTATTTCCCGCATTGGACGTGTCGAGATGGATGAAGCGGGCCAGATCGGAGGGGCTGGCACTGAACGGGCTTACCCTTCTGCTCCACGAAGCGGGGCGGGCCAGGATGGGCAGCGGGACATTCCGGACTTTCTCTCCGGCCTGTATGGACAGGGCTGGGGTACCGTCCATGGCATCGGTCTCGGCTGATGGAATATCCTCTCCGTGATCAAGCTCTGGTCTTCTTTCTGAAACCCCGTGTCTGCGTGAAATCCACGAGGTGCTGATGATCAGCTTCGATGATTCAGCTGGGAGCCTGCCATGGGCCTGGATCGAAAAGGTCGGTGATTCATCCAGATCGAGTATGTCCGGAAAGCCGAGGAACAGACTGCGGATCAGGTTGAAGTCTTCCCGTTCCTCAAGGTCTCTGTAGTTTGTTCCAGCCGGGATTTCCTCACGATACCGAAGGATGGTGTGAAGGGTTTCTGCGGCGCCGCCCGCCACCAGAATCCGGATGGCCTCCAGCACGGAAGACTTGCCCGTATTGTTTTTTCCGGTGATCAGGTTGACCTTACCGAATTCGGGGATCGTCAGGTCCTGGAAACCCCGGAAGCCACGGATTGTCAGGCTGTCGATGAGTTCTGTCATGGCTGTCACGATTCAGATATCCGCCCCATAAGCCCGCACGGCCGCGATCAGTTCCTGGATGTAGGTGTCGTGGATGTGGTGGGCGGCCAGGGCCTGGTCCAGTTCCAGCAGGTAGTCGATATTGTGGCCCAGATGGCCGCTGGCGGTGGCGATGAGGGGGGCGACGGTGCTGACCGAGGTGTCGTGCTCGTAGGCGGGCGTGCAGGGTTCCATCACGAAGACGATGGTCTGCACGAGGCGGCCGTCGGCCAGGCGGGCTTCCTGCCACAGCGGTTCGTAGGTGCCGCCGATCATCTCGCGCATCCAGACCAGCATCAGCTCGTCGCGCAGTTCTTCTTCGCGGATGCGGAAGGCGATGCCGGTGGTGGGGTGGGCCGTGCTGGGGGCGCGGGTCAGTGCCAGCATGCGGCCCGGGTGTTCGGGGGTGCCGCGCCCGGCCAGCAGGCGCATGCAGAAGCTGCGGCGCCAGCCGCGCAGCGTGGCCAGCTGCTGCTCGGCCACGTGGATGAGCGGGTTCCAGATGAGCGAACCGTAGGCGAATACCCAGACGGGTGCGTCGGGATCGGGGCGCTCGGCCAGCGTCTTTTCCAGTGATTCGCTGATCTGCTCCCGACTCCACCATTTCTGGCGAGGGGTGTCGACGAAGGAGCGCAGGTAGTCGTCGCTCTGCAGGAATTCACGGGTAAGGACGGTGGGGCGGGGCTTGCGCATGGGCCGGGGACGCTGACAGGTAAAGCCGCTAGAGTAACACCGCCCGGAGGCGGTGCCTTCAATGCCGACCCTTTCAGTATCCCAGGGTTCGCCCGTCCGGATTGCGCGGATCGGAGTAGCCCCACAGCTCGCCATCCTGTGCCTGGATGGTCTGCGTGCGGCCCATGGCGGCCTTCTCGACGACCTTCTGGCCGCGCTGGCGCAGCAGCTCGGTGGTGTCGACGGGGAAGCCGCGTTCCACCCGCAGCTCGTCCGGTGTCCACTGGTGGTGGAAGCGGGGTGCAGCCGCAGCCTCGGCGGGGTTCATGCCGTGGTCGATGGCGTTGCTGACGGTCTGCAGCACGGTGGTGATGATGCGGGCGCCACCGGGGCTGCCGGTCACCAGCCAGGGCTTGCCGTCCTTCAGCACGAAGGTGGGCGTCATGGACGACAGCGGACGCTTGCGCGGGCCGACGGCGTTGGCTTCGCCGCCCACCAGGCCGTAGGCGTTGGGCACGCCGGGCTTGACGGAGAAGTCATCCATCTCGTTGTTGAGCAGGATGCCGGTGCCCGGAGCGACGATGCCGGTGCCGAAATTGGTGTTGAGGGTGTAGGTGACGGCCACGGCGTTGCCCCGGGCGTCCATCACCGAGTAGTGGGTGGTCTGGTCGCTTTCATAGGGCTGGGGCCGGCCGGGCTTGATGTCCTTGGCAGGCTTGGCATGGGCCGGGTCGATCTGGCTGCGCAGCAGGGTGGCGTACTTGCGCGAGACGAGGCCGGTCTGCGGGATCTTCACATAGTCCGGATCGCCCAGGTACTCGGCACGGTCGGCATAGGCCAGCTTCATGGCTTCGGCCATGTGGTGGACGGTCTGGGCGCTGTTCTGGCCCCAGTTGCCGATCGGCCAGCCTTCCATGATGTTGAGGATCTGCACCAGGTGGATGCCGCCCGAGGACGGGGGCGGCATGGTGACGATTTCATACTGGCGGTAGGTGCCGCGCACGGGCTTGCGCTCCACCGGCTTGTAGCCCTGCAGGTCGGCAGCAGTGATCAGCCCTCTGTTCGCCTGGCTGTCGGCCACGATCTTTTTCCCGATGGGGCCGCGGTAGAAGGCATCGGCCCCCTGCAGTGCGATGAGCTTCAGCGAGCTGGCCAGATCCTTCTGCACCAGGTGGTCGCCGGCCTTGAGCGGCGCGCCGTTCCTCCAGAAAATGGCGCGGGTGGCGGGCCACCGGCCCATCGTGTCGGCCTCGGTCTTCAGCGCGCGGGCCAGCGTCGGGCTGACGGGGTAGCCCTTCTCGGCCAGCTCGATGGCGGGGGCCATGACCTTGGCCAGCGAGAGCCTGCCCCATTTCTTCTGGGCATGGGTCAGGCCGGCCACGGTGCCGGGCACGCCCACGGCAGCATGGGTGTAGAGCGACTTGCCGTCGATGACGTTGCCCTTGGCGTCCTGGAAGGTGGTGCGGGTGGCCGAGGCAGGCGCGGTCTCGCGGAAGTCCAGCGCCACGTACTGGCCGGAGCGGGCGTCATGCACCATCATGAAGCCGCCGCCGCCAATGTTGCCGGCGTTGGGCAGCACCACCGCCAGCGCGAAGCCCACCGCCACGGCGGCGTCAATGGCATTGCCCCCTGCCTTCAGGATGTCGACCCCCACCTGGCTAGCCAGCGCCTGTTCACTGGCCACCATGCCGTGACGGGCCACCACCGGATGGAAGACATCCTTCTGTGCGTCGTAGCGTGCGGCGGCCGCCTGGGTGAGCTGCGAGCTTCTGACGGCGAGGTCGGGCGAGGTCAGCCGGTCGGTCTGCGCCTTGCTGAGCGGCCCGGGAACGGTGCACGCGGCCAGCGACAGGGCAATGAACAGACCCAGGGCGGCACGAGGGATGGCGGTGCGTGATGCGCCGGCGGAAGCGGCCAACGGATCAAGGGGGACGGCCCGACGGGCATCACCCGTGGGGAACGACGAATGGGGGGCGCGCAGGCGCATGGCGACTCTCCTGGAACGAAAGGCGCTGGCACGGCGCACGGCTGCCCGCCTGGCACGGCCGGCAGGGCGGGAAGCCGCGGTACCGGGCGGCAACGGGACTGTCTCTATTTTGTATTGGGTTGGGGTTTGTATCAGTTTATCTGGTTCGGTTTCAGAGCGTGAAACTTCTCCGGACTGACGATGGGGTATCCCCGTGGATTCTCGCCCTCCAATGGGGAATCCTCGTCCTTCACCCGATCCCCAGCTCCCGCCAGATGGCATCGACCCGTTTCTTCACGCTGGACGGCATGGTGATGGGGGTGCCCCATTCGCGGGTGGTCTCGCCGGGCCACTTGTTGGTGGCGTCGATGCCCATCTTCGAGCCCAGGCCGCTGACGGGCGAGGCGAAGTCCAGGTAGTCGATGGGGGTGTTCTCGACGAGGGTCAGGTCGCGGGCCGGGTCGACGCGGGTGGTCATGGCCCAGATGACTTCCTGCCAGTTGCGGATGTCCACGTCGTCGTCCACCACGATGATGAACTTGGTGTACATGAACTGGCGCAGGAAGCTCCAGATGCCGAACATGACGCGCTTGGCGTGGCCGGCGTAGGCCTTCTTCATGGACACGACCGCCAGCCGGTACGAGCAGCCCTCGGGCGGCAGGTAGAAGTCGACGATCTCGGGGAACTGCCGGGTGAGCAGCGGCACGAACACTTCGTTCAGGGCCACGCCCAGCACGGCCGGCTCGTCGGGCGGCTTGCCGGTGTAGGTGGAGTGGTAGATGGCGTTCCGGCGGTGGGTGATGCGGTCGATGGTGAAGACGGGGAACCAGTCCTTCTCGTTGTAGTAGCCGGTGTGGTCGCCGTAGGGGCCTTCCAGGGCCATTTCATAGCCGGTGAGCGCGGCGGGCGGCAGCGGCCCCTGCCAGCCCAGGCGGCGGGCGTGGGCCAGGGTCTTCTCGCCGTCGGGGTCGGGGTAGAGGTGGCCTTCCAGCACGATCTCGGCGGTGGCGGGCACGTTCAGTTCGGTGCCGGGCACGTGGACCAGTTCGGTGCGGGCGCCGCGCAGCAGGCCGGCAAACTGATATTCGGACAGCGAGTCGGGCACCGGGGTGACGGCGCCCAGGATGGTGGCCGGGTCGGCGCCCAGCACGGTGGCCACGGGGAAGGGGGTGCCGGGGAACTGCCGGCGGTGCTCCTGGAAGTCCAGAGCGCCGCCCCGGTGGGCCAGCCAGCGCATGATGGTCTTGTTGTGGCCGATGACCTGCTGGCGGTAGATGCCCAGGTTCTGGCGCGGCTTGCCGGGGCCGCGCGTCACCACCAGGCCCCAGGTGATCAGCGCGGCGGCGTCGCCCGGCCAGCAGTGCTGGATGGGCAGGGCGTCCAGGTCCACGCTGTCGGCGGGAATCTCGACCTCGCGGCAGGGGCCGCTGGCGCTCACCTTGGGCGCCATGTTCATGACCTGGCGCAGGACGGGGAACTTCTCCCAGGCGTCCTTCAGGCCGCGCGGCGGCTCGGGCTCCTTCAGGTAGGCCAGAAGGCGGCCCACTTCGCGCAGGGCGGCCACGGAATCCTCGCCCATGCCCAGGGCCACCCGCTCTGGGGTGCCGAAGAGGTTGGTGAGCACCGGGAAGCGCCAGCGCCGGCCTTCGGCCTCGGGGTTGCGGAACAGCAGCGCCGGGCCGCCCTGGCGCAGCACCCGATCGGAGATTTCGGTCATTTCCAGGACAGGCGAGACCGACACGTCGATGCGGCGCAGCTGGTCGCGGCCTTCCAGGTACTGCAGGAACTCCCGCAGGTCGGCATAGCGTAGGGGCATGGTTCGATCCTTTGTCGTTGCCTGCATTGTGTCACGCTGTGTCGATGGGCGGCAGCGGAAGGCCCTGACGCCGATGACACGGGGGATGAGGCGTCAGGGACAGGGGGTGTCGACAGGCTTTGCGCAAGGTCAAATTGCACGTCTGATGCGTGTCGGCAGCGAAAATGCTGTTAAAATGCGCAGTAATTGTTTCCATAATGTTGTTTTTTACAAGTCAGGGTTTGCCGCCGGGCGGCATTTCCCTGCCTTTCGCGGGTATTTTCTGGAGTTCTCGCCCAACGCTGCCCCATGCAGGCAGAGCGTCCTGTTGGGGGCGTTCTGTCTGAACGGCGGCGCTGGGCATGCAGCCCCTGCTATCCGCGCACCCATCCTGTCCATGCAGTGCCCACTGATCCAGGAGCCTTCACTATGCCAGCCTCGCCTGCCGTTCCCATTGCCCTCTCCGCACGGACGAAACCGTCTTCATCCGCACGTCATGGGTCGGGTCGTTCTGTGGCCGGGCGTCTGTGGATGGCCATGCTGGCAGGTTCTGCACTGATGTTCGGTGCGGTGCCATCGTTGGTTGAGGCCGATGAGCCCGCTCCGGTGGTCGAGCGCACGCGTCCGACCGAGCGCAGCGAGTCCGGTGGTGGCAGCCGCCAGGTGGTGTCCGCCGTTGCTGAGGCACGAGCGCCGGCCGAGATTCGGCAGGCCCGGCCGTCGGGTACAGCAGGGGACAGCGCTTCGGCCAAGGCTTTGGCGCCAGAACACGTCAGTCGCACGCATCGCACGGCCCAGGGCACGCGCAGCGCCACGAAGGTGGCGCAGAAGCCTGCTAATCGTGCGTCCGCCGGGCGCGTTGCCGTTGGTGCGGATGAGCGCCGTTCCTCCTCTCGGACCACGGTGCGCGCGCAGCGCAGCAAGCGGCCGGTGCGTCCGGCCACCCGCAGCGGTCTGCGCAAGATCGCGGCCACCGACCGCGCGGATACCGATACCTCTCGCCAGGACACGTCTGTGCGCCTCACACGCGCCGAGCGCGGTGTGGTGCAGCACATTGCCCGCAAGTACCGCGTGCGCGAAAGTTCCGTCGAGCAGTACATGGGCTACGCCCGCCAGTCGGGCAAGGTCTACAACGTCGACCCCTATCTCATCATGGCAGTCATGGCCACCGAATCCAGCTTCAACCCCCGGGCGCAAAGCCGTGTGGGCGCACAGGGGCTCATGCAGGTGCATACCCGCATGCACCGGAAGCGCTTCAAACCCTACGGCAGCACCGATACGGTCTGGGAGCCCAAGGTCAACATTCGGGTGGGCAGCAGTATCCTGTCTGATTACCTGAAGCGCTACGGCGGCAGCGAAAGCCGGGCCCTGAAGGCCTACGTGGGGGCCGCTCACATGTCGCATGACGGCGGCTATGGCAACAAGGTGCTGCGTCGCCGTGACGAGTTCGTCTCGGTGTCGGTGGCGGCGCGTAATAACGCCACCTCGCAGGCCATGGCATCCCAGGCCGATGGCGGCCGCAAGTCCGTCGACCTCTGATGCCGCAGAGCGCCTGGCACGGCTGGTGCAGCGTCTGCGCCGGCTGGTTCGGGGCGAGCTGATTCTGGCGGGCGGCCATGCCCGCCTGCAGTCGCAGGATGAAACTGATGTAGCCACGGCGCTGGAGCTGGCGCGGGAGCTCGCAGTACCGGTCAGGTTCGGGGCCGTGACCGGTGGCTTTCCTGCATCGTCCGCAGGCCATGCGGATTCGTCACGACGCGGTCTGCCCGGCCTGCAGATCGATGCTTCTGCCCATCTCACCCGCGCTGCCCGCTTCGACGACACGCGCGGCATGATCGAGGTCCAGCCGGGTGTGCGGCTGGCCGACCTGAACCGCCTGCTGCAGCCGCACGGCTGGTGGCTGCCCATCGAGACGCATCCGGAATCCGGAGCCACCCTGGGAGGGCTGGTGGGGCTGGATGCCGCGGCGGCATCCCCGGCCTGGGGCACGCTGGCCGACCGGCTGTTGGGCATCGACGCCATCCTGGACGATGGAACTCGACAGCTGTTCGGCCCGTTTGGCGCGCGGTCTTCCGTCAGCCTGAACAGTGGCCGGGCAGGGCAGCTGGTTTCCTCGCTGTTCGGCATTGCGGCCGGCGTGCAGGCCGACATTGCCCGTCATTGGCCGCCTGGCCAACGTGTGCCGGACGGCTATCTGCTGGACGCTTTCCACCCGCGTCCGCAGCGTTCCTACACGTCCGATGGGTCGGTGAATCTGGCGCATCTGCTGGCCGGCTCGGCCGGCACGCTGGCGTGGTCGGCGCGGTTGCACCTGCGCCTGCTGCGCCGTCCGGTGGCCTCACGCTGGGCGCTGTTCCTGCAACCTTCGGCGGCGGCCACGCTGGCCCATGCGCCGACCGTGCTGGCCTTGCAGCCCTCGGCCGTGCTGTTGCTGAATGCCGCCGATCTACGCCGCCTCGTCGGTTCGCGCCATCCGGATGATCAGGCCCTGTGCCGTTTGGCTGGCGTCGGACAAGACGTGTTGGGGGGGCTGGAAGGATCTCTGCAGAAGGAGGCCAGGCCTGCCGCCTGGCTGGTGCGTTTCTCGGGCGAGACGGATGGCGCAGTCCAGGCCAGTCATCGGCGCCTGATGGCGCTGCTCGACTCCCGACGGCAGGATGGCGCCACGGGCCTGTCGCTGCAGGCCGGGGGCGGGCTGCAATCGCATGGCCGCGTGGCTGGAGGGGAAGGCTTGCCCGTTTGGCAGGCGCTGCTGGGTGAGCGGGTTTCTCCGATGGTTCCGCCTTCGGCCCTTGCCATCCCATTGCCGCCGCAGGATCCTGCTACCCTGGCCGGGCTGGTCACAGTCCTCGATGAACGCCTGGCCTTGCAGGGCGTGCAGCCGTCATGGCGTGGCCAGGTGACCGCTGGCGAGCTGCAGCTGGTGGTGCCGGACGGGGCGGGGCCGCTGGCCCGCCAGGTTCTGGCGGCTACCTTGCCGCCGCGCTGGACCCCGGCGCTTCAGCAGGCCTTTGCCGAGGTGCGCAGGCAGTTTGACCCGACAGGGATCCTGCTGGGCGGGCGCTGAGCTACCTTGCCGGCTTGGGCCGGGGTCGTGGGTTGGGGAGTGCGTCGGCAGGCTGCCGATGACATGCCGTCACCAGCGATGGTCCATCCTGGATGGCACGTTGTTCGCAAGGACAATGAATCCGCGCTGATGGTGTGGCGGCCACAATGGTCCTTCGATTGCGCAGGTGCTGCGAGCCTGCATCTTTCCGGATCATCGCGGCGCCAGGGTGGTGCGGGCCAGTAGGCCGCACGCCACCTGGTTCCCAGGGAGACCACCATGAGCAAGACCTCCATCATCTACGCCCACCCGTATGAGAAAAGCTTCAACCATGCCATTCTGGAGCGGGTGCAGGCATTGCTGGACGCCAAGGGGCAGGAATACCGGCTCATCGACCTGTATGCCGATGGCTTCAACCCCGTCTACACGAAGGAGGAGCTGGCCCTGTTCCGCGAGGGTAAGGCGCTGGATCCGCTAGTGCTGCAATACCAGCAGGCGCTCAAGGACAGCAGGCGCCTGATCTTCATCTTTCCCATCTGGTGGGCCGACATGCCGGCCATCGTCAAGGGATTCCTGGACAAGGTGCTGCTGCGGACCTTCGCCTACATGGAGAACCGGGTCGGGCTGCTGGAGGGCCGGCTCGACATTGACGAGGCGCTGGTCATCAGTACCTCCACGGCGCCCACCTTCTACCTGAAGTTCGTCTGCGGCAATTTCATCACCAAGGCGATGCTGGGCCACACGATGAAGGGCGTGGGCGCCCGTCGTCGCCGCTGGGTGAACTGCGGCAAGGCCAACCTGATCACGGACGAGAAGCGCAGGGCGTTCCTGGAGGATCTTGGGCGCTACATCTGAGGCGTCCGAGAACACGGGCGGCAGGAACCATCGGTGGCTGAGCACTTCAGTGGGCAGGCTCGTCGCTTCGGCTTCATCGTCCCGGTTCTACCACCTGATCTTGCGGTCCTGCTGTTCTGGCTTCATGCCCCAGGGTGCCGGGAGAATCGGGAAAGAAAGTGCTGAATCGCGGCTGTTCCGTTTTCATGCTCCGGGGTTCCGGACCTGCCCGGGCGCATCCGCCCGCAACTGCCAGAAGATCCCTGCCGATCCCATCGTCAGCACCCCGACGGCCACGAAGGCGGCGCGGAAGGCCGGCAGTTCGCCGGCGCCGGTGCCCGTGTCCAGCCAGCCACTGAAGGCGTGCAGCAGCGCCGAGGCGCAGGTGATGCCCAGGCTCAGGCCCAGCATCTGCACCATCGAGAACAGGCTGTTGCCGCTGGCGGCGTGGGCGGCGTCCAGGTCCTTCAGTGTCACGGTGTTCATGGCCGAGAACTGGGTGGAGCTGACAGCGCCGAAGAAGGCCAGCTGGGTGGTGCGCAGCCATAGCGGTTGGTCGGGCGTCATCAGGGCGAAGGCTGCGATCAGCACGCCCAGCAGCACGGTGTTGACCAGCAGCACCCGCCGGTAGCCGTAGCGGTTCACGATGTCGGATACGGCGCGCTTGGCGCCGATGCTGGCCAGCGTTACCGGCAGCAGCATCATGCCGGCCTCAGCCGGCGAGAATCCCATGGCTAGCTGTAGTAGCAGCGGCAGCAGGTAGGGCATGGCGCCCGAGCCGATGCGTGCGAACAGGTTGCCCAGGATGCCCACGCGGTAGCTGGGCACGGTAAAGAGCGCCGGCGGAAACAGCGGGGTGGGGTGCCGCATGGCGTGCAGCCAGTAGGCCGTCAGCGCCGCCAGTCCGGCCACCATCAGCAGCACCACCAGCGTGCTGGCCCAGCCCAGACCGCCCAGTCCGTCCAGGGCCAGCGAGATGGCGATCATGGCCAGCACCAGCATGGCGTAGCCGGCCAGGTCGAAGCGGCCGGCGTCCATGCGCTTGAGGTTGGGCATGTAGCGCATCGTGGCCAACGCACCCACCAGGCCCACGGGCAGGTTGATGAGGAAGATCCAGTGCCATGAGGCGGTCTCCACCAGCCAGCCGCCCAGCGTCGGCCCGATCAGCGGGCCGATTAGCCCCGGGATGGCTACGAAGCTCATGGCCGACAACAGTTCCTCGCGCGGGAAGTGCTGCAGGATCACCAGCCGGCCCACCGGCAGCAGCACGGCTGCGCCCAGCCCCTGCAGCACCCGGGCCGCGATCAGCTGCGACAGGTCGTTGGAGAGCGCGCAGGCAGCCGAGCCGGCCGAGAACAGCATGATGGCGCTCAGGAACACCCGCTGTGACCCGAAGCGGTCGGCCAGCCAGCCGCTGGCTGGGATCAGCACCGCCATGGTCAGCATGTAGGCCACCACCACGGCCTGCAGGCGCAGCGGACTCTCGCCCAGGCTGGCGGCCATGGCCGGCAGCGCCGTGTTGACGATGGTGCCGTCCAGCGTCTGCATGAAGAACCCCACCGCCACCAGCCACAACAGGATGCGGGGAGAGGGGGGTGCGGCAGCGTCTGGCATGGGGTGACGTTCCTGGTGGTCGATGGGGCCCCGGTGATCCGTGCCCATTTTCAATGGGTGAACGGGAAAGAATACCGGCTATCGGAGGATGTCGTCGCCCATTCCACGATGACAGGACGATGGCGCCGTGCCAGCGTCATTCTCTTCGGAGCTTTCCGCCGATCGAGGCCTGTCGTAGGATGACAGGATGAAAGCCTTTGTCACGTTCATTCTCACTCTATTCAATTCGCATGCCGCATCGGCAGGTCGACGCGCGTCGCAACAGGCGTTTTCGTCCCGGGTGCACCGCCAGGGTCTGGTGCGGATGCTGCTCGTGCTGCTGGCTGCCGTGCTGCTGGGCACGGGATTGTCGGCCCTGCAGGCCCGCAACAGCCAGCCGCAGCCCGTCGTGCTGACGGAGGGGCGGACATCCGAGCAGGCATCAGGACACGCATCAGACGGGGCATCCGGGCAGGTAGCTGACGGCATCGGTACCGTGGCGGTGGCCGATTTGCCTGCCGAGGCACGCCGTACCCTGGTACTAATCCGTGAAGGTGGCCCGTATCCCTACGAGAAGGACGGCTCCGTCTTCGGCAACTACGAGCGCAAGTTGCCGCGCCAGCGTCGGGGCTACTACACCGAATACACCGTCAAGACACCGCGGGTCCGCTCACGCGGGGCGCGCCGCATTATCGCCGGTGGCCGGGATGGCCGGCCCACCGAGTTCTATTACACGGACGACCACTACCAGACCTTCCGCAGGATCGAGTTCCCATGAGTGCACTGTCCAACATCCCCCGGCACGCGGTTCTGCCGCTGGGTGCCTATGACAAGAACGGTCTGGTGCGTGCCGCGCTGCAGACCGACCAGACCCTGCTGCAGTGCGACTGCACGGCAGCCTATGACAAGGCGTCCGTGCTGGCCGCTCTGGGGGAGGGACTGAAGCTGCCGGCCCATTACGGCCGCAATCTGGACGCACTCTACGATTGCCTGACTGACCTGAAGCCTTCGGATGAGGCCGACCGCCCCGGCTTCGTGCTGCTGATCGAGAATCTACCCGATGCGACGCAGCTGTCGACGGACGACCGCAGCACGCTGCTGGATGTCTTTCGGGACGCGGCCGACTTCTTCTACGACCACGAGACGGCGTTCCGGGTCTTCTACTCGGTGCGCAAGACGTAGTCAGCTCGGGCTCAGGCGAGGCGTTGCCCTGGTCTGGCCCAGCTCAGGTCGGGCCTGACCCCGGCCAGACCTAACCCAGGTCAGGCCTAGCCCAGATCACCCAGCGCGGCCTGCAGCACCGTCAGTCCCACCAGCCCGGCAGTTTCGGTGCGCAGCACCCGGGGGCCCAGCAGCGCCGGCTGCCAGCCCTGGGCCAGCGCCTGCTCCACTTCTGTCTCGGCCAGCCCTGATTCCGGTCCGCACAGCAGCCAGGCCGTGGGGGTGCCGACTTCCTGGGCGCTGGCATCGCCCGACCGATCTTGATCCTCCGGAAGCTGCGTGCCAGTCTGGGCCGCCAGTGCGCCGGCCTGCGCCATCAGCGATGACTCGGCCAGCGGGCTCAGCACCCAGCGTCGCTCGTGGGCCTGCGGGATGGGCAGGCTGGTCAGCCAGACACCCACGGGCTGGATGGGGGCGATGTCAGGCAGGCGGCTGCGCCCGCACTGCATGGCTGCTGCCACCACCAGCCGCTGCCAGTGCTGCACGCGCTTCTCGGCGCGCGTGCCATCCAGCTTCACCACGCTGCGGGTCGACAGCAGCGGCACGATGTGGCTCACGCCCAGCTCCACGGCCTTCTCGATGGTCCAGTCCATCTTCTCGGCCGTGCTGAGGCACTGTGCCAGCCCTAGTCGTAGACGGGGCGGCGGCTCGGTGGGCAGGGTGGCCAGCAGCGTCACGGCTGCCGGCTTCGTGGAAGCCAGCTGCGCACGCCAGCATCGTCCCTGTCCGTCGAAGACCTCGATCTCGTCACCGATGCCGCGGCGCAACACCCGAAGTAGGTGGTGTGCGGCCGGCTCGTCCAGCGGCAGGGGATTGAATGGGACAGAAGGCGAGGGCTGGTCGGCCAGGGCAGGTAGGTGGATTCGGGGGGTCATCAGATCAGGGAAGAAGCTGTCGGGGAAGGCGGCGGAAGGCAACCAAATGATTCGTTGCCTGAATGTCACTAAGAAGCTTGGCGAATCTCCCCGGCGCGCCACAGGGCCTTCCCCTGCAGACAATGCAAATAGCTGTTACATTGGCGTCCAGTATACTGTGCAGAGGTTCCTGGCGGCCCTGCCGGCATGCCCGGTGCGAAGACGCCCAGCGTCGGGAGGAGAGGCCCGGACATGGCATGGCAAACAGGCCAGGGCGCCAACGGCAGATCCCGGGCGGGCCGCCTGATTGAAAGTCCGTTTTTCATCGCATTTTCAGCTCAATTCGTCCCTTTCTGCCATGACCGACCACTCGTTTCCCACTGAAGCCCCTGCGACTGCCGAGCTGGATTTTTCCCCCGATGAAGCCGGGGGCGAGACGCTTCCCGCCACCGAACAGGTAGGATGGTCCGATGGCGTCACCGAGGTGGACGATGTGACCCTACCCGACGCTCAGCAGCCTGCCGAGACCTTCGTGGCCACCGGCTGGCCTGCCTTCCCGTCCCCCGACACCGCCCGCCGCATGGCCAACGCCATCCGCGTGCTGTCCATGGACGCCATCGAGAAGGCACGCTCCGGCCACCCTGGCATGCCCATGGGCATGGCCGACATTGCGGTGGCCCTGTGGGGCGCACACTTCAAGCACGATCCCGCCCAGCCGGGGTGGTTCGACCGTGACCGCTTCGTGCTCTCCAACGGCCACGGCTCGATGCTGCTGTACTCGCTGCTGCATCTCACCGGCTATGACCTCTCCATCGACGACATCAAGGACTTTCGCCAGCTGCATTCCAAGACCCCGGGCCACCCCGAGGTAGGTGTCACGCCGGGTGTGGAGACTACCACTGGTCCGCTGGGGCAGGGGCTGGCCAATGCTGTGGGCATGGCCCTGGCTGAGAAGCTGTTGGCTGCCGAGTTCAACCGCCCCGGCCACGACATCGTCGACCACTTCACCTGGGTGTTTGCTGGCGATGGCTGCCTGATGGAAGGCATCTCGCACGAGGCCTGCGCCCTGGCCGCCATCTGGCGCCTGTCCAAGCTCGTCATGCTCTATGACGACAACGGCATCTCCATCGACGGCGACGTCAAGGGCTGGTACCGCGAGAACGTGGCCGAGCGCTTTGCTGCCTATGGCTGGAACGTCATCGACGCGGTCGACGGCCATGATGCCTGGGCCGTGGCCGAGGCCATCGCGCAGGCGCGCGGCTGGGGCGAGACTGGCCGGCCGGTCGTCGACGGCGAAGGCGTGGGCGAGCTGCGCTTTGCGCCCACCATCATCATCTGCAAGACCGTCATCGGCAAGGGTTCGCCCAACCGGGCCGGCACGGCCAAGGCCCATGGCGAATCGCTGGGTGCCGAGGAAATCGTTGCCACCCGCAAAGCCTTGGGCTGGTCCGAGCCGCCCTTCGAGATCCCGGCCGACCTGTACGCGGCCTGGGATGCCACTCAGGTGGGCGCCGAGCGCCATGCCCGCTGGCAGGACGCCTTTGATGCCTATGCTGCCCAGTTCCCCGAAGAGGCTGCCGAGCTGGAGCGCCGCATGCGCGGCGTGCTGCCGGCCGACTGGGAAGACATCATGGACAACCTGGTGATGGACACGGTGATGGAAGCCGACAACATCGCCACCCGTGCTGCCTCGCAGCGCGCGCTCAACTACCTGGGGCCGGCCCTGCCGGAACTGCTGGGTGGCTCGGCCGACCTCACCGGTAGCAACCTCACCGCCTGGAAGGGCGTCGAGATGCTGCGCCCGTCGGCCGAGAGCGATGCCGATCTCAACGGCGGACGCCACATCAACTACGGCGTGCGCGAGTTCGGCATGGCCGCCGTCATGAACGGCCTGGCCCTGCACGGCGGTTTCATCCCCTACGGTGGCACCTTCCTGGTGTTCTCCGACTACGCCCGCAACGCCTTGCGCGTGGCAGCGCTCAGCAAGCAGCGGGTCATCCACGTCTTCACGCACGACTCCATCGGTCTGGGCGAGGATGGTCCCACCCATCAGCCCGTCGAGACCGCCGCCAGCCTGCGCCTCATTCCCAACATGGAAGTCTGGCGCCCGGCCGACTCGGTCGAGACCGCCATCGCCTGGCAGGCCGCCATCGAGAACGAGGAGGGGCCTACCTGTCTGCTGCTGTCGCGCCAGGGGCTGCCCTTCATCGAGCGCGAAGTGGTCGACATCGACGAGATCCGCCGTGGTGCCTACCTGGTGCATGCCCCGCGTGCCGCCAAGGCCGTGCTCATTGCCACCGGCTCCGAGGTGTCGCTGGCACTGGCCGCCGCACGCCAGCTCGCTGATGAAGGCATTCGTGTCCGAGTGGTCTCCATGCCATCCACCACCACGTTCGACAGCCAGAACGTGGCTTACAAACGCCGTCTGTTGCCAGACGACCTTCCACGGATTGCCGTGGAAGCCGGTGTCACCGATTTCTGGTGGAAATACCGCCCTGCGGCGGTGGTCGGGATCGATCGCTTCGGCGAATCCGCTCCCGCATCGGCACTCAACCAGCATTTCGGCATGACTGCCGATAACGTTGCCGCCACCGTGCGGCAGGTGCTGGGGCTCTGATCCTTCAATACAAGAGGAAGAAAGAAATGACGATTCGCGTTGCAATCAATGGTTATGGCCGGATTGGCCGCAATGTGCTGCGTGCCCACTATGAAAGCGGCAAGAAGCACGACATCGAGATCGTCGCCATCAATGATCTCGGCAAGCCCGAAACCAATGCACACCTGACCCAGTACGACACCGCCCACGGCAAGTTCAACGCTGAAGTCAAGGTCGAAGGCGACTACCTGGTCGTCAACGGCGACAAGATCAAGGTGCTGGCCGAGCGTGATCCCAGCAAGCTGCCCTGGAAGGATCTGAAGGTCGATGTGGTACTGGAGTGCACGGGCCTGTTCACCTCCAAGGAAAAAGCCAGCGCCCACCTGGCCGGCGGCGCCAAGAAAGTCATCATCTCCGCACCGGGCGGCAAGGATGTGGACGCCACTATCGTCTACGGCGTGAACCAGGGCGTGCTGAAGGCTTCGGACACTGTCATCTCCAACGCCTCTTGCACCACCAACTGCCTGGCCCCGCTGGTCAAGCCGCTGCAGGACAAGATCGGCGTCGTCAACGGCCTGATGACCACCGTTCACGCCTTCACCAACGACCAGGTGCTGACCGACGTGTATCACTCCGATCTGCGTCGTGCCCGTTCGGCCACCCAGTCGATGATCCCGACCAAGACCGGTGCTGCCGCTGCCGTCGGCCTGGTGCTGCCCGAGCTGAACGGCAAGCTGGACGGCTTCGCCGTGCGCGTGCCGACCATCAACGTCTCGCTGGTCGACCTGTCGTTCATCGCTGCCCGTGACACCACGGTCGAGGAAGTCAACAAGATCCTGAAGGAAGCTTCCGAAAGCAAGGAGCTGAAAGGCATCCTGAACTACAACGACCAGCCGCTGGTGTCGGTCGACTTCAACCATTGCCCGGCATCCTCCACCTTCGACTCCACCCTGACCAAGGTCAGCGGCCGTCTGGTGAAGGTCACCAGCTGGTACGACAACGAGTGGGGCTTCTCCAACCGGATGCTCGACACCACCGTGGCGCTGATGAACGCCAAGTGATCGGTGCATCACGGCACGCCGCCCGAAAGGGCAGGGTGCCCGGCTGCCGTCCCGTGTCGGCCTGACGGTGTCGGTAGCCTTGCTGCGCGCAAGGCATCCCGACGCCGCCCTGCCGGTACTCTCGGCAGCCTTGTGGCCCCGCCGGCCTTCGGACCCTCCCGTGTCCACGGAAACCCGTTGGCCGGCGGCCCACCCAGACATTTGTGCAGAGGCCCTGATGGCCCTGCCGACCGAATTCCCGGGTCAGTGAATGCCGCATCCTCCCATTGACTGGCCTGTCATGGAGAACACGATGAAATTCAAGCGACTGGCAGACCTCGACCTGAAAGGCAAGAAAGTCTTCATCCGCAGCGACTTCAACGTCCCGCTGGATGAGAACCGCAACATCACCGACGACACCCGCATCCGGGCTTCGGTGCCTGCCATCAAGGCCGCGCTGGACAAGGGCGCCGCCGTCATGGTCACCTCCCACCTGGGCCGTCCGAAAGAGGGCGAATTCAAGCCCGAGGACTCGCTGGCTCCCGTGGCCAAGCGCCTGGAGGAACTGCTGGGCCGCCCCGTGCGCCTGCAGGCCAACTACCTGGATGGCGGCTTCCCGCTGGCCCCGGGTGATGTGGTGGTGCTGGAAAACACCCGCTGCAACAAGGGTGAGAAGAAAGACGACGAAGCCCTGGCCAAGAAGTACGCCGCCCTGTGCGACGTCTACGTGAACGACGCCTTCGGCACCGCTCACCGCGCCGAGGCCTCCACCCACGGCATCGCCCGCTTCGCCAAGGAAGCCGCTGCCGGCCCGCTGCTGGCTGCCGAGCTGGACGCCCTGGGCAAGGCCCTGCACAACCCGGCTCACCCGATGGTTGCCATCGTGGCCGGCTCCAAGGTCTCCACCAAGCTCACCATCCTCGACTCCCTGGCCGACAAGGTGGACCAGCTGATCGTGGGCGGCGGCATTGCCAACACCTTCATGTTGGCTGCCGGCCTGCCCATCGGCAAGTCCCTGGCCGAGCCCGACCTGGTGGGCGACGCCAAGAAGATCATCGAGAAGATGAAGGCCCGTGGCGCCGAAGTGCCCATCCCCGAAGACGTGGTGGTGGCCAAGACCTTTGCCGCCGACGCTCCGGCCACCGTCAAGGCGGCCAAGGACGTGGCCGAAGACGACATGATTCTGGACATTGGTCCCAAGACGGCTGCCAAGCTGGCCGAGCAGCTGAAGTCCGCTGGCACCATCGTCTGGAACGGCCCGGTCGGCGTGTTTGAGTTCGATGCCTTCGCCAAGGGCACCGAGACCCTGGCCCGCGCCATTGCGGCCTCCAAGGGCTTCTCGATCGCGGGTGGTGGTGACACCCTGGCGGCCATTGCCAAGTTCGGCATCACCGACCAGATCAGCTACATCTCTACCGGTGGTGGCGCCTTCCTGGAGTTCCTGGAAGGCCGCACCCTGCCGGCCGTGGCTGCTCTGGAAGCAGCTGCCGGCTGATGATCTGACCGGGTCCGGCGCTCATCCGGATCCGGGACGTCACCACGGACAGGCCCTGCACCGCGCATGCGGATGCAGGGCCTTTCTGTTTTGTGCATGAGGGGAGGGGGAGGGCTTCACTGGTCGCTTCTGAAGCGTTCATGCACTTGTCGGCTGGTTTCGTCCGCCGATCTTGCGTGCGGAAAAATGCCATATGTCGGAAAAACGAGGCATGTTAGTTTGCTCGCCATTGCAACTTCCACCCTTTTTTCTGGGGAGCCATCATGGGCAAGCAACACGCATTCGGCAGCAAACTGTCTCTGAGCCTGGCCGTGGCCGTCTCGGCTGTTCTTACCGCTTGTGGCGGTGGTGGCGGTGGCAGCAGCACGCCGACGACGCCGGTGGCAACGAATACGCCGGCAGCAACGACGCCTGCCGCCACGACCACCACGCCGGCTGCGACCATGCCCGCAGCCAACAACACCCAGACGACACCTTCGTCCAATCAGGCGATGTACGAGCAGCTGCGCACGCAGTGCCAGGTCGTGTCGTACACGAGTGAAGCGGGCTTCTATGCGTGCGCTGCCGGTACCTACGTCGGCAAGAATCTGAGGGACGGCCAGACGGTCTGCACGGTCCGGCTGACGCGGGATGGTGATGTGACTTACACCATGGGCAATGAGGTGCACGCCTTCAAGCTGGCACAGCACTTCTTCTACTCGAAGAGCTCTCCTCTGGCTTCAGAGTATCCGCATATCTGGGGCATGGGCATCAGCGCTGATAGTGCGGAGGATGCCAACGGGAAAGTTCACGGCTTTGAGCTGCGTCTGGATCCTCGGGCTGAGGCTGATAAGAAGCCTGATCATCTCGACATCAAGTACAGTTTCGGCTCGGCATATTCTCCGGATCTTCAGTCGACCTGCCGCGTTCCGCTCTGAGACGCGGGGCAGAATTATAAGAATATCTGATTCGGTGGCGAATTGAACGAATGGCCACTGTCCGCTCTTCAGGCAGTGGCCATTTTTGAGTCTGATCGACATTCCCGCTTGTTTCTGTTTCTGGAATGACCATGAACACTCAACTTGTATCCGGCAGCAGGCTTGCGCTAGCTCTGGCCGTCTCGGCTGTCCTTACCGCTTGTGGCGGTGGTGGTGGCGACAGCGGCACGCCGGCCGCACCGGTTGCGACGAATGGCAGTGGCTCGACCACGACCAGCACAGCTGGCGGCACGACGACTGCGACCAACAGCACGCCGGTTTCAACCACGGCCACCACGAACGCGCCATCGACGCCGGCCACCACGCCGACTGCAACGACACCGGCCACGAACTCGCCCGTGGCGACTGCGCCGGCTGCGACCGCGCCGGCTCCGGCCAACAATACCCAGGCGGCAGCTTTGATCAACCGGGCCATGTATCAGAAGATGCATCGGGAGTGCCCGGCACCGTCTGGCTCATCCGACCCGGCAGTTGTTGCATGTGCTGCTGGTATCTACGTGGGCAAGGATTTGTCGGATGGAAAGGACTGCACAGTGAAGCTGACGAAGGAAGGGGAAGTGACCTTCACCGTGGGTGACAAGGTGCGTGTCTACAAGATAACGCAGTATTTCCAGTCCGGCTTCATCAACCCATCCGAGGAAAGTGCGCCGTACTTGCTGAATGTCCATATGGCTGGCTTCAGCGCCGAGGATGCTGCCAAGAAGGTGCACGGCTTCACCCTGAACCTGAATTCCAAGGGGGATGGTTCGACGCTGCCGGATGATCTCGAGATCAGATACACCTATGGTGATGTGATTACGTCAGATGAGCTGACGATCTGTAAGTTTCCGCTCTGACCCTTCCCAGGCCGGGTCATGAAAAACATGATTCGGCTTTGAGTTGAACGAATGGCCGCTACCCGGTGTTGGGTGGCGGCCGTTGTCTTTCAAGGGTTTGCCGTCCGAGAAATCCGGTATCTGCAGGTTTCAGCCATCCGGCTGCTGATGGCATCGAGCCCTTGTCTCCGATCTGGCATGATGTATATACTATGTTTATACATCTGTTTGAGGGCTGTTCCATGAGCACGACCTTGAATATCCGGCACTGGGGAAACAGCCTGGGTGTGCGTCTGCCTGCCAGCATAGCGCGGGCCGCCGGCCTGTCGGTCGATCAGCAGGTCGAGGTGGCCGTCGAAGGCGAGAGGATCGTGTTGACGCCCGTTCGGAACCGGACGTTGACACTGGAAGAGCGCCTGGCGCGCTTCGACCCTGACCGGCATGGAGGGGAGGCCATGTCTGTCTCGGAGCCCCTGGGAAACGAGTGTTTCTGACATGGCGACGAAGCGTGCCGCCTCCTGGGTTCCGGATCGGCAGGACATCATCTGGATCGACTGCAACCCACAGAAGGGGCGGGAGATGCGGGATGTTCATCCCTTCCTGGTTCTGTCTCCCCGCACGTTCAACGATCGCACTTCTCTGGTCATCGGCCTGCCCATGACGACAACGCCGTATAACGCGGATAACCCGTTTGCCGTCATTGCGGGCGTGGCATCCGGGCGCAAGTCTGGGCAGACCAGTTATGTCCTCTGTCATCAGCCCAAGTCGTTTGACTGGCGCCAGCGCCAGGCGTCACCCCACCCCTTGCAGAAGCTGGATGACGCGCCGTTTTCGGAAGTGCTGATGGTATTGAATCAGTTGCTGCAGCTGGCATAGAGAGGGCTTATTCGTAAGCATCCGCCCAACCCCACCTTGAAGAGCCCCTGATCAGCATGGCGCACGCCCGGCGCAAGTTCTTCGAGGTCTTTGCCAGCAACAAAAGCCCGGTAGCTGGGCACGCCCTGGACAGCATCAAGGCGCTGTACCGCATTGAGCGCAAGGCCGGGCGGCTCAAGGCCGACGATCGGCGAAGGCTGCGACAGAAGCG
>ERZ772946.149-NODE-149-length-33805-cov-13.4607_pt1 | contig 33805 bp, 27 predicted proteins | sample MGYA00511680_ERZ772946 | MGnify/ENA primary metagenome ERZ772946 (study PRJEB29015, sample SAMEA2737918) | human oral metagenome | biome: human oral; feature: human-associated habitat; material: dental | place: China | collected 2016 ... | reverse complement strand
TATATGGGGATTTTGGGCGTGGGCGAGCGCTGCGTAAGCACGACTAATCGAAATTTCGTCGGCCGCATGGGCGACAGAACGAGCGAAGTATATCTGGCAAACTCCGCCGTTGCCGCAGCTAGCGCCGTCGCAGGCAAGATTGCCGATCCGAGGGATTTGTAGGTTTAAGCCGCCTTTATTTATACTTCGCTCGCTTTGTAAATTTTGAGTATAAACGGAAGAATTCCGGTAGCGTCCTAGAGCTTGGCGAGTATAAAAATGGGAAGGACAGTTTTCGGAATTCTGCAGCGAAATTTTATCTGTTATATACGAAATTTCACTATTAGAATTCCGCTTGCAAATGAAATTTTGTAAAATTTCAAACTTTGCTATCGGCGTAATCTCGTAAATTTGGAATTTTACTCTAGTAAACGCCGCTAAAGTAAAACTCATGCTTAAAACGCCGACGTGCAGAGTTTAAATTTAGGTTTCCGCTTCGCTCGGCTTGTTTGCGTAATAAGTAAAATTTCAAACAAATATCGCATTCGCGCTTACCTTAATATGTACCGAGCGTTCGTTTAGGTTAAATTTTAAAATTTAGCGCCGAAAGCCTGCGCGTAAATTTAGCAAAAGCTGCAAATTTGTTCAAATTTACGGCGGCATGTTTTAAAATTTGAGGCTCATTACGCCTCCAAAATCGCTCCGTTGCTAGCGTTCGTTACTAGCTTGCGATACATTCGCAGCCAGCGATACGGCAGCGGTTTTTCAAGCGGTTTAAATTTAGCCCTGCGTGCGGCGATCTCGGCCTCGCCTAGGCGCACGTTGATTGCATACGTATCCACGTCGATATCGATGATGTCGCCGTCTCGCAGCAGCCCGATCATGCCGCCTTCGGCGGCTTCGGGGCTCACGTGCCCGACGCTTAACCCTCTCGTAGCGCCGCTAAATCTGCCGTCCGTGATGAGAGCCACGTCCGCGCCCAGACCTCGCCCCATGATTAGGCTCGTTGGGCTTAGCATCTCCTGCATGCCAGGACCTCCGCGCGGCCCTTCGTAGCGGATGACGACCACGTCGCCTTTGTTTACCTTGCCGCTTGAGATGCCCTCTATCGCCTCGTCTTGGCTGTTAAAGCACACGGCCTTGCCGCTAAATTTGCGCTCGCCGATGATGCCCGCGGTCTTGATGACGCAGCCCTGCTCGGCTAAATTTCCAAACAAAACCGCCAGTCCGCCGACCTGCGAGTAGGCGTTTTCGACCTTGCGTATGACCGATTCGTCCTTTATGACGCTAGCTCCGACGCGCTCGCCTAGGCTTTCGCCGCTTACGGTTAGTGCGTCTAGCCCAAGCAACCCGCTATCGCGACGCGAAATTTCATTTATCACGGCGCTTAGTCCGCCCGCGCGGTCGATGTCCTCCATATGCACGTTTGGCAGGCTAGGGCTGATTTTGGCGATGTGAGCGATCTTTCGGCTGATCTCGTTAAGTCCTGCGATCTGTAAATTTACCCCCGCTTCGCGCGCAATAGCCAGGATGTGCAGCACGGTGTTGCTGCTGCCGCCCATCGCCATATCGACTACTAGGGCGTTTTGGATCGATTTTTCGTTCACGATATTTCGGATTTTGTATTTTTCATCGAGCGCGATTTGGCAAATTCGTCGCCCCGCCTGTCTGATAAGCTCCTCGCGCTCAGGCGTAAGCGCAGGCACCGTGCCGTTGCCTTTTAGCGCGATACCCATCGCTTCGCACAGCGTATTCATCGAGTTTGCCGTAAACATCCCCGAGCAGCTGCCTCCGCTCGGACAGGCGGCGCACTCGATCTCTTTTAGCTCCTCTGCGCTGATCTCTTTGGTTTCAAATTTACCCACTGCCTCAAACGCCGTGGATAGGTCGATCGGCTCGCCTTTTTTTGTGTAGCCCTTTTTCATCGGGCCGCCGCTAACAAAAACCGTCGGTACGTTTACGCGAAGCGCGCCCATTACCATGCCGGGTACGATTTTATCGCAGTTTGGCATGCAGACGAGAGCGTCTAGAGCATGCGCGTTCATCACCGTTTCGATCGAGTTTGCGATGAGCTCGCGGCTAGGCAGGCTATAAAGCATCCCGCTATGTCCCATCGCGATGCCGTCGTCCACGCCGATGCAGTTAAATTCAAACGGCACGCAGCCGTTTTTGCGGATCTCGTCTTTTAAAATTTCGGAGTATTTGTTGAGGAAAAAGTGCCCCGGGATGATCTCGATGAAGCTGTTTGCTACGCCGATAAAGGGCTTTTCAAAGTCTTCGTCCTTTAGCCCTGTCGCTCTTAACAAGCTTCTGTGCGGCGCACGCGTATAGCCCTTTTTGATGATGTCGCTTCTCATTTTATGTCCTTGAATTGAAATCTTCTCCATTTTAGCATAAAATTTTACCGCTGCGGGACGTTTTGAATTTTGCGCATTAAAATTTAAAACCGGACTATTGAGCTTAATCAAACCGAATCACTCCTGTTTTTGATATAATTGCACATCGATTATCAAAATCTTGCCGTTTGGCAGGAATGAAAAGAGGAGAAGATGCAAAGAAGAAATTTCTTAAAACTAACGTCCGCGTTGGCGGCTGGCGGGCTTGCTAGCCCTCTTTTTGCAAAGGAGGCCTTCGCTATCTACGGCGCGCCCGCGATGCCTAGCCTCATCATCGGTGTTGCGTGCATGCAGGGGCAGATCGGCAAAAAATACGACGCCAGGCTTGAGCTTTGGCGCGATCCCGATCAGCTGCGCGCGGGCGTGGCAAGCGGCGAGTACAAGGTCATGATGAGCCCTAGCAACGTGGGGGTGAACCTCGCAAATCAAGGGCGCAAGATCGGTATGGTAAATATCCTCACCGAGGGGCTAAATTTCGTGATGAGTAAGGGCGAGAAGATAACGGAATTTGCGCAGCTGAAAGGCAAAAAGATCGTCATGCCTTTTAAAAACGATATGCTAGACATAATCGTACGAGCCATAGCGAAAAAGCAGGGCATTAGCGGGCTAAACATCGACTACACCGCCAGCCCCGCAGAGAGCGCGCAGCTGTTTTTGGCTAAGGACTACGACGTCGCGATCACGGTCGAGCCGCTAGCAAGCGCCATGATCTTAAAGGGCAAAGTATCGGGCATCGCCGTACAGCGAGGGGCAAATTTAAGCGATATGTGGGCTCAGGCGTTTTCGGTAAAGCCCATAATCCCACAAGCAGGCATCATCGCTGATACCGATTTTTACGCCGCAAAAAAGGCGGATTTTGAAATTTTAAATGCCGATTTAGCGGACGCGCTTGCGTGGATCAAAGCGAACAAACAAAGCGCCGCGGCGATCGGGACAAATTTCTTCCCTGCGCCGCCGCCTGCGATATTTATGAGCATCGATACGTCGAATTTGTGCGTCAAAAAGCCTAGCGAGATCAAGGACGAGCTTTTGAAATTTTATGAAATTTTGATGGAATTTAACCCTAAGCTCCTCGGCGGCGCGATGCCTAAGGACGAATTTTTTCTATGCTAAAAATCGATAAAATTCGCAAAGCCCAAAATCCCGCGTTTTACGTCATAGACTATCTGTGGGGTGGCTTTGCGAGCCTAGGGGCGGTGTGCTTTTTCATAGCCCTTTGGCAGGTGGCCAGCGAGGCTTACGGGCCGCTTATTCTGCCCGAACCCGCGGCTGTTTTTTTTAAGACGTGCGAAATTTTAAGAAATTTCGCCGCAAACGATCTAGCCCTGTCGCTTAAGCGCGCGCTTGCGGGCACCTTCCTCGCGCTTTTTGCAGGGATTTGCAGCGGGCTTGCGGCGGGGTATTTCAAAAGCCTGCGAGCCTTTTTAAACCCGCTAATTACCGTGCTTCTTTCGACGCCGCCCATTGTCTGGATCGTGCTTGCGATATTTTGGTTTCATTTCGGCGATAAAAGCGTGCTTTTTACCGTCGTTATCGTCGTCGCGCCGATGACTTTTGCGTCCGCGGCGCAGGCGATGGCTAGCGTAAGCGCCGAATACACCGAGCTTTTCGACAGCTACAAAAGCTCAATTTTAAAAAAGCTGCACTACCTCTACGCGCCGCATCTAATCGAGCAGCTGCTTCCTGCGATCTACGTCGCGGTTAGCAACGGCGCGAAAGTGCTTGTGATGGCGGAGCTTTTGGGCGCGAACGATGGCATCGGCGCAAAGATCGCCGAAGCGCGCGTAAATATCGATACGGTCGAGGTCATGGCCTACGTGTGCCTGGTCATAGCCTTTACGGCGCTTTTCGATTATCTCGTGACCAAGCCGCTTGAAATTTTACTAATGCCGTGGAGCAGATGATGCTAAAAATTTCAAATCTGCGCTATGAAATTCTGCGCGACGTTATAATTTCAGATTTTTCACTGCGGCTGCGCGCAGGCGAAGTAAAGACGCTTTTTGGCCCCAGCGGCTGCGGCAAGACCTCGCTTTTGCGGCTGGTCTGCGGGCTGGAGGATAAAAAAAGCGGGCAGATCGAAAACGGCTTTAAAAAAATCAGCTTTTTGTTTCAAGAAAACCGCCTGCTACCGAACCTCACGGCGCTTAAAAATATCGAAATTTTTAGTCCCGCGGGCGTGAGCGAAATTTACGCCCTCGCTGCAAAGATCGGGCTAAGCCCGAGCGACCTGAATAAATTCCCACGCGAGCTAAGCGGCGGCATGCAAAAGCGCACGGCATTTTTGCGCACTATCCTTAGCGGTTGCGATCTGGCTCTGCTTGATGAGCCGTTTGTAGGTCTGGATCGCGATCTGCGCGGCGCGCTGATCGAAATTTTAGTATCAAAGATCGAGTGCGAGGGACTTGCCTGCCTTTTGGTGACCCACGACCGCTTCGAGGCCGCACGCCTAAGCCACGAGATCATCGAGCTCGAGCCCAAGGGGATGGGGCTTAGGCGCGTCGTGAGCCTGGACGAGCCGCTAAGCGCGCGCGACGAGCGGTACGAAGAGCGCGTGGTAAGCGAGCAGTTTAGGGGAGTGAGCTATTATGAGTAGAAATTTTATCTTTAATGCGCACAAGCATGGAGGTTCCGCACGAAATTTAAACTTACGTTGCGGTTCAGACGCGTATGAACGAGGTTTTGGTACATATTGCGATCCGGGCGCGCGCAATTACGGGCATTTGCCGGGCGCTAGCTGCGACGACCTCGGCGCTCGCATAGATGGGCTTTTTCGGGGCATCGGGCGCTACGATCTGGATGCACGCGGGCGCGAGCTTTTGCGGAGTTCTGGATGTATCGATGTCGGCGCGGGCAGACACAGCCTCACACAGGATACAGGGCGCTGCGGTTTTATCACGCCGAAATACGGACTGCGCAGCCGTGCGAACTGCGATTATAGCGTGAGCGTGCTCCTGAACGGCGCAGTGCGCTGGGGTTTTACAGCGCAAAATTCGACGAAATTTAGCAGCGATACATACTGCGGCTCTAGCGCGAGTACTTACTTGCGGTGTAGCTCTAGCGTGAGCGCTTGCTTACGGCGCGTTGACGTAAACCGAGATGTCCACTCACGCCGCGACCCCAGCGCGATCGGTCGTTTGCGACGCAGCTCTAACACGAGCGATCGTTTGCAATCTAGTATGAGCGTCCGCTCGCAGCGCAATTTCAATGCAGACATTTGCTTGCGTCGCGTTGGCACGAAGCGGGGCGTTCATTTGTACTGCAAATTTGGCGCGAACCGAGACGCCTTTCCGCGTTGCGGTTTTGATGTATGCGGATTAAGCGCGCAGTCCAGCGCTCAAAAAGCCGTTTTTAGCACCTACCGCTCGCTGTTTTGCGATGCAAGTGGGCTAGGCGGCGAGCAAAATCCCACTCTAGGCACGTTTTGTGCGGTGCGGAATTTTTTAAATTTACACGACGCGCGCGATTTTAAGAATTTTGGCCCCGTAAATTTGAAGAAATTTAACCTCGCCGCCTCGCAATTTGTAAATTTAAAAAAGCAGATCCGCGCCGGCGAAGGTGCCAAGAAGAGCGCCGGTCCGTACAATTTGACGAGTTTTGGGTGCGAAACCCGTGTGCTGCGCAGACTAGGCTTTGAAAGTAAAATCTACGCGGCGCGAGAATTTTACTTTGAGAGTGCGGTTGGTGCGCCGTGCGGACCCGGCCTCGGATACAGAAATTGCGAATTTGCGCAAAATTCTAAAGTTTGTGCCTCGGATTTTACACAAAATTTTAAAAATTTTGACCGGGGCTTGGAAGCCGAGCCCGTGCAAAATTGTAAAATTTCCGCTTTAAATTTTATACAAAATTTTTGGAATTCCGCTCGCGGTAGGGAAGTTGGGTCTATGCAAGGCTTCGGAAATTCGGGCCGAAATTTTGAGCCGAAATTCCCGCAGAGCGCTAAGAATTTCAAGCAAAATTTCGAGCAAAATCTCTCACAGAGTGCCAAAAATTCCGATCGCAATTCGGAGGCAGAGCCCGTGCGAGGCTTTAAAAATCAAAATTCCGCTCAGGTTTTTTTACAAAGTATCAAGAATTTTGATCAAAATTCTTTGTCGAGCTTTCCGCAAAACGGTAAAATCTACGATCAAAATTCTACTCAGGGTTTTTCGCAAAGTGGCAGAAGTGCCGAGCCAAATTCCAAACCGAGTTTCTCGCAGAACATTAAAAATTCCGAACGGAATTTACCGCTAAGCTTCTTACAAAGCGTTAAAAGCTCCGATCAAAGTCAAAATTCCAAACCCGCCTCCGCGCAAAACTTTAAAAATCAAAATTTCGCGTGGGATTTCTCACAAAACGGAAGAAGCGCCGAGCCAAATTCTGTTCAAAACTTCTCGCAAAGCTCTAAAAATTCCGATCGGAATTCCAAAGCTAACTCCACGCAAAACCAAACAGAGCCAGTTTCGTCGCAGGAGCTCAAGAATTCCGATCGGAATTTTAAGGCTAATTCCACGCAGGATAATCAAGCGGAGCCGAACTCTGCAGGAAAGCGCGAAGAGCTGGGCTTTTACGCGCCTAAATTTAAAGACGAGCGCGCTAGGAATTTTTTCTCTCATCCGATGCGCGCCTTCGTTCTTTGCGCCTGCTTTTTTGCGGCGCTGGGCGCGCTTAGCTTTTTAGCGCCGGACGCGCTGGCGATCGATTACGTCGCCGCTCATAAATTTTATTTTCTGTTTTTGGCGCCCTCGTGCATCTACGCGGCGTTTTTGCTTACCGCGCTGCCCGATTGGACGAATTTCGAGGGCTCGCTAAAGCCCGTCTCGCTTGCTTTTGCCGCCTGCCTGATCGCGGCTTTTATCGCAAGCTTTTTAAATTTACGGCTCGCGGCGGCGATTGTGGGGCTGTTTTGGGCGGTATTTTTCATCTTTGCGGCGCGGCTTTTGTGGCTGGATAAAAACTCGAATAATTTTAGCATCCTGGCGGTCTTAGCGGCGTTTTGCGCCTGCTCTGCGGCCTACGGCGCAAGCGGAGATGAGAAATTTTTGCTTAGCTTCGTGCATATCAACGTCGCGGCAATCGCCGTCGTAAGCTACCGCATAAGCGTCGTCATCGGCAACGAAGCGCTAAGAGAGGGCGGGCTGAAGGACGCCGTTTTTATTCCAAATTTTATCTACAAAAATTTAGCCGCTTTCCTCGCCTTCGCTTTGGCGCTCGCAACGCCCTTTTTAAGCGAGGCGGCATGCGGATTTATCGCGCTTGGTATCGGGTTTTTGTTTTTGGCGAAGCTTCGCGAGCTGCACTACGTCGAAATTCTAAGCCGCCACTATATGGCGTTTTACTACGCGTTGCATGCTGCGTGCGCGGCGGGCTATGCGTGGCTGGGCTGGGAGCTGATCCGCGGGGGGTACTCTGCCGCGCCGCTGCACGTCATCGCGATCTGCTATATCTACGGAGCGATACTTTTTGTGGGAATGATCGCAGGCCAGCGCCACAGCGGAATTTCGCCGTTAAATTTTCCGCGCCTAAGCCGCACGGCGCTCGTTTTGGCTCTACTCGCGGGGGCCTTAAGAGCCGTTTTTGCTGGCGAGAGCTTTGTTTTATACGTGATGATCCCCTCGGCGCTTTTCATCGCCGCGGTCGCGCTATATCTGATAAATTTCATCCCGATCTTTCTGAAAAATCCTTTCAGCGCGGATCCGGATTGATGCTCATCAAAGCGGGCTTGCTAAATTTTAGCTACAATCGATCAAATTTCATTTCAAGGAGAGCTTATGCAACACATCAAAAATATCGACCCCGCTAAGGCCGTAGAGCTTGCTTCGCTAGTCGAAGTAGCCCCTCACAAGGTGGTTTCGCGCACCCTCGCGCAAAATCCTGCGCTGAATATGACGCTTTTTGCCTTCGACGGCGGCGAGGAGATCAGCTCGCACAAATCAGACGGCGACGCGTTCGTTTACGTGCTTGAGGGGGAGGGCGATTTCACGATCGACGGGCAGAAGCACCGCGTAAAAGCGGGGCAAAGTATCGTCATGCCTGCGGGCTTGCCACACGCGATCTCGGCACCCGCGCCGTTTAAGTGGTTTTTAGTAGTGGTTTTTTAGCCTCTGAGTTTAGGGCGGGTCAAATTTTAAAATTTAGCCCGATTTGCAAAACGTCTTTGTTGAGCAATCGTATGAAACGGCGGTGCGTGAATTTTACATTAATTCGCGCACCTTTTTAAATTTGGAGGCGAATGCGAATTACAAAATTGCGATACGGGCGCCAAATATGCGCGCCTGTGGATTATCTCGACAGAGCGTGCGCCGTGAAATTTCACGACCCGTGCAAATTTATCGATGCCGTGCGGCTGCGGTTCGCGTCGTCTCGACTGCGGCGCGGAAGTTTAATGCTATACGACGATTTACGCAACGACTGAATTGTAAAATTTAGGCAACGGCGTGCTATTGCGCCTGAATGCGTGCCGCGTAGCGTAAATTTATCGCAAATTATAAATATTCCGCGACTTTTATCCCAAGCGCCCGAATGTTGTTTTAAGATTTTACAACCGCGATGTTTCAAGCGCAGCATGGGGAAATATTAAAATCCGAAAATACCGCGACTTATCCGCCGCCTGCCGCGATTACGTGAGGTAAATTTTAAAATTTTGCACCATATTTAACGTGCTCCGTGAGCCTAAATTTTAAATTTTAAATTTCCAAATGTGCCGCCGCGACGTAAGATCGCAACGCGCAAGCAAGCTTCTGGCGGGTCTTTTGCCGCTGCCGTGCAAAAGCGCAAGAGCAAGCAAATTTACTCTCTTCTCGCTAAATTTAACCCGTACCTCACGCTGCAAGCCGCTTCGCAGCGAAGCTAGCTCCCGCTCGGGACCAGCTCCTTGATGATGAGCTCTGGCGTGATCGTGCCGCGGAAGTTGTTTTTGCTAATCGTAAAGATCGCGTCCACCCGCTCGCCCGCGCGCGGCAAAAAGTCGTAGTTGAAAAACAGCGCCTCGACGCTGCCTCCGTTTTTGTCAAGCGCCATTTTGATATGCTTGCCCTCCTTGCCGATCTCCCTGATATTGCGGGCGCGCGCGCCTTTGATACAAAAGAGCGGGCGCGGATTTTTCTGCCCGTACGGCTCGTAAAATTCTAAAATTTCAAGCAGCTCGAAGTCTATCTGCGACGCGTCCAGCTCGCCCAGCAGATCGTCTTGCGCGCTAAAATCGCTCAGATCCTTGGGCGTAATGCGCTCATTTACGCGCCGCTTAAACTCCTGCAGCAGCGCAGGATCGATCCCCACGCCCGCAGCGCCCTTGTGTCCGCCGAAGGTCGTTAAAATTTCGCTTTGCGAGGAGATCAGCTCTAAAATGTCGAATTTACCGATGCTGCGCGCGCTTCCTTTGGCGCGCGAGTCGCTTACGCTAAAGACGATCGCGGGCTTTTTGTAGGTCTTGCTTAGGCGGCTTGCGACGATGCCGATGATCCCTTCGTGCCACTGCGGACCCCACACGACGATGACGTTGTCGCTCGGATCGACGCTTTTTACGATCTCGTCGTAGAGGCTTTTCTCCTCCTCTTTGCGCGAGTTGTTGATCGAATTTATCGTCTCTAGGTAGTGATTTGCCTCTCTGATATTTTTGGCGCATAGGAAGTTATACGACATCGTAGCATCGTCCATCCGCCCCGTGCAGTTGATAAGCGGCGCGATCGTGTAGCTGATATCGTCGAATTCGAAATGTTTTTTAAAATAATGCTCCTTAATCGCCTTGAAGCAGGCGCGGTTCGAACTATTTAACCGCTTGATGCCGAAACGCAAAAGCGCGCGGTTCATATCGCGCAGCTCCATCATATCGGCGATTATGGCGATGATGAGGATATCCATCGAACTTGCCATATCGTAGTTCACGCCGAGGGTTTCTTTTAGCGCGCCCACGAGATACCACGCCACCTGCGCGCCACAAATTTCGATATTCGGGAAGGTACAATCGGGCTGCTTCGGATTGATTATCGCATAAGCGCGCGGCAGCACGGGCGGAGGCATGTGGTGATCTGTAATGATGAGATCGATCCCCTTTTGAGCGCAAATTTCGGCAGCTTCCGTCGCGGAGGTGCCGTTATCTACGGTAATGATGAGATCCACATCCTCAAGCTCTTCGATAATCTCGCTGTTTAGCCCATATCCGTCGGTGAAGCGGTTCGGGATCTTAATGACGTACTCCGCGCCTATTTGATTGAAAAAATCGCTCATTATGACGGTGCTTACGATACCGTCGACGTCGTAATCGCCGACTACGGCTATGCGCTGGTTTTCTTCGATGGCAGTTTTTATGCGCAAAGCCGCCTTATAGGTATCTTTCAGATCGCAGGGTAAGGGAATTTCAGAAATTTTAGTATGCCGATCGTTCGCAAATCTCGATTTTAAAATTTCCCTTATCTCATTTTTACCTAGCATTTTTTATAGATGCTTCGATAAAGCCCAAAATAGCGGGATTTGGGCGCACTAGACGGCTGGTAAATTCCGGGTGAAACTGCACGCCCAGAAAAAACGGATGATTTTTTAGCTCGACCGCTTCGATAAGCCCATCACTCTCGCCGCAGACGATAAGCCCGTGCTTTTCAAACTCGGCGCGGTACTTCGGATTGGCTTCGTAGCGGTGGCGGTGGCGCTCGCGGATGGTTTTTTGCTCGCCGTAAATTTTACCCAAAAGCGAGCCTTTTTTGACGTCGCAGTCATAGCCGCCCAGCCGCATAGTGCCGCCCATAGGGGATTTGTGCGTGCGGATCTGCTTTTTGCCGCTTGCGTCGATAAAGCTGTCGATGAGGTAGATCACCGGATCTTCGGTCTGAGGGTCAAATTCCGAGGAGTTAGCGTTTTTCAGTTTTAAGACATTGCGCGCAAACTCCACCATCGCAAGCTGCATCCCCAGGCAGATGCCCAAAAACGGCACCTTATGCACCCGCGCGTAGTTTATGGCTAAAATTTTACCCTCTATCCCGCGTGAGCCGAAGCCGCCCGCGACCAAAATTCCGTTTACGTCGCGGAAAATTTCATCCACATTGCTCGCTTCAATTTTTTCACTATCTACCCACTTTAAATTTATCCGCGTATCAAGCGTAGCGCCCGCGTGGATGATCCCCTCGGTGAGGGATTTGTAGCTTTCCTTCAGATCGATATATTTGCCGACGAAGGCTATCGTAGTTTCGTTCGTAGGCACGATGACGCGCTTAACGAGGCTGTCCCAGTTGCTCATATCGACTTCGAGCTTATTTAAGCTTAGAGTCTCCGCGATCGGCGTTAAAATATCCTGCTTCAAAAACGCAAGTGGGATCTGATAGATGCTCGCGCTATCGGGGCTTTCTATGACGCAGTTTTTATCCACGCCGCAGCTTAGCGCGATCTTGTCTTTAAGCGCGCGATTTAGCGGCATTTCGGAGCGGCAGATTATCATATCGGGGCTGATACCGATGCGGCGTAGCTCGCCTACGCTGTGCTGCGTGGGCTTGGTTTTGAGCTCGCCAGCTACCTTGATGAAAGGCACGAGCGTGAGGTGGATATTCATCGTATTTACCCTACCAAGCTCCACTCTCATCGCGCGAATCGCCTCTAAAAACGGTAGCCCCTCGATGTCGCCTACGGTGCCGCCGATCTCGACGATCAGCACGTCGTTGCCCTCGCCCGCCTTTTTTATGCGGCGCACGATCTCGCCTACGATGTGAGGGATAACCTGGATCGTCTTGCCCAGATAATCGCCCCTGCGCTCCTTTTCGATGACGGAGCTATAAACTTTGCCCGTGGTGAAGTTGTTGTCTTGGCTTAAATTTTCATCCAAGAACCGCTCATAATGCCCAAGATCCAGGTCGGTCTCCGCGCCGTCGTCAGTGACGAAAACCTCTCCGTGCTCCAGCGGACTCATGGTGCCGGGATCTACGTTGATATAAGGATCCGCCTTTAGTATGCGCACTTTAAGCCCCGCATGCTTTAAAAGCGTCGCGATCGACGCCGCCGCAATGCCCTTACCCAGCGAGCTCAGCACCCCGCCGGTGACGAAAATATATTTCGTTTGTTTTGCCATAAGTTTTCCTAAATTTTGATATTAATGCCGCGATTATAACTTCTTTTAGGTTAAAGCACACTAAGCTAGAATTTGAAAATTTTAGAAATTTACGGCAAAATACGCACCCAAATAAATTTTAAATTTAAAGGAGAGATGATGAAAAAAATCATCGCGGCTTTAGTGCTCATCGTAGCGCTTATAGTGGGCGTTTTTGTGGCGACGAAGGACGCTAAAACGGGAGTAGCTAAAAGTGTAAACGATAGCATAACCAAAACGGTTGACGGTGCGGTCGGCAAGAGTGCCAGCGCGGCGATTGAGCAGCAGATTGCGGAATTTATCGCTAGAAACGAAATTTTCGAGACTAAGAGCGCTAAATTTTATCCGGGAGATAGCAACTCAAGCGGCTTTATCGAGGGCGTAGTAAAAAAAGAGAAACTGCAAAAAAGCCTTGCTGAAGGCTTTAGCAAGCTAAAGGAAAAAGCAGGCGCGCAAGATAGCAACGATACGGACGAGCCGGATCCTGCTAAAATTTTCCCGGAAGATTTTGCTTTTCGCTATGACTACACTATTAAGCATAGCGTAAAAAACGCTGCGGATGGATTTGAGAGCGACGGAATTTTAACGATTAAGACGCCATATTACGCAGAACCTTGCAAGAAGCTGTTTAAGACTGACGCGCCGCTTAGCACGCATCTAAACTACGGGCCTACCGAGGTTAAATTTAGCGCAAAGCTAGCCGATATAAATGTGCTCGAAGATGGCGGAATAGGACGTCTTGCAGGCCTTAGCCTAAACGGCACGAGCGATATGAGCGGTAAAACGATAAAAGCCTTGGGCTTTAAAATCGGTGAAATTTTTATAGACGACGGCAAGGATTCGGGTCTTGATATAAAGGATCTTATCTATGAGGCAAACTTTAAAAACGGCATCCAAGATCTAGACGATAATATAACTAAGCTCTTTTTGAATGACATAGATTTTGCAGGCAGCACAAAAGAGCTCGTCGTAACTGTAGATAAGCAGCGCTTCGTCGTAGTTACGGATATGAGCACGGAAGGTAGCTACCGCGTAAAAGATGGAATTTTAAATTTCAACGAAAGCGATAAAGCTCAAAGCCTAAAAATCGCCGATGTGCTAGTGCGAAACATCCATTTAGGCGTCGATACCAGCTTTAGCGCCGTACTTTTCGAAAAATATCTGTCTGTTATCTCAAATCCGCAAGAAGGCGAAAAATTAGCGGAAAATAAAGAGCTTTTTATGAAGCTGCTAAAAGATGATATGAAAATCAACGTGAATGATTTTTCGTTTGAAAATAGCCTCGGCAAGAAATTTGCTTTTAACGCAAGCGCGCTATTAGGCGGCTACATCGACGAGACGCAGCTTTTTAAGCGCATGAGCTTGGACGGCAAAGCTACGATAAATACAACTATCACGGACTTCCTATCGCCTTATGACAGCCTGCGCGATTTTGCGCCGATGGCGGAAGTTTACGGCTCGCAGTTTCTTAAGCCTGACGGAGATGGAGTTAAGATGGAGTTTAGCTTCGATAAGGCAAGCAACTCTATGATCTTAAACGGAAAGCCTATCCCGCTACCGCACAATTAAATTTTTAAGCTTTGCGGGCAAATTTTAAACCTGTTCGCAAAGCTTTTTTGTTTCTTACTTTTTCGGCGCAGAATTTCGCAAAACTCCGCGCAAATTTTTACCTGCAGAATTCCGCGGCGCCACCATAAAATTTCGCTAGAATTTTACCGCATCGTTTCCGCCCGCCCAGCTAAATTTTAATTCGACAATCGAAAAATTTTATCCTTTAATGACAGATAGACTTAAGCAATTTTGGCTATAATGCGCGCTTTTGCAGCGCAGCTAGCGTAAATTTAAAAGACGGCGGATTATGAGCGGCATTTATTACGCCACCTCTTTTGACGACGTATTTTATATTGGGAAACTAACGCTAAATTTGCATTTTTAAATTTCAAGGAACGATATGAAAGTAATCAAACGCAACGGCAGAACCGAGGAACTTGACGTAAGCAAGATCAAAAAATACACGAGCGAGGCGGTAGAGGGGCTGGAAAACGTAAGCCTTAGCGAGCTTGAAGTGGACGCAAAGATCCAGTTTCGCGATATGATCACCACGGAGGAGATCCAACAAACCCTCATCAAAACCGCGGTCGAGAAGATCGACGTAGATCGCCCGAACTGGACTTTCGTCGCCGCGCGATTATTTTTATACGATCTGTATCATAAAGTAACGGGCTTTAGCGGCTACAACAGCCTAAAAGATTACTTCGCTCGCGGCGAGGCGGCGGGCCGTATAATGCTCGGCTTAAAGGAAAAATACGATCTAGAGGATCTAAATTCTTATTTGCAGCCGCAGCGCGATTTGCAGTTTAATTATCTCGGCATCAAGACGCTTTACGATCGCTATCTCATCAAGGATAAAAGCGGCGCGCCGATTGAGCTTCCGCAGCAGATGTTTATGGCGATCGCGATGTTCCTCGCGCAAAACGAGCTTGATTGCCAGAGCTGGGCGAAGAAATTTTACGATCTCATATCTAAATTTGAAGTCATGCTCGCGACTCCGACGCTCTCAAACGCCCGCACGACGCGCCATCAGCTAAGCAGCTGCTACGTAGGAAGCACGCCCGATAATATCGAGGGAATTTTTGATAGTTACAAAGAGATGGCGCTTCTGAGCAAATTCGGCGGCGGTATCGGCTGGGACTGGTGCAAGGTGCGCGCGATGGGCGGCAGCATCGACGGGCATAAAAACGCCGCGGGCGGCATCATCCCATTTTTAAAGATCACGAACGACATCGCCGTCGCCGTCGATCAGCTGGGCACGCGTAAGGGCGCTATCGCCGTGTATATCGAGCCGTGGCATATGGACGTGAGCGACTTCCTCGATCTGCGTAAAAACTCGGGCGAGGAGAGGCGCCGCGCGCATGAAATTTTCCCCGCGCTATGGATAAACGATCTGTTTATGAAAAGACTTCAAAGCGGCGGCAAGTGGACGCTCTTCGATCCTGCAGAGGTAAGCGATCTGAGCGATCTATATGGCGCGGAATTTCAGGCGCGCTACGAGCAGTACGAGGCCGACGATAAAATTTCAAAATCTACCATCCTGGCAAAGGAGCTTTGGAAGAAAATTTTAACGAGCTATTTTGAGACCGGAATGCCGTTTTTGTGCTTCAAAGATAACGCCAACCGCATCAATCCAAACGCGCATCAAGGCTTAATCAGAAGCTCAAATTTATGCACGGAGATCTTTCAAAATACGGCGCCGAACCACTACAAAATCAAAGTCGTTTTCGATGACGGCAGCGAGAGGCTGTTTGAGGAAAACGAAGATGTGGCGACCGACGCGGGCATCGTAAAAAAGGCGAAAAAGATCACAGCGCTAGACACGCTGGGCGGCAAAGAAATTTTTATCGTGGAAAAAGGCTGCAGCGAGGGCGCGACGGCGGTTTGCAACCTCGCAAGCGTAAATTTAAGCAAAATCAATAGCCGCGAGGAGATAGCTCGCGTGATGCCGATCGCCGTGCGAATGCTCGATAATGTCATCGATCTAAATTTTTACCCGCACGCCAAGGTCAAACATACCAATCTAAAAACCCGCGCGATAGGGCTCGGCGTAATGGGCGAGGCGCAGATGCTTGCCGAGCGCGGCGTGAAGTGGGGCAGCTACGAGCACTTCGAGCTGATCGATAGGATAATGGAAAACGTGAGCTTTAACGCGATCAAGGCAAGTTCAAATTTAGCCGTAGAAAAGGGCAGATACCCCGATTTCGCGGGCTCGAAGTGGAGCGAAGGAATTTTCCCGATCGATTTAGCGAACGAAAACGCTAAGGCGCTCGTTAAGCGCGGCGGGCTTTTTGAGCAGAACAGCTGCGACTGGGACGGGCTGCGCGAGAAAGTAAAGCGCGACGGCATGCGAAACGGCTACCTGATGGCGATCGCGCCGACATCCAGTATCAGCATACTCGTAGGCACCACGCAGACGATCGAGCCGGTGTATAAGCGCAAATGGTTCGAGCACAATCTAAGCGGCATGATCCCGGTCGTCGTACCGAATTTAAGCCCGAAAACGTGGCAGGCGTACGTGCCTGCGTACGAGCTCGATCAGCGCCTACTCGTAAAAGCAGGCGCCATCCGCCAAAAATGGATCGATCAAGGCCAGAGCCTAAATATTTTCATGAGCCTGGATAAGGCAAGCGGCGGCTATCTGAGCGAAATTTACACGCTTGCGTGGCAGCTGGGGCTAAAATCGACTTACTATCTGCGCTCCGAAAGCCCAGATAGCGAGAAGCTAAACAACGTCGCCGATCGCTCGATCGAGTGCGAGGGGTGTCAGTAAAATACGGCGGCGCTATGGTTGAATATAAAATTTGAAAAATTTTGAAATTTTTAAGAGCCGCTATAAAATTTTTGTAAAATTTAAGCGGCTCGGGTCGATAGTAAAGCGAAAGCGCTTATTAAAGATTCTTTGCCTTTCGAAGTAGTTTGATTTAATGACGGACGAGCAAAAAAGCGCAGCCTTCGCAAGAACTAAATTGTTTCAACGGCGCTCGCTCAAATTTAAAGCGTAGATTATTCCACCTGCCCGAGCTTTTTAAGATAGGCAAAAATTTTAGCGATCTCGATCATTTTGTTTAGACTTTCGAGCAGTTTTGCGCTTTGTGAGCTCGGCGCAGATTTGAAAATTTCGCTATTTTCAACGCCGATTACGAGGCTGTTTTCGCCCAGATAAAGCTCGGTTTTACCGAACAAATTTAGAGTGATCGTCTGCATATTTTCTAAAATTTTTTTGTTTTGCAAAAATGCGGCGGCGGCGGGGTTGTTTAGATATACGTCAAACGACGCGCTTAGGTGCGGGCTGTCTTTGAGCAGCTTCAGATCCGATGCGCCGAATATAAATTCTCCGCGCGGCACAACTAAAATTTTACTATCGAAAGTCTCGCTAAAATCGAATTTTGCAAAAAGTCCGTCGAAAATCGCAGTATCGTCCTTTTTTTTAAGATGCAAAATTTTATCCAGCTCAAATACCCGATTTTCTCTGTTTTTATCGAAATCGCGGCTTAGGCAGATGTCGCCGATTTTTATACCAAATTCGGGCGTCTTGCCCACTATCGCGTGCTTGCAAGTGCATAGATTTGCCTCTTTACGGAGCGGATTTTTGTAAATTTCATCGAGTAAAAACGCGCCAAAAGGCTGAAAGGTAAGACGCAGCTCCTTTGCGATCCAAAGCAAAAATTCGTTTTTGAAGGCCTCTTCACTGAGCGCTTCAAATTTACGCGAAATACGCACGGCTAGGTATTTGTAAGCAGGATAAGCAAGAGCCAGCAACACTAATAAAAATAGGAACGAGAAATCTCCGAAATCCTTGCGCATAGCGATAAATAGCGCCAGTACTACTGCCGCCACGCTGCCACGCGCCTTCCAAAGCGCCACATTGCGCGCTCCATCTAGTTTTTGCTTTTTTAATTCGTAAGAAACAAGGCTCATCGCTATCCCCGTGAGTGAAATTTGACGCTCATTATAGCGAAAAATGGGATTAAATCAAGCCATATGATAAGCGTGTCGCTATTTATAAGGCGGGTTTTTATAATAGCTCAAAAGCATAGAAATCGCCGTCTTTTTCTCTACATTTTACAATATCGCCCTGTTTGAATTCTAAAATTTCATCCAGTTCGGATTCAAATTTCGTCGTATCAGTAATTTTAAAAATATATTGCGCGATTTGAACAGCCTTTACCGGGCGCCATACATTAATATCTTCATTCAAAATTTTTATAAAAATTTCTTTATCGATCGCGCTTGCCGTATTAAACCTTTCTGCCCGGTTATCTAAAATTCTTTCTGCCTAGCCACAATTTAAGATATTTTAATACGGGTCTTAAATAATCATTAGTAGCATTGGCTTTAAAGGTGCTTACGTCTGATTCGATCAAATACCAGCTATATCCGTCATCCTTTAAAATATTCATTTTGCGATGTTTGGCCTCAGTGTTTGTGTCAGATATCTCTATATCCAGTACTTTATTTGCAATATTCATCTGCACCGATAGGTTAGAGCTTAGATCATATATGAAACGGTTAAAATCTTTGATGATATGCGTATTATATACGTCATCGATCATCTCAGCTCTTCTCTTCCAAAAAATTTCCTCTTCTATTGGGTCTCCATCAAAAAGCTTTTCATAATGATCTTCATCGGCTATGAGCTCTTCGTAAGATGCGGTAAAACATTCAAAAAATCCCCTATGCATCCCAAATTTCCAATTTGTAGGCACCGTTTCATCGATTACTTGAAAATATTCGCTATTAAATCGATACCATTCTCTATCATCTTCAAACGGTAATATACAATAATAAACCCGTCCCTCTTCATATTGGATACCATGAACAAAATAGGTTCTGTTTAATCCCAGATACTCATGCCTATCTTCTTTTATACATTTTACAATCATTTTTAATCATCCTTAAATTTTAAATCGTCTACCGCTTCTATAATAGGCGGTTCGTTTTTATCGCCTATTATATTATTTTTAACAAGTTCTGTAAAAAATTCTTTATTTTTGGATTTGTTGATTGTCTCTTTTATAGCGCTAAAGGATAATTTTAAATTATTTAAACTACCGTCTATAATGCAAAAACCGTTTTTCTCACACAATGATATTATGCCCCTTAATACGGCCTTATATTTGGATCTAAAATCGATACGAAACGTAACGGACTCTATTATATTATTAGCATCAAAAAGTACCTCTAAGCGGTTGCCATTTTCGCTTCCGTATAGATCGATTTCGTTAGACCAAGATTTTTCGGGCTTTAATAGGTGCGAAATTTCAGAAAATATCTCTTTTTTGATCTTTGCTTTTTTCCAATACTTATCGTCTTCAAAGAGCTTTATATTGCCATATTGCCGGTCGTATTGCAGATCGTATGTATCGCTTTTAGGTAGAATAAAAAACTCACATTGCCAAATTGCCATATCCTCTTTCCTCAAATATTTTCATTATAAAATTTTAAAAGTAATACGCATAGCAGCCTCGGTCATCGTATATATCAAATAAAATCGAAAATTTCTCTTTATTGTTTACGGCTAACTGAACTCTAATGTTCAAAGAGGGCTCTTTTGCCAGCTCAAGATTAAAATGGCGCAGCAGTACGGATCTCAAAAAATTTGGCTCAAGCGTCTTTTCTTCTATAAAGATAACGCCCGCTCTGGCGCCGTTTTTATAAGGCTTGGCTTTTATGTATTGCCCCTTCATATTTTTAAGAAGATATTCTTCTATTTTCTCATCTCTTTCCCAAAAAAGAATTTTATAAACTACGCTATCTAAGTGGCTTGCTTTTGAAATTAAAAACATAACTAGCCTTATTTTAGCCTCGACATCGATATTTTCAAAATCTATTCTCGATCTGGCTACGCCTCTTTTATTTCTACTTATTTTTCTAAATTCTATATCGAAATTAGTTGAGTCTATAATGCTTTTTATCATTGTCATCGCCTTTCAAAAACCTTTTGCTGCGTGATACTATACAAGCCCGCTTTAAAATCTTTATCTACTTTTTCCATTTAAATTTTAATTTCTTTCGCTTTATTTTTATGAAATTTTCCAACTGCTTATCGGTAAAATTTAAAATCTCTTTTCGATTTTGTAAATTTACATAGGTGTGCCTTATATCGCAATTACCGACAAAGGCGGCTTCCCAGTTCTTAATTAGCCAACTCGAGCTTATAGTATATTCCCGTCCTTTATCCGAGCGCATTTTATCGTCATATCCGATAGGCGCAAACATACCGGAATAAAACCCCTCCAGATAGGGTAGTCTCGGGCATCCTTCCGTATCGGTTGCGACGATAAATTTTATCTTTCGATCATACGGACGAAAAGCCTTATGACATTCTATAATATCTCCATTTTTTAGATCGTCTTTGAATTTTAAAAATTTATAAGTAAATTTTGCGGGAATTTTGTCATTTATCCTTTTGTATTCGGCTAAAAAACTATCGTAATAAGAAAATATGCTTATATTTCCGGACGGCTCGGTATTACATACAAAATCTAAATTCTCCAATATCCACTTTTTAGAAATCAGACCATTATTATTTTTCGCATTAGCTTCGGGCGGCAATACTATAAACTCCCCCGAATTATCGCCGTTTATACGTAGCAGATTATTCCAGCTACAAAATAAAAACCGCCTTTGACCGATCTGCAGTATATCGCCCTCCGCGAAAATTTCTCTAAAATTATTAATCGAAAATTTCCTTCTACCTCTTACCGGTATTATCTTTTTATAATTTCTTTTCATGGTCTTTCTTCTGTTTTATTATTAAATCGCGGCATACTCGCTAAATTCCTAAATGCAAAATATATAAATCGTTTTTAATTGCCGAATCGATTAGTTCCAATAGGCCGTCTAATTGCTCGATAACCGAGGATTTATTTAGCGCGCAGTTTTTATCAAAAATAATCTGCTCATCCGCGCTCAAGAAAAGCGATCTCCAAGAGCATATTATATCTCTAAATTTAGCTTTATCTTCTATCTAGCTATAGCCATAGTAATTTAGACCTTTTTCCAAATTTGCCTCATCGTTCCATGTGGTTTGCACCCACCCAAGAGAGTACGAAATATGAAGTATCAGATCATCGCTAATTACTACGCAATACTCTTTAGAGAAGATATTTTCTTTTATCTTTTTGAGTAAAAATTCATGTTTAGACATACAGCTCCTTATTGTTTTAAAATATGACTTTAATAAAGCTCGATATAGCTATTCGCCAAATTCCATCCAGGCTGCGGCGTATTCTTGTGTTTCATCTTTAAAATATTTGCTAATTATCTTATATTCGTCTTCTGAAAATATCTGCTCTTGATAGGCGTTAAAATACGCCCTGTTTTTCTCTATAAAGAAATAGATATATTCCTCATATTTGCCCAAATCAGTCTCTATTAAGCGCATTTGCCAATCCTTATAAAATTCCATCATAATACTTTTCTCCAAAATTTTATAGCGCTTTTTATCTCTTTTTCAAAATGTTTGAATGGTATATAAATTTCTTCTTGTTCGTAGGGCTTTAACTTTTTATATTTCTTGGAATGCGTAATTCTTGTAATATCTTCATAATTTTTTTGTAAAAAATCTATGATTATTTTTACCTCATCTCTGCTAAATTGTTTCGCTCGCGCCCGTCGCATAGGCGGTGCAAATGCTTGAATAAACATATCTTCTATAATCGCTTCATCGCCGAAGCGCTCGTAAAAATCAATAAAATCCAGGATATAATACCTAAAAGTATAGTCATTGAAAACCTGCAAATCTCCCGATAAAAGTTTGATCGTGCTATGGTCTAAATCGCACAGATCTTTACCGCACAGATCTTGCTCGACAAGCTCATCCTTTTGTACAGGATTTGTTATAATTTCCGGCTTTTGCAGTTTAAGCCGCGCCTTTAGCGCTTTTATTCTAGTATGCAATTCAAATTTATTCATCTAAAAAATACACGTCATTATCTAAACTTATATCGTTACCCGCTAATAGCCTTAGCAAATCCGTATCGTAGTATAGACCCGGCAAGTTACCGTGGCTGTAAATCACGACTCTTAGCAGCTTTTTTACGCTTTGTAATTTTATACTCCTCGCGACATTTATATCTGCCAAGAATTTTTTAATTAGATCTCCCGCAGAAGGTATATCATAAAATTTTTCCTCTATGCTAAAGCCAAAATTTCTGTATTTTAAAATAGAGCCTTTTAGTTTCAAATCTCCCCTGCGCCAGGTTTTTGTTGCAGATATGCCGCTGCTGCTTATTGTTTCGGATAGATCCCTATCGCTTTCGATCGATAGGATTAGGATTACTTTGTTGCTTTTCAAGATCGCTCCTAAAAATCTTTTATATCCTATCTACGCACATATTGTCATTCAGTTTGACACACATTTTATATTTATCAGAATATGAGCAAAACCAGCATATTCTGCATTGGAAGTTAAAATTTTCATTTGGACACCCGCCCAGGACAAATAGTTGGGCAATATGCAAAATCATCTCCGTTTCTAGCGCGATAATTGGTGATATATTGGATCGCCACCTCAAATGCATTGTCATCTTCCGATTTAATACCCCAGCAATCGTATGTGATTATGGGCTCATTGCCGCTTAGGCGATATACATCCCCTCCTACGATAATCATACCTTTATCTCTTGTAATTTTTAGCACCTCCATTACATCATCAAATCTCCAAGCGATTCCATAAATTCCATACTCCTCCCTTAAGCGTATACCGCGCTCCAGCAGATCTTGCAGTACGATATTTACGTAATCTTCATCTATAAACGCCGCGCCATCTTCTTCAACTGACATAATCTCTCCTTTCATTAAAATTTAATTTATTGCAAAGACTTTTCTATATCGTTTATTAGGCGATGAAGCGTTTCGAGACGACTAGAACTCGGATTATTTTGGTTCAAAATTCTAAAATATCGCTATATTTCATCGTCTTTATATTGCGCTCGTCAAAAGATGGAGGTATATATTTTTCGTTCATCTTAATGATTTTTGCGATATAGCTCTCGCTTATGCCGTTTTTTGGTTTTTTGTGCGATATATGCGCCAAAGGGCTTTTGGACGATGTTTATCGCTCTTTCTGTAAAACCGACCTAAACCTAATAGGTTTTTAACTAACCTAATAACTAACTGAATTATTTTAAAATAATTATAACATAAAAAGAAACAAAAATAATTAAAATTACTAAGAGCTCTAAATATCCGTATTTAAAGGAAGTAAAAGAGATCTAAAAGAAGTAATTGAAAATTAAAAGTAGCTTAAATGGTGGAGTTAAGCGGGATCGAACCGCCGACCTCTTGAATGCCATTCAAGCGCTCTCCCAGCTGAGCTATAACCCCAATAAAGATTTTGTAATTTTACATTATTTTACTTACAAAATTTTTAAATTCCGGCGCTACGCCAAAATTTTCTCCGCAAAGGCCGCTATAAAATGAAATTTTAAGCTTGCATTGGGTAATATTTCATTTCTTTGCGCGGGAATAGCTCAGTGGTAGAGCGCAACCTTGCCATGGTTGATGTCGCGAGTTCGACTCTCGTTTCCCGCTCCATTTTACATTCTGTTTTTGTATTAAACGTGCCCGGATGGCGGAATCGGTAGACGCAAGGGACTTAAAATCCCTCGGAATTTTTTCCGTGCCGGTTCAAGTCCGGCTCCGGGCACCACCTAATAAGTCGGCGCGGCGACATAGCCAAGTGGTAAGGCATGAGCCTGCAAAGCTTTGATCCCCGGTTCGAATCCGGGTGTCGCCTCCAGATCCTAAAAAGGAGTTATTATGAGATACATACTAGCGGCTCTTTTGGCATTGATGGTTTTTAGCGGGTGCTCTAATACTTGGCACGGCGTAAAAGAGGACTCACACAATGCGGCTCAATGGACCAAAGAAAAGGTTCACAACGGCGCCGAGTGGGTCGGAGAAAAAACCGAATAAATTTCACGCGCAGGTCCTGGCCTGCGCGAACTTTCGGCGGGGTCTACCCGCCCTTAATCGGGAGATGGCTGAGCGGTCGAAAGCGGCGGTCTTGAAAACCGTTGAGGTGAAAGCCTCCTGGGGTTCGAATCCCTATCTCCCGGCCATTTTAATCTAATCCGAAATTCCATTTTAACTTCAAAATTTCACATTTTATTTATACTAATTTTCATTTAATGCTCTTTAGGCTAAAATTTTATCTCGTAGCAAATGACAGTTTGGGGCGGTGCGTTTATAAGCGGAGCACCAAAACGTTATGCGGCGAAGAAGCCAAGATTGTGCGTCAGTGGCTTGTTTGATCGATCCGTGTTAAAACAGCGCGTAGCGAGAGTAGGGCGATGTAAAATTAAATGTTCGTCCGTCTCGCTATGAAAGCGCGTGGGCTCTGTTGCGGAATTTGGCTATAGAATTTCAAAGCTTAGCAGCCCGCCGCGCTTGGCGTAAAATTTTAAAATTTACCGATTCGCGCTTTTTAAATTTAGCCCGGGTGCAAGTAAATTTTAAAATTTGCGTCCGTGCCGCCGGGCAGCTATGTCGCCGCCTCAGCGCGCAGACCAAGATCGATGCATTTGCCAATTTGGGTGATGCGCCAAACGAGAGCAGCCGCGTGGTATGGAGTTAGAGTCGGTAAACTCGCGAAGCGGACCAAAGATCGGCGCGCGAGCATGCGGCTTAAAAGTTGGCAAATTTAAGAAATATCGCAGGCTGACGGGTCAAAGCGAATAAATCTAAAAAATAGCGCAGAATGGCGCAGACGGGCAGCTTGATAAGCCGAAAGAGAAAAGCTCGCCGAAATATCTGCGAGGCGGAATTTTACTAGAAATAAATGAAAGGCTTAAATGCGAAAAATTTTACTATTTTTACTGCTTTGCGCGGGAGCTTTTGCGCTTGAGTGGGATGGAGCCGTCTTACGAGGGGCGCTGCCAAACGGGCTTAAATACTATATTTTAGAAAATTCCGTGCCTAAAAATTCCGCCGTTTTTTACCTGATCGTGGATGCGGGCTCGATCGATGAGGGTCCTAATGAGCGCGGGCTTGTACACTTCATCGAGCATATGTCCTTTAACGGAAGCCGCGATTTTAGCAAAAACGAGCTCATCAAAAAACTGCAGAGCCTAGGCGTGAAATTTGGCGCCGACGTAAACGCGCAGACGGGCTACGACAGCACGATTTACACGCTTAGCATCGCAGTTAACGAAGAAAATTTAAAGGATGTTTTTAAAATTTTTGCTTCGATTGCGGACGGAGTGGAGTTTAATCCGCTTGAGCTCGTAAAAGAAAGAGGCGTCATAATCGAGGAGGCGCGTAGCCGCGATACGCCGATCGCGAGGCTTTACGAGCGGATGGATGAGGAGCTTTACGGCGGCAGCGCGTATTTTGATCGCGCGCCGATCGGCGATATGGCGGTCGTAAAATCCGTAAGCGCGCAGCGAATCAAGGAGCTTTATCAAAAAATTTACCAGCCCAGGTCTATGAAATTTATAGCCGTGGGCGATTTTAAAAGGGATAAAATTTTAAAACTACTAGAGCAAAATTTTTCGCCTCTTAAAAATACAAACTCCTACGCCCGCCAGAATATGGGCATTCCGTCTAGGCAGGGTTTGAAAATTTATAATTACGATACGAACGAAACATCGCTAAATTCCGTCAAAATTTCGTTTTGGGAGGAATTTGAGCCGCCAAACAGCGAGGCGAATGCGAGAAAAATTTTAAAAAGCGAGCTTATCTCAAGCCTTATTTCTACGATTTACGAGCGAGCGAAGGCTAGTGAAGGCGCGCTGCTGCGAGTTAATTTTTCCAGATCGAATTTGCAGTTTCAAAAAACGATCTATAACTTCGACGTCGCCGTTTTGGGCGGAGATTTTGACGGCGCGATCTCGCAGGCGCTTGGGCTAATCAAAGGCTTGCGAGATAGCGGCTTTGATGCGCGCGATTTCGCCCTTGCGAAGGATGCTTTGATCAGCTCGCGGTACAGCGCCTTTGAGCGCAAAAAAAGCGCAAATTCCGCGTTTTTTGCAAGAGAGATTCTTCATGCCGTAAAATCGGGAGCCGTTCTGCCTAGCGCCGCAAAACAGCGTGATTTGGAGGTAAAATTGCTGCGCGAGATCAGCCTAGAGGGGCTAAATTTAGAATTTAGGCGCCTGACAGATCTAAGAGAGGTGCACGCAAGCGTTTTTAGCGGCTCCGGATACAATCTGGATGAGGCCAAATTTAAGAAGTTGCAGGATGACGCTAGAGCGATAAATACGCATGCCGCGCATAAAAAGCTGCCGGATAGCCTGGTTTCTAAAAACCTACCCGAGGGCAAAATTTTAAGCAAGAGATTTGATCCGCGATTTAAATTTTATACCTACCTGCTTGAAAATAACGCGACCGTGATCTTAAAGCCGCTTAAGACGCGCAAGGATTTCATCTCGTTCGCCGCGGTAAGCAGAGGCGGAATGTCCAATCTGGCGCATCCAGGGCTCGGCAGTTTTGCCGCGATGCTTGCAAACGAAAGCGGCGCGGGCGAGTTTAACAATTATGAAATTTCGCAAATTTTAAGCGGACGGCAGGTGAATTACCGCAAAAACATCTCCGCATTCTCGCACGGATTTTATGGAAGCTGCGGCTCGCAGGATCTAAAATGGCTGCTGGAAGCGATAAACTTAGAGCTTAGCTCTCCGCGCGTAGACGAGAAAGCGCTGCAAAATTTAAAGATCAAATCGCTCGACGAGCTTGCGCGAAACGAGAAGCTGCCCGGGTATAAATTTAGCAGGGAATTTAGCGAGTTTTTTTACGGCGGCAATGCGCGAATGCGCCCTCTAAGCGCCGCGCAGATCAAAGCGCTTAACGCGGAGGAGCTAAAAAAGATCGTCTATGATAAATTTAGCAATGCCGCATCCTACACTTTCGTGCTTAGCGGCGATTTTGAGTTAAAAGACGCTGAAGTTCTCATAAAAAAGTATCTGGCGAGCTTGCCTGCTCGCGGCGAACGCGAGGATTTTAAAGACGACGGAATTCGCAGCTTAAGCGGACGGCACGTTTTTATGCGCAACTATCAAAACTCCCCTAGAAGCGACGTCGCGCTTACCGCGATAAACAGATCCGCTCCGTACTCGCTTGAAAATGCAATTAAAATTTCAGCCCTGGCTTCGGTGCTTCAGGAAGCCCTTAGAGAGCGTATCAGGGAGGATGAGGGGCGCACCTACGGCTTTTCGGTCGCTTCGAGCCTAAGCCGCATCCCGTACGAGCACTCGAGCCTTCATATTTCGTTTTCCTGCGCGCCGCAAAATACGGATCAAATTTTATTCGCAATTAGAGAAATTTTTGCAGAAATCGCAGGCGGCGGATCGGACGTAGCGCGGCATCTTGAAAATTTTAAAAAATCTCAGATCATCACGGCGCGTACCGCTCGCGAAAGCCCTGAGTTTTGGAACGACGCGCTCGTAAAATACGCGCTTTGGAATGAGGAGATCGCCGATTTTAAGACCTTTGAAAAGACCATAAATTCCATCTCGCCGAAGGATATCGCGGAGGCGGCGCAGACATATATTTTTGACACCGATGAAACCGTGAGGATAAATGCGCCGAAATTTTAACGGGCTCGGCGTCTTTAAATTTTACTCGGAGAAATTTACTAAGCGCGTTTAAATTTAACGGCGCTTGCACGGCAAATTTTATCTCCGTAAATTTAGCAGTTTAAAAACGAACTCAAGAATAAAGCTCAATTAAACCCATCTGTGCCGCACATATATCTTAGATAAATTTTATTATAGAATAGAATTACCTCGCTGATATATCGCTATTTTGTTACATTTTTTCTATTGTTTGCATAAGTTATATAATTGTTATCACTTTTATTGAAATTTAAAATATTATTGGCTAAATTTTTAAGGTCTTAATTTTTATTTTCAAAAAAGGAGAAAAAATGATTGTCGATTTTTGGGCCTGTAAGCCATGTGAAAGCGGCGCAGGCCGCAATTATTCCGCTTCCGTAAAAGGCGAGAAATCCACTCAAAATCGCTGCGGGGGGGGGCTTGCACGCTCCTTAATATTCGCGGCGTGTCTTTGCGGTCTAAGCGTCGCGCAGGATTCGTCTGAAAATAACGCAACCAGAAGCGTTGCTACCAAAGAGAGTTCAGAGGCACGAAGCTCAGCTGCTACGACAAATAGTTATAAATTTCCCGAAATAGTAGTCATCGGCAACATCGACTCGAGCCTTACGAGCGTCGGCGATAGCTACGGCGGTACGCAAAAGATAAGCAGGACGATGATCGAGTCGATGCCTAGCGGCAACGGCGACTTCGTGCAGCTTCTGCGTACCAATCCAAACGTGCAATTCAGCTCCACAAACCGCCAGAGCACGACGCTCGGCGAGATCAGCCCCGCAAATATCAGTATCAACGGCGCGAAGTATTGGCAAAACAACTTTATGCTTGACGGCGCGAATATGAATAATGATCTTGATCCCGCTAGAAATCCGGGCGGCAATCCTACGCGCTTTTCAGCGTTTGATACGATGAATTCCGTCTCGCAAGGTATGGCGATCGATAGCGATTTTTTACGAAGCGTGGAGGTGCACGATAGCGGCGTCTCCGCCAAATACGGCGGATTTACCGGCGGCGTAGTGGAGGCTAAGACGCGAGATCCTCGTTCGGGCTTTCACGGCAAGTTTTCGATGCAGCACACCGAAGATAGTTGGACTAGATACCATATCTACGGCGATGAACAGAGCTTTGAAAACTCCGCTACGCCGCTAAATCAGCCGAGATTCGATAAGTGGATCACTAGGTTAAATTTAGAGGGCACCGTTACCGAGGAACTGGGCTTGATGTTTGGCTACACAAATACTAGAAGTAAAATTCCGCTCAAGGCCTACGACAGAAGATACAACGCAGATACGACCATCACCGAGCGAGTTCAGAGGCGAAATATAGACAACTACTTTCTAAAAGCGCTTTGGTATGCAAACGACCGCCTAACTATCACGCCTAGCGTAACCTACGCGCCCGAGCGAAACAAGATGTTTAACGACCACGTCAAGGATTCATACGCCGATATGAAATCGGGCGGTTTAAATTTAGCGCTTAAAGCCGACTACGATGGCGATTTTGCTAGATTTAATCAAATTTTATCCTACAGCAAGCTGGAGAGTTCTCGCGATGCAGAGAATGAATATTACAGGGCTTGGCAATACTCAAACGTAAAGAATTGGGGCAGTAAATTTTTATCTGCTTCGGCGATAGAGGGCGGCTTTGGGGATCTCGATCAGACTCAAAAGAGCCTTTCATACAACGCGGATTTGGAGTTTAATGAATTTGATCTCGGCGGCAGCAGGCATAGATTTGTCACGGGCTTTGAGTTTAAAAAGCAAGAGGCTAAATTTAATGTAAAAAAAGAGTTTATGACCGCTGGCGGAATAGCACCGCTACCTGCGGGTGTAAATGCTTGCGATCCGAATGACGAGCTCTGCTCGATAGACGATTCTTTTGCGAGGCGTGGTAGAAGCGGCCAGTTTTTTACGCGAAAAAGCTATTACAAGGGCAATACTAAGGTAGATATGAAGAGCTTGGCGGTTTATCTAGAGGATGAGATAAAAATCGGTGATCTTACCTTGCGACCGGGCGTAAGACTAAATAGGGACGATTATATGAAGCAAACGACTGCGGCGCCGAGATTTAACAGCTACTACGATATTTTTGGCGACGGCGATTCGATCATTAGCTTCGGCGCAAACCGCTACTACGGACGCAATCTCTTTACCTACAAATTAAGAGAAGGTCGAGAGGGTCTCGCCACTACCTACACGCGCCCGCGCAATGCCTATACGCAAAACTGGACGCAACTGTCAAAAGACCCGTCTCTAACTAAATTTAACGAGCTAAAGGTGCCTTATGAGGATGAGCTGGTATTCGGAGCAAAGCAAAAGCTCGGGAATTTCGAGTTTTTCGGCAAATACGTAAGCCGCAAGGGTAGGGATCAGATCATCAAATCCACGCGAAGAGATCTAGGTCTAGCGCCGAATCCGAACTACCAAAACAACTATCAAACCTTTACTAATGACGGCAGAAGCGAGAGTAAAATTTTAACCTTCGGCGTTAAAACGATCGATGATTATGAGGCCTTCGGTACGCTAAATGGCTTTGAGCTGGGCTTTGAGCACATCAAGATGAAAACGAACAACACCCTTTATGACATATCGCTTGATAGAGAAACGCTCGAAGATGAAAAGATCGTCGAATACGACGGCAGGCTGATGAGGCTATCGGAGCTTCCGGCGCAGGACTATGCTAGGCCTTGGACTGCAAGCCTAAACATCATCACTAAAATCCCAAGCTACGGCATCAGCGTAAATAACTTTCTATCATTTAAAGGCTCGCAAGAAGCGATCGCTCGCACCGGCAGGACGCCTGCGGGCAAGTATCCTGCTAGATACGATAAATACGAAAAGGTAAATCTCGGCAAAAGCTACAGCTGGGATGCGCGCATCGGATACGCTAAAAAGATGGCGGGCGAGGTGGAATTTTTTACGAATTTAGACATTTACAACGTCCTAAATAAGCGCAACAAAGCAAGACTTAGCAGCGACACCTCGCTCGATCTAGTCTATGAGGCGGGCAGGCAGTTTTGGCTGGAAGCGGGCATTCGGTGGTAGCGTGAGCTAAATTTGCGGAGCTTTTCAAATTTCAGGGCTCCGCGAAATTTCGTAAAATTTTTTGAAATTTAGGGCATTTCGCGAAATTTCAAATTTCGCGCCGCGCGTCTTAAAATTTCGTACTGCGCGCTGTAAAATTTTAGCGTGCGCAAGCCGTAAAATTTTAACGTATGCGAAATTATAAAATTTACGCCCAAATTTAACTTGAAACCAATTTAAGAAGCCGAAACGACTTTTTAAATTTTAACGCCGATATCGTTTAATAGGCTCTTTCATTGAAATATCACAAACTGCTTTTGAAATTTTGACGGGCTAATCTGCCGCTCTTTTAGCATGTAGCGGCAAACTCTTTCAAAGTCCGCCGCACTCATCATAAAACTGATAAATCCGCCCTTTCCGTCATAGATGATCAAAGTATCGATCGCACGGAAGTTAAATTTCCCCTCCGTGATCTTTGAAAAAATCAGCTTAGAGATGAAAAATGGCAAAATCAATGCCGTCAGGCTCATAATAAAAATTATAAATCCTCTAAGGCTTTGTAAAAATCCGGTAAACGCAACGCCTATCACGATGAACGAAAGCACAATGCCTGCGGAATTTCTAGCGGGCACGATATGTCCGAATAGCGGCGTAGCGGTGAGCTTTATGAGTGATATCTCATCAAATTTTATAGATTTCGTGATTTTGCCCTTGTTAACGTAGTTAATGCCCCTATTCGTCAAATGAACAAAGCGCGTATGGGCGCTGTTGAGATAAGACACGACGGCGAATACTACAGGAACAAACGGCGTATAGTATGGGAAAATATCCCCTATATACAGAAACACCGGTACCGCCAAGGGGGCGAAGAATATATTATAAATAAAGAATACTATTATGTTGTAGTCTTTGACGACGAGGGATTTATTGTCAAATTGCGGCGGATTTCCGCGCTCGGCGTCTTGCCTAGGCTGCGACTGCTGCAGCTTTTGCGACTTTTGCGGCTCATCGTTAAAATTTTTCATTAAATTTTTTTGCTCCTGTTTTAAATTTTACCGCTAGTGGCTCGGGCGTTTTGCGGCGCTAAATTTGCCGACCTCGCCGCACGCCTTAGCGATGCAATCCCAAGCAGAGCCCGTCTGCGTCCTTTCAAAATTTTATTTAGTTCAAATTTATCAGTACCGCGTACGCTTGCCGCACCGCTGAATAAAATTTCGAGGTCTTATAGTTCAAAATCAAAGCAATAAAAATCATCCACCTCGCTCCAGAGCTCTTTTAGCGAGCGTCCGTCTATCTGCGGCGCGCCGTAGAGCTCTCGCAGCGTAGCGAAATACCGCTCGCCGCTTGCATTTGCACCCGCCTCGTCCGCGCATCTTTGAAATGAGCAGCGAGATCGGCGTAGGCGATGATCATATACTCTGCGCCGCGTAGGCGAAAGCTAAGCTCGGGCTCGCCGCCCTCAAGGACGCATTTAGCAGCATCCACTCTATAGTTTCAAATGAGTATTTCGACATTTCGCTTCGATCTTAAAATTCTATCGCCGCCGCGACGCTTATTGTGCCGCCGCATATCGCGAGCCGTTTTATTCCGCCAAAAACCCGAAGCGCTCGATCATATCTAAAAGCATATCGGCTCTGCAAATTTCATCATCCAGCAGGTCATCGTATTGATCCCGCAGTCGCTAGGCGCCTTGCGCCACGGGCCCTAGATATTCCTTAGCCTGCGCGAAATCCCCTTCATCACGAAGTATTCGCCTAAGATCACGCGAGCTTGCGTCTTGCTAACCTCGTCGCCTTCGCCCTCAAGTGCTGCTTTTAGGCTCTGCACGCCGCCCTCTTCAAGCCCCCGCGAGAGCTGCGTTACCTTCTGTAAAGCTTCGCATCCATTTTCGCTCCTTTGCAAAATTTTATTTAAAATAATAGAACAAATTTCCGCCGCACTCAAGATCCACGAACTCCTTGCTGTCAAAAAACAGCTTAAATTCCATGTGGCTCAGATATTTAGCGTCCTGCGCTTTCTCTATAAAATTTCTTATCAGCCGCTCTATCTTTCCGCCCCCTTCGCGGCGTGCCGCGTCTTGTCTCGTTAAATAAAAAACTACGGGCGCGTCGGACACCGCTGCGATATACCAAATTTTAAGCGGCGCTAAAAGCTCGTTTCGGTTTCGCAGCAGCTCCTCTACCGCGCCTTGGATCAGATCGGTGCGGATCTGCGACTCGAAGGACTCGACCGAGATATAAAAGCTCTTAAGTCCGTTTAGTTTCTCGAAAAGCGGCGTGCGGGCAAGGTAGTGCTCGATGCACTTTTTATCAGTAATTTTTGCGGCATCTTTATCGAAGCGAAGCACGATCTTAAGCCACGCCGAGTCCCTGCCCGCGCCGTAAAACGCGCTGATTACTCGAGTTTTAAATTTAGCGTCTATGAACTCTATCAGACCCCTGACGTTTTCACTATTTTTGACTTTGCCCTCTATGATCTCTTTACAGCGCCTGCTTTGATACGGGCTTAGATCGCAAAACATCGCGCGCCTTTAAATTTAAAGCTAAATTTACTCTGCGCTATAAGCCTGCAGCATATCGAAGGTCGGAGCGAAAAAGAGCGCGCCCGTCTTTGCGGTGCTGAAATCCAGTAGGCGGTCGTAGTTGCCCCGCGGGCGGCCGATAAACATACTCTCAAGCATCAGCTCCAGCGTACTGAAGGTGCTTGCGTAGGCGATGAAGTAGGTTCCCGTCTCGCCGCCCTGCATAAACGGCATATTGCCGCGCACGACCTTTTTGTCGTCGCCTACGTTGGCTGCGGCGGAGTGAGAGTTGCTAGGCTTAATCTCCTCGCTCATCTCGATATCGTTTTGCTTGGATCTGCCGATGACGCGCTCCTGCTCGGCTACGCCCGCGGCGTTCCACGCGCTCATATCGTGGATATATTTTTGCGTAAAAAGATAGCTACCGCCCTTGTACGCCGCGTCCTCGTCGCCTACCTTGGCGAAAAAGTCGCGATCTGCGCCCTGCGGGTTTTCGGTGCCGTCCACAAAGCCGATGATAGCGCGCCCGTCGTAGTATTTAAAGCCGCAGATCTCCTCCTCGCACGTCGCGACGTCCTTTAGCGCGGCTCTGATCTCGCTTGCCATATCGTAGCAAACGGCTTGATTCGCCGCTCTGATGTGGATATGGATATCGCCTCCGGTGGCGGGCGCAGCGTGTTTATCGCCTCTAATCTCTTCGAAATTCTTTAACTCCTTCGGCAAAGGCTTCGGCA
>ERZ772946.146-NODE-146-length-34042-cov-7.22503_pt1 | contig 34042 bp, 26 predicted proteins | sample MGYA00511680_ERZ772946 | MGnify/ENA primary metagenome ERZ772946 (study PRJEB29015, sample SAMEA2737918) | human oral metagenome | biome: human oral; feature: human-associated habitat; material: dental | place: China | collected 2016 ... | reverse complement strand
GACATGCAGGGCATTCACCTCCTCCTGCCCAGGAAACTCATGGAGCAACCGGACCCGACACCCTGCTCCGACCTGTTCGGAAGATCCTTAGCGACAGAATGATATCCTGCCGTTCGTGCTCATTCTTCCACCTTTGCGGCGGCGCGAGTATACCCCCTACCCAGGGCATGTGATAAAGTGCTCGCCATTGTCATCACGAAGCAACGCTTGGACGGCGGGGGTCTGAGCCGTCTGCCCGGAACAGCCATCGTGTGCGGAAATGGCTTGCCAGTCTGCGCACAACATGGCAACGTCGGAGACATGCCCAGGCTTCTCCTCGCCCGCTTCGGGCGCAACCAACATCATGTTCGATCCCACCGAACACCCGCATCGCCGCTACAACCCGCTGCAGGACAGCTGGGTTCTGGTCTCCCCCCATCGCGCCCGGCGCCCCTGGCAAGGTCAGCAGGAAAACGTCGACGACAAGCCCCAGCCCAGTCATGACCCGGGCTGCTACCTGTGCCCGGGCAACACGCGCATCGGTGGCGAGGTCAACCCCGACTACACGCAGCCCTACGTCTTTCCCAACGACTTCCCGGCGCTGCTGCCCAACACGCCCGAATACCGCTCTGACGATCCACTCCTGAAGAGCATGGCGGTGCGGGGAACCGCCCGCGTCATCTGCTTCTCGCCCGATCACGGCAAGACGCTGCCGGAGCTTCCGCCTGCCGTCATCGAGAGCATCATCGCCACCTGGATCCAGCAGTACCGTGAACTGGGCGAACGCTGGCGCTGGGTGCAGATCTTCGAGAACAAGGGCGCAGCCATGGGCTGCTCCAATCCGCACCCGCACGGTCAGGTCTGGGCCAGCGACTTCCTGCCCAACGAGGTGGCCCGTGCGGATGAATCCCAGCGCCGCTACTTCCAGGCCAACGGCCGCAGCCTGCTACTCGACTATGTCGAACGCGAGCTGCAGGAGCGCAGCCGCATCGTGGTCGAGGGCGAGCACTGGCTGGCCGTGGTGCCCTACTGGGCAGTCTGGCCCTTCGAGACCCTGCTGATGCCCAAGGCCGCACTGCCCCGGCTGATGGACGCCACGCCCGAGCAGCAGAAAGATCTCGCCATCGTGCTGAAGAAGCTCACCAGTCGCTACGACAACCTTTTTCACACCAGCTTCCCGTACTCGATGGGCTGGCACGGTGCGCCGTTCGGCCAGGAAGACACGGCACACTGGCAGTGTCATGCGCATTTCTATCCGCCGCTGCTGCGCTCGGCCACGGTGAAGAAATTCATGGTGGGTTACGAAATGCTGGCCGAGTCCCAGCGCGACCTCACGGCCGAACAGGCCGCCGAGCGGCTGCGTACCCTGCCCGAGGTCCATTACCGCGAGGCAGCCGGCCGCTAACCTTTTCCCGGCGTCCCTGCCAGGCCACCCACCCGTCAGCGACGCCGGTCTACCCGCTTCCTGACGGGCAGCATTTCTTGACGTTCTCATCGCAAGCACCCCGCAAGACGCGACTGGTTCATCCCGGCAAGCGCCAGACACGCCGGGCATGAAACACCCGCATCCACCTTCCTTCCGATCATGAGCACCTGCCAGCCCTCCGCCCACGCCATCAAGGACACTACCGCCCTGCTGAAGCAGGAACTGGACGCCACGGCCACCCACGTCATCCGTGCGCCAGGCCGTGTCAACCTGATCGGCGAGCACACCGACTACAACGACGGATTCGTGCTGCCCTGCGCCATCGACTTCGCCACCGAAGTCGCCATCGCGCCGCGCACCGACAATCGCATCCGGGTCGTGGCCGCCGACTATGACAACCAGCGTGACGAGTTCGCCGCTGACGTGCGCCCCCAGCACAGTGACAAGGGGTGGGCCAACTACATCCGTGGTGTCGTCGATGTCTTCATCGAGCGTTTCGGTCCGCTGCCCCACGGGCTGGACATGGTGGTCAGCGGCAACGTGCCGCAGGGTGCAGGCCTCAGTTCGTCGGCAGCCCTGGAAGTGGCCGTGGGCAAGGCACTGCAGACCGCCTTCGGGCTCGATGCCAGCCTGCGCGACATCGCGCTGCTGGGCCAGCAGGCCGAGAACGAGTTCGTCGGCTGCCGTTGCGGCATCATGGATCAGTTCATTTCGGCACTCGGCAAGGACGGGCATGCACTGCTCATCGACTGCCGCAGCCTGGAGACCGAGACGGCCGCCATACCCGACGAGCTGCGGGTCATGATCATCGACTCGAAGGTGCAGCGCGGGCTGATGGGCAGTGAGTACAACACCCGCCGCGAGCAGTGCGAAGCCGCTGCTGCCCACTTCGGCGTCAAGGCACTGCGTGATGTCGATCTGGCCCAGCTGCAAGCCGCCCGCGATGAACTGGACCCGCTCGTCTACCAGCGTGCCCACCACGTCATCACGGAGAACGCACGCACGCTGGCAGCCGCCCAGGCGTTGCGCGCCAGCGATGTCGAGCGGCTCAGCACGCTGATGGCTGAAAGTCATGCCTCGATGCGCGATGACTTCGCCATAACCGTACCCCCCATCGATGCCCTGGTGGAGATCGTCTCTGCCGTCATCGGCAAGCGGGGCGGCGTGCGGATGACCGGTGGCGGCTTCGGTGGCTGCGTGGTGGCGCTGGTTCCGGATTCACTGGTCGACGAGGTAACGCAGGCCGTTCAGCGCGACTACCCGGCGCGCAGCGGAGGGCTTGTGGCGCAGATCCACCTGTGCCGTGCCCGCGAAGGCGCACACGTGCTCTGAACAGGCGCGGAAAGGGGAGCATCCGGCCCCCAGGCTGCCCGCCATTCCACGACCGTGCTCCGGGTACGGACTCGGGTGGGCAGTTCTCATGGTGTACCCTGATACGCACTCCAATCCTCTTCGCCCCCGAACACCATGAAAGAAGCGCTGACCTCCACCGGACTGACCCTGCACAACCGTCGCGGCATCACCATCGGCCTGCACCCGCGGGGTGCCACCTGGACCTCGTGCCGGCTGCCGTTGCCTGACCAGATGCGTGAGGTGCTGCTGGGCAGCCGCGACGTGGTGTCCATGCTGCTGGAAGGCAGCAGCTATCTGGGGACCAGCGTCGGCCGCTACGCCGGGCGCATTGCCCAGGCACGCTTTGGCGACCACGTGCTGGATGCCAACCAGCCGCCCCACATCCTGCATGGTGGCCAGCAGGGACTGTCACGCCAGCTGTGGATGCTGGATTCGGCCGATGAACACCAGGCCACTTTCCGAATCTTCAGCCCGGCCGGCGACCAGGGCTTTCCGGGCAACCTGAACGCCACCGCGCAGTACCTGCTGGATGATGACGATTCCTTGACAATCGTCTACACCGCCACCACGGACGCGCCCACGCCCTGCAACTTCACCAACCACGCCTATTTCAACCTGAACGGTGGCGATGGTGACGACGGCCTGGCCCAGGTGCTGCAGATTCACGCCGACCGCTACCAACCGGTAGGCACGGACGGCATTCCCGATGCCGCACCTCGTGCGGTGGAAGGTACCGGCTTCGATTTCCGCCAGCCCAAACGGCTGGATGCCGACTTCCTGCGCGATCTCGACCAGCAGAAGGTCAAGGGTTACGACCACAGCTTCCTGCTGGGCGAGGCCCCTTCAGACACCTCGAGCGGCGCTGCCCTGCAGCTGGCCGCTGAACTGCGCTCGGCCGACGGGCGCGTCAGCCTGCACGTCCACACCGATCAGCCCGCCCTGCACCTGTACACAGGTCAGTACCTGGGCGGCACCGAAAAGCGCGACGGCAGCCACTATGCCGACCTGGCCGGCGTGGCCCTGGAAAGCCAGTTCCCACCGGACAGCCCCAGCCACGGCCGGGCCATCCTGCTGCCCGGGCAGACCTACCGGCGCACCACGCGTTTCGACTTCCGCTTCTGAACTTCGCGGATCGGGCTCAGACCGGCGCGGGGTACTCCACCGACTCGATCAGCAGCTCCATCCGCCCCTGCGGGGTCATCAGCGACACCTCATCCCCTTCGCGCGCCTTGATGAGCGCACGCGCCACCGGTGAGATCCAGCTGATCTTGCCGGCCAGGGGATCCGTCTCGTCCACACCGACGATCTGCACCCGGCGCTCGGTGCCGTCGGGCTCGCTGTAGGTAACGGTAGCGCCGAAAAACACCTGGTCATTGCCATGGTGTGCCGAGGGCTCGACCACTTCGGCACGGTCGATGCGGCGGATCAGGAAGCGGATGCGCCGGTCGATCTCGCGCAGCCGCTTCTTGCCGTACAGATAGTCGCCGTTCTCGGAACGGTCGCCGTTGGAAGCTGCCCACGACACCACCTGCACCACTTCCGGCCGCTCCACATCCAGCAGGTGGCTCAGCTCGTCGCGCAGCGCCTGATAGCCTGCACGGGTGATGTAGTTCTTGCCGCCCGGGACCTTCAGCTGTTCCGGCTCCAGGTCGTCGTCGTCATCGGCGTCGTCGTTCTCGCGCACGAAAGCCTTGTTCATGGCTGTTACCCGGCCACCGCCATTTCCTCGATCAGCACCGAACCGCAGGTCTTGGTGCCCCGGGTGAGTTCATCGTTGCCCACCGCGACGATGCCGCGGTACATGTCGGCCAGATTGCCAGCAATGGTGATTTCCTCGACCGGATACTGAATCTCGCCGTTTTCCACCCAGAAACCGCTCGCACCCCGTGAATAGTCGCCCGTGACGTAATTGACGCCCTGCCCCATCACCTCGGTCACCAGCAGGCCGGTGCCCATCTTCTTCAGCATGCGTGCGAAGTTGTCGCCGCGTGCCGTCAGCCGGCTGGACAGCCGCAGGTTGTGCGAGCCGCCGGCATTGCCGGTGGTCTGCATGCCCAGCTTGCGCGCGCTGTAGGAAGACAGGAAGTAGCCCTTGAGCCGACCGCCCTTCACCACATCACGGGCGGCCGTGGCCACACCCTCGTCGTCGAAGGGGCCGGTACCCATCGCCCCGGGAATGAACGGATCTTCCACGATGTCGATATGGTTGGGGAAGATGCGCTTGCCCAGCGAATCCACCAGGAACGAAGCCTGCCGGTACAGCGCCGAGCCGCTGAGTGCCTGCACCAGACTGCCCAGCAGCCCCAGCGCCAGCGGCGCCTCGAACAGGACCGGCACCTTGCGGGTGCTGAGCTTGCGCGCGCCCAGCCTGGACAGGGCGCGCTCGGCCGCATAGCGACCCAGAGCCTCGGGCGAGGCCAGGTCAGCCGGCGAACGGGCGGACGAATACCAGCCGTCGCGCTGCATGTCACGCCCCCGGCGAGCGATGGGCCCGACCGACAGCGTGTGGCGACTGTGCGCGAAACCATCGCAGAAACCCAGCGAGTTGGCCGACAGGAAGTGGCCATGGCCCACCGAGACGGAGGCGCCATCACTGTTGGCAATCTGCGGGCTGACCGCGAAGCTGGCCGCCTCGATCTCGCGCGCCAGCTCGATGGCCTGTGGCACGGAGATATGCCAGGGCTGGAACAGCGCCAGGCCCGACACGTCGTTTTCACCGCGCGCCAGACGGCGCTCGTCGGGCAGGCCGGCAAACGGATCCTCGCCCGTGATGGAGGCAATATCGTAGGCAGCCCGTACCGTGCGCGCCAGCGCCTGCGGGCTGAAATCACTGGTGCTGGCGTGGCCGCGCCGCTGCCCCACGTAGACCGACACCCCCAGCCCCTTGTCGCGGGTCTGCTCGATGGTCTCGACCTTGCCCTTGCGCACCGTCAGCGCCAGCCCCGAGGACTCCGACACCTCGGCCACCACGGCGGTAGCCCCCAGGGCCTTCGCCTGACGCATGGTCTCCTCGACCAGTTCCTGAAAATCCTCACGCCGGTAGTCGAACAGCGGGCGTTCGCCATCCCCGCCTTCCAGATACTGGGCCGGCAGATGCCTGGCACGGGCACGGAGACGGCGCACGGGCTGGCGCGACGAAGCTCTGGCAGCCCCGGCTGCCTGGGCGGAAGAGGACTTTCTCATGGAAAATGACAAGGGTAAATATTGGGAAAAACCTGACAAGTATCATATAGCACTCGACCATCCATCTTCCACCCGAGCGCTCATGAACCACGGCAGCCGCCACACCGACGCCCCCGACACCGCTCCGGACGCCACACCGTCCGCGGACGACGCCCCCATCAGCAAGACCCGCAGGAAGCAGCAGATGCACGCACTGCAGGCGCTGGGCGAGCGGCTGGTGAAGCTGCCGGCCCAGCAGCTGGCTCGCGTGCCGATGCCCGAAGACCTGGCCCAGGCCGTTCACGAGGCCCGCCGCACGAAAAGTCACGAGGGCCTGCGGCGCCAGATGCAGTACGTCGGCAAGCTGATGCGCAGCGTGGACGCCAGTGCCATCGAGCAGGCCCTGGCCGTGGACGAGGAACGTCACCAGGGCGCGGTGCACCTGATGCACCGCGCCGAACGCTGGCGCGATGGCCTGCTGGACGGAAGCCTCTCGCTCACCGACTTCATCGACGAGCACCCGGCTGCGGCCCAGCTGGGACTGCCCGCGCTGCTGGCCCAGGCACGGCGCGAGAAGACTGCCGGCAAGCCGCCCCGTCAGCAGCGCCAGCTCTACCGCCTGCTGCACGAAACCCTGGTCGAAGACTGGCAGCCTGCCGCAGCCCCGCAAGCAGGCACGAGCCCGTCTGATCCCGGACGGGATCGCACCGGCACCTCATCGGCCCCAGGCCGCCATGCCCACGACCTGCCCGCCGCCCCGGCGCTTTCCCGACAACCCCACTAACAAATCTTCCGGTCCACACCATGTCCACCTCCATCCAAGACACCGCGCCCCTGAAGATCGGTCTTGTCTCGATCAGTGACCGCGCCAGCAGTGGCACCTATCAGGATCTCGGCATCCCGGCCATGGCCGACTGGCTGGATAGGGCGCTCACCTCGCCTTGGCTGGGCAACAGCCGACTGATTCCGGATGAGCAGGAGGCCATCAGCCAGACCCTGTGCGAACTGGCCGACGACGTGGGCTGCCACCTAATCCTCACCACCGGCGGCACCGGCCCGGCACCCCGCGATGTCACGCCCGAGGCCACCCTGGCCGTGGCGGACCGCGAACTGCCCGGCTTCGGCGAGCAGATGCGTTCCATCAGCCTGAACTTCGTGCCCACCGCCATCCTGTCGCGGCAGACCGCCATCATCCGGGGCAATACGCTCATCATCAACCTGCCCGGGCAGCCCAAGTCCATCCGTGAGATCCTGGAAGGCGTGCGTGACCCGGAGAGCGGCGAGGTCCGCATCCCTGGCATCTTCGCAGCCGTCCCCTACTGCCTGGACCTGATCGGCGCCCCCTACATCGAGACCGATCCGGACGTCTGCCGCGCCTTTCGGCCCAAGTCGGCGGTTCGCCCGGCCGCGCCACCTGCCGCCCCCCAGACCGAGCGCCGGATGGATGCAGCCGCCACCCTGCCCACGGCCGAGCCTTCCCTGCCTGCACACCCGTCCGGCACCATCCCGGCTGAGCCGATGAGCGCGGCCTCCGATGCCGATCCTGCGCTGGCATCCGAGCCCCCGGACAGCACCGACCCGACGGCCATGCACGCCGATACCGGCCCCGGCGACGAGGCCGGCACCATGGGCAACCTCGAACCCATGCGCAGCACGGAAGATGTGCCCGATGAAGGCGCGGCGCCCACCGTGACAGCGACGGATGAAGCGCCCGCAGCCCCTGCCCGGCGGCCCCAGCCCAGCGGCCGCATCGAGCCCACCATCGGTACCACGGCCAATGCACCTCACCCCACCGGCCAGCCCATCCAGCAACCCATTCCCGACGACTCCAGCCTGCCCGGACTGGGCTGATCAGTTGCGCCCCCTGAAGGCCCGCCCGGCACTCAAGACCGGGCGCGGGCGGCGCCCATCCCCAAGGCGGACTTCCACGCTCGACGTCCAGGGCTCACCGACGCCTAGGCCCGCCGGCAGCCCATCACCCCCGGAATCTGCCGAATCGCATTGCGCAGCTTGTCCAGAATCTCGGCCGACGGCACCTCCAGCACCAGCGTGAAGCGCGCCAGCTCCTTTGCGGTCTGGCTCTGCACCGACAGCAGCGGGCACTGCTCGCGCGCCAGCATGTCCAGGATGTCGCGCAGCAGGCCCGAACGGGCCTCGGCCGTCACCACTACCCCGGCCGAATAGCGCCGGGGCTTGAGCTGCCCGCCCTTGGTCTTCACGGGCTTCTGCCAGTCGTCTCCCCATGAGACCGCCAGTTCCCGCTCGGGCGCCCGCTCGCGCAGCGCCGCCAGCGCCGGACACCCCTTGCGATGCACCGACACCCCGCGTCCCCGGGTCACGAAGCCACTGATCTCGTCGGGCGGCACCGGATGGCAGCAACCGGCCAGATGGGTCATCAGGAAATCCACCCCCATCACCAGCACCGCGTTCGACCCGGGCGCCGCCGACTTGCGCATCTCCGGCGCTGCTGGCGGTGCCGGCGCAGGGGCCGGCGGCACCACTGGCTCATTGCGGATCGCTGCCTCCAGCGCCCTTGCTCCCACCTCCTCGCGCGCCACGGCCGCGAACAGCGCCTGCGTCGACGGATACTTCAGCCGCTCGGCCAGCACCTCCAGCGACTGCCCCGTGCGACCCTCACGGGCCAGCGCCTTCTCAACCCGCTCGCGCCCGGCCAGCTGCTCCTGACCACGCGCCTGCGCGTTGAACCACTGCCGGACCTTCTGCCGCGCCCGGTTGCTGCGCACAAAGCCCAGCGCCGGATTCAGCCAGTCACGCGAGGGCCCCGGTTCGTCCATGCCCACCCGGGCCTGGACGATCTCCACCACCTGTCCATTGGCCAGCGGCGTGTTCAGCGGCAGCATCCGCCCGTCCACCCGGGCACCCCGGCAGCGATGCCCCAGCGACGTATGCACGTGATAGGCAAAATCCACGGCCGTGGAGCCCATCGGCAGCTCGATCACCCGTCCCTGCGGCGTCATCGCAAAGATCACGGAATCATCGGCCGTACTGGTTTCCTCGCCCGCAATCCGCTCGCCCTGATCATGCTGCCAGGCCAGCAGCTGCCGCAGCCACGAAATGCGCGCCTGCCCGTCCAGCGACGGCACCACCACCTTGCCGCCCCCAGGGGCGTTCTTTTCCTTGTAGCGCCAGTGTGCCGCCAGCCCGTACTCGGCCGCCTCGTGCATCGCCCGCGTGCGGATCTGCACCTCCATCGGCCGGCCATCGTCGGCCATCACCACCGTGTGCAGCGACTGGTAGCCATTGGGTTTCGGATCGGCAATGTAGTCGTCCAGCTCGTCCATCTCCGGCACCCAGCGCTGATGCACCAGGTCCAGCGTTGCGTAGCAGTCGGCCAGCGTCTCCACCATCACCCGCAGCGCCCGCAGGTCATGCAGCTTCTCCAGGCTCAGATGCTTGGCCCGCAACTTGTTGTGGATGCTATACAGATGCTTCGAGCGCCCCTTCACCTGCGCCTGGATGCCGTGTTCGGCCAGCAACGCCGACAGCTCGGCCGTCGCATTCGCCACGAAGGCATCCCGTTCCGGACGCTTGCTGTCCAGCGCCCGCGCCAGCTCCCGGTAGCGCACCGGCTCCAGACAGCGGAACGCCAGATCCTCCATCTCCCACTTGATGCGGTACAGCCCCAGACGGTTGGCCAGCGGCGCCAGCACCTGCATCGCCTCCCGCGCCAACCCCAGCACATCGGCTTCCGACACCGGAGCCACCGGCACACCCGGCTCGATGAGCCCCTCGGCCAGAGATGACCCCTGGCCCTCGGCATCATCCCCGGCCCCCCGATGCGCCGCCACATGGCGCAGCGATTGCAGGGCCGACGCCAGCCGCACCATCACCACCCGCACGTCCCGCGCCATGGCCAGCGTCATGCGGCGCAACACCTCCGGCTGCGACTGCCCCGGCGCCCCCTGGCTGCCGATCAGGGCCGAGAACGACAGGGACATCAGACGCTGGCAGTTGGCCAGCAGCGTGCCCAGGTAGGCGCCCAGCTCCTCGCCCAGCTGCACATCCAGTTCCGTCTGGTCCGGCCAGGGATCACTGCACACCAGCAACCCGAGTACCCGGGTGATCGGATCCGCACCCTGCAGCTCCAGGACCGCCGCCAGCCCCCGTCCGTGCGCCAGCCTCGACTCGCCCAGCGCCCCATGACCGCTTACCCGCCAAGGGCCGTCACCGTGAGCCGCCAGCCAAGCTGCCGCCCAGACCAGCATCTGCTGTGGCCCCGACAGCATGGGCCGTGCACCGGCCACCTCATCCACCGGCCCCACCCCATCCCCCGCGGCGTCCAGCATGCCGTCCTCGGGCATACCCTCATTCTCCAGGGGCACGCCCCCCAGCCTGCCCACCCGTCCGTTCTGCTCACCCGACATCCTGGCTCCCTCATCCCGCACCAACTGCCGATGCCACACCCACCGGCATGTCGTCTGCCAGCACACTGTCCGGAGATGTTACGTCATAACCCGCAGGACGGTGGCCGACACGCATGCGGGCATAGTCCCTCCTGCCCAGTCCGCCCCCTGCCGTAGCAACAGGATGCAACGCAATGCCAACCTGCAGCGACAACGTAAACACCCACCGCTTCACGCAAAGTTTGTCACATCCACTGACAGGAACGGCACTCCACCCCCTATCGTGCTAACAAGACAGTGCAACAAATATCATTCCGCCAACATTGGCGTGGACAAAGCGTGCAGTATGTCCTTAGGGGCTTTTTTTCTTTCTGATGGAATACCCGACACCTAGACGACCATCCCATCCGTCCATGAGCAACAAGCACCTTATGATCGTGGAACTCTCGCCCGAACATGCCATCGGGCTGCAGAACTCCCCGCTGGCGAGAGACGCCCTGCTGATCCAAGGTATCAAGAAAGCCATCGTCAAGCTGCACAGCACCGAAGTCGACGTCATCGTGCTCGACTTCGGCACGCACGGTGGCCCCAGCCAGGCCAACTCCCCCGTCGACGCCTGTCGCCAGCTGACCGCGGCCAGCCCCAACGCCAAGATCATCGCCATCGGCGCCACTGACGACTACCTGGCCGGCCAGCTGCTGCTGCCCAACGTCTACGATGTGCTGGCCTACCCGTCCGACACCCAGGCCCTGCCCTATGCCGTGCAGCGTGCCCGCCGCCTGCAGCAGATCCGCCTGCACAACATCAGCCTCACCAAGGTCCGCCCGCTCAACGAGCTGATCCCGGGCCTGATGAGCAGCGACGCCGCTGTGCGCCGCGTCGTCAAGCGCGCCCGCCGTCTGCTCGGCCACAACCTGCGCATCCTGATCCAAGGCGAACCCGGCACCGGTCGCAAGACCCTGGCCCACTATTTTTCCCAGTACAACGGCCAGCGCCCCGGCACCGACAGCGCCCAGCTGCCGGCCGTGCCGATGCCCCCCATCGTCAGCTGCAATCGCTATACCCGCGGCATCGACATCGAGGTCGCCTTCCGCAAGGCTGCCACCGAATACCAGGGCACAGGCCAGCCCATCGTCATTCTGGAAAACGTCGAGCAGCTCGACCCCACCACCCAGACCGAGCTGCTGTACCTGATCCACAACAGCGAGACGCGCTGGAAGGATGTCAACACGCTGCCGCAGATCATCAGCATCGCCAGTCCGTCGCTGGGCAACCGTATCGTCGAGGGGCAGTTCCGCCGTGACCTGTACGATCGTCTGGGCCAGGTGCACCTGTGCCTGCCGGCACTACGCCAGCGTGGCGACGACGCCCGCGAACTGGCCCAATGGCTGCTGAACCAGGCCCACCAGGAGAATCCCGACAAGCCCCGCATGGTGCTCTCGGACGACGCCATCGTGGCCATCAGCCGCTACACCTGGCACGGCAACATCACCGAGCTGCGCAACGTCATCCAGCAGGCCATACTCACCACCGACGGCGTCGTCATCCAAGCGTCCGACCTGGCACTGCCTGCCAACGAGACCATGCCACCGGTCACCATCAAGCATGCCCGCGACGAAGCCGAACGCGATGCCATCATGCGCGCCCTGAAAGACGCCAACGACAACATTGCCAAGGCCGCCATCACCCTGGGTGTCAGCCGCCCCACGCTCTACGATCTGTTGGCCAAGCACCACATGCGCTGAGAACCGACAGCAGCCCCGGGTCCCCCTGGAACCGGGTACTGCGGTAAAATATAGGGGTACGGTACACCGTCCCCCATCCGACGGACGGTGCAGCCCGATGGCTGCACCGTTCTGTTGTTTCCGTGCCCGGGTGGTGTTCCTTCGGGCAGTGTCTCACTCCAGAGGTGATTCCTTGGCTGCGCACCCCAAACGGGCTCCCTTCAGCGCCCGACATCTGCTGGGCTCTACACTCCTGCTGCTGTCCGCCTCCGCCACCGCTCAGACCGGTGGCCCCATCGGCGGCCCGGTCGGCGCCCCCACCGGAGCCAATGGTGCCTCCGGCAGCAGCTACTACCAGGGCAGCCGCGGCGCGCTGGCCTCGCCCAATGGCAACTGGTCTTCGGGCCGTGCCGGGCGCGGTGCCTACGGCATGGATCGCCGCAACCAGTCCTACAACACCTACCGGGCCACCGGCTACGAAGTCCAGCCCCAGATCCGCAACGTTCCCGGCCAGGCCCAGCCTAGCGCCGCGCTGCAGAAGAAGGTTCGCCCCGGCCAGGAAGATGCCACCCGACGCGTGGCGGGCAACACTCGCCGCAACATTGATGAACCCATCGACCTGTCCTCGCTCACCAAGAAGGTGGCGCGCAAGGAAGTCAGCGCCATTGAGCACTACCGCGACATGGTGCAGCAGGGCATGATGGCCGAGTCCGGCCTCTCCGGCCGTCCGGACTATGGCCGTGCCCAAGCACTGTACTGCGAGGCAGCCCGCGGCGGTTACCCCGATGCCATGGTACGCCTAGGCTGGATCTACGAGGAAGGCAAAGGCGTTCCCAAGAACGCCGACATGGCCGCCACGCTCTTCCAGCGTGCGGCCCGCTTCGGCAGTGACATCGCCCAGGACCTTACCCAGCGCTACAAGATGAGCAAGGAAGTGCTGCCCCCTTGCGTCAAGGGCAGCATCGTCGAGAAAGGCTCTGCCGAGCGATCGGCCAGCGTCACCGAACTGGCCGCGCTCAGCAACCATGCCGCACGCAGCCGCAACCCGGTGGCTGGTGCTGCACGCACCAAGATCGTCAACCACGTCATCGCCGAGGCTCGCAAGTACAAGCTCGATCCTCGCCTAGTGTTGGCCGTGATGTCCACTGAATCCGCGTTCAACCCCAATGCCCGTTCCGATCGCAACGCCTTCGGGCTCATGCAGATCATCCCGGAAACGGCTGAGCGCTTCGGCGTCACCGACATCATGGATCCGGTGCAGAACATCCGGGGCGGCATGGCCTACCTGCGCTGGCTGCTCAACTACTACCGGGGTGATGTGAGCCTGGTGCTGGCTGCCTACAACGCCGGCGAAGGCGCAGTCGACCGCTACAACGGCGTGCCGCCCTATTCCGAGACGCTGGCCTACGTCCAGCGCATCCGGGCTGCCTATCCGTTCGACTTCCACCCCTACGATCCCAGTGCCACGGCCAGCAGCTCAATGTTCAAGGAAAAGGGAAAACCGAAGGACACCACACTGTCGGCCAACCAGCCGGCCTCCCGTGACCGCAACAGCTGAACCACAACAGCTGAGATCGTCCAAGCTCGTTCCAGGGCCCGTGCAGGGACGGGCCTTTCAGACCGCCTGACGCAACAAGGCCCGCCTCCACGGCGGGCCTTGTCGTTCATGACGGGACCTTGTCACGCGCTGGCATGGCCCCGAGCCGCGAATGCCCCGGGCGATCAACCTGCCGTCTCGCCCTTGTGCTCACCATCTACCGTCGTGCACACGGCAGGATGTGCTGCCGGCGCCGAAGCATCAGCGGGTGTGGATATCAACGGCTTCGGATCCACCAGCCCCAGCAGGCCGCCCCCCACCATCGGGCCAGTTCCCTGACCCACAGCCCCCCCTGACAACAGGTTGGGCACCCCAGCTGTCGACGCCTGGCCCTGCCCCCAACGGACCGGCCCCTTCTCCGGCAGGAAATAGGAAGGATCATGCCGCTGCGGCGCGGGCCCCGTATTGCTCTGCACCGGTGTGCGTTGGGGTACCGGACGCAGCGTGCCAGCTCCCAGCGTGCTCCCCTGGCCCATGGGCACATTCGACTTCACGGCAGCCATCAGCAGGGGCGAGCGCCGTGCGGGCGACATCATCCGCGTCGTGGCCACCACCTTCACCGGAATGCGTCCCTGAAGGTAGTACAGGCAGTTGCTGCTTCCAGCCGTCCCCTGGGCCACCAGGCCCATCAGTGAATCACAGCCGTGCAGCGTACGCATGGCCTTCAGAAACAGGGTGGACACCCCCGGTACCCGCAACGGCACCCCGTAGGTCACCTCCAGCCGCAGCATGTTGGCATCGGCCAGCGTCTGACCGGAACTGCGCCCGATCGGCTCATTCCCACGATAGCCCGACGTGCCACTGGCCGGCATCGTCTTCTCGCGCCGGTTATCCAGGTTGTCGTTCGGAATCTCGTCCTGACCGGCAATCTTCTCACCGAACGGATCCAGCGCCGGCCCCGCCCAGTCCGAAAAACTCTCCAGCGTCGGTGACAGCTGCTTCACCTCGATCCACTGGGCCGCACGCCCACCCGTCACATGCAGCCGAGCCTGCTGCTCCTTCAGCATCTTCTCGGCCAGACTGCCTGCACCATACAGCCATGGCACCAGCCCGCTGGCCAGCCCCTTCAGGATCGCCTCCTCGTCCGCGTGCTCGACCGCCCCCGCCCGTGCCGCCTCCTGCAGCGCATAGCCTACCGACTGGCGCGCATGAAAGACCAGCACCATCTGCACGACGGCCATGCTGACCAGCAGCAGCGCCGGAACAGCCACCACCAGCTCCACCATCGACACGCCACGCTGCCGATGTCCCTGCCACTTTCCATCCCGAATATGGGAAACGGCGGAAGACACTGATACTGCCATGAGGGTATCGCTCATGATGGTTTCACTCAGGTTTCCGACGAGACACGTGCACCGCCGGCGCCTCATCCAGATACTCGATCACCGGCCTTGTGGCAGCGCCCTTTCCGGAACCTTGGCCTGTCACACCTTCCAACCTTGTCCCTTCGGCTGCGATGGGCGTTTCCGCGCCCCCAGCCGAATACGGCCCGGACGCAGACTGTGCCCCGGAACCTAGCTGTACCGGATAGCCGATCAGCATCGCAGGCGGTGACGAATTCTTCGGCCGGTACACATCCCTTTCCACCTGCCGCATCGGATTCTGTCCAACAGGATCGTTCGATACCTTTCCATGGCGAACAACATGCACTGCCCGGTTCTCTCGAACCGTTCGTGCATCCAGTTCCACGGACACGACTTCTGGCACCGCTGCGTTCACAGCCCGAGAAAAGGCGTAGTCACTAGAAACACCCGAACCACCGGGAATGCCTGAAGGAACGCCAGGACTGGCCGGAACACCGCCCAGCATCTGCTGGATCCGATCCACCTGGGCCAGCACACTGTCCACCAGCATGGCTTCGGCCTGCTCGGTCAGGCCCGCAGCTTCGCGTACGGCCGGGCTCTGCTGCAGCAACGCAATATGGTCCAGCGATGTCTGCGTCTGCGCCACCGACAGCGTGAGCAGGTTGACCATGCCCTTCAGGCGCAACGCCTGTTGCTGCACGTCCGGCTCGGGATCACGGCCCACACTCCCCTTCGCTGCACCTACGCTGGCGCCCCTGGAGAATCCACGCTCTACGCCGCGAGAACCCGACACCGACACACCGTCTGTCGTGCCTGCTCCCGATTGGGCCGGGCCATCCACCAGAAGATGACGGTAGGCATCCAGCGCCGCTCCAGCCGAGCCTGCACGCTGGTGGATATTGCCAACACGCAGCCAGGCCGCATTACGATACTGCGGCGCCAGTTCGATCAGCGACGAAAAGATGCGCAGCGCCTCGACATCCTCGCCTTTGCGGTAATGCTGCTCCGCTTCATCGTAGAGCTGCTGCAGCATCTGCGCCGACAGCCCGTTCTGGTTCAACGCCATGCGAGGGCATGACAGCGACGCCTCCGTCCCGGCGGCATGTGGCACCGTTCGCCTTGCATTCGTCCCAACCGGCGTACTGGAAGATGCATTGCACTTGGGCCCATCCCCCCCCGGCTGAGCCGCCTGGGCAACCGGCATGGAGAGCATGACGGCGCTACACACCAGTGATGACAGCATCAGCCACCTTGCGCCGACCACGGCCCCCTCTCGGCGGCGCAATGCAGCCACACCGATGGACTCAGTATTTTCAGGTCGAAGCTTCATGACATGCTCTGAACGACAGTACTTCATGATGGAATGTCCGTGACACGTTTCCAGTGAATGAGATATGCCAGACTCGCGGAATGACATGTTCCAGGTTCACGACATGTCATAATCCAACCGGGGCAGGAATCCGGAGAAAGGCTCGGCCACATGACATGAATGAATGGCCACCCCGTGGCTTCACTTTGCTGCTCTGCACGTGCCGCCCTCCTGACTGAAGATGTCAGCATCCGGCACCAGTTGCAGTCGCATTCCCGGGTGAATATCCAGCCGGGAGACTTCACCTTTCCGAAGCTCCAGCACCGCACAGGCACGACGGCAGATCCGCATCCCGAAGCGCGGCAGACGACAGCAGCGCAACACCTTCTGATCACGGTCCAGGAACACGATGTCCAGCGCATGCGCCATGCCAATCCCATGGACGGCATTCGTCTTCGGAAAGAACATGCCGGCGCCGTGCCTCGGTTCCGGATGCGCAATCAGTCCACGAGCCCGCTGCCACCAGGTACGTGCATGGTGCACGTGGATGCGCACGCGATCCGTGTCGAATTCGGCATGGGCGTTCATCAGAATAGGCCTCCTTCCATAATCCGGATGGCGATCGGGAAGAACACGATGATGAAGGTGCACGGAAATATGCAGATCATCAGCGGAAACAGCATCTTGACCGGCGCTTTCAGCGCCATGGCCTCGGCCTGCATGAAGCGTTCGTTGCGTCGCTGATCGGCTTGTGCACGCAGGATCGGTCCCAGGCTGGAGCCCTGCTTCTCGGCCGTCAGAATGGCAGCCACCCAGTTGGAGATAGCCGGAATGCGCAGACGTTCGGCCAGCGCCCGCAGTGACTCCGCCCGGGTGCGCCCGGCGCGGATGTCACGCAGCACGCGACGCAACTCCTCGGACATCGGCCCTGCCGGCCCCTTGTCCACGGCATGCTGCAAAGCCCCCGTCATGTTGGAGCCCGCCTCGATGGCCAGCGTGATGATGTCCAGATAGAACGGCAGTGCCTTGGTAATCTGCCGAGTACGGCGTGCCCCCAGGTCACGCAGCCAGCTCATCGGCAGAAAGGCGCCCACCACGAGGGCCAGCACACACCACGGCAGATTGGGCAGCCCATGCGGCAACCACGCCAGCACCAGCAGCGCCAGGGCCAGCAGTGCCCCCAGCACCTGACCGGCCACGAACTGCTCTGGCGTCAGCGCAAACTCCAGGCCTCCGCGGCGCAACTGCTCCTGTAGTCGTCGTCGCAGCGTCGGCGACACCAGCGGCGTCACCCAGAACGTGGTCGCGTGTCCCAGCCAGCCCAGCAGCGCCCAGTAGCGTGGCGGATCATCCTGATACTCGTTCTTCTGCTGCTTCGGAACCTCGGCCGCAGCACGTGATCCCGCCAGCATGAAGAGCCATATGCACAACACCAGGGCCCCGACCGCCACGAAAGGCAGCGCCGATGAAATCCAGCCATTCATGATCTTCCCTCACTCAGATATCGATGGCCATGATGCGGCGGATAAAGAGCAGCCCCACGATCTCCAGCACGGCCACCACGCTGCACACGATCCAGCCCTGCCAGCTGTGCAGCAGCGGCGCCATGGCCGTGGGCTCGATGGCAAACAGCGCCGCCCCCACGCCCAGGGGCAGCAGCACCATCACCCAGCCCTGCATCCGACCCTGCGCCGTCAGCGCCATGATCTTGTCCTCCAGCGCCATCTTCTTGCGGATGGTGTCGGCCAGCCGCTCCAGCGTCTCGGCCAGGTTGCCGCCGCTTTCATTGGCAATGCGCACCGCGGCCCCGAACAGTCGCAGGTCGTCGCAGCCCATCCGGCGTTCCAGATTCAGCAGCGCATCATCCAGCGTCACCCCCAGCCGCAGCTCCCGCAGCATCAGCTCGAACTCCTGACCACCGGGTGCAGGCAGTTCGCTGGCCATCTGCCGCAGCGCCAGCGTCATGCTGGCACCCGCGCGAACGGCGCCGGCAATCAGCATCATGGCGTCGGGCAGCTGCCGGGCAAACAGCTTGCGCCGCTGCGCCCCCAGGTGACGGATGAGCAGACTGGGCAGTGCCCCCAGCGCGACAATGGCGGCCACCACCAGAAAGAGCGACCCTGTCAGCAGCCAGATGAGGCCGCAGGCCAGCGCGCACAGCAGCAGGTTGGCGCGAAACAGCCGGTCCACGTCGACAAACAGCAGCAGGTCCTTCATGCCGTGTCCAACGCGACCGCTGAAATGCCGTCGATATCCCTCGCCGGCCTTCACGGCACCCGGCATCAGCACCAGCACCGCCATCACCACTGCCACACCCAGCGACAGTGCCGCCACCCAGAACCATCCATCGAATCCGGTCGAAGCATTCATCATTGCGTGCCCCTTGCGTCTGGCCGCTCACGCGGTCACCGCGTCGTCCTCGAAGATGCTGAAATCCACCGCCACCCCACGATCACGCAGCGCCTCATAGAACGAAGGCACCTCGTCACAGGCCCGGAAACGCCCCTGCACACGGCTGTTCTTCAGCCCGGTCTGCTCATAACGGAAAATCTCGTGGCTCTGGATCTTGCCGCTTTCCACACCGCACACTTCGGTGATCGACGTGATGCGGCGCGAGCCGTCCGGAAAACGTGCCTGGTGGATGATCAGGTCCACGGCACTGGCAATCTGCTCGCGCAGCGCCGCCAGTGGCAGCTCCACTCCAGCCATCAGCATCAGCACCTCCAGCCGCGACAGCACGTCGCGCGGCGTGTTGGCGTGAACCGTCGTCATCGAGCCCTCGTGACCGGTGTTCATCGCCTGCAGCATGTCGAGCGCCTCGCCGCCTCGGCATTCACCCACGATGATGCGATCGGGCCGCATGCGCAGCGCGTTCTTGACCAGATCCCGGATGGTGATGGCCCCGCGCCCCTCGGCATTGGGGGGCCGCGATTCCAGCGACACCAGGTGCGGGTGCATCAGCTTTAGCTCGGCCGCATCCTCGATGGTGATCAGCCGCTCACCCACCGGAATCAGGTTCGAGAGCACGTTCAGCAGCGTCGTCTTGCCCGAGCCTGTGCCGCCCGAGACGATGATGCTCTTATGCTGCTCCACACAGATGCGCAGGAATTCCATCATCGCCGGCGAAGCGCTCTGGTTGGCCACCAGCGTATCAGGCGTCATCACCGTGCGGTTGAAGCGCCGGATGGTGATGGTGGGCCCTTTCAGCGCCACCGGCGGAATAATGGCGTTGACCCGCGAACCATCGGGTAGACGCGCATCCACCAGCGGCGAGGACTCATCGATGCGCCGACCCAGCGGCGCCACGATGCGCTCGATCACGTTGCGGATGGCATCATCATCCGAGAATGCCAGCGGCACCTGCTGCAGCTTGCCCTTGCGCTCCACGAAGATGTCGGTGGCACTGTTGACCATGATCTCACTGATCAGCGGGTCGGTCATCAGCCGCTCCAGCGGCCCCAGGCCCACGGCCTCATCTACGCTGTCCTGCACCAGCATGTCGCGGTCGATGTCGGGCGGCAGGTTCTGCATGCCGGCCACGATCCGCTCCACCGCCGAACGCACCTCGGCCTTCACCTCGTCGGCCGAGAACTGGGTGAGGTTGCTGCGCCGCAGATCGATCACCTCCAGCAGCTGCCGTTGCACCAGGCGCCGCCAGCCCAGCGCCTTGCTCTGCTCCTGAGCGGCCCGCGCATAGTCGGCCAGACGGACGTGGTCGATGCTGTCGTCGGCACCGCGCGAGCTGGCATCGGCAGCAGCGCCCATGGACACGACCTTGCCGCCGTCCCTGACGCCAGCACCGCCGGGCGCTTCACCTTTCTCATCAGCGCCACCTGCTCCGCGTCTGATGGCGTCAGGGCGCTCACCGGAATCGCTGTGTTCACCCGAATCTCTGTGTTCCCCCTGATCGCGGCGGTCACCAGCTACATGGCTGCCCACATAGCCAGAGCCAGAGGCACGGCCATGCCCGTTCAGGATGCCGGCATCATGGCGACCGTGTTCTACCGCCTGCCTTGCATCGTTCACCGGCGTGGCCAAGGTTCTTCCTGAGATGCCCTGCCCCGACTGACCGTCACCGTGGTCAGATGCACCTGCGTCTTCCGAGTGACGGATCTCGACCTTCCGAAGGGACGCAGCAGCCCCGGTCGAGGCACGACCGCCTTCGGGCGCAATCTTCTGCGCTGCGCGTACCTCCGTCCCTTCGACATCCGTCTCCAGCCCGTCGTCATCCAGCAGCGCCGAGCGCCCCGATGCAGCAAGCCGCAACCCGCTGCCCTGCACGCGCAGCCGATAGCCAGCCACCACGATCTCGTCCCGTTCGGACAGCGGGCCGTACTCCACCACCCGCTCGCCGTTGACGCGGGTGCCGACGATGGTACCCAGGTCAACCAGCTTCACGCCACGGCCAATGCGTTGAAGCTCGGCATGCACGCGCGCCACGCGCCAGCCGCCCAACTGCACCTCGGCCTCCTTACCCCGGCCAATACGGCACGGCAGGCCCGCCACCGGAACGGTGCGACTTTCCCTGCCCTCTTCCTCGATCACGATTTCCAGCATGTCCGTCACCTGACATTGAAAGGCTTTCATTGCACCGCAAGCGGCTTCCATCGTCGCGGCATCCGTGCCGCCTGCCATCGACCGGCCTAGTCCATCCCGGCGACCATGGCGGATGGGCGCTGCGACGCCCAGGCTCAATCCAGCATGTCGAACTGCTTCTTGAGCGCATCGGCCCGCTGCTGCAGAGCCTGAACACGAGGATCCACGGCGGGTGCCGAACCCTGCTCGCTGAGCCTGGGCGTGATCAGCACCACCATCTCGGACTCACGCTGACGGAAACGCTTGGAGCGGAACAGATGGCCCAGGATGGGCAGGTCACCCAGACCCGGAATCTTGGTGATGGCGCCCGACATCTCGTTGCGCACCATGCCGGCAATCACCAGCGTCTCACCCGGGCGCAGGTTCACATCGGTGTTGGAACTCTGCTTACGCAGGCCCGGCACGCCGCGGACCGTCACCTCGTCGTCGATGGACGAGACCTCGGTATGCAGGCTGGCGGAGATAATGCCCTGTGCGTTGACCACCGGTTCCACCTCGAAGCGCACGCCGTACTCCTTGAAATCGACGTTGGCCGCACCGTTGGCGCTCAACATCGGAATGGGCAGCTCACCGCCTGCCACGAAGCGCGCCTTGCCACCGGAGCGGGTGGAGAGACGCGGTTCGGCCAGCACGGCGGCATCACCGTTCTGCACCATCAGGTCGATCATGCTGCTGAGCGACGACACCATCGATGCACTGGTGGCAAAAGGATGAATGCGTGGCGCAACGGCAAAGCCTCGCGTGGCCGCAGCGCCCCCTTCCGGAAGGAACGCCCCGCTGCGCTTGAAGTCACCGATGACGCCGAAGCTGGGGCCTGACACCGCCCAATCCCCGGCGCCCCCGCCCTGCCAGCGCACGCCCAGCTGCTTGAGCGCATTGCGGCCGATCTCGATCATCTTCACTTCCAGGTTGATCATCTGCTCATAACCGCGACGGCTGACCAGACTGATGACCTGCGGGTAGCGCTTGACCAGCTCGGCCGCACGCCAGGCACCTTCCTCGGTGGGGTTCTGACCTTCCAGCAGGATCCGGTCGCCCAGCGCCCGGGCACGCACCCCACTGTTATCGCCCAGCAGCAGGTTCATGTCCTGCGCCAGCCGCACGCTGTTCGATTCCGTCACCAGGATCTGATACCTGCGAATGCCGCCGCCCTTAAGCCACAGGTGCAGCGTCGTCTCGCCCGGCGCTTCCGGAATCAGCAGGAGCTGCCGGTCATCCAGCCAGTTGGCCTGCAGCACGCGCCCCGAGCCCAGTGCAATGCGAAGCACCTGGCCCACCTCCATGAGATGCCCCTGCCCCAGCGACAGGGTGATCGTTTCGACCGTATCTGCAGCTGTCAAGGTGGATGACGGTCGCAGGGCGGATGCGGCAGGACCTGTCTCATTCGTGCGCGTGGTGGTGCGTGTGGCTGCCGGCGTCGGAACTGCGGGTCTGGGCGCTGCCGGCATGATCACCTCTCTGGCGGACGCGATCTCCTGACGGTTCGCGCTGGAGACGCCTCCCGATGGATTCAGCTCCTTACGCAGCTGCTGCTGCCGCTCGGCCGCAGCCAGCAGCACAGCTCGCCGATCAACCGCGGGCCGGGCACTTGCCGCCGCAGGCGTCACGACAGGCTGGACTTGCGGTGCCGCGTCCTGTTGCAGGCCAGGTTGCGCACCCCGCCGGGCGGATGCGTGCATGGACGGTGTAGGTTCCGCCGATGCCGATGCCGATGCCGATGCCGATGCCGCTATGGATGCTGCTTTGGATGCCGATGCCGGGGTTGCAGTCGCGACACCGGCCAGCAAGGCCTCCAGGGAATCTTCCCGCTGCGTGTCCTTCACGGCACCTATAGCGACAGGCATAGAATTTCTGGATTGCACCTGCTTCTGGGCTCCATTGCTCGCTACAGCTACCGGAACACCCTGCGCAAGCGTCGACTGCATCGACAGCACCCCCAGCAGTGCCACGCAGATCGTCCTGGGCCAGAAGGATCGAGAGGAGAACGAATCAGCCTCCACGGTGCGGCGTTCCCGCAGCGATGGTTCAAACGAGGATGGAATATGAGAGAACATGGCGTGCTCTGCTTTCACGAGAATTCGGAATGAGGGATCAGCGATTCGTCAACGAATTTCCAGATTCCTCGGCCTGAACTTGTGCCTGCATCTGAGCCTGGGTCAGCGTCTGCGTCTGTGCCTGTGCCTGAACAGCCATCGTCGGTGTGGCAGGCTTGGCAGCTCCGGGCTGCAGGCTGTAGGCCGGCATCCGTCCGATCATCGGCTGGCCCATGCCCCCCACGATCATCTGCGGGCGACGGTCCTGCCGTGCCACCACCTTGCGGGGCACCGCCGCCGGACGTTCCGGCTGCGGGAACAGGCTTCGCAGGTCCACGGCCGCAGCGTCCATCGGCATGCCATCATCGGGGTTGCGCAGCACGGCCGTCAGCCGGCCGGCACGCTGCGCCACAATGAGACGTTGCGCCTGGCTGGGCGTCACTTCCACCGTCACCGACGAGAAGCTTCGAGCGTCACCGTTCTCATCGGCACCGGGACGCACCTGACGGCCCGTGGCCATCACCAGCAGGTTCTGCAGCAGCGGCACCGTGGCGTCGTGCTCAGCTTCACCACGCCCACTGGCCGAAGGGGGCCGTGCTGTCAGCAGCAGGTCGATGCGGTCACCCGGCTGCAGCATGCCGGAGATGGAATTGATCTCGTCGACGGAGATGGTCAGTGCGCGGATGCCCGGCTTGACGCGCGACGAGAACACGAGCTGCTCGGCGGACGATACGGCGGCCGTCGAGAGCATCTCGCCAGGACGCATGGACAGCAGCAAACGCTGGCCCACCAGGGCGTCGAACTGCTCCGGCGTCACCACCGAGCTGGACACGTATTCGGCCGGTACGGAGCGAATGGCCATCGTGTCGCCGCTCACGATATCGCCCTTGTCGAGTGTGGCATTGGCCACCACCACATCGATCATCTGCTGGGCTACGGGCGCCAGGCGTTCGCGCTCGGCCTGGACCTGTTCGTTCACATAGCGTGAGCCGGCATAGATCGCCACGCCACCGCACAGCATGGCGGCAGACATCAGCAACAGGTTTCGATGACGTTCGAGGATCCGGATGACAACGGGATTCATGGCAGTGACATGGCGTAGGAAAAGTGGGAATAGTTCTGCTGAATGGCGACCAGAATCTTCTTCATCGCACTGGGCTCCCCATGAAAGAGGACCAGACACAGCGCAAGTCCGATCAGCAGATACTCGATGGAGGCCTGGCCGCGCTGTGAAAGCCGCCGTCGCCGGCCGATGTCGACATGGTGCGCGGGTTTGCATCCTTGGCCCATGTCACAATAAAGCGCCTGCAAGCCTGGCCTAGTCCGGTCGGCGATATCCGACGGACAGGCGGCCACATGGATGCTCCGATTCGTGACTTTCATCACCGCCTCCAGTGCATCACGGCGAACTGCCGGTTGCCTTGCTTGGATACGGCCAGCACGACTTCCTCACCCTGTCGGTCGTAGATGGCGGCCAGTGCATCCTTGCCACCGCCCTCACGCGAATCGCTGATGAGCTGATAGCCCTGCTTCTGCAGCTTGCGACCGATCCAGTTGTCCAGGCGCACCACGCTGTCGTCCGTACTGGCCACGAAGGTGCTGGTGCGATGGCCGCCGTCCACATGCGAAATAGCGGGCATCGGCCGTGCCGTGGCCGGCAGCAGCCCCTTGAACCAGCGCTCATCCTCGGCCAACGCTGCCTCGGCCTTCTCGTCGGGCTTCCAGCGAATGCGCCGCCCCTCGATGCCCGGACCGCTGCGCTTCATCTCCACCGTCTCGATGACATCGCCGTCCATATGCGTCATAACCTGCCAGCCATCGCGCTGGCTGCGCATCGGTGGAAGGTCCGGGTTCACCCAGTCCTCCTCCAGACGGCGCATGGCGTCTTCCACCGAACCGCTGTCCCGGAACTGGCTGATGCTGACCCGGCCACCGGGAACCAGGCTGTCGGTCATCAGCATCTGCTCGTGAGGCTGGAAGCGCGAGGCGGCGGTTGTGGACATCGGTGCCCACCCGACGGAGCCCAGCAACAAGGCGGCCAGAAGTGACCTGACCGAACTGCGCTTTTGCATGTTCATCGACGTGTCTCCGCGCGTTGCTGTTGGAGGCGGTCCTGGGGGACGATCTCGACATTCACGTTGTGGTAGTCGAAACGTTCTCCGTTGCCCCCCACGGCCTCACCCTGGAAATGAATGAGCTTGACCAGCGGCCGATGCACCGCCTCGATGAACCGTTCGGGATCACCGCTTGGCAACCCGTTCACAACATCCGGAGGCAGAACATGCGTGGCATCGTTGGTTGCCTTGATGAGATCCCGGGCGGACGGCAGGCGCCGCCCCTTGTCCAGGCGGGATGTCAGGCTGCTGGCTTCCGTGCCCTTGGCGCTGGACGCATTCCAGGCATCGGCCAGTATCCCCAGCCGGCTGTCGAAGGTCAGCATCGGGTCATGGTTCAGGTTCAGCTTGCCCCACAGCCATTGATCCATGGGGGCGCGGCTTTGAACCTGCGCGGAGAACAGGCCGCCCCGGGCCATGAGCCCGAACCTGCCAGGGCCAGCAACGTTTGACATGGCATCCAGGACCTCTTCAAACCTTGGCTTTCCCTTGATCGCATCGAAGTTCTCGTGATCGATCCTGAGTGCCACATCCCGATAACTTTGCAGCAAGGCGTTTCCTTTCCGGTCCACCCAGAAACGGTTCCTTTCCTGTTCCAGTTGATCGTCGGCCGGCGTTTCATCCGAGCGCAGGCCGAGCAGCGTCTTGCTGAAATGGCGCCGACGGATCTGATCGACAATGTCATCCGTCGCCTGGCCGTTACGGCATGCTTCGAAGCGGACCGAGCACTCGAAGGCTGCCGTGCGCGATGCCGATACCGTAGCCTGCCGCATGTCCTGGTACTTGGCCAGAAGCGGCACCGCCACGAAGAACGGAACTATAACGAAGGAAATCACGACAATGGTTTCCGCCAGTGCCTGACCACGTTGACCGTGCCGTTTCCGGATAGTGCTCTCTCCGGGAAGTGCGCCTGCTCCCCTGGAACGGATTACGACAGATTGGTCCGGCACAGTGCCAGGCACCCTGCAGGAACGGTGTTCCTTGATGATCATGCTCATCTCCACAGCGTTCCCAAGGCACCCACCATGCCCCGTTCGTGCTCATCCACACCGACCAGGCGAACCTGCCAGTAGGGGCTGTACATGCTGGCGTACTCCACCCGTTCATTTCCGCCCGGTGGGCGGCGGAAATACACCTGGGCGGAAGACATGGCGACCATAGCAGCATCTCCACGGAAGTCCGCAAACGAGTCCTTCAGCTTGAGACGACCTGCCCCCAGACCGGTCTGATCCGCCGTGTTGATCGTATTCTTCTTCTTGATCACGCCAATTACCGTCACCTTGTCCGTGGGGAAACGGCTGTTCTCCTGCATGGCCTTGCTTTTCTCGTCCAGATCCCTGACCGAGGGAAGGCCCAAATAGGTTCCCGTCGACCAGAATCCGGAGCGGTCGATCCGTCGATAGGCCCTTCCATTGTCTGTCTTCTGGCTGCTTGCCTGGAGACTCAAACGGTCCATGGATTGCTTGGGGTCCTTGGCGATCTCGACACCACTCCAGCCGATCACATGTCTTTCACGCATACTCCCGAACAGCCGCCCTCGACGTTCATGAATGGAGAGCGTGTCATAGGCCTGCCACCGGTCAAGATCATTGGTGTCATGATCCCGAATCATCTCGGTCTGACCACGCCAGCGAAAGTGCTTGTTCAACGCCCAGAGATTTATATCAATACTGCGATTAGTGGAGTACTCATCCAGAGATCGCTGGACGAGATCCTTGAGCCTGCTCCGATCATCCTTGGAATAGTTCCTGGTCATCCCCTCACCCAGCGTTCCGCGGATCAGGTAGCCATGAAAGCTCTCGTCCGTCTTCCTCATCACTTCGTTGGTGAGCTGGTTCAGGACGAAGGCGTTGGTCGTACTCCATATCGCGTCCTGACTGGCAGCCAGCGCATGGATGTAGGCGCTTCGACCTGCCACCTCCACCGCACTCATGATGTGCAGCGCCTGGTTCAAATGATTGACGACCTGATACGCGCTTTCGATGAATTTTCCCAACCCAGGGATGAGACGTGTGTAGTTCCGCACACGCTGCGTCACCAGAGTCATGAAACCTGCATAGGAATTCAGCGTCGCCGTCTGCGCAATGGCCACTTCGTTGAAGATGATGGCTCGGTTGCTGTAGGCGTAATAGTTGAAGGCACGGGCTCGCCAGAGGCCAGCGCTGTAGGCAGCGGCATCAGTGGCGTTGACCAGGCGCATGCGGGCGGTGGTCACCTGTCCGGTGGAAAACTGATAGAAAGTCAGCACCGCCACGATGACCAGCAGGAACATGCCGAAAATCAACGCCTGTCCGGACTGTCGTGCGGCAGGTGGGCTGGCGGTTCGATGAGAAAGAAAGGCCCGGGTGCGTGGGCAGCCGGGCCGGATCGTGTGTCGCATCACATCATGCTCCAGGCGGGTTGATGGACAATGCGGAGTTGATGGCCGCAAGGGGCGGCTTCAGTGGGTTGCGGCGTTCCCCCCTCGGCAGCCCCGGTCCTTGCCGGGGCTGCCACGGGCGCATGGGAAGACACGATGACCGAAGCCGCGCTCCCTGCCATCAGTGGTTGTTGCTGTTGTAGTTGTTGAGCGTGGCCTTTGCCTTGGCAGCACTGACAGCCTTGTCGCTGGCGCTCTTGGCTTCCGCGATACCTTTATCCGCATTCTCGCCAGCCAGCTCCAGGGCAATGCCGGCTGTGGCGCCGCGTACCGACTGTCCCAGGAAGGAATAGACGCCGATGGCAGCCACTCCGACCAGAGCGACGATGACGATGTATTCCGTCATGCCCTGTCCCAGCGATTTGCGGCGGGCAACGGTACGGGTGGCGGTGCGGGGGGTGCTGACTGCTTGTGCCATTTGGAAGCTCCGTGTGGCTTGTTGAAGGAGGCTCCATCTTGGCGGATCAAGGCATTTCCGACGATCGGCATCGCGGATGGCATGGCCTAGTCCGGCAGGTATCCGTGGGGACTGATATGCGCGGCCCATCGGTATCCGACAGCTGTGATCGATTTCCTGAAGTGGCGCATGTTCTCTGGGAAAACGCCTTCACCTGGTCGAGAACCCGGGAGAAATAAGCACAGACAAAAGGCAGACTTCCTTGCCTGGCCATGCGGGCACTCATCCCGATGGCTCGGTCGATTGGCTGATCAGAATCGCCGTTCATCAAGGCTTTCCAGGTGCTCTGCACTAGCGGTGGCCTGGCATGTTGCCCATCATGCCCTGCCGGGCGTGGCTCCTTTGTACATGAAGCAGGTAGCGATGTGCCAGAATGAGCTGGCCCCCCCGACCGGTCGCCCCTGGAGTGATCCGCCATGTCTCGCACCCCTTATCATGCAGTCAACGAAACCGCCAACGGACCGCCTGATGGGCCTGCTGGCTCCTTGCCGCTGACGGCCGAACGGATCGCTTCCCAGCTGCGCTGCCCGCTGGGCGAGCTGGGCAAGGAATTCGGACGGGTGATGAACCTGCGCAACCTGTCGATGATCCTGGGAGCGCTGGCACAGCTGGATCTGCAGGCGGGCAATCGGGTGCTGGAGCTGGGAGCCGGCGATGGCGGACTGCTGGGATATCTGCTGTCACGGGCGCCCGATCTGCAATACATCGGGCTCGACATCTCGGAGACGATGGTGGCGCAGGCCCAGGCCTTCAACACGCCCTTCATCCAGGCAGGCCTGGCCGATCATGTGCTTTACGACGGCACACGGCTGCCGCTGGCGGATGCCTCATTCGACCGGGCAATGGCGGTGAACACGGTGTATTTCTGGACCGACATGCCGGCGATGCTGGCGGAGCTGGCGCGGGTACTGAAGCCGGGCGGCCGGCTTTGCCTGACGTTTGCCGAAAAGGCCTTCATGCAGCGGCTGCCGTTTGCCGCGCACGGCTTTGTGCTGTGGGACGCCGCCGAGATCGAGCAGCAGGTGGGCGCCCTGTCTCTGCAGCGGGTGGCGCGTGTGCAGGAAGAGGATCTGGCCGTCAGCAAGGACGGGCGGCTGGTGAAGCGGCCCTATGTGCATCTGGTGCTGGAGAGGGCATGACGGAGGGAGCCTGATACAGGGGAGCTGGTTGCAGACCAGGAGCTGAAAAACGGGCCGGGAGACGCTGGTTGCCTCATCCCGGCCCGCATCATGAACGGTGCCGATACCCTGGCACCGTCATCTTCCCGACTGAATGGCGAATGTGTGGATCAGCCCTTGGACTTGTCGAAGAACTGCTCGTCTTCGGTGGAGCCTTTCAGCGCCGTGGTGGAGCTTTCGGCCCCCTCGATGGCGGTGGTCACGGCATCGAAGTAGCCGGTACCGACCTCGCGCTGGTGCTTGACGGCCGTGAAGCCCTTGTCGGCAGCGGCGAACTCGGCCTGCTGTAGCTCGACGAAGGCCGACATGTTGTCACGCGCATAGCCGTAGGCCAGGTTGAACATCGAGTAGTTGAGGGCGTGGAAGCCGGCCAGCGTGATGAACTGGAACTTGTAGCCCATGGCGCCCAGTTCGCGCTGGAACTTGGCGATGGTGCTGTCGTCGAGGTTCTTCTTCCAGTTGAAGCTGGGCGAGCAGTTGTAGGCCAACAGCTTGCCAGGGAACTGCTTGTGGATGGCCTCGGCAAAGTTGCGGGCATACTCGAGGTCCGGCTTGCCGGTCTCGCACCACACCAAGTCGGCATATGGTGCGTAGGCCAGACCCCGCGAGATGGCCTGCTGCAGGCCCGGCTTGCTGCGGAAAAAGCCTTCGACGGTGCGCTCGCCAGTCAGGAAGGGTTTGTCGTTGTCATCCACGTCGGAGGTGACCAGGTCGGCTGCCTCGGCGTCGGTGCGTGCCACCAGCACGGTGGGCACACCACACACGTCGGCCGCCAGACGGGCTGCGATGAGCTTGGCCACGGCTTCACGGGTAGGCACCAGCACCTTGCCGCCCATGTGGCCGCATTTCTTGACGGAGGCGAGCTGATCCTCAAAGTGGACACCGGCGGCGCCGGCATCGATCATGGCCTTCATCAGCTCGAAGGCGTTGAGCACGCCGCCGAAGCCGGCCTCGGCGTCAGCCACGATGGGCGCAAAGTAGTCGACGTAGCCGTCATCGCCCGGGTTCTTGCCCTCGGACCACTGGATCTGATCGGCACGGGTAAGCGTGTTGTTGATGCGGCGGACCACCTGCGGCACCGAGTTGGCCGGATAGAGCGACTGGTCGGGGTACATCTCGCCGGCGCCGTTGGCGTCGCCGGCCACCTGCCAGCCGGACAGGTAGATGGCCTTCAGGCCGGCCTTGACCTGCTGCATGGCCTGGTTGCCGGTAAGCGCACCCAGGGCATTGATGAAGGGCTCTTCGTTGAGCAGCTTCCAGAGCTTTTCAGCCCCACGGGTGGCTAGCGTGTGCTGGGCCTGCAGCGAACCGCGCAGCCGCACCACGGTGTCTGCGCTGTAGCCACGACGAACGCCGCGCCACCGTGGGCTCTCGGACCATTCTTTCTGCAGGGTCTGCGCTTGCTGTTCGCGTGAAGTCATGATGCTTGTCTCCTGTTGTGACGATGAAAGCCGTGGGTCTGGCGGGAGAGGCACAGCTGGCCTGTCCGTCGATCCGTCATGTGTTCATGATAGGTCGTCATTGCTGCACGGCAACTAGGGAAAGCCCCCAAAACAGGGCAAGAAAAATTCCCTTCAAAAACAATCAACTAAAGAAATATTTTTGTATTGCGACAAGAATATTTTGTAACGAGAAATCCTGGCGCTGCTTCGCAAACAACTGGAATTTCATATTGCAAAACATCGATCACCCTGCTGAAAACAGGGGCTATGGCAGACCGCACGACAGCGCCGCCATGCCGATGGCGGCGCGGCCTCCGGCTCAGGCGCCGCGCAGGGCACGCAACGGCGGGGTATCCAGCAGACGCCAGATGTTCCAGCCCCCTGCCAGCACGATGAACAGCATGCTGGCCAGGACACTGCCCGAGAGCAGCCACAGGCTGGGCTGGTAGGCAAAATCAAAGACCTCCCGGGCCAGCAGCCAGCCCAGCAGTGTGGCACCGGCAGCCCCCATCAGCCCCGCCAGCAGGCCGGTCAGGGACAGTTCCAGCAGCTGCACGAGGCCCAGCTGCCGGCGTGATGCGCCCAGCGCTCGCATCAAGGCGATCTCGGCCACCCGTTCGTCGCGCAGGCTGCCCATGGCCGCGTAGAGCACCACGCAGCCCGCGGCCAGCGTGAACAGGAACAGGAACTGCACGGCCTGCACGACCTGGCCGATCATCATCTGGATCTGCGCCGTGATGGCGCCCGTATCGACGATGGTGAGATTGGGCATGGCACTGGTCAGGCGCCGCACGAGCCCTTCCCTGTCCTGCGGCAGATGGAACGAGGTGATCAGGCTCTGCGGCTGCATGGCCAGCGCCGCGGGCGAACCGATCATGAAGAAGTTGACCTGCATCGAGTCCCATTTCAGCTCCCGACTGCCCACCAGGGTCATCTCGACAGACTGGCCAGCCACATCGAAGCGCAGCCGATCACCGAGCTTCAAGCCCAGGGTATTCATGATGCCGACCTCGGCCGAGACCTCGGCAGCCAGGGGATGGATCCAGCGGCCGGCAGCCAGCCGATTGTGGCCGGGCATCTGGTCGGTGTAGGAGAGATTGAATTCTCGGTCAACGAGACGTTGGGCGCGATCGTCCGGATAGTCCTGCGGACGGATGGGATGGTCATTGATGGCCACCAGACGCCCCCGCACCATCGGGTAGAGCGGCACCTCGCCCAGGCCGGCCTCGGCCAGCATCCGGCGAACGTCCGTCTGCTGATCGGGCTGGATGTTGATGACGAAGCGGTTGGGGGCGTCAGGTGGCGCAGCCTGCTGCCAGGCGGCCAGCAGGTCATTGCGGACGACGGTGAGCAGCAGCAGCGCCATCAGGCCGATGGTGAGGGCCACGATCTGCACAGCCGTCATGGACAGTCGCCGGGACCAGCCAGTAAGCGCCAGGCGCAGCACCAGCGCCCAGCCGCCATGTGTCCGTTTCGGGCGCAGGCGTGCGGCCAGCCAGACCCCGCACATGGCCAGAAGCACGAAGGTCAGACCCGCGACGACAAAGCCGCCCAGGGCCAGCAGCGACAGGCGGGCCTCACCCACCAGCCAGAACAGCAGCAGGCCGAAGGCCCCCAGCGCCACGACCAGCACCAGCCAGACCGACAGGCCAGGAGCGCCCAGGTCACGGCGCAGCACACGCAATGGTGTGACGCCGGCCAGTCGCAGCACAGGGACAGCGGCAAAGCCCAACACCAGCACCACGGCCACTAGCAGGGCCTGCAGCGCCGGCCAGGTGGAGGCCGCAGGCAGCGAAGTCTCCAGCACCATGCGGGCCACGCCAGTGAGCGCATGGTGGGCCACCCAGCCCAGGGTGACGCCCAGGACACCACCGGCCAGCGCCAGCCAGAGCATCTCCAGCATCAGGGTCCGGGCCAGCACGCGCTGGGTCAGCCCCATGGCCTTCAGGATGGCAAAGCCATCCAGGTGGCGCTCGGCAAAGCGGCGGGCTCCCAGGCCGATGGCCACGGCGGCGATCAGGGCTGATAGCAGCGAGACCAGCGCCAGGAACTGACGCGCACGCGCGAGCGTGTTCTGAATCTCGGGGCGGCCTGCTTCCAGATTCTCCAGACGCTGGCCTGCACCCAAGCGGGGCTGCAGCCATTCCTGGAATTCTGAAACGGCCTGAGCCTCCCCGGCCACCAGCAGGCCATGGCTGATGCGACTGCCGGGGCGGACCAGGCCGGTGGCCGGCAGATCGTCGATCGACAGCATCAGTCGTGGTGCGAAGTTGACAAAGGAAGCACCGCGACTGGGCTCCATCAGGATGAAGCGGTCGATAGTGAAGCGGGCATTGCCCAGGGCCAGTGTATCCCCGAGCTTCAGACCCAGCGCCTGCGCCAGGGATTCGTCCACGAAGACGGAACCGGCTGGCGGGCCATGCTGGATGGTCTGCGATGCGCGTGCCTGCGGGCCATCGGGCACGGCCGGTTCAGCAGCCGACGAAGTACCCCGGGCGGATGCCTGCTGCGAATCCGGCAGCCTGTCCCGGAACGCCCTGTCATCGGTCCCGGACACGCCAGCGGACGGACCGGCTTCGTCGGCCGTGACGGTCAGCTCACCCCGCAGCGGATAGGCATGGCTAACGGCGAGCACCGAAGCCAGCTGCGTGGGGGGAAGTGCCTCGTCCTCGTCATCTGCATCCGCGGCCGGCGAGAAAGACTCGGCCATGGCCATGCTGGGAAACGAGGCCGTATGCGCCACCCGAAGTCCCAGCGCCCGCGCCTGCCGGGTCCAGTCCTCAGGAATCGGGCGGTCGGCACGAAGCACCAGATCTCCCCCCAGCAGGTGCAAGGCCTGTTCGTTCAGTGCACGATCCAGTCGGTCGACAAAGAAACCGACGGTGGTCACGGCCGCCACCGCCACCAGCAGGGCCACCAGCAGCAGGTTCAGCTCACGGGCCAGCAGGTCGCGCCACAGCAGCAGGAAGGACAGACGCAGGGCAGAGGCACGCGAGGCAGTCGGTGACATGGTCGGAGAAGGAAGCAAGGAAACGAAGCGGGCAAAGCGCGTTCTCAGCCGCCCGCAGGAGGCGCGGCGGGCACCGGGGTATCCACCGGTGTGGCCTTGAGGCCCTTATCCACCGCAGCCAGCACGTCGGCCGTGGCCGGGATGACACCGACGCCCCCGAAGCTGGCGCAGAAGCTGTCACCCGAAACGGCGCACTGCACGGCGTCGAAGTCGGCAAAGATGCCGATTGTGGGACGCCCCAGCGCACCGGCCAGATGCGTGAAGCCCGTATCAAGGCCAACGACGATGCGGGCCATGCAGATGACGCGGGCGGCGTCGCGCACCGACAGGAAGGGAGGAACCACCGAGGCGGTGGCCTGGGCGCCTGCCGCCTGCACGGCGGCATCGGCCAGCCGCCGGGCGCGCACCTCTTCAGCCGGAGAGCCCCAGAACCAGACCAGGTCCAGCCCGGCCCGCTGTAGATGGACGGCCACCTCCTGCCACTGCGCCTCCGGCCAGAGCTTGGCGTCACGGCTGGCTCCGGTGACCAGCAGCGCCATGGGCCGCCCCTGCGGCAGCCAAGGGGCTTCGTCGAT
>ERZ772946.144-NODE-144-length-34484-cov-7.31659_pt1 | contig 34484 bp, 31 predicted proteins | sample MGYA00511680_ERZ772946 | MGnify/ENA primary metagenome ERZ772946 (study PRJEB29015, sample SAMEA2737918) | human oral metagenome | biome: human oral; feature: human-associated habitat; material: dental | place: China | collected 2016 ... | reverse complement strand
TTCACTCCGACTCGTGCCGTTGCCGGCGTTGCGGGCGGTGCGATTGCGACCATCGTCGGACGGACGCTCCGCTGTTTCGGCGGTCTCGGCACCGTGGGCGGCGCCCCAGCCGAACAGGTTCAGGATGCGGTCGAGCAGGCCACCGTGGGTGGACGACGCGGCAGACGTCGAGGATGCGACAGGAGCTGGCGCCGGACGGGCGGGCGGCGGTGCCGGCGGCTGGTCGCGGGTGATGCCCTTGACCACGGCCTCCTGGCGGTTGCCGGGCTGCTTGAACTTGTTGGCGAGGTAGGTGTTTTCCTCGTCGTTGGCCTCGGCCATGGTGTAGCTGGCGCGGTAGGTCAGCAGGCGCTCGTCGTCGTGCTTGAGGCGCTCCAGGCTGTAGAGCGGGGTCTCGATCGACTTGTTGGGGATCAGCACGATCTCGACCTTGAGGCGTGCCTCCAGCGTGGCGATCTCGGTGCGCTTCTCGTTGAGCAGGTAGGTGGCGACCTCCACCGGCACCTGCACGTGCACGGCGGCGGTGTTCTCCTTCATGGCCTCTTCCTGCAGCACGCGCAGCACGTGCAGGGCCGAGGACTCGATGTCGCGGATGACGCCGGTGCCGTTGCAGCGCGGGCAGGTGATGTGGGTGCCTTCATTGAGGGCCGGGCGCAGACGCTGGCGCGACAGCTCCATCAGGCCGAAGCGGGAGATCTTGCCGGTCTGCACGCGGGCGCGGTCCAGGCTGAGTGCCTCTTTCAGGCACTGCTCGACCTCGCGCTGGTTGCGGCTGCTCTCCATGTCGATGAAGTCGATGACGATGAGGCCGCCCAGGTCGCGCAGCCGCATCTGGCGGGCCACTTCCTCGGCCGCTTCCATGTTGGTGCGGAAGGCGGTTTCCTCGATGTCGGAGCCGCGGGTGGCGCGGGCCGAGTTCACGTCGATGGCCACCAGCGCCTCGGTGTGGTCGATGACGATGGCGCCACCCGAGGGCAGCGGCACGACGCGCGAGTAGGCGGTCTCGATCTGGTGCTCGATCTGGAAGCGCGAGAACAGCGGGGTGGCGTCGCGGTAGTGCTTGACGCGTGCCACGTAGTCGGGCATCACGTAGCTCATGAACTGCGTGGCCTGCTGGTAGATGTCCTCGGTGTCGATCAGCACCTCGCCGATGTCGGCCGTGAAGTAGTCACGGATGGCGCGGATGACCAGGCTGGATTCCTGGTAGATGAGGAAGGCGCCCGGCGCCGACTTGGCGGCCGATTCGATGGCCTGCCACAGTTGCAGCAGGTAGTTCAGGTCCCACTGCAGCTCCTCGACCGAGCGGCCGATGCCGGCGGTGCGGGCGATGAGGCTCATGCCGGAGGGCACCTGCAGCTTGTCCATGGCTTCGCGCAGTTCCTGCCGGTCCTCGCCCTCAATGCGGCGTGACACGCCGCCGCCGCGCGGGTTGTTGGGCATGAGCACCACGTAGCGGCCGGCCAGCGAGATCATCGTGGTCAGGGCAGCCCCCTTGTTGCCGCGCTCTTCCTTCTCGACCTGGACGATGAGTTCCTGGCCTTCGCTGATTACGTCCTGGATGCGCAGCGGCTTACCTCCTTCGACATCCTGACGGAAGTAGGCCCGGGAGATTTCCTTGAAGGGCAGGAAGCCGTGACGGTCTTCGCCGTAGTTGACGAAGCAGGCTTCCAGCGAGGGTTCGACACGGGTGACGACCCCTTTGTAGATGTTGCTCTTGCGACTCTCGCGTCCGGCGGACTCGATATCAATGTCGATCAGCCGCTGGCCATCGACGATGGCAACCCGCAGTTCTTCCGAGTGGGTTGCGTTGAACAGCATGCGTTTCATGCCATGACTCCATGCACACGTTGGCGTGGTGTGTAGGACCAGCGAGCATGGGTCGACCCCTGAGCCGTGCACCGGGGCAGGCATCATCGAAACAGTGACGGCGAGAAGGCCGCAAGGGCACGTCGGTGGCGCGCACGACGGCACGGCAGCGCGCAGACGGGGTCGTCTGGCGGCCGGCGGGGCCGGCAGGGAGGCTGCGGGCGGTGGTTGTCGTGATCATCGGGCCGGATGGGGTGACGTGAAGGGCCTTTGGGTTCCGTTGTTCTTGTCTCGACGAGCGTTTGGCGGCTCATCGTGTCGAATCGTGCTCGCGCGCCGAACCTTTCGACGCCGCGTCTTTGAATCCAATGGTCGTCATCCGGGCAAGCCGGGCTCGGACCAGACAATGCGGTCCATGCGGGGCTTGTCATGCGGCATGCAGGGGCTGCAGCAGGAAGGGCGGGCGCAGGCGCCGTCGCACCCGGGTGGGGTGCGGGCAGGCGCGGGAAAAAATCCAGCCCTTCTTTTACACTGCAGACTGCACGAAAGTCAGCAGGCGGGTCCTGACGCCCGAACCGGCCCCTTGCACAAGCGCCCGAAAACCAGCGAATTTTCAAGGGTATGGCCCGGTTGGCGACGCCCTGACTGCTTGACCGACAACCGCTCGCGATTATAGCCGGATGAAAGACGTCGACACAAAGGCGCCCATGGCGCATACAACACCCACCCAGTGGCTGACGGTGGACGAGAGCCACGAGGGTCAGCGCCTGGACAACTATCTGCTGGCCATGCTGCGTGGGGTGCCCAAGACGCGTATCTACCGGATGATCCGCAAGGGCGAGGTACGCATCGATGGGCGCCGGGGCAAGGCCGAGCAGCGCGTGGCCGCCGGCGAGCGTGTCCGCGTGCCGCCGCTAGCCAGCGTGCCGCAGACAGCGCTGCGCCCGGGGGCCGCCCGGGGTGGTCCCAAACTGGACAGTCGTCACATCCGCATCCTCTTCGAGGACGAGCACCTGCTGGTGGTGGACAAGTCCGAGGGGCTGGCCGTGCATGGCGGCAGCGGCATCTCGGCCGGTCTCATCGAGCGGCTTCGTGCCACGCGCCCGCCCGGCCAGTTCCTGGAGCTGGCCCACCGACTGGACCGCGACACGTCGGGCCTGCTGGTCATCGCCAAGCGACGTTCGGCCCTGCTGGCCCTGCACCGGATGTTTGCCGCGGGCGAGGTGAAGAAACGCTACCTGGCCATTGTGAAGGGACATTGGGGCCGGCTCCGGCCGGTGCTGGTGCAGTTTCCGTTGTTGCGCTATCTCACGCCCGCTGGTGAGCGCCGGGTGCGCGTCGATATTCAGGGGCAACCTTCGGCAACGCGCTTTCGGCGTCTGCAGGCGCTGGACTTTGGCGGCACGTCGGGCCTGCCACCCCATGGGGCGCTACTGGAATGCGAGCTGCTCACCGGACGCACCCACCAGATCCGGTTGCATCTGGCGCACGGGGGGCATCCCATCCTGGGGGATGAAAAATATGGAGATTTCACTTTAAATAAAGTGCTTGATGAAATGGGGGTTAACCGCATGTTTCTTCATGCCTTTCATCTGGAGATGAAGCATCCAAAGAAAGACGAGATGCTGGTGCTGGAGGCTCCCATGCCGGCAGCTTTCGAGGCGCTGCTGACCCGATTCGGAGTGACCGCGGATGCTGTGCAAGGCGAGTAGTTGCGCAAAAGCCTTGAAGTGAAATCTAAAATATGGGCTATGACTTACCGTGATTTCTTGAAGTGATTTGTGAGGATTGCATGCATGGATGCAGCGCACGTTTGATGGACGCGTGAACCTGCAATCAGGGAGGTGGGTCATGTTGATCATCTGCCAGAGGGAGGTGTCCATGTGATTCATTCACCACGGTGTTTTCACCCATATGCGGGTGCGTATCGTCGTCTGGGGCTTCCATGCAACAATGCAGTCACCCGGAAAATCAATGACTTGATCCAGAAAGGGAGGCTGTGGGATGGCGGGAGCAGGCGTCGAGATAGACTTGTGTCGTCGTGAGGTCGTGGTGTTCGACTGGGACGGCACGGTGGCCGACTCCGTTGCTCAGGTCGTTCAGGCCATCCGGAGGGCAACCGAATCACTGGGGTTGACGCCGCCGTCGGTCGACGCCGTTCGACCCCTGGTGGGGCTGGGACTGGGCGAGATGCTGCAGCAGCTCGTGCCGGATTTTCCGGCGGAACGTCACGGCGAGTTCCTCGATGCCTATCGACGCCATTATTTCGGCAACCGCCAGCGCGTCGATATCCCGTTTGCCGGGATTCCCGAGCTGCTGCAGGCGCTGAGGGCTCAGGGGCGGCGGCTGGCCGTGGCCACCGGTAAGTCCCGCGCGGGGCTGGACCGGATGCTTGCCGGCGGTGAGCTGGGGCAGCTCTTCGAGGCGACACGCTGTGCCGAAGAGGGCATCTCGAAGCCCGATCCGTGGATGCTGCAGAGCCTGGCCAAAGAGATGGATGTCAGTCCGGCGCAGATGGTGATGGTGGGCGATTCGATCTATGACATCGAGATGGCGCGCGCTTTTGGCTGTGCCAGCGTCGGGGTCTATTACGACACGGGAACCTCGCTCATGTTGCAATGTAGTGAGCCTGATGCCATGGCGGCAACCGTGGCCGAGCTGGGCAGATTGCTCGGCTGCACCTGAGCAGGCCGAGTCCGGGGTGATCGTGCCCGGGCGTACCGGTGTCTTGCGTGGAGTGTTGGGCTCTGCCTGAAATTGGTGATTTCCCCGTTTCGCATGGGCCGGTTTTCCCTGATCATTCGGGTGATGGCGAATCAATGATTTTCCCAGGGGGCATCATGCCCACTCGGGAAGGGAGACCACGCATGGCAGAGCAGAACGATAGAAACATCCTGGGCACGGCGGAATGGGGTCGTGGCTTCGTCGAGGAACTCGCGCGCGAGACGCTGAAGGAGCGCAAGGCAAAGCGTCGCTGGCGCATCTTCCAGTGGCTGGCGTTCCTGGCGGTGCTGGCTTTCGGCATCCAGCGCTGCACCTCGGTGGCCCAGGTGGATGAGGATCAGCGTCGGCCAGCCAGCTATGTGGCTTCCATCAACATCGAAGGGGTCATCGTCGGCGGCTCGGGCGAGGAGGGCGTGTCGGCCGATCGGGTCAACAAGGCCCTGCGTCGCGCCTTTGCCGATCCGCGGGCGGTGGGCGTCGTCCTGCGCATCAACAGCCTGGGAGGCAGTTCTGTGCAGTCGGGCATGATCGTCGACGAGATGCGGCGTCAGCGTCGTCTTCATCCCGAGAAGCCGCTGCATGCGGTGATCGAGGAGATCGGTGCTTCGGGCGGGTACTACATTGCGGCGGCGGCTGACAACATCTACGTGGACAAGGCGAGCATCGTCGGCTCCATCGGGGTGCTGCTGAGCAACTATGGCGTGCAGGACACGCTCAAGATGCTGGGCATCGAGCGCCGCACGCAGACGGCCGGCAAGAACAAGGCCTTCATGGATCCCGCGGCGCCCATGAGTGCCGAGCAGAAGGCGCATGCCCAGGCGATGCTGGACGAGGTTCACCGTCAGTTCATCGACGTGGTCAGGCAGGGGCGGGGTCAGCGGCTGAAGGAAACGCCCGAGACCTTCAGTGGGCTCTTCTGGACTGGCGAGCGCAGCATCCAGCTGGGGCTGGCCGACGGTCTGGGGTCGGTGGATTCGGTGGCGCGTGACGTGCTCAACACCGAGAATGTGGTGGACTTCAGCGAATACTCCCGCTGGCAGATGCTGGCCAGGCAGTTCGGGGCCTCGGCCTTCGGTGGCTTCTGGAAGCAGGTCCAGACCCGCGTCGGCGCTCAGGAGCCGGTACTGCGCTGACGTCCTTGGCCAGGAGCCCCTTTGCGGGGCTCAGGCCAGGAACAGAAAGAGTGCGGGCCGCTTGTCGGGCATGACGGGCGGCTTGCGCCGCCAGTCCTGTACGGTACGTGTCTCGATGCGCTGCGCAGGACCCGTCAGGTCGGTGGCCACGCACAGCCGAGCGTCTTCGGGCAGATGGGCCACCAGGGCGTCGGCCATGGCCTGGTTGCGATAGGGCGTCTCGATCAGCAGCTGGGTCTCGCGTTCGCGTCGTGAACGCTGCGCCAGCCGGGCAATGGTTTGGGCACGTTCATCGGCAGCCTTGGGCAGATAGCCCTGGAAGGCAAAGCGCTGCCCGTTCAGGCCACTGGCCATCAGCCCCAGCAGCAGCGATGAGGGGCCCACCAGCGGCACGACCTCGATGCCCCGCTGATGCGCTGCCTCCACCAGTAGCGCCCCCGGGTCAGCCACGCCGGGGCAGCCCGCGTCCGACAGCAGACCCATGTCACGGCCTTCCAGAGCGGGGGCCAGCCAGTCGCGCGCGTCCAGTCGGGGCGTCTTCCCCTCGGACTTACCGGGCAGGGCGCGCAGCTGCAGGTCCCGGATGGGTTGCTGCATGCCCAGCAGACCCAGCCAGCGCCGTGCGGCCTTGGGCGTCTCCACCAGAAAGTCGGTCAGCGCCGAGACCTGCTGCCTGTCCGGCTCCAGCAGCCAGGGCTGCTGACATTCCTCGGGCTGCTGCAGCGGCGTGGGAATCAGCAGAAGGCGTCCGTGAGCTGTTGGCTTCATGATGTCTGCTCCGATGAAGGGATGGTGGCTCCGGGAATATCCATACCCAGCTGCCGCAGATGGGCGCTCAGCCGGATCAGTGGCAACCCGATCAGGGCGGTAGGGTCATCGGTACGGATGGATTCCAGCAGACTGATGCCCAGCCCTTCGCAGCGCGCCGAGCCGGCGCAGTTCAGGACATCGTCCAGGGCCAGATAACGGTCGATCTCGGCGAGGGTCAGCGTCCGGAAGGCGACCTCCACGCGGACTGCATCGTCGATGGGGGGCAGACCCCGGGCGCGCAGCGCCAGTGCCGTATGAAAGTGCATGGTGCGCCCCGAAGCGGCCTGCAGCTGAAGGCGGGCGCGTTCCAGGGTGCCCGGCTTGCCGATGGGCGTGACGCCGTCCAGCGTGCCCACCTGGTCTGAACCGATGACCAGCGCATCCGGATGCCGAGCCAAGATGGTTTCGGCCTTCAGGGCAGCTAGGCGAGTGGCTAGGGCGGCAATGGGCTCATGGGGCAGGGGTGTCTCGTCGACATCGGCGGCCACGGCCTCGAAGGGCAGGCGCAGGCGCGCGAGCAGTTCCTGTCGATAGGGCGAGGAGGAAGCAAGGATCAGTCTCATGGGCTGCTATGATAAGCGCGCCTGCTTGCGGGGTCCGGTCCGAGGATCCCGGGAGGGCGTGCATCTGCGGCGTGAGCGCATGCCCGCAGATCCGAATCCAGAACGGGGAGAATGTGTCGATGAAACCCATCGCGGCCAAGCCGCCTCATAGCTCACTTGCCGCTTCTGCCCCGTCCGGTGAAGGGTGGGAGGCCGATTCCCTGCCCGAGGGGCTGGCGCCCGAGATTGATCCGGTCCGCATCGCCCGCGCCGGAGAACGGCTGGTGGGCAGTACCTCGGTTGCGCGGATGCCACGCCTGTTGGCCAGTGGCCTGCTGGATGAAAATACCTTGGTGCGCTGGCAGCTGCAAGGCGAGAGCGGGCGCGACGAACTGGACCGGGTCCGCCAGTTCCTGGTGCTGTCGCTGCAGTTCGCACCGGTGGTGGCCTGCGGGCGCTGTCTGGGACCGCTGCCGCTCGACGAGCTGTCGGTCACACGCCGCTTCCGGCTTGCCGCTTCCGAACGCCAGGCCGGGCTCGAAGACTCCGAAGCCGGGGTGGATGTGGACGTGATCGCCGTCGAGCCCCGGTTGGCGCTGGCGGAGCTGATCGAGGACGAGGCCATGCTGGCACTGCCCATGGCGGTTTTCCACGATGTCTGCCCCAGTTCCGCCACACTCAATTGAAATGGGCGACTTGTTCAAACTTTCCTGGACTCGTTATAATCCTAGATTGCCCGCCACAGGGCTGGAGAGAATATTCACATGGCCGTTCAGCAAAACAAGAAGACGCCGTCCAAGCGCGGCATGCATCGTTCGCACGATCACCTGGAAAACCCGCCGGTTGCCGTCGAGCCTACCACGGGCGAAGTGCACTTGCGTCACCACATCAGCCCCAATGGTTACTATCGGGGCAAGAAGATCGTCAAGACAAAGTCTGACGATTGATTCCTGCTGCTTGAGCTGATCGCGGCCCGTTTGCACCCCGAGTCTTCGGGGTGAGCGGTGTTGCATCCTTGCAACCAATCATATTCGTAGCGCCATGAGCGTTCGCCTGGCCATCGATGCCATGGGGGGAGACCATGGTCTGACGGTGACGGTTCCGGCCGCATTGTCATTCCTGCAGTCTCACCCGGATGCCGAGCTCTTGCTGGTGGGTCGCCCCGACGAGGTCGAGGGCGCGTTGCAGTCATCCCGCCAGGCGGGCGGGCAGAGCTCAGATCCTTCGTTGTCGTCGCGCATCCGCGTGGTGCCGGCCAGTGAAGTCATTCGCATGGATGACAACCCGGTGCAGGCCCTGCGCAACCGGCGAAACTCCTCCATGCGCATCGCCATCGAGCAGGTCAAGGCCGGTGAGGCCGATGCCTGTGTCAGTGCCGGCAATACCGGTGCCCTGATGGCCATCTCGCGTTTTGTCCTCAAGACGCTACCGGGTATCGACCGACCTGCCATCGCCACCCAGCTGCCTACCCAGAAGGGGGGGTTCACCACCATGCTGGACCTGGGGGCCAACGTCGACTGTGAGGCCATTCATCTGGTGCAGTTCGCCATCATGGGCAGTGCACTGGCTTCGGTGCTGGATGGCACCGAGCGTCCCAGCGTCGGGCTGCTCAACATTGGCGAGGAACTCATCAAGGGCAATGACGTGGTCAAGGAGGCGGCACGCCTCATCCGTGAGACACCCCTCAATTTCGTGGGCAACGTCGAGGGCAATGACGTTTATGCTGGCAAGGCCGACGTGGTCGTCTCGGATGGCTTTGTCGGCAACGTGGCGCTCAAGACCTCCGAGGGCGTCGCACAGATGATTGGCGCCTTCCTGAAGCAGGAGCTCTCACGCAACTGGTTCACGAAGCTGGGTGCGTTGTGCGTCATGCCCGCGCTCAAACGCTTTCGTCAGCGGGTCGATCATCGTCGCTACAACGGCGCGTGCCTCATTGGGTTGCGTGGTATCGTCCTGAAGAGTCATGGCTCGGCGGATGTGCTGGCCTACGAGGCCGCCTTGCGGCGTGCCTACGACGCGGCGCGCAACGGTCTGCTCGGTCGAATCGAGGCTGCCATGGCGGCCTCTGGCCCGGTAGGGCATGCGACCAGTCTGCCGTCCCTTTCCTGACCCTTTTCGTGGATCCGGTACCCATGTCTCAGACCGATACAGCCGCCTCTGCTGCTTTCCGACCCCTGCCGGGCATTCTGGCATCTGCAGGCGCACGCTTTGCGCGGGTGATCGGTGTGGGATCGGCGCTGCCTGCCCGGCGCGTCACCAACGATGACCTGGTGGCCGAACTGGCTGCTCGGGGCGTCGAGACCTCGGACGGGTGGATTTCCACCCGTACCGGCATCCATCAGCGCTGGCTGGCCGGTCCCGATGACACCACCACGTCGCTGGGCGCTTGCGCTGCACGCGCTGCCATGGAGATGGCTGGTGCCGGTCCCGACGACATCGATCTGGTGGTCTGCGCCACCTCCACGCCCGATCAGATCTTCCCCAGCACGGCCTGTCTCATTCAGAACGAGCTGGGCATCCATCAGGGCGGTGCCTTCGATGTGCAGGCGGTCTGCAGCGGCTTCATCTATGCTATGGCCAATGCCGATGCGCTGATCCGCGCTGGTGTCGCGAATCGCGCCTTGGTCATCGGTGCCGATGTCTTTTCCCGCATCATGGACTGGAACGACCGTTCCACCTGCGTGCTGTTTGGCGATGGTGCAGGTGCCGTGCTGCTGTCGGCTTCCGACACCCCGGGCGTTCTGGTCTCGCGTCTGCATGCGGACGGACGGCAGTCCGGCATCCTGTCCACGCCGGGTAGCGTGCGGGGCGGCGCCGTATGTGGTCACCCGTTCCTGTGCATGGATGGTCAGGCCGTCTTCAAGCTGGCCGTGCGCGTGCTGGCCGACATCGCCCAGGAAACCCTGCAGGCTGCCAATCTTTCGGTCGACGATCTCGACTGGCTGGTGCCGCACCAGGCTAACATCCGTATCCTTTCGGCCACGGCATCGCGCCTGGGCCTTTCCGAAGACAAGGTGGTTTCCACCGTGGCAGATCACGCCAACACCTCGGCGGCATCCGTACCGCTGGCGCTGTCCCAGGCTGTGAGGGATGGCCGGATCAAGCCCGGGCATCTGGTGCTGATGGAGGGGGTGGGCGGCGGCTTCACGTGGGCGGCCAACCTCATTCGCTTCTGACGAGGGATGCTCTGCTTCCCGGCAATGCCCGGGCAGGTAGAGGATGGAACAAGACACAAGGCATAGCCAGGGAGAGTCAGGATTCATGAGCGTTGCATTCGTATTTCCCGGTCAGGGATCGCAGGCCGTCGGCATGCTGTCGTCGCTGCTCGGACGCCCCGAGGTCGATGCCTTGGTGGCGTGCGCCGATGCGGCGCTGGGTCAGCCGCTGCTGTCCAAGATCATTGCCGAAGGGCCCGCCGAAGAGCTGACGCTGACGACTTGGACTCAGCCCGCCATGCTGTTGGCCAGCATCGCCAATCTGGCTGCTTGGCGCGCCGACGGCGGTCCCGAGCCTGGCTTTGTAGCCGGCCATAGCCTAGGCGAGTACACGGCGCTGGTCGCCGCGGGCTCGCTGGACATGGACTCAGCCGTGAAGCTGGTGCGGCTGCGTGCTCAGGCCATGCAGGATGCTGTGCCCGTGGGTACCGGCGGCATGGCCGCCATCCTGGGGCTTTCCGACGCCGACGTGCAGGCCGCCTGCGACGAGGCCCGCGCCGTGCCCGGCAGCGATCAGCACGAGGAAGTGGCGCCTGTCAACTTCAACGCACCGTCCCAGGTGGTCATCGCCGGTCACGTCGGTGCTGTCAAGCGCGCTTGCGAGGCCGCGCAGGCCAAGGGGGCTCGTCGTGCCGTTGTGCTGTCGGTCTCGGCGCCGTTCCATTCGGTGCTGCTCAAGCCGGCCGGCGAGGTGCTGCAGCGCGCTTTGGCCGGCATCGATCTGAAGGCACCGGCCATTCCGCTGGTCAACAACGTCGACGTGGCCTGCGAGAGCGATCCGGCACGCATCCGTGACGCGCTGGTGCGCCAGGCCTGGCATCCGGTGCGCTGGGTCGAGGTCATCCAGGCGCTGGCCGACAAGGGTGTCGACCAGTTCGTCGAATTCGGTCCCGGCAAGGTCCTCACCGGCCTGATCAAGCGGATTGCGCCCCAGGCGCAGCTGCACAACGTCAGCGATGCCGCTTCCCTCCAATCCACGCTGGCTAAGTTCTCATGAGCACAGATTCCACCCCGATTCCCGCCATCTTCGGCAATCTCGAAGGGCAGGTCGCCCTGGTCACCGGCGCCTCGCGCGGCATTGGCCAGGCCATCGCCAACACGCTGGCCCGGGCGGGCGCCACGGTTATCGGTACCGCCACGTCCGAGAAGAGCGCCCAGGCCATCGGTCAGCGTCTGGGTGCTCCGCACCAGGGTGTGGCGCTCAACGTCAATGACGCCGAGGCCTGCGCCGCCCTGGTCGATGCCATCGTGGCCGAGCATGGCAAGCTGTCCATCCTCGTCAACAACGCCGGCATCACCCGTGACACGCTGGCCATGCGCATGAAGGACGAGGACTGGGCCGCCGTCATCGACACGAACCTCACCGCCGTCTTCCGCATGGCGCGACTGGCCATCAAGCCCATGATGAAGGCGCGCACCGGCCGCATCATCAACATCACCTCGGTGGTGGGTCAGATGGGCAACTCAGGACAGGCCAACTACGCGGCCGCCAAGGCCGGTGTGGCCGGCATGTCGCGGGCGCTGGCGCGCGAAGTGGCCAGCCGTGGCATCACCGTCAACTGCGTGGCGCCCGGCTTCATCGAGACCGACATGACCCGGGCACTGCCCGAGGAACAGGTGGCGGCGCTCAAGCAGCAGATTCCCAGTGGCCGGCTTGGACAGGCCGACGACATCGCGGCAGCGGTGCTTTACCTGGCTTCGCCGGCAGCATCGTATGTCACGGGCGTCACCTTGCCGGTCAATGGCGGCATGTACATGGTTTGACGCTACAATCCCGTTTCGTCAGAGTAACCGTGTTCTGGCTTTCCTCACCGGAAGCCGTCCAGCCCGCCGGATATTTTTCCGGCAGGTATCGAGAAACCAGAAAAAGCCGGTAGCATGTACTGGCATCGTCACTCATCAGGAGAGTATTGAAATGTCGGATATCGAGGCGCGGGTCAAGAAGATTGTGGCCGAGCAGCTTGGCGTGAACGAAGCTGAGGTCAAGACCGCATCGTCCTTCGTGGACGACCTGGGTGCCGATTCGCTGGACAACGTCGAGCTGGTCATGGCGTTGGAAGATGAATTCGGTACCGAAATCCCCGACGAGGAAGCCGAGAAGATCACCACGGTTCAGCAGGCCATCGATTTCGTCAAGGCGCATTCGAAGAGCTGATGAGCAAACGTCGCGTCGTCATTACGGGCCTTGGCCTCATCTCGCCGGTCGGTAACGACGTCGAGACCGGCTGGGCCAACTTGGTCGCCGGCAGGTCGGGCGTCGGTCCGATCACCCGCTTTGACGCCTCGCCTTTCCCATCGCGCATTGCCGGGGAAGTGCGAGACTTCAACCCTGCCGACTGGATGAACGCGAAGGAGCTTCGGCACTTCGATACCTTCATCCATTACGGGGTCGCAGCGGGTCTGCAGGCCTTCCGCGACAGCGGACTGGAAATCACTGATGCCAACGCGGAGCGCTTTGGTGCCTTCGTGGGTTCTGGCATTGGTGGCATTCCCCTGATTGAGGCCACGCACAAGGACTATCTCGAACGCGGAGCACGGCGCATCTCGCCGTTCTTCGTGCCAGGGTCGATTATCAACCTGGTGGCCGGGCAACTGTCCATCATGCTGGGTCTTCAGGGGCCCAGCTATGCCATCGTCAGTGCCTGCACCACCGGGCTGCACTGCGTGGGCGACGCCGGGCGTCTCATCGCCTACGGCGACGCTGACGTGATGCTGGCTGGCGGCGCTGAATCCAACCTGTCGCCGCTTGGCGTGGGCGGATTTGCGGCCATGAAAGCCCTGTCGACGCGCAACGATGATCCTCAGGCCGCCAGTCGGCCCTGGGACCGCGACCGGGATGGTTTCATCCTGGGCGAGGGTGCCGGGGTGCTGGTCCTGGAAGAGCTGGAGCACGCGAAGAAGCGGGGCGCCCGCATCTATGCCGAGCTGATTGGCTTCGGCATGAGTTCGGACGCGCACCACATCACCGCGCCAGACCTTCGTGGGCCTGCCCGGGGCATGAAGAATGCCCTGCGTGATGCCGGGGTCAACACCGACCAGGTGCAGTACATCAACGCGCATGGCACGTCCACGCCGTTGGGAGACCTGAACGAGACCAACGCCATCAAGCTTGCCTTCGGCGATGATGCGAAGAAGGTCGTCGTCAACTCCACCAAGTCCATGACCGGCCACCTGCTGGGTGCTGCCGGTGGCATCGAGGCGGTGTTCAGCGCGCTGGCCGTGCATCATCAGGTCTCGCCACCTACCATCAACCTCGATAATCCGGATCCGGAGTGCGATCTCGATTACTGCGCCAACCAGGCGCGCGAGATGGACATCGATGTCGCGCTCTCGAATTCCTTCGGGTTTGGTGGTACCAACGGCACCCTGGTACTGCGTCGCTTCCGCTGACGCTTCCCGGTCAGGCCCCGTGCCTGCCGACACACAACGACCAACCTGCCCAGGCAGGCTGGTCGTTGCCGTTTCTTTGTCCTTTCCCACATTCTTCTGAATGGCCGCCATGCCTGATCCCTTGCTCATTCCCGTAGCCAAGGCAGACATCGGCCGCCGTCTCGACCAGCTGCTGCTTGTCCTGGTTGCGCTTGCCATTGCCGTGGCCTGGCTGGCCGAGCCCGGCAAGCCGCTGCGCTTCATCGCCTTTGGGGGCCTGCTCGGGTTGTCCTGGTGGGTGCCTCGCGCCCTGAACGGCAGTCGGCGCAACACCATGTGCAACCCTGGCAGCCTCTGTGCTACCGCACGCATCCAGTACCGGCAACCGGTTGCGCTGCGCCTTCACGGCGACGGGGCGCTGTCCGTTCAGTGGGAGGCCCAGGGGCCGTGGCTGGCCGCATTACAGGTGCGTACACTGTGGCTCGGAGCGCTTCTGCACATCGCCGTCGACACCCGGGGCGTATCGGATCCGGTGTTGTCCACCGAATCGTCCCTCCGTTCGTTAGAGAACGGGTCTGTACCTGAAGCGGCGGCTCCCATGCCCCTCCCGGGGCAGGCAGCAACCGTTTCCGAGGCTCCTCCTCACGCTTCGCAGGCAGCCATCCAGCGTGGCAGTTGCCTGCTCTGGCTGCCTCGGCTGGACCCGGCCGATGCCGCGACCGTGCGTCGATGGCTGGTCTGGCGCAAGCGGGGTGGCCATGCCCCTCCGGGGCAGGTTGCCTGATTTCCGAATTATCACAGAGCTTTTGAGGCTTCCTGATCGATGAGTATCCCCAATTCTTCCGACCGGCCCTGTCACCAGGTCGCCGGACAAACCCGAGGCTCGCTGTGTACCGCGCTGGCGGGCTCCGCGCTGGCCGTGGCAGCTCTGTTCGGCACGGTCGCCCTGGTACAGCCCGTTCCCGTGCACGCCCAAGCTGTGCGCCAGCTGCCCGACTTCACGGGCCTGGTGGAGAAGACCGGCGGCGCCGTCGTCAACATCCGCACGACCGAGCACGCCGGCAACGCCCAGGGGCAGGGCGGTGAAGAACTGCTTGACCCAGACGATCCGTTCTTCGAGTTCTTCCGCCGTTTCTTCCCGCCCGGTGCCATCCCCAACATGCCGGGCAACCCGCAGGGTCGCCAGCGTCAGGTGCCCCCTGGCCAGTCCGGTGAGGAGATTCCCCGTGGCCTGGGCTCGGGCTTCATCATCTCCGCCGACGGTTATGTGATGTCCAACCATCACGTGGTCGACGGTGCGGACGAGATCTATGTCACGCTGACCGACAAGCGCGAGTTCAAGGCCAAGCTCATCGGTTCGGACAAGAACACCGACGTGGCCTTGCTGAAGATCGACGCGACCAACTTGCCGGTGCTACCGATCGGCAATCCCAACAAGCTGCGTGTGGGTGAGTGGGTGCTGGCCATCGGTTCGCCCTTCGGTCTGGACAATACCGTCACTGCTGGCATCGTCTCGGCCAAGGCGCGCGAGACGGGTGACTATCTGCCGTTCATCCAGACTGACGTGGCTGTCAATCCCGGCAACTCGGGTGGTCCCCTGATCAATATGGATGGCCAGGCGATCGGCATCAACTCGCAGATCTACAGCCGTACCGGCGGCTTCATGGGCATCTCGTTCGCCATCCCCATCGACGAGGCGATGCGCGTCACCGATCAGCTCAAGGCCAATGGCCGGGTGGTGCGCGGCCGCATCGGCGTGGCCATCACCGAGGTCACGAAGGATATCGCCGAGCCGCTGGGCCTGGCCAAGCCCTCCGGCGCCCAGGTTAGCAGCGTGGACCCGAAGGGGCCTGCGGCCAAGGCCGGTCTCATGCCGGGTGACATTATCCTGCGCTACGACGGTCGTGTCATCGAGCGCTCGTCCGACCTGCCGCGTCTGGTGGGCAACACCAAGCCTGGCACCAAGGCCGCCATCGAGGTCTGGCGCGCCGGGGCAGCCCGCGCGCTCGATGTGGTGGTTGGCGAAGTGCCCAACGAGCAGGCACGCGGTGCGGCCGGTAAGTCCGGGGCTGAACAGCAGGCGCCTGCCAAGGCCAACTGGCTGGGCATCATGGCGTCCGACCTGACGGCCGAGCAGCGCAAGAGCCAGGGTCAGCCGCGTGACGGCGTGGTGATCAACGGGCTGGAACCCAATGGCGCTGCCGCTCAGGCGGGTCTGCGTCAGGGTGACGTGCTGTTGCAGGTCAATAGCCAGCCCATCACCTCGGCGAGCCAGTTCGAGCAGCTACTGGCCAAGCTGGACCGCAAGCGCACCCTGGTGCTGCTGGTCAAGCGCGGAGGAGAGGCCTCCTACGTGCCGGTCCGACCCCAGTAAGGCATCGGGTTCAAGCGCCTGCCTGTGCTGAAGGCAGGGGCGGCGCTTGCACCGCACGGACACGACGGGCCGCCCAGTGCGGCCCGTTGCGTTGATGGGGCGCCTTATTGCAAGGACGTTTCCCTGCCGTTGAACGGGCATTTGCTGCAACAGGCGCTTCCGTTGCACGTGCAGCCCTCATGAGCCACTACAATAGCCCTCTTTGCCAACCCCCATCGCGCCGGTATGCAGCACATTCGCAACTTTTCCATCATCGCCCACATCGACCACGGCAAGTCCACGCTGGCCGATCGGCTGATCCAGCGCCTGGGGGGGCTGTCCGAACGCGAGATGGACAGCCAGGTGCTCGACTCGATGGACCTGGAGCGCGAGCGCGGCATCACCATCAAGGCACAGACCGCCTCGCTGGTGCATCGCGCGGCCGATGGCACCGAGTACCTCTTCAACCTCATCGACACCCCGGGACACGTTGACTTCTCCTATGAAGTCAGCCGCTCGCTGTCGGCCTGTGAGGGAGCGCTGCTGGTGGTGGACGCCTCGCAGGGCGTCGAGGCGCAGACGGTGGCCAATTGCTACACCGCCATCGACCTGGGCGTCGAGGTAGTGCCGGTGCTTAACAAGATGGACCTGCCGTCGGCTGATCCCGACAGCGCTCGCGCCGAGATTGAGGACGTGATCGGCATCGACGCAAGCGATGCCATCCCGGCCAGTGCCAAGACCGGCATGGGGCTGGACGAGATCATCGACGCCATCGTCACCCGCGTGCCGCCGCCCAAGGGTGATCCGAACGCGCCGCTGCAGGCGCTGATCATCGATTCGTGGTTTGACAACTACGTGGGCGTGGTGATGCTGGTTCGGGTGGTCAACGGTACGCTCAAGACGCGCGACCGCATCCGCATGATGGCCACCGACGCCCAGCACCAGTGCGACCAGCTGGGCGTCTTCACGCCGCGCTCGTCGCCACGCGACACGCTTTCGGCCGGGCAGGTGGGCTTCATCATCACCGGCATGAAGGAGCTTAAGCACGCCAAGGTAGGCGACACCATCACCCATGTCTCGTCCGCCGCCAGCGAGCCGCTTCCAGGCTTCAAGGAGATTAAGCCCTCCGTGTTCGCCGGCCTGTACCCGGTGGAGGCCAGCGAGTACGACGCGCTGCGTGACGCGCTGGAAAAGCTCAAGCTCAACGACGCCTCGCTGCAGTTCGAGCCCGAGGTCTCGCAGGCGCTGGGCTTCGGCTTCCGCTGCGGCTTCCTGGGCATGTTGCACATGGACATCGTGCAGGAGCGCCTGGAGCGCGAATACGACATGGATCTCATCACCACGGCGCCCACCGTCATCTACGAGGTGGTGCTGACCGATGGGACCGTCGAGCGCATCGAGAACCCGTCGCGCATGCCCGAGCAGGCGCGCATCGCCGAGATCCGTGAGCCCATCGTCAAGGTCGTCATCTTCGTGCCGCAGGAATACGTGGGTCCCGTCATCACGCTGTGCACCGGCAAGCGCGGGCTGCAGCGCGATCTCACCTACCATGGTCGTGCCGTGCACCTCACCTACGAGCTGCCGATGAGCGAGATCGTGCTGGACTTCTTCGATCGCCTGAAGTCGGTGTCGCGCGGCTATGCGTCGATGGACTACGAGTTCCTCGAATACCGCGCCTCGGATGTGGTGAAGATGGACCTACTGATCAACGGCGACAAGGTCGATGCCCTGTCGGTCATCGTCCACCGCTCCAATGCCACCTCCCGTGGCCGCGAGGTGGCCAGCCGCATGCGCGAGCTGATTCCGCGCCAGATGTTCGATGTGGCCGTGCAGGCGGCCATCGGCAGCAACATCATCGCGCGCGAGACCATCAAGGCGCTCCGCAAGAACGTGCTGGCCAAGTGCTACGGTGGCGACATCACCCGCAAGCGCAAGCTGCTCGAGAAGCAGAAGGCCGGCAAGAAGCGCATGAAGCAGGTGGGCTCGGTGGAGATTCCGCAGGAGGCCTTCCTGGCCGTGCTGCAGGCGGAAGAACGTTGAGAGGCATGACAGGGAGGGTCGAGACGGACCGACCATTCGTCGGCTACCATGACGGATTCGTGAAATTCCGCGTCTCACCCTGCTATTGTCTGGGCTGCGGGCGGTCTGGCGCAGGCAAGGGGCCCATCCGGCCGCCTTCCTGCGCCCGATCCTTCCCATTTTCCATTCTGTCCTTCTTCCTGCCCTTTCCTGATGCCGCCCGGTTCTCGGGCCTGATCCACGCTTTGTCATGAACTTTCCGCTGATTCTCTTCCTGCTGACTGCCTTCACCCTGTGCATGTGGCTGCTGGACGTGCTGGTGCTGGCACCCGGCAGGCGTCGCCAGGCCGAAGAGCGCCTGAAGACGTGGGAACGCGAGCAGCAGGCGCGTGGCGGCAAGATCAGTCCGCAGGCGCGGCAGCAGCTCAAGAACAGCCTTCACCGCCGGCCCGCCTGGCTCGACTACACCGCCGGGCTCTTCCCCGTGCTGTTCGTGGTCTTTGTGGTGCGCTCCTTCCTGTTCGAGCCCTTCAAGATCCCGTCGGGCTCGATGATCCCCACGCTGCTGGTCGGTGACCTGATTCTCGTCAACAAGTACAGCTACGGTGTGCGCCTGCCAGTGTTCGACACCAAGATCATCGAGGTGGGCGAGCCGCAGCGTGGCGACACCGTGGTCTTCCGCTATCCGATGGATCCGTCGGTCGATTACATCAAGCGTGTCATCGGCGTGCCCGGCGACACCATCACCGTGCGGCGCGGTCGTGTCTTCCTGAATGGTGAGGAAGCCCCGCTGCGTCCGGCGGGCGACTATTTCGATGCCGAACGGGGTCGTTACATGCAGCGCTATTCCGAGACCATCGGCAACATGCCGCACAAGATGCTGATCGACCTGGAGAATCCGGCGATTGTGCCGCTGCAGCGCACGCCCGAGACCGAGAAGTATTGCCGTCAGACCGCCGTGGAGCTGACCTGCAAGGTACCCGAGAAAAGCTACTTCGTGATGGGAGACAACCGCGACAACAGCCTGGACAGCCGCAGCTGGGGATTTGTTCCCGAGAAGAACCTGGTTGGACGGGCGTTTTTCATCTGGATGAATTTCAACGATCTGCAGAGAATTGGCTCATTCCGGTAACGGGGTGGTCATCCGGTCCAACCCTGACCGTTCCTCATTTCTGTCCGGCGGTCTCGCCCACACATTATGAACGCTTTTTCCCTCACCACCCGTTGTGCCCCGCAGCGCGGCCTCACCCTGGTCGGGCTGCTCTTCACGGCTATCATCGTGGCCTTCGTGTCGCTGGTCGTCATGCGGGTGGTTCCCACCTTCATCGAATATCAGAACATCAAGAAAGCCTTGGTGCGCGCCGTCAGCGCCTCGGGTGCCAACAATCCCGAGGCCATCCGCAGCGCCTTCGATCGCTCGCAGGCCATCGACGACTTCCATGCCATTGACAGCAGCAAGCTGGTTTTCTCCAAGGATCAGGGCGAGCAGATGATCGTCTCGTTCAAGTACAGCAAGGACATTCCGCTGTTCGGGCCGGTCAAGCTGGTCATCGACTATGAAGGAGATACACGCGCGCGATAGGAGCCGGGGCGGATTCCCATCCGCCTGGTTTCCCGGGGCGCCGCGACGACACGCATGACGGGCACCATCCGAGATTCCATTCGCCATACCCTCGAAGGCCGCCTCGGCTACCGCTTCCAGTCCGAGTCGCTGCTCGTGCAGGCGCTCACCCACCGCAGCCACGGGCGCCAACACAACGAACGGCTGGAGTTTCTGGGTGACAGCGTGCTCAACTGTGCGGTTGCCTCGCTGCTGTACACGCGCTTTGCCGAATCGCCCGAAGGTGACCTGTCCCGGTTGCGCGCCAACCTCGTTAAGCAGGACCCCTTGCATGACATCGCATGTGGGCTCTCACTGCCCGATGCGATGATCCTGGGCGAAGGCGAACGCAAGAGCGGTGGCCATCGCCGTCCCTCCATTCTGGCCGATGCCGTCGAGGCGCTCTTGGGCGCCATCTTCCTCGAATCCGGCTTTGCCGCGGCCGCGGGCGTCGTCGAGCGGCTCTATCAGCCGCTGCTGGACGCCATCGATCCCCACGAACTGGGCAAGGACGCCAAGACCCGCCTCCAGGAGTACCTGCAGGGGCACCGGCTGCCACTGCCCCGATACCAGGTGGCGGCCACCCACGGCCAGGCCCATGACCAGCGCTTTGATGTGGTGTGCCAGCTCGACAAGCCGAGCCTGTCCTTCGAGGGCAGCGGCGAGAGCCGCCGCAAGGCCGAGCAGGTGGCGGCCCGCGCTGCGCTGGAGCATCTGCTTCGGCACGGCCATCACTGAGGTATTCCTTCATGCCGCACGATTCTTCCGCATCCCCGTCATCCGTTGCCGACGGCACCTTGTTCCGCTGCGGCTACGTTGCCTTGGTGGGGCGTCCGAACACCGGCAAGTCCACGTTGCTCAACCAGCTGCTGGGGCAGATGCTGTCTATCACTGCCGACCGGGCACAGACCACGCGCCATCGCATCCAGGGCGTGCTGTCGCGGCCGCATGCGCAGCTCATCCTCGTCGATTCGCCGGGCTACCAGACCCAGCGCATCAACCCGCTCAACAAGATCCTCAACCGCACGGCTCAGTCGGTGGGGCAGCAGGCCGACGTGGTAGTGCTTGTCACCGAGGCCGGGCGCTGGCGGCGACAGGATGACGAGATCCTGGGCTGGCTCAAGGGCGACGCGCCGGTCATCGTCGCGCTCAACAAGATCGACCAGTTGCGCAACGTCAACGAAGTATTGCCGCTGATCGCCCAGGTCCATGAGGCACATCCCAGTCTGGCCGCCATCGTGCCGATCTGCGCCCGCAATGGGCAGGGCATCGAGGCGCTGCTCGACGCCATCGAGGCCAACCTGCCGGAAGGCGAGGCCATCTACGGCGAGGACGAGCTTACCGACCGCCCCGAGCGCTTTTTCGCGGCCGAGATCATCCGTGAGAAGCTCTTCCGCCTGCTGGGCGAGGAGCTGCCCTACGAAAGCACCGTCGTCATCGATCGCTTCGAGGAGGAAGGCAACCTGCGTCGCATCGCGGCCACCATCATCGTCGAGCGCCGTGCCCACAAGCCCATCGTGCTAGGGCAGAGGGGCGAGCGAATCAAGCGCATTGCCAGCGAGGCGCGCCAGGACATGGAGCGCATGTTCGACGGCAAGGTCTTCCTGACCCTGTGGGTCCAGGTGCGCAGCGGCTGGGCCAAGGATGCCGCCCACCTGCGCAGCTACGGCTACGAATGAACCATCGGGCTGCCCCTGCCACGATGCGGCCGGGCGGCCCGTACCCGCCACGGCGCTGCCGCGTCCCTGAAGGAACCCGGACATGGCCAGCCCGCTGACCGACGAACCCGGTTTCGTGCTGCATAGCCACGCCTACCGCGAGACCAGCCTGATCGTCGACCTCTTCCTGCGCGAGCGTGGCCGCGTCTCGGCCGTGGCCAAGGGCGCGCGCCGGCCCACCTCGGCGCTGCGACCGGTGCTGCTGCAGTTCCAGCCCATCGAGTTCCGCCTCAGTGGCCGCTACGAGCTGCGCACGCTGACCCGCGCCGAATGGCAGGGCGGCATGGCAGTGCCGGCCGGTCGAGCGCTGCTCTTTGCCTTCTATCTGAACGAGCTGGTGATGCGGCTGCTGGCGCGTGAAGACCCGCATCCGCAGCTCTTCGATGCCTATGCGGATGCCCTGCATCAGCTGGGCGAACGGGGGGCCGACGAGCGCATCCTGCGTCGTTTCGAATGGCTGCTGCTCACCGAGATCGGCTATGCGCCTGACCTGGCCTGCGACCACCGGGGCCTGCCGCTGGAGTCCCAGCGCAACTACCGCATGGACGGCGGGCAGTGGTTCGCCACGCAGGGTGAAGACCCCGCCACGTTCAGCGGCCAGGCACTGCAGCACATTGCCACCGGGCGGTATGATGCACCCGGCGTGCTGTCGCAGGCCAAGCGGCTGTCGCGGCTGATGCTGGCCCTGCCGCTGGAAGGGGCTCCGCTCGACACCCGCCGCATCCTGATGGACCTGCAGCGTCTCTGAACTTCCAACTCTTGAGTCATCTCTTATGATCGAACTCGGTGTCAACATCGACCACGTCGCCACCATCCGCCAGGCGCGGCGCACCTATGAACCCGATCCCGTCTGGGCCGCCGTCGAGGCGCACCTGGGCGGCGCCGACGGCATCACCGTGCATCTGCGCGAGGATCGCCGCCACATCCAGGACGCCGACGTGCGCCGGCTGCGCGACCAGACGCAGATCAAGCTGAACCTGGAAATGGCCGCCACGCCCGAGATGGTCGACATCGCCATCGCCCTCAAGCCCGAGATGGCGATGCTGGTGCCCGAAGGCCGTCACGAGATCACCACCGAGGGCGGGCTCGACATCCTGTCCAAGGAAGCTGCCATCACCGACGCTATCCGTCGGCTGGCCGACCACGGCATCATCACCAGCGTCTTCATCGACGCCGAGCCGGCCCAGGTCGAGGCGGCCGCACGGGCCGGCGCCTCCGTTTGTGAGCTGCACACGGGTCCCTATTCCGAGACCTTCCACCGCGAGGGCCGTGATGTGGCCAGCCCGGCCATCCGCCGCGAGCTGGAGCGTGTGGCCACCGCCGGTGCGCTGATCCAGCAGGCCGGCATGCGCTTCAATGCCGGCCATGGCCTGAACTACTTCAACGTGCAGCCCGTCGCCGCGTTGCCCGGCGTACGCGAGCTGCACATCGGCCATGCCATCGTCTCGCGTGCGGTGTTCGTGGGCATGCGCGAGGCCGTCTCCATCATGAAGGCCCTGATCCGCGAGGCTGCTGCGGCTTCCGCTCAGGGCCGGGGCATGGCTGGCCATCAGGGCTGAGCCACCGGCCGTCCATCCCGGGCTACCGGGTGGCAGGATCTGCGAGACAGGTATCCGTACCACCCGGCATCAGCCGGCCCAGACCTGTTTCGAGGCAACCGCTTTCACCTTTTCCATCATGCCCGCTTCCTCCCGCAAGACTTCCCCGACCGCTCGCACGACCCGGCGCGCAGCCAGCACTCCGGCGCGTCGCAGCCGTCACCTGCCGCCCGGTCCCGTCGTCGTCGATGTGGCCGGCCTGCGCCTGACCGAGGCCGAGCGCAAGCGCCTGCGCCACCCGCTGGTGGGCGGCGTCATCCTCTTTGCCCGCAACTACCAGTCGCCCGAGCAGCTGCGCGCGCTTACCGACGAGATCCATGCCGTCCGATCGCCGGCGCTGCTGGTGGCGGTGGATCACGAGGGTGGCCGTGTGCAGCGCTTCCGCGAGGGTTTCTCGGCCATCCCCGCCATGCGCACTCTGGGTGAGCGCTGGGACGCGGACGTGCTGGCTGCCTGTCGCGAGGCCACCGAGGTGGGGCGCCGCATGGGCGAGGAGCTGCGTGCCGCCGGGGTGGATTTCACCTTTGCCCCGGTGCTGGATCTGGACTGGGGGCGTTCCTCCGTCATCGGCAACCGGGCTTTCCATCATGACCCGCGCGTGGTTGCCATGCTGGCCCGATGCGTGGCACACGGTCTGCTGCTGGCCGGTATGGCCAACTGCGGCAAGCACTTCCCCGGCCACGGCTTCGCCGATGCCGATTCGCATGTCGCCATGCCCGAGGACACGCGCAGCCTGGACGAGATCCTGGCCGACGACGCGGCTCCCTATGCGTGGCTGGGCACGGCGCTCACCGCCGTCATGCCCGCTCACGTCATCTACCCGCAAGTGGATCGCAAGCCGGCCGGCTTCTCCCGGAAATGGCTGCAGACCATCCTGCGCCGCCGCCTGGGGTTCGACGGCCTGATCTTCTCGGACGACCTGACGATGGAAGCGGCCACCGTGGCCGGTGACATCACGGCCCGGGCCAGTGCGGCCCTGAAGGCGGGCTGCGACATGGTGCTGGTCTGCAACCGTCCCGACCTGGCCGACGAGCTGCTGGCTAATCTGCAGCCGCTCGAGAACCCGAACCTGGAGCGCCGCCTGAACGCGCTGCGACCGCGGATCATCGGCTGAGCGTCTTCCTATCCCTTCCTGCCTGGCCATGACCGAACCCCGCCGTCCCGACGACCCGAAACCCGCCGCTTCCCAGGATGCGGCCGGGTCGGTGCGGCTGCAGGAGCAAGCGGAAGAGGGCTTGGCCGTCGCGGCCCCTGATTCCCTGGATTCCGCCGATCCGGTCGAGCAGACTGGGCAGGCCGGGCCGGCCAACCCGGCAGACCTGGCAGACCCGGCCGCGCCGCAGGCTCTCGCGCCGTTCGTGGAGCGCCCGGCCGAGCTGAAGCTCTTCCTGCGCACGCTGCCGGCGCTGCCTGGCGTCTATCGGATGAAGGACGCGTCCGGCACCGTGCTGTACGTGGGCAAGGCGCGTGACCTGGGCAAGCGGGTGCGCTCGTACTTCCGCAAGACGCTGGCCAGCCCGCGCATCGCCCAGATGGTGGCCCGCGTGGTGGAGATCGACACTACCACCGTCGGTTCCGAGGCCGAGGCGCTGCTGCTGGAAAACAACCTGATCAAGTCGCTGAAGCCCCGCTTCAATATCCTGTTCCGCGACGACAAGACCTACCCGTTCCTGAAGTTCAGCGCCCACGCCTTTCCGCAGATTTCCTACTACCGGGGTGGCACTGACCGGCGTGCCCAGTATTTCGGTCCCTATCCCAGTTCCTCCGCCGTGCGCGAGAGCATCCAGGTGCTGCAGAAGATCTTCCACCTGCGCACTTGCGAGGATAGCTACTTTGCTAACCGCTCGCGTCCGTGCCTGCTGCACCAGATCCAGCGCTGCAGCGCGCCCTGCGTCGGTCTGATCGACGAGACTGCCTACCGCCGTGACGTGAGTTCGGCCATCAGCTTCCTGAAGGGCGGGCACAAGGAAATCCTGAAGGAGATGGAGGCCGGCATGCAGGCCGCTGCCCAGGAACTGCGCTTCGAGGAGGCGGCCGTGCTGCGCGACCGCATCAGTGCCCTGTCGCGCGTGCTGCACCAGCAGTCGATGGAGATCAATGCTGATACCGATGCCGACATCATCGCCATCGAGCAGGCCGATGGCCAGGTCTGCCTGAACCTGGCCATGGTGCGGGGTGGGCGCCATCTAGGCGACAAGGCGCATTTCCCCTCCCACGTGGCGGGCCTGGATGACGAGGAGGGCTTGGGCAGCGTGCTCGACGCCTTCCTGACCCAGCACTACGCGGGCGCCACCATTCCCGGCGTCATCATCTGTGCCCAGAGGCCGCAGGATCCCGAGTTGCTGAGCATCCTGCGCGCCCAGGCGGGCCATGCCGTTGCCTGGGTGCAGAACCCGCAGCAGGACCGACGTCGCTGGCTCGCGCAGGCCCATGCCAACGCGAAGATCGCGCTCACCCGCCACCTGGCCATTGACGGTTCGCAGCTACGCCGCACCCAGGACCTGCTCGACGTGCTGGGACTGTCGTTGGAAGACCCGGCACGCCTGCGTGTCGAATGCTTCGACATCAGCCACACCATGGGCGAGGCCACCCAAGCCTCCTGCGTGGTCTACGAGAACAACCGGATGGCCTCCGGTCAGTATCGTCGCTTTAACATCCAGGGCATCGAGCCCGGTGACGACTACGCCGCCATGCGCCAGGTGCTGCAGCGTCGCTATGGTCGCTGGGCCACTACGCGGGACGGGTACTCCGGCGATGCGGACACCGGTCCTGCATCCGTATCCGACGCCGACGCTGACGAGACCGCTGCGCCCGGGGATGGCCGGGCAGCTTCTGGCCGCATCGCGCGCGACGATGCCGCACGCCTGCCCGACATCGTACTGGTCGACGGCGGAAAGGGCCAGATCAGCAGTGCTCGCGAGGTCTTCGAGTCGCTAGGGTTGGACATCGGCCTGCTGGTGGGCGTAGCCAAAGGGGAAGGGCGCAAGGTGGGGCTGGAGACGCTGGTGTTCGCCGATGGGCGCGAACCGCTCGTGCTGGGTAAGGAATCGCCCGCGCTGATGCTGGTGGCCCAGATCCGTGATGAGGCCCACCGCTTTGCCATCACCGGCATGCGCGCCCGCCGCGCCAAGGCCCGTAAGGTGTCCCGGCTGGAAGAGATCGAAGGTGTTGGTGCCCGCCGGCGTCAGCGACTGCTGTCGCGCTTCGGCGGGCTGCGTGGCATCATGGCCGCCAGCGTCGAGGACCTGGCCAGCGTTGAGGGCATTTCCATGTCCCTGGCCGAATCCATCTATCAGCAGCTGCACCAGAGCTGAGGACCGGGATCCGGAACGCTCCGGCGCGTCCCTTCCATGCCCCTGGCAGCGCCCGCACAGGGGCGCTCGGGCCGCATTCGTCGATCCTTCCAGTGCCCCGATCCAGCGCAGCGTGCTGCGTACGGCCGGGCGGCATCGTTGCATTTTTGCCTGCACCGACCATTGTGATAGGCTTGGGTCAGTTGCTGCACTTTCGCCGGCGCGCTGCCTTTTTGCACTGCCGGCGCAGCGTTTGGCCCCCGCAAGGGCGTTCTGTCATTGCGGCTGCCGGTGCAGCGATCGTTTATCCGAACGTGCACCCCCATGGCCTTCAATCTGCCCAACCTGCTGACCTGGCAGCGCATTCTTGCCATACCGCTGCTGGTCTGTGTCTATCTGGTGCCTTTCGACGCATGGGGCGAACACAGTCGCAACCTCGTCGCTACCATCCTGTTCATCCTGGCCTCTCTCACCGACTGGCTGGACGGCTGGCTGGCTCGGCGCCTGGGGCAGCAGACCGAGCTGGGGGCGTTCCTCGACCCGGTAGCCGACAAGCTGCTGGTCTGCGTGGCGCTGGTCATGCTGCTGGATCTGGACCGCATCAATGCCGGCATTGCCATCATCATCATCGGTCGCGAGATCACCATCTCGGCCCTGCGTGAATGGATGGCCAGCATCGGTGCCCGCAAGAGTGTCGCCGTCAACTGGATGGGCAAGGTCAAGACAGCCGTCCAGATGCTGGCCATTCCCATGCTGCTCTACCACGATCCCATCGGGAGCTTCGACTGTCAGTACTGGGGCAGCTGGATGATCACGCTGGCCGCTATCCAGACCTTCATCTCGATGGCCTATTACCTCAAACAAGCCTGGCCGCAGCTTCGGGGCGACAAGGGGGCTCATTGACGACGATTCTGCCCCGGGTCGGTTTCCGGCCTCGGCGGCAGGACCTGCTGCTCCCAAGGCCTCAAAGGCCATGCTCCGGAACCAGGAAGGGCCCGGAAAGTCTGAAGAACCCGCAAGCAAGAGAAACCAGAGCCCCATCGGCGCCCGCAAAAGAAAAAAGCCATTCATCGAATTCGATGAATGGCTTTTTGAACCTGGAGGCGGAGGTCGGAATCGAACCGGCGTCCACGGCTTTGCAGGCCGCTGCATAACCACTCTGCCACCCCGCCAGAGAAAGAAGATTCTGGTGGAATTCCCCTGTCCTGTCAAGGGTCTGTTGATATTTCATGCCGTCATGGTGGAATCTTTCTTCAGTAGAGGCTTCCCTCAGAAGGGCAATTCCCCCTGCAGGGGCGGCTGTGCGTGTGCATTAGGAGCCGCTCCATTCGTCTCATCGGCGCGTTCCAGCGATGACACGCGAATGCCTAGCAGCCGAAAGCGCCGTTGCAGGTCCACCCGCTTCAGGCAGCGGCCAGCCAGCCGGCGGATTTCGCCTGCGTCCTGTGTCGGGGCCTCTGTCGTTAGCTCGCGCGTCACGGTACGGAAATCCGCATAGCGCAGCTTGATGCCCACCGTGCGGCCCCTATAGCCCTTGCGCCGCAGATCCTGAGCTGTCTGCTCGGCCAGCCGTGTGAAGATGGTGGCCAGCTCAGTGCGATCATGCACGGCATGCAGGTCGCGCTCGAAGGTGGTCTCACGGCTGATCGTCACCGGCGCGGTCCGATTGGCCACCGGGCGGTCATCGTGTCCCCAGGCGGTATCGTGTAGCCACTGACCGGTTCGTGTGCCGAATTGTTCCACCAGCCAGGCCGTGTCACAGGCGGCCAACTGGGCAATGGTCAGCACGCCCAGTTTCTGCAGCCGTTTGTCGGTCTTGGGGCCGATGCCGTTGATGCGGCGGCAGGGCAGGGGCCAGATTCGTGTCTGCAGATCCTCGGGGTGAATGATCGTGATGCCGTGCGGCTTGTCCAGGTCGCTGGCCATCTTGGCGATCAGCTTGTTGGGAGCAACCCCGATCGAGCAGCTCAACCCTGTTTCGGCCTGGATGCGCGCCTGCAGCCGCGTGGCCAGCGCAAGTCCGCCGTCCTCCTGTACGCCCGCCACCTTCGTCAGGTCGATGAACACCTCGTCGATGCCCCGATCCTCCATGACGGGTGCTTCGGACAGGATGATCGCCTTGAAGGCCTGGGAAAAGCAGCGATAGCGCTCGAAATCGGGCGGCAGCAGGATAGCCTGCGGGCACAGGTGTGCAGCCCGGGCCAGCCCCATGCCCGAACCCAGTCCGAACTGCCGGGCAGCATAGGTGGCGGTGGTGGCCACGCCTCGCCCCCGGTAGTCGCTCAGTCGGGGGAACTGGGCGGGGTCGATGGCCTGCAGCGCGTCCGCCCGCCATTGACTGCCCGGATGGCGCTCGTTGATGTGGGCCACCAGTTCCTCGGGCGTCATCCGTCGTCCACCAATGACCACCGGCAGGGCCTGAAGCTGCGGATACTGCAGCAGCGTCACCGAGGCGAAGAAAGCATCCATGTCCAGATGGGCAATGCGCCGGGAGGGGGCGCTGCTCATGGCCGTCTTCCGACAGGTGAGCAGCGCGAGGCAGCGCCGATATCCGGGTTTTCCCTGAGCAAACGCCCTGTGGCTGCCTCGTGTCTTGCTGGGGCCATTGCCTGCTGCTGTCGACCGGGGAAACACGGGCGCCTTGTGCTAGTATCGAACCAGTTGCCGGCCGAATCTCTTCGGCGGTGTTTCCTCTTTCTGTTCCAACTTTCGAGGTTGACTGGCATGTTTCCGGAATTTCGTGGATTGATCACCAAGCTTAAGACCGAAGACTCGCATTTTGCACGTCTGTTCGACAAGCACAACGAACTCGACCACAAGATCAAGGCCATGGAAGCCGGTGTCGAGCGCACGGCATCCGTCGAGATCGAGAATCTCAAGAAAGAAAAGCTGCGTCTGAAGGACGAGATGTACGAGATCCTGCGCAAAGCAGACGGCAAGGCCTGATCCGGCCGAGTCGGATCACCATGAAAAAAGCGCCCCGCAGGGCGCTTTTTTCATGGACGCCTCCCGGTGAGGGGCTTTCGGGTCATCAATGGCGGGAACATCCGTCAGCGGCAGGCCCCCCATGCGAGGGGCCTGTGCCGATCACCCACAGCGCTTACAGCAGGGCATCAGGGCGCTCGCCGCGCTCGTACACCACATGGGCCCGACCCACGATCAGTGGATCCAGCTTGCCGATCCGTTCGATGGACTTGTTGCTGTAGGGAAGCTTGTGAAGGATGTAGCGCATGGCGTTGAGGCGGGCGCGCTTCTTGCAGTCGCTCTTGATCACCGTCCAAGGGCTGTCGGCCGTGTCGGTCTCGAAGAACATCGCTTCCTTGGCGCGGGTGTAGTCATCCCACTTATCCAGCGACGCCTTGTCGATGGGGCTCAGCTTCCATTGCTTGAGCGGATGGGCTGCGCGTTCGCGGAAGCGGCGGCGCTGCTCCTTCTGGCTGACACTGAACCAGAATTTCACCAGGTGGATGCCGCTGCGCACCAGGTGGCGTTCGAACTCGGGCGCCTGCTTCATGAACTCCTGGTATTCCTCGTTGGTACAGAAACCCATCACGCGTTCCACACCCGCCCGGTTGTACCAGCTGCGATCAAAGAGCACGATCTCGCCATGCGTGGGCAGATGCTCGATGTAGCGCTGGAAGTACCACTGGCCGCGTTCGGTGTCGGTGGGTTTCTCGAGTGCCACCACACGGGCTCCCCGCGGGTTCAGATGCTCCATGAAGCGCTTGATGGTGCCACCCTTGCCGGCCGCATCGCGTCCCTCGAACAGGATGACGATGCGCTGGCCGGTTTCCTTGGCCCAGGCCTGCAGCTTCAGCAGTTCCACCTGCAGACGGAACTTTTCCTTCTCGTAGGTGGCGCGGCGCATCAGGTTCTTGTACGGATAGGCGCCGTCACGCCAGTCATCAGCCAGCTCCTCGTCGGGGTTGGCGAGCGAGTGCATCAGCTTCTTGGGCATCTTGCCCTTGAGGGCCTTGCGGATGACCTCCCGGTCGTCGGCCGCCGCACCTTCCAGGATGGCGCGCAGAGCCTTGGCGCGCTCCTGCACGGTCTTCTTGTCGATGTTGTCAAGGACGGAGATCACGGCCTCGACCTTCTTCTCCTGCGAGGCCTCGATCTTCTGGCCCGTCACGAACTTTTCAAGCGCCTGCTTTCTCAGGCTGGGCGGCGTATCTCCCTTGGCCACGCGGCGGACTTCGGTGGGCAGCGGCCCTGCCGGAGCGGCCTTGCGCCGGCGCGGGGTGGCCGTGGTGGCGGCTTTGGGGGTGCTGCGGCGCGTACGTGTCTCGGATGCGCCTTCGGTAGGCGTTCCGACGACCGGGCTGTCCGTGGCCTTGGGGTCGTCCGCGGTGACAGATTGGGAGGGGTGGGTAGCGTTCTGCATGCAGAAGGTTCCTTTTATGGTTCAGAAAGAATAGATATGAACGAATATGCGCCGGCTCGGAAAATGTATTTTGATTCGAGTCAATGGCCGATGTTTCCCCGGGATTCAGCGCGGCTGTCTAGCGCTGCTGAAGGATCCAGTCGACGATGACTTTCAGGTCGCGGTCGTTCACGTGCGGTTGCGGCGGCATCGGCACCGGTCCCCAGTTCCTGCTTCCTCCCCTGAGGATGCTTGTGGCCAGCTGCCTGCCTGCATCGGGTTGCCCGGCATGACGCCGCCCGATGTCACGGAAGGCCGGCCCTACCACCTTGCGTTCCAGCTGGTGGCAGGACATGCAGTGGTTCGATTTCAGCAAGCGCAGGGCCGTTGCGTCGTCGATGGCCGCCGAGGTGGCGGACGCCCTGTTCTGTGCCTGCATGTGGGATAACGGGACATCGCCTGCGGTTCGTGACGACGGGGCTGGATTGTCGGACACGGGGGGATCCGAAGGCAGGACCAGAGTGCCTTCGTCCGGTTGCGCGCCTCCCGCGGCCTTGTCGGTGGGGGCTGGGCGTGTACCTGTCGCGGAAGACTGTGCAGGGACGACCCGTGTGCCTTCCCGTGAGGCCTTCCCGGTTCCGGAGGACGAGACCAGTCTTGCCGGTGCGGCGGGTGAATCCGCCTGCGTCGGCTGTCGCTGTTCGCAGCCTCCCAGAAGCAGGCCCATCAGCATCAGCGGCAGCATCAGGGCGGGACGCATGTGTCGGTCCATGCCGGGCCGGCTGTCGGCATCGTGCCGTGGAACGCGGGATGATGTCCACGACGGGGTACGGCGGGTCTGCAGGGAAGGGGGCCAACAGGGCTGGCGCGTAGACGGATAAGGCATGGCGTGTTCGTCGACGATGAATGTCCAGTATATCGGCCGCGATGGCCAACGGCGGGACATGTGGACAGGGAACCAGCCGTCCGTGCACACGGGCCGGTACATCTCTCGGTCCGCTTCGGGAAATGTGGAGCGTTGTTACGATCAACGCACCGCATGAAGCCGTGTCGAAATCGAAAATGGGAAAACGGAGTGTCGAAATTATTTACTTCTGCATGCAGACATAGAGGTAGTTGCTGTAAGAATTTCTAACATATAGAGAGATTTTGCAAGATTATGGCCCAGATCCCCCCCGAAAAATATGGAAGCAATAGGTGAGGTATGCATTAATTATAGGCATGTTGTACACATGAGACGTTATTTGTAACTAACGTAAGAAAAATTGGGTTCGGCTGTTTAGTTTATTATCAGTGTAAGTTTATCAAGTTATTGATATATATAGATAAATTTCTTTGTATCGCTGTTTTTCAAATTTTTGGCGCTTTTCGTTGCCGATGGGTATGTAAGGCATTCTTACAATTGTTGGGTTCTGTTAATTTTGAAAATGGAGCTTTAAATTTCTGCTGTTTTAAGCTCTGCCTGCCTTTCAAATAAAGGCCTGAATGACGACGGATCCGGGTCGCATGTTACCCATTGGCATGCGCCTGCAGGTGTCGTGATGAGTCATTCAGAACCCCTCAATTAGGCGGAGAATTAACCATCGTGTCTCATGCGATAACCCATCGGGCATCGTCCCGTCGAAAGCTCGTTTCGCGGCCGGCCCTGCCGGCGGTGACGGCCCTGTCTGCTGCGCTACTCGGGCTGACCTCAATGTCGGCCCAGGCGCAGGACGCCTCCCTCTTCAGCATCGTGCGCAACCCGCCGGTGTTCCGGGGCGAGGACAATGTGAATGCCGCGTCCGGCTCTTCCGACATCCAGGCACAGGGCAATGTGGGCGAGGCCACGCTACCGCCGGCCCGTCAGCGCAATGTGCGGCTTGATGTCGGTTATGTGGATTCCTACATCTGGGACCCGAACAACGACAAGTACGACCGTGTGCGCCTGCGCAGCTACCACGGTGATTCCAGCCGCCCGCTGGTGGCGCCCACCATCGAGATCCAGCCGGGCACGCGGCTGAACGTGCGGCTGACCAACAACCTGCCGGCGGAGAGTGATGCGTCCTGCAAGGACAAGAAAGAGAACGATCCGCGGTGCTTCAACGTCACCAACCTGCACACGCACGGCCTGTGGGTCAGCCCTCGGGGCAATGCGGACAACATCTTTCTGAAGGTCGAGCCGGGTCAGTCGCAGCTCTATGAGATCGATGTGCCGACCGACCACCCGGCGGGCACGTTCTGGTATCACAGTCACTTCCACGGCTCCACCGCCCTGCAGGTATCCAGCGGCATGGCTGGTGCGCTCATCATCCGCGGCAACCGCTATCCCAGTGGCAACACCAACGGTGACCTGGATACGTTGCTCAAGTCTACGGCGAGCACCCGCGTGCAGGAACGGCTGGTGATGCTGCAGCAGATTGCGTATGGCTGCCCGGGGGCCGATGGCAAGCTCAAGCGCATGGCTGCCAATGGTGGCGACAATCAGGGGCAGAACGCCAGGCAGACGCCTCTGCGCTGCGATGATGGCGACGTGGGCAGCGTGGATAACTACGAAGCCTTGCTGGGGCCGAACAGCTGGCGCGACAGCGGCCGCTTCACCACGGTCAACGGCGTGACGCTGCCGCGCTTTGTCGGTGCGGTCTCGGGCCGGCTCGAGCGCTGGCGGATCATCCATGGCGGCGTGCGCGATACCGTCAACCTGGAATTCCGCAAGGCTGTGCTGAACAACATGCCGGTCAGCGAAGTGCGCAACCTCAGTGGCAAGCCACTGCAGCGCTTCATCAACAACAACTGCACGGGCGCACCGCTCACGCACTACCGGGTGGCGTCCGATGGCATGACCATGGACAACATGCAGCCGGCCACGCAGACCACCTTCCAGCCCGGCTATCGCTGGGATCTGGTGACGGTCTTCCCGCAGTCCGGTTTCTACTGCGTGCTGGACAAGTCGGTGCCGGCAGCCGGCGCCGTCAACAACGAGCCGCCGGCCCACACGCTGATCGGCATCGTGGAAGTGGGCAAGGGCGTGAACATGAACGTTACCGACATCCCCAGCTACGTCAAGCAGCAGATGCTGAACCTGGCCAACACCAATGCGCCTGAGTCCGTTCGGGCCAATGTGGTGGCCGACCTGAACGATGGGCTGAAGCTGTCGCGCTACACGCCGCACAAGACACTGACCGAAGCTGACGTGACGGAATCGACGCCGCAGACGGTGACCTATGCCATCCTGCCGAAGAACCCGAACAATCTGGCCGAAGGCTTCAAGTTCACGGTCGATGGCAAGGAGTTCAGCGAGAGTGATTCCCCGCGCGAGCTGAAGCTGGGCGCCGTGCAGGACTGGATCATCAAGTCGACCAACGGCGGTCACCCGCACCACGTTCACGTCAACCCGTTCCAGATCGTGTCGATCCTTGACCCGCAGGGCCGTGACGTGAGCGGCTTCGACACGCCGGACACTGCAGGATCCAGTGGTGGGGTGGCCGATACCCAGTACCGCGGCATGAAGGGTACGTGGCGTGACACGCTGTTCATCAAGTCTCTTCCGCAGCAGGGCACGGCAGGCCAGTACACGGTCACTGTACGGACCCAGTACAACCGGTATTGGGGCGACTTCGTGCTGCACTGCCATATTCTTGACCACGAGGACGAGGGCATGATGCAAAAGGTGCGGATCTACGATCCGGCCAACCCGATCTCCACCCGCTTCGGGCCGGTACCCGTTTGCGGCCTGGACGATGGCAAGAGCAAGCCTTTCGCGACTAAGTTCAAGGGGCCTTATGGTGTGAGCAACCCGCTCCTGCCGCGCAACAACAGCAAGATCCAGGCCAGCATCATGGCTGCCCCGGCCGCTCGCTGATTCCGCAGGCTTCCTGATCGCCCTAGGGAAAGTCTGAACAAGCCTCCAATCTGAGAAAATCAGGGTCAGCAACCAGACACAGAGGAACGAGACGGGATGAAGC
>ERZ772946.143-NODE-143-length-34907-cov-8.57348_pt1 | contig 34907 bp, 21 predicted proteins | sample MGYA00511680_ERZ772946 | MGnify/ENA primary metagenome ERZ772946 (study PRJEB29015, sample SAMEA2737918) | human oral metagenome | biome: human oral; feature: human-associated habitat; material: dental | place: China | collected 2016 ... | reverse complement strand
CAGTCCGCCGGCAGCACGGCCAGCAGCACTTCCGCCGGCAATGCCGGCGACCTGCTCGCCACCGTCTTCGGCAACCAGGGCTCGGCCCGCGCCGCCGAAGGACTGGGCCAGTCCACCGGCCTGGGCACGCAGGGTGCCGGCAATCTGCTGGGCATGCTGCTGCCCATCGTCATGTCCTTCCTCAGCCAGCGCTTCCTGCAGGGTGGCAACGGCACGCAGCAGCTGGACCAGGCCTTGGCCCAGGAACGCCAGCAACTGGACAACCAGGGCGCTGGCGGTGCACTGGCCAGCCTGCTGGACCAGAACGGTGACGGCAAGCTGGACATGAACGACCTGGTGAAACTGGGCAGCAGCCTGCTGGGCGGCAAGCGCTGATTCCCCTTCCGGGACCGATGCAGGTCCCGGAGGCCGCCCAGGTGGCCGCATCCTGCCTGCCCACCTGGCCGGCCGTGAAGCCGGCCTGAAAGGCAGCCTGAACACCGGCCTTGTCAGGCCGGTGTTCACTTTTCGGGTCAAGGCGCCAAGAATCTATTGACTTATAATCTAATATATTCTCATTACTACTATGAAAATGAGGTTTGGTGCCCTCCGTGAGGTGCGCTGATTCCAGCCATCGTCCGCCCGGCACCACAGACAGGACATTGCAGGCTCATCGGCCTGCATGCCGGATGAATGACAGGCTGGCCGCATGATGCCTGTGACAGCCCTGCCGGCACACCGCAAAAGCACACAGAGACAAGACCCGTCATGCGATACCCTGCCCCACGCCATCCCCTGGCCCTGGCTGTTCTGCTGGCATGCACCAGCCTGCACGCCCAGACCCAGCCCCGATCCGACGGGACACCGGCCCTTGCCCGTGTCCCCCTGGCCAGCAGCACGGCCATGGTCGGCACCACCCAACCTGCCCGCCTCTCCAAGGATCAGCCTCCGTTCCGGACGACACAACACCGGACCTTGCTGCTGGCCGCCCGCCTGCCCGCCGTCACCGTCACGGCCACCGGACACGAGGAAGACGCCGTCACCGCCCCGGCCTCGGTCACGGTGATCGACCGGGAGCATATCCAGAATCGTGCCAGCGACGATCTGCTCGACGCCGTCCAGGACACCCCGGGTCTTTCCCTCTCGCCCAGACAGGCGGGCGGACGCAAGACCTTCAGCCTGCGTGGCATGAACGATGCTCACACCCTGATGCTGGTCGACGGCAGACGCATCTCGGCCACCGATGACGTGGTGGGGCACTCCGACTACCAGTATGGCTGGGTGCCCATGTCGGCCGTGGAGCGGGTGGAAGTGATCCGTGGCCCGCTGTCGGCGCTCTATGGCTCCGAGGCACTGGGTGGCGTGGTCAACGTCATCACGCGCTGGCCCACCGACAAATGGGAAGGCGCCATCACCCTCTCCGCACAGCGCGCCTCCGACCACCAGCGCGGTGGAACCGGCAGCAAGGCGTCCATCTACGCCGCAGGCCCTCTTGGCGAGAATCTGGCCCTGCGCATCGACGGCGAGAAAGGCCACGTGGGCAGCATCGCCACGCCCGACAGGACACTCAGCGAAATCGAGGGTCGGCGCCCCGGCAATGCCGGCATCACCGCCCGCTACACGCTCAATCCCCAGCACCGCTTCGAGGCAGGCTGGCGCCAGGGGCGCGAAGATCGCTTCTACAACGACACCAGCGCGCGCGGCGTACGTTACCAGAACCTCTACAAGCTGGATCGTGAACAGACCCATGCCCAGTGGAACGGCAGCTTCGGCCAGACCCAGGCACAGCTGCGCGCCTATCGCAGCGCCATTGAGGTGCGCAACTACCGCACCAACGGCGTCACGCCCACCCGCCTGCAGGACATGCGTGACGTGGTGTACGACGGCTCCGTGTCACACCGGATGGACGGGCACCATCTGGCAGCCGGCGTCGAGGCGCGGCGCGAGACCCTGATCAATGCCGGCCTGCGCAACGGGCGTGACAGCGCCGATCACCACGCGCTGTTCCTGCAGGACGAGATCAGTCTCGGCTCCAGCCTGATGGCCACCCTGGGCGTGCGCGTGGACCACCACGAGATCTTCGGCAACGAAACCAGTCCGCGTGCCTATCTGGTATGGCAGGCCACGCCCGAGCTGACCATCAAGGGAGGCTATGGCGAGGCCTTCAAGGCCCCCACGCTGAAGCAGATTTCCTCGAACTACGTTGGTGCCGAAGGACCTCACACGTTCTACGGCAACGACAACATCCGGCCCGAGACCTCGCGTTCCTTCGAGCTGGCCGCCGACTACCGGATCGGTCCTCTGACCCTGCGCAGCACACTGTTCCAGAACAAGGTCAAGGACCTCATCTACCTGCGCCTGCTTCGTCAGCAGGGCATCCGCAACTTCTACCAGTACGACAACGTGAACCGCGCCCGCATCCGGGGGGCCGAGCTGGGACTGGGCTGGGACATCACACCAAACCTGCACTGGAACAACGACGTGACACTGCTGCATGCTCGTGACGGCAACGGCGCGGAACTGGTCAACCGTCCACGCAGCGTCGTGCATTCGCGTCTGCGCTGGGAAGCACCCCGGGGCTTCGATCTTCGACTGGGCGCCCATTACACCGGACGCCAGCGGGTCACGGCCAATACCCGTCTGCCCGGCTACACGCTCACCAACGCCAGCATCGGCCAGCAGGTCAACCAGAACATCAGCTGGCGCATCGGCCTGGACAACCTGGGCAACCTCCGTCTGGCCGAGAAATCGCCGGACTTCGGCTATGCCATTCGGGGCCGAACCTGGTTCACCCAGCTGCAGATCGAATTCTGAGGCGTTTCCCCGCCATCTCCAGGGCAGCACAGCGTTCCACACCGCACCCGTACCCCGGCACGGGCCCTGCATCAGACCGTCTGAACACGCGACAGGAAGCCTGGCGCCCTTTCTCTTTCCTGGCGACTTTCCCTTTCTTACAGATGACGTCCATGCGCAGCATCACTCGCCCACATCCTGAAACCGTTCATGCCGCCAGCGTGATGACACAGGTAGCGCAGGAAGGCGCTCTGCTTCTGACCCTGCTGTTTCTGCTGCTGACCTGTCTGAGCATTCTGCCTGCACACGCCGCGACAGTGGCCAGCCCTCCCTCTGCCGCCCCATTGGCTGCGCAGTCCTCCCTGCCGCCGCCCTCCAGCACCGACGCAAAATCCCCTACCGCTGACATACCGCCAACGAACGCTTCAGCCGCCGCACCATCCGCCCGTCACCGCGTGCTGTTCGTGGTCACCCACAACGTGCCTCGTGGCAAGTTCCACCACCTGGAGCTGCTGGCCGCCCCGCACGGGCTGACTGTGGAAGGCCGCTATCTGGACAGCATCCCCGCGCAGAGCGGCCCCGAAGTCTTTCGCGGCTATGACGCCGTATTCATCGAATCCCCGCTGGAGCAGGACGTGCGTGCCCACCTCGGCCGTGCGCTGACCGAGCTGCAGACGCCCTTCATCTGGCTGAGTGCCCAGCACCCCGCCTGGCAGGGATTCACCGATGAACAGGCAAAGCCGCTGGTGGCCTACTACGTCAACGGCGGTTCCCGCAACTTCGAGGGCTTCTTCCGTCTGCTGGCCAGCGCCATGGACCACCAGCCCGCACCGGCCGACCTGCCACCACCGCTGGAGATCCCGCAGGTGGGCGTCTATCACCCCCAGGCCCCGGACCTGGTGTTTCCCGACGTGCCCGCCTTCCTGCGCTGGCGCGGCGTGACCGACCAACGCCCGCCCACCATCGCCATCCTGATGCACCGTCAGTACCTGGACAGCATCGAGACCGGCATGATCGACGACCTGGTGGCACGCATCGAGAAGCAGGGCGCCATCGCCATGCCCATCTTCGACCGCATGCTGCCCAAGGGCAGCCTGCGCCAGCTGCTGCGCCCCGATGAAAACCGGCCGCCCCTGGCCGACGTGATCATCAACACCCAGATCATGCTCAACGCCGAGGGACGGCGAAGCGAATTCACGGAACTGGGCCTGCCGGTCATTCAGGCCAACCGCTACCGCCATGGTGATGCCGCAGCCTGGCAGGCTGACGCCCAGGGCCTGTCGATGATGGAAGTGCCCTTCTTCCTGGCCCAGCCCGAATACGCCGGCATCACCGACATCCAGATCTCCGCCGCCACCCGCAAGCCCCACGACGACGTGGTGCCCATTCCTGCCCAGGCCCAGGCCGTGGCTGACCGTGCCCTGGCCCTGGCACGGCTGCAGCGCAAGCCCGCCGGCCAGCAGCAACTGGCGCTGATGTTCTGGAACTATCCCGCCGGCGAAAAGAACCTGTCGTCCTCGTACATGAACATCCCGCGCAGCCTCGGCAGCACCGCCGACGCCCTGCGCGAGGCCGGCTACGACATCCCGTCCCTGCCGCCCGAGGAAGAACTCATCACGCGACTGCAACGCCTGCTGGCCCCGGCCTACAGCCACGAACGCCCGGCCCTGCTGAAGCAGCTGCTGGCAGACGGCCTGGCCGCACCACTACCGCTGGCACGCTACCGCCAATGGCTGGACACCCTGCCCGAAGCCACCCGCCAGGCCCTGCTGGCCCGATGGGGCGATCCGGCGCGTACCCTTAGCGTCGTCGACTGGCAGGGCGAACCCGTCTTTGCCATCCCGCGTCTGCAACTGGGCAAGCTGGCCATCCTGCCGCAACCCGGCCGCGCCGAACCCGGCCCCGATGGCAACATCGACCGCGAGAAGGCCCTCTACCACTCCACCCGCGCCGACGCCCTGCCCCCGCACACCTACCTGGCCACCTACCTGTGGGTCCGCGAGGGCGCTGCGCATGACGCCCTGATCCACTTCGGCACCCACGGCACCCAGGAATGGCTGCCCGGCAAGGAACGCGGCCTGTCCGTCTACGATCCGCCGATGCTGGCCATCGGCAACATCCCGGTCATCTACCCCTACATCGTCGACAACGTCGGTGAAGCCACCCAGGCCCGTCGCCGTGGCCGCGCCGTCACCGTCAGCCACCAGACCCCGCCACTGCGCCCGGCCGGCCTGCACCAGCGACTGACCGAGCTGCACGACCTGCTGCACCAGTGGCTCTCGCAGGAAGAAGGGGCCGTCAAGGACCAGATCAGGACCGATATCCTCGCCCGCGCGAAGCAGGAGCGGCTGCTGGCCGACCTGGAATGGACCGAAGAACGCGCCCGCACCGATTTCGCCGCGTTCCTCGACACGCTGCACGCCCACCTGCACGAGCTGGCTGAAACCATCCAGCCCGTGGGCCTGCACACCTTCGGGCAGAACGCCCAGGAAGAGCACCGGCTGGCCACCGTGATGATGATGCTGGGCAAGCCTTTCCTGGAAGCAGCCGCCCGCCACATGGGCGAACCGCAGACCGAACTGGACGAGACCCTGGCCGTCGACTACCAGCAGATGATCGACACCTCGCCCTACCGGCTGCTCAAGCGCTACCTGCAGCCTGACGCCGATCTGCGCGAGCTGCCCGAGCCCCTGCAGGCGCATCTCGCCCAGGCGCGCCAGTGGTGGCAGGCGCTGGATGCCGGCGGCGAGACCCGGGGGCTCATCGCTGCCCTGCAGGGACGCTACCGTCCCACCGCCTACGGGGGAGATCCGGTGCGCAACCCCGATGCCCTGCCCACCGGTCGCAACCTCTATGGCTTTGACCCTTCCCGCGTGCCCACCCGCCACGCCTGGGAAGCCGGCAAGCAAGCCGCCGAGAAACTCATCGCCGCCCACCGCCAGCAGCATGGCAGGACACCGGCCAAGCTGGCCGTGTCGCTGTGGTCGGTGGAGACCATGCGCCACCAGGGCCTGCTGGAAGCCCAGGCCCTGTGGCTGATGGGCGTGGAACCCGTCTGGGATGAAGGCGGTCGCGTCATCGACGTGAAGCTCGTGCCGCGTGAACAGCTGGGCCGCCCGCGCGTGGACGTGGTGCTCTCGGCCACCGGCCTGTACCGCGACCACTTCCCCAACGCCATCCGGCAACTGGCCCGTGCAGCCCAGCTGGCTGCCGAAGCGGATCGTGAGCCCGACAACGCCGTCGCTGCCCATACCGCCCGCATCCAGACCCTGCTGAAAGAGCGCGGCCTGGATGATGAGAGCGCCCGTGACGCGGCCCAGACCCGCATCTTCTCGTCCGAGCAGGGCCTCTACGGCTCAGGCCTGGACGATGCAGCCCTGGCCACCGACACCTGGGAGGGCAAGGACGAAGGCGACCACAAACTGGCCCGCCTCTACCTGTCACGCATGCAGTACGCCTACGGCCCCGATCCCCGCCGCTGGGGCAAGCGTCTGGCCGACATCATGTCCCAGCCGGCCGGTGGCAGCACCCAGGCCGCATCAGGCGGCAGCACGGCAGCGGCCCCCGGTGCCAGCCCCGACGGTACAACTGCCAACACAACAGCCAACGCCCCGGGTGCCCCTGCCGAAGCGCTGAACCTCTACGCCGAACAGCTGCGCGGCACCGAGGGCGCCGTTCTGTCACGCTCGTCCAACCTGTACGGCATGCTCACCACCGACGATCCGTTCCAATACCTGGGTGGTATCGGCCTGGCCGTGCGCCACCTGGACGGCAAGGCACCCGAGCTCTACATCAGCAACCTGCGCACCCCGGGCAGCGGCCGTGTGGAGCGCGCCAGCCAGTTCCTGTCGCGGGAGCTGGCCACCCGCCAGTTCCACCCCGGCTACATCCAGGGCCTGATGGCCGAAGGCTATGCCGGCACCCTGGAAGTGCTGGACGCCACCAACAACCTGTGGGGCTGGACCGCCGTTGCCCGCGAGATCGTGCGCGACGACCAGTGGCAGGAAATGGTGGACGTGTATGTGCGCGACAAGCACCAGCTGGGCCTGAAGGACTGGTTCGAGCAGCACAACCCGCACGCACTGGCCCAGACCATTGAGCGCATGCTGGAAGCCGCCCGCCAGGGCTACTGGCAGACCGATGCGCAGACACTCACCGAACTGAAGGAACGCTGGCAGGATCTGGCCCAGCGCTTCGAGGTCCGTTCCGAGAATGCGCGCTTCATGGCCTATGTGCAGAACGGTACCGGCACCGCGCCGAAAGCTGCCCCCCAGACACCGGCCGATGCCCCCTCGGCCGCCAGCAACGCGCCCGGCTTTGGCCTGCAGGCGCCCAGCCAGCCCGCGGCCACCACCGCACCTGCCACGCCCGCGAGCAGCCAGACGAGTGCGCCCCCCGCCGAGCCACCTCAGCAACAGCCTCCGCAACCGGCCAGGCCGGTCGAAACCGTGCGCGGCCAACGTCTGGAACCCGTCAAGCAGACCGACACCCGGCAACCGCCCCCCACCGATGACCCGGCCTGGCTGCACTGGCTGGGTGCGCTGGGCATCGTGCTTCTGATCCTGTCGGGTGCGCGGCATCAGAAGCGTCGCGCCTGGGACGCCTGATGAACGCGAATCCCTGCACCCGTCACTCATTTCACCGGAAAGACCATGTCCTCTCTTGAACAGCTTCTTTACGGCATCAGCCAATTGTTCCTTGGCCCGGTGCTGCTGGCCGTCCTCATCCTGTTCGGCTACGCCTTCCATGCACTGGGTGCCTTCCTGATGCAGGCGAACCAGCGCAGCCGTGCCCGGCGACTGGGCAGTCTGGAAGGTCATGAGCTGCTGCTGGCTCACGCCCGCGACACCAGCCTGACCGACGACGAGCTGGAAGCACTGGCCCTGAAGCGCATGGAACGCGCACGCATCGTCTCGCGCGTGGCACCGATGCTGGGCCTGGTGGCCACCATGATCCCCATGGGACCGGCGCTTCAATCTTTGGCAGATGGTCAGTTTGCCGACATGTCGCGCAGCCTCACCGTCGCCTTCTCGGCCGTCATCCTCGCGCTGATCGCTGCCGCCATCACCTACGCCACTGTCCATGTCCGCCGACGCTGGTATGCCCAGGACCTGCTGGCCGTGCAACGCAAGCGCACCGAAGATTCACAGAAATGAAACCCGGAAAATCACGTCTGCTCGAAGACCTGGAAGATGACGACCCGATCCTGTCGGTTGTCAATTTGATCGACGTCTTTCTGGTCATCATTGCGGCCCTGCTGCTGGCCGTGGCCAACAGTCCGGTCAATCCCTTCTCGTCCGACACGCTCACCGTCATTCGCAATGCGGGCCAGCCCAACATGGAAATCATGGTGAAGAACCCTGAAAAACTGGAACGCTATCAGTCACAGGGCAAGATCGGTGAAGGCCACGGAACCAAGGCCGGCGTTGCCTACCGCATGAAGGACGGCAGCATGGTCTACGTTCCCGAAGACTGAACATCAGGGCCATTCAATTCCGTATTTCCGGAGCTGCTATAATCGTGGGCTGCCCGGCGAAGCAACAGGCAACACGGTTTCGCCAATTTCCATCAAATAGCCTTGGGCACTCTCACGGAAGCCTGACGCAGCCACTCATCGTGCGTCAGTCATGCCGGGAAAGATCCGAACAGATTCCTGCGATGAATGCATCCTTCGGATGAATTCATCGCGACGCAACTTTTTCAGGACTCCCCGGCTTCCCCGCAGCATTCGGCGACTTCGCTTTCCCCTGTCGCCCGCCGCGCATTCACGCGCAGCACATTCGCGCCCACGCCACGCTGGTGCGCCCGCCCTGGCCCTGCCTTTCAGGAGGAGGATGAATTTGTCTTTGCCTGCATTCATCGAAAAACGTTCGTCATTCAATCCTTTCGTCATTTCGGTGACGCTGCTGTTCGTCGTGGCCCTGGTCGCCATGATCCTCATCGCTCCCGAAAGGACCCAGATCCTGCTGGACGCCACCAAAGCCAACATCTTCGCCCACTTCAGCTGGTTCTATGTCCTGGCATTCTCGGTCTTCATCTGCTTTCTGGTGATCCTCTCCGTCAGCAGCCTGGGCAGCATCAAGCTGGGCAATGACGAGGAAGAACCCGAATTCGGCGTGCTGTCCTGGCTGGCCATGCTGTTTGCCGCGGGCATGGGCGTGGGTCTGATGTTCTTTGGCGTGGCCGAGCCCCTGTCCCACTATCTGTCCGACATCACCGTCGGCGCACCCGAACAGCGCGAGCAGCAGGCGCTGCTGCATTCGATGTTCCACTGGGGCATCCACGCCTGGGGTGTGTACGGCATGATCGCCTTAGCGCTGGCCTATTTCGGCTTCCGCTACAAGCTGCCGCTGGCGCTGCGCTCCTGCTTCTATCCACTCTTCAAGGAGCGCATCAACGGCCGCCTGGGCGATGCCATCGACATCATGGCACTGCTGGCCACGCTATTCGGCATCATCACCACGCTGGGCTTTGGCGCCACCCAGATGGGCGCCGGTCTGGAACAACTGGGCTGGATCAGCGAGAACACCTTCACCCTGCGCATCGTCGTCATCGCCGTGGTCATGGCGCTGGCCATCACCTCGGCCATCTCGGGCGTCGGCAAGGGCGTGAAGCTGCTCAGCGAGATCAACCTGTGCCTGGCCATCGCGCTGCTGGTATTCGTGCTGGCCACGGGCCCCACGCTGCACCTGCTGGCCGCCTTCAGCGACAACATCGGCACCTACGCCAGCAACATCCTGCAGCTCAGCTTCAAGACCTACACCTACGAGCACGAGCACACCGAATGGTTCACCGGCTGGACCATCCTGTATTGGGCCTGGTGGTGCTCGTGGGCACCATTCGTGGGGCTGTTCATCGCCCGCATCTCGCGTGGCCGCACCATCCGTGAATTCATCTTCGGCGTGCTGGTCATCCCGTCGCTGTTCGGCGTTCTGTGGTTCACCGTGTTCGGCAACACCGCCATCTGGATGGACGCCCACAACGCCGCCGGTGTGCTGGGCAGCATGACGGGCACACCCGAGAAACTGCTCTTCAAGTTCCTGGAATTCCTGCCGCTGCCTGCGCTCACGGGCATCGTCAGCCTGATGGTGATCGCACTCTTCTTCGTCACCTCGGCCGACTCGGGCATCTATGTGCTGAACAACATTGCCTCGCGCGACAAGAGCCTGGCCTCGCCACGCTGGCAGGCCATCATGTGGGGCGTGCTGATGTCGATCGTGGCCGTGGTGTTGATGCGCGAAGGCGGCCTGGGCAACCTGCAGACCATGACGCTGATCGTGGCCATGCCCTTTGCCATGCTGATGCTGCTGATGTGCTTCAGCCTGTGGAAAGGCCTGAACGCCGACCGCCAGTACTTCTCCACCAAGGTGCATCCGTCCAGCGTCTTCTGGTCGGGCAAGAACTGGCACGCACGTCTGGAACAGATGATGAACCAGACCCAGGAAGACGACATCCTGCGCTTCCTGAAGCACACGGCCCTGCCCGCCATGCGCGAGCTGCGCCAGGAGCTCACCAGCAAGTACGGCCTGACCGTGCAGGTCAACAGCCTGTTCGACCAGCCCGAGCCAGCCGTGGAACTGGTCATCCAGAAGGAGTCCCTGCGTGACTTCATGTACGGCATCAAGTCGGTCAAACGCGAAGTGTCCGAGCAGCTGATCAACGACGAGCACCTGCCGCACATCCAGCACAGCGTCACCTACGAGCCGTACACTTACTTCTTCGACGGGCGTACGGGCTATGATGTGCAGTACATGGACCACAACGAGCTGATTGCCGACATGCTGAAGCAGTATGAGCGCTACCTCAGCCTACTGGGCGGCGTCGGACAGGAGCTGATGTCGCACGAGCAGACGGACCTGGCCGAATGAGGCCCGTCTGACGAATCGGCCGAGGATTCCTTCCTCGGCCTGCGGTACCCGGGGGCGCCTTCGTGGCGCCCCTGTCGTTTCCGGGAAATCAGCTACAGGTTCCGATGTCCTGTGCCGGGCTGCAGCACGATGTACTGCGCCCGGACACGCATCAGGCCTTCTTGCGATGCCACAGCCGTGCCACCCACTGACCGAAATCGTCGATGTAGGTGAAGACAGCCGGCACCACCAGCAGGCTCAGCGCGGTGGAGGTGATGAGCCCGCCCAATACAGCCATACCCATGGGGGCGCTGAAGTAATTATCGGTGGAAGGCGTTCCGATGATAGCCGGCAGCATGCCGGCGCCCATGGCCACGGTGGTCATGATGATGGGCCTCGCCCGCTTGTGGCAGGCATCCATCAACGCATGCCAGCGGTCCATGCCGTGGTCGCGGCGCGCCATGATGGCGTATTCCACCAGCAGGATCGAGTTCTTGGTGACGATGCCCATGAGCATGATCAGCCCGATCAGCGCCGGTAGCGACATGTCGTAGCGCCCCAGCAACAGGGCCACAAAGGAACCGCCCACCGCCAGCGGCAGCGCCGAAAGAATGCTGACCGGATGCAGAAAGCTCTTGAAGAGCAGCACCAGCACCATCCAGATGCACAGCACACCGGCCAGCATGGCCATGCCAAAGTCGCTGAACATGTCGGTCATCAGTTCTGCATCGCCTGACTGCTCGATCTTCACGCCCTCGGGCAGCTGCTTGATGGAAGGCAGGTTCATCACCTGCTGCTCGATGCTGCCCAGGTCCCGATCACCAAGCTCGATGGTGAAGGTGATGTTCCGATCTCGGTCACGCCGCGAAATGGTGGCGGGGCCACCGCCCAGCTCCAGCGTGGCCACCTGGCCCAGCATGACCGGATCATTGGCGCCTGCGATCACGATGCGCCGCAGCGCATCCAGGCTCTCGCGGGCCGGCTTGGCCAGCCGCACCACGATGGGAACCTGCCGCGCCTCCAGGTTCAGCTTGGGAAGCGACTGGTCATAGTCCCCCTGCGTGGCCAGCCGCAGCGCATCGCTGATGGCCTGCGGCGTGACGCCCAGCGATGCTGCTTTGGCGGCATCGGGCCGCACGATCACCTCGGTACGCACCAGATTGGCCGACGAGGTGATGTTACCCACGCCCTTCAGATGTCGTCGCAGGTCGCGCTCGATATCGCGTGCCGCCGCATTCAGGCGTGCGCCGTCGCTTCCCGAGACGACAAATTCATACTTTGCCCCCGAATTTCCGTCCATGCCCACGCTCACCCGCATGCCGGGGAGATCTTCCAGCACCTTGCGCATCGACTGTTCGATTTCCGTCTTCTTCGGGCGTTCCGCGCGGGGCGCCAGCGTGAGGGTCAGTGCTGCATAGTTGGTGGAGGTTATGCCCGACTGGCTGCCCGAGCCCGCACCGATGGCAGTATAGACCCCCTCGATATGCGGCAGTTTCTCAAGCTTCCGGCGTGCCGTCTCGGCCGCCCGCTCGGTCTGCTGCAATGTGGCGCCTGGCCCCAGCGTCAACGTCACCTGGGTCTGCCCGTAATCATCCGGAGGAATGAAGGCCGATGGCAGCTGCGTGGCCAACGCGAGCGACCCCACGAAAAACAGCACCGCATAGATGGCGGTCTGTCGCCGGTGCGCCAGCACCCAGCGCACCAATCGCAGATAGATGCGCAGCCAGCGTGGATCCTGCCTGTCTTCCCGCCCCTTGCGCGGTGCCAGCATGTAGGCTGCCATCATGGGTGTGAGCATCCGCGCCACCACCAGCGAGGCAAACACCGCCATCGCCGCTGTCCAGCCAAACTGCTTGAAGAAGCGCCCGACAAGGCCCGTCATAAAGGCTGTGGGCAGGAACACGGCAATGAGCGTGAAGGTGGTGGCGATCACCGCCAGACCGATCTCGTCGGCGGCCTCCATGGCGGCCTGGTAGGGCGTCTTGCCCATCTCCAGGTGTCGCTCGATGTTCTCGATCTCCACGATCGCATCATCAACCAGCACCCCGATCACCAGCGTGAGCGCCAGCAGGGAAACCGTGTTGAGCGTGAAATCAAACAGATACATGCCCATGAAGGCCGGCAGCACCGACATGGGTAGCGCCACCGCCGACAGGAAAGTGGCACGCCAGTTGCGCAGGAAGAACCACACCACGATCACGGCCAGCGCAGCCCCCTCGTAGATGGTGTGCATGGTGCGGTCGAAGTCCTCCTGCGCCGGCGTGGACAAGTCCATCGTCTCGGTCAGCTTCAGGTCCGGCCGATCCTGCTGCAGCTTCTGCGCCAGCTCGCGCACGCGCTGTCCCACGTCCACTTCACTTTCGCCACGACTGCGACTCACCTCGAAGCCCACGATCTCCTTGCCGTCCAGCCAGGCCGAGGTCGTTGGCTCCTCGATGGTGTCTGAGACGGTGCCGAGCTCCCCCAGCAGGAGCCGTCGGCCATCACCGCTGGTGATCCGCACCTTCTTCAGCTGCTCGGCCGATTTCACGCGCGCCAGCACCCGCGCGGGCTGCTTGCCCTGGGCGATGTCGGCATGACCACCAGCACTCTCGATCTGGTTGTCGCGCAGCTGCTCGGAAATTCCCCCTACCGTCAGCCCCAGCGCCCGCAGCCGGTGTGGATCCAGGTCGACATGCACCTGGCGCGTGACACCACCCACGCGCGTCACCTTGCCCACCCCCTTCAGGCCCAGCAGCATGCGGTTGAGTTCATTGTCCACGAACCAGGAAAGTTCCTGCATGTCCATCCGGTCGGACTGGATAGCATAGGCCAGCACCGGCTGGCTGGCCACGTCCTCCTTGTCCACCACGGGCTCGGGCAATGCGCTGGGCAGGTCGGCACGCACGCCCTGCACCTTGGAGCGCACCTGATCAAGCGCTTCCTGGATAGGCTTGTCCACCTCGAACTGCACCGTCAGGACCACCGTCCCGTCGCCCAACGTGGAGAAGATATGCCGCACGCCCTGCAGGTCGACCAGCGCGTTCTCGATCTTGCGTGCCACATCGTTTTCCAGCTGGCCTGGCGTGGCTCCGTCCAGTGATGCCGACACGGTCACCACCGGGTAATCCATGTCCGGCAGGTACTGGATCCGCATCTTGCTGAAGCTCAGCAAGCCAGCTACCGTCAGCATCAGGAACAGCAGAATCACCGCAATCGGGTTGCGGATCGACCAGGACGAGAAATTCATGCTGCCTCCCGGGCCGACCGCATATCGACGCTCATGGACACACGGCCCCCGAATGCAGCGTTACCCGAGACCTTGGAAGCCGGCGTCTTTCCGGCAGCCTCCGACGCCGCTCCCCTGGCTGCACCATCATTCTTCACTGCCGGGCCACCCGACCCAGCGTCATCGCCACCGGGCATGCCATTTGCCCGCCCGTCATCAGCCCCCCCCTTCTCGACGGCAGGCGCCTGCACCACCCGCACCAGATCAGCATCAGACAGGAAGGCCGCACCTTCCACCACCACGCGATCACTCTCGGCCAGCTGCTCGCCCCGGGCCGGGATCACCTCCAGCCGATCGGCGGTCTGGCGACCGGTGGTCACACGCACCCGCTCGACGTGGTTGTCGGACTTGAGGCGATAGACATACAGGAAGCCGTCGCTGGAGACCAGCGCATCGACCGGCACCGTCAGGCCCGGGCTCTCACCCAGCTCGAAGGTGCCGTTGGCAAACATGCCGGCCCACAATCCGGGGCCTGCCGGCACATCCACGTAGACCAGCGTGGTACGGGTCTTGGTGTTCGCCGAAGGCGCCACCGCACGCACCCGGGCCAGCACCTCGCGACCATTGGCGGCATGCACCACGGCCCGATCACCGGCCTTCACCTTCATCAGATCGGAAGCGCCCAGCTCGGCCCGCCATTCCAGCTTGCCCTGCCGAATGAGCGTGAACAGCTCGGTCCCGGCCGAGGGCACAGAACCCTCCGTGGCCGTGCGCGACGAGATGACACCATCATCGGGCGCACGCAGTTCGACATTCCGCCAGTTCTGCCGGCGCGAAGCCAGCGCAGCCCGTGCCGAACGCACCTTGGCCTGGGCCGAACGGTCGGCTGCAAAGTACTGGTCGGCCTGCTGCTTGCTCATGGAATCCGTGCGCAGCAGGCGACGGGCACGCCGTGCGTTGGCATGTGCCTCCACGGCATTGGCCTGGGCCTCCACCAGCGACGCCCTGGCCTGGACCACATCCTCGGCCACGGTCTTGCCGTTGAAGCGTGCCAGCAGCTGCCCCTTCTTCACGGTATCGCCCACATCGACCAGCACCTCGGCCAGCGTCAGCGAATTGGATTCGGAGGCGACGCTGGCCTCCTGCCAAGCCACCACGTCACCATCGGCCTCCACCTGCACGGGCAAAAGCTCCAGCTTCGGTGGTGCAACCGTCACCACCATGGCAGGCCGTGCCTGGTCGGCGTCGCTTGCCTGAGCGGACGCCTGCCGGGATGACGGCGTGTTCTCTCCGGACGGGGCCTGCCCGTCCTGAACGGCAGCTACCTTCCCGCTCTGCGAGACGCCTCCCTGTGCTGTCATGTCCTGCCCCCTGGCTGCGCCACTCCCTTTGGGGGCGCCAGCGCTCATTCCATCGGAAGGCGCCCCGAAAGACATGAGCAGATCCGGCCGCATCAGCACCAGGCCCCCTGCCAACAACAGCACCAGCAGGCAGCCCCCCAGAAAGATACGCAAAGAAGTCGACATAGACAGCAACGAGAAGAAGTGGTGAATGGCGATACAGGCGGCGCCTGCCAATGCCAGGCCCGGGCCCTTGCGGTTGCCGCACGCCCATCCGGGCACCCGCAGCAAACCCCTGGCAGCATGAAGCGCCGCCGTTTCCGGCATGATCGGGCGCGGACTTCAAGTCTACCCGCAAACCCCTACCGCCTGCCGGGGCGGGCTATCACAATTTCGGGGGTAACCGTACAATGACCGCCTGCGCTGGCACCTTGCCCTCTATCGTTTTTCCACCTCGTACAGGCTTCCCCATGCCCGACTCGTCCACAGCCGGCGTGCAACGCCAGGCCCAGACCAAGCGCTCGTCCAGGCAACAGCAACCGTTGCAGCTGCCCAACGGCGAGACCCGCGTGCTGCTGCATTCGTGCTGCGCACCCTGCTCGGGCGAACCCATGCAGAAGCTGGTGGATGCCGGCATCGACTTCACCATCTTCTTCTACAACCCCAACATCCACCCGGTGCGGGAATACGAGATCCGCAAGGAAGAGAACATCCGCTTCGCGCAGAAGCACGGCATCATTTTCATTGATGCCGACTATGATTCGGACAAATGGTTCACGCGGGTCAAGGGACTGGAACACGAGCCCGAGCGCGGTGAGCGCTGCACGGTCTGTTTCGACATGCGCTTCGAGCGCACCGCCCTGTATGCACACGAACATGGCTTTCGGGTATTCACCAGCTCGCTGGGCATCTCGCGCTGGAAGGACATGAACCAGATCAACGGCTGCGGCCACCGTGCCGCAGCCCGCTATCCGGACATGGTCTACTGGGACTACAACTGGCGCAAGGGCGGCGGTTCGGCCCGGATGATCGAAATCTCCAAGGCCGAGCACTTCTATCAGCAGGAATACTGCGGCTGCGTGTATTCGCTGCGTGACACCAGCCGCTACCGTGTCGAGCAGGGCCGCGAGCGCATCCAGATCGGCGAGCTGTACTACGGCCTGCCGCCGGGTGAGAAGCCCGACCTGGAGGCTGAACGCGCCGCCATGGCCGACAAGCCCTCGGTCGTTCGCTCCGAACACGAACCGCCCACCCACAACTGACACCCCGACCATGCCCGACACCCTCGAAGCCCTGGAATTCGTCACCGGCCCCGAACCGACGGCCTCGATCATCGTGCTGCACGGTCTGGGGGCCGATGGCAACGACTTCGTGCCAGTGGCCCAGATGCTAGACTTGGGCGTACCTGTCCGGTTCATCTTCCCGCATGCGCCGCAGATGCCCGTCACCATCAACAACGGCTATGTGATGCGTGCCTGGTACGACATCCTGGGTACCGATCTGGCGCGGCACGAGGACGAGGCAGGGTTGCGCCGCTCGCAGGCTGCCATCGAGGCCCTCATTGCCCGTGAAGTGGAACGCGGCATCCCGGCCGAGCGCATCGTGCTGATGGGCTTTTCCCAGGGCTGCGCCATGACGCTGCTGACCGGTCTGCGCCAGAAGCAGCGGCTGGCGGCGCTGGTGGGCCTGTCGGGCTACCTGCCGCTGGCCGACAGCACCGCCTCCGAGCGCAGCGCCGACAACCAGCACACCCTCATCTTCATGGCCCACGGCCAGGACGATCCGGTCGTGCCCATCGAGCGGGCCCTGGCCTCGCGCGATCTGCTGCGGTCGCTGGGCTACACGGTGGACTGGCACGAGTACCCGATGCCTCATTCGGTCTGCCCCGAGGAGATCGGCGACATTGCGGCCTTCCTGCGTCGTGTGCTGACTTTGTAAAAAAGACCACCTGGTTCCTTGGTTTTCCCCACCCCACCCTGACATGGGGTGATGAAGCTGGCACACTTGCCTGTCGGCTTGGCCGAGTGCCGCCCGGACCGAAGGCAGATGCCCTCACCGGTCGGAACCCCCAGGAAGGCGCCCGGTAACTGACACAGGCGCACCTCCAACTTTCACAGACTCTTTGAGGAAACCAAGATGGCTGACGATATCACCGAAAAACTGGCTGCCCGCCTGGAAGAACTGGAGCGCGGCCTGAAAAAGAGCCGCCGGCAGTTCGGCCGTACCGCCGAGCGTTCGCGCGACCACCTGGAGCGTGAGTGGGATGCCCTGAAAGCCGACATCTCCGATCTGCTGGACAGCGACTCGCTGGCCGACCGCCCCGAAGTGCGCGCTGCGCTGAACCATGTGCGTGACTCCATCCAGCGCATGTCCGACGTGGCCTACGACACGGCCCAGGAAGTGCAGCGCCGCGCCCGCGAAGGCGCTGCCCGTGTGGACGATTACGCCCACACCTCGCCGTGGCAGACGGCCGGCATGGCTGCCGCTGCCGGTCTGGTGATCGGCTTCCTGCTGTCGCGTCGCTGATCATCGCGCTTGCGTGGCCGGGAAGCGCCTGAAGGCGCTTCCCGTGCCGCTGCCCGCTGGCCAGTCCCTCCCGCAGACCGGCCAGCGGGTTCCCATTCCTAGCGCAGGCCCCGCCGGCGCTTCATGGCCTTGTGCCTCCTGACACATGTTCGGCAAACTCCTCGAACCCCGCATCCGACGGATGAAGCGGACCGCCGCCGATCTGGTGGCAGGCCTGGACGACCGCAGCCGCCTGCTGGCGCTGGAACTCGGCACCGAATCCCGCTGGCTGGCCAAGCTGGTGGGTACGAGTCTGGCTGCTGGCGTCATCGCCATCATCTGCCTGGTGTGGCTGATGGCCACCCTGGTGGCCCTGGCCTGGGAGACTCCTTGGCGCCTGCATGCGCTGGGCATCGCCGCCGGCTTCTGGGTCATCCTCAGCCTGGTCCTGGTGCTGCGCATCCGCAGCCTGCTCAAAGGCCACCCCGAACCCTTCCCCCTCAGCCGTCAGGTGCTGGCCGATGATCTGCGCAGCCTGAAGGAAGACCTGGAACGTGAGCGTAATTCAGAATCATGAATGACGAACAACTGAACATGAACCGTTCCAGCCGCGCCGACGAAACCGCCGAGGACATCTTCGCGCGCATCCAGCGCCGCCGTACGCTCGCCATGAACGGCGCCCACAGCCAACGCAACGCGCTGCAACAGGACGCCCCATCGGGGCAAGCCCATCCCGCCGCCGTGGCTGGTGAATCACTGGCCGACATCCTGCGTCGGGCCGCTGCCAAGGAAGCCTCTGCGCCCCATGGCGCAGGACCGGCGCATGGTCCGGGGCATGAGCAAACCGGCGCAGCAGACCGTGGCAGCAGCCCCCGGAGCCCCGAAGGCGGCACCAGCGCCCGAGCCGCCGAACACACCGGAAGCAGCAATAATTCTGCATTCAGGAATTTCAGGAGCAACACAGCATCTGGGCCGCGTACTCGCCCTCCGGTCGACTATCCGTTGCTGGTGGATGAAGACGGCACACCCATTGACGAGGATGCGCCCGACTTCCGGGACGACGGCCGGCCTCGTGACAGTTTCCCGCGCAGCAAGACGATGCAGGCGCTGCTGCGTTACCCCACGCTGACGACGGCCGTGGGACTGGCCGTAGCCGTGCCCATGGCCACCCTGGTGCTGCGCACGCCGGCCGCCCGGCAGACACTGCTGCGCATCGGCAAGTTTGCGGCCGAGCAGGAAGTGTGGAAGTACGTGCGCAAGCTCAGCAAGTAGAGCAAGCAATCAGTCCAGATCCGGCAGCGCCTCGGTGCGGCTGCGGCGCGCATCCAGCGCCTGCACCTCGCGGCGCAGCCACCACAGCATCAAGAGGCCCGGCAGCGCCGCAGCCACCGTCATCAGGAAGAAGCTGGGCCAGCCCTGCTGCTCGACCACCACGCCGGCCACCGGCCCCACGTAGACCCGCCCGATAGCCGCCAGCGCCGACAGCAGCGCGTACTGCGCAGCCGAAAACCGCCGGTCAGTCAGGGTCATGAGGAAGGCCACGAAGGCGGCCGTGCCCAGCCCCCCGCAGAGGTTCTCGATGCCGATGGCGCCGGCCATCAGCAGGTAGCTCTTGGGCAGCACCGACAGCAGCCAGTAGCCCACATTGGAGAACGCCTGCAGGATGCCAAAGAGCATCAGCGACTGGTAGAGCGAGCGTGACGACAGCCAGGCCCCACCCAGCAGCGCGCCGATGATGGTAGCCAGAAGACCTAGCCCCTTGTTGATGGCACCGATCTCGGCCTGACTGAAGCCCACGCCGCGCAGCAGGAAGCTGGTGGACAGGCTGGCGGCAAAGGCATCACCCAGCTTGTACAGCACGATGAGCAGCAGGAAGACCAGCGCATGCGGCCGGGCAAAGAAGGCATCCCACGGTGCCACGAAGGAGGGAAAGCCCACGCGGCGTGCCACTAGCACGGCCCCCACGCCGGTCAGCAGCATCACCAGGGTCTCGGCCAGCAACTGGCCCAGCGGCCCGGCCTGCAGCCAGTCCAGCAACGGCCGGCTGGCCTGCGTGCACAGCCACCACAGCAGCGCACCCCCCAACACCATGGCCACGAAACCCTTCAGCTCGGCCCCCGCGTCACCCCCGGTCTGCTGCGGCCGGGCAATGCGCGGGCTCCAGACCGTAGCCACCATCAGCAACAGCAGCATGACGCCCATGATGCGATAGGTGCCCGGCCAGCCCAGCCAGGTATCGGCCAGGATGAAGCTGCCCCCCCCCGAGACCAGCATGGCCAGCCGGTAGCCTAGGACCGAGACGGCCGCGCCAGCGCCACGCTCCTCGGGCGAGAGCAGGTCGGCCCGGTAGGCGTCGAAGACCACGTCCTGCGAGGCCGACAGCCACGCCACCACCACCGACAGCACGGCGATCAGGTGGATATGGTGGGCCGGATCGAGCTGTGCCAGCGCCAGGCAGCCCAGCGCCATGGCTAGCTGAAAGACCAGGATCCAGCCTCGCCGCCGCCCCAGCAGCCGGGGTTCGAAGCGATCGAGCAGCGGTGCCCAGACAAACTTGAAGGTATAGGGCAGCCCCACCAGCGCGAAGTAGCCGATGGTGTGCAGGTCGATACCATTGACCGTGAGCCACGCCTGCAGCGCCCCTGCCGTGAGCGCCAGCGGCAGCCCACTGGAAAAGCCCAGCAGCAGCATCGCGGCAATGCGCCGCGACGCGAAGACTTGCCCATAGGTCTGCCACAACCCGGGCGCGGACTTGGGGGAATCGCTCATCCACCGAGTGTAGCAGCGCGTGGGCCAGCGCTTCATGGCCGCCATTCAGCCCCCGTGCATGCCGCTGACGGCCGGGCAGCGACAAGGCATGAATGAACGCAGGATGCGTGAAATATGCGACACCGCGTCCAGGCCCCGCCGGCAGCCACTACCTGCACACGCGCTGCCGCTCAGGATGCCGGGGCGGGACACATGGCCACCCCCATGACGCGTCCTCTACCTTGTGCCCCACGGAACCGTGAAGGGTGTAATCTTCAGTGTTCTGCCGCCCCCTCAACCCTATACAGATTTCATGACCAAGAAGCTTACTGCTGCCGAATCCGCCCTGCGCGATGCCGCGCGGGAATACCATGCCCAGCCGTCGCCGGGCAAGATCACCGTCCGTCCCACCAAGCCGCTGTCCAACCAGCGTGACCTGTCGCTGGCCTATTCGCCGGGCGTGGCCTATCCGTGCCTGGACATACAAGCCGATCCCTCCAAGGCCGCCGAATACACCTCGCGCGGTAACTTGGTGGGCGTGATCACCAACGGCACCGCCGTGCTGGGCCTGGGCGACATCGGCCCGCTGGCCGGCAAGCCGGTGATGGAAGGCAAGGGCTGCCTGTTCAAGAAGTTTGCCGGCATCGACGTGTTCGACATCGAGCTGGCCGAGCGCGACCCCGACAAGCTGGTCGAAATCATCAGCGCACTGGAACCCACCCTGGGCGGCATCAACCTGGAAGACATCAAGGCCCCCGAGTGCTTCTACATCGAGCGCCAGCTGCGCGAGAAGATGAAGATCCCCGTCTTCCACGACGACCAGCACGGCACCGCCATCATTTCAGGCTCGGCGCTGGTCAACGGCCTAGAACTGGTGGGCAAGCCCATCGGCGAGGTGAAGGTGGCCGTCTCGGGCGCAGGCGCTGCGGCCCTGGCCTGCCTGGACATCTTCGTGGCCCTGGGCGTGAACCCCAAGAACATCTACGTGGCCGACTCCAAAGGCGTCATCTACAAGGGACGTCCGGGCGGCTTCGATGAGTCCAAGGCACGCTACGCGCAGGACACCGACGCCCGCACGCTGGCCGACATCGTGAAGGACGCCGACGTCTTCCTGGGCTGCTCGGCCCCCGGCGTGCTGACCAGCGACATGATCAAAACCATGGCCCGCCAGCCGGTGATCCTGGCCCTGGCCAACCCCGAGCCCGAGATCCGCCCCGAAGATGCCCGTGCCGCCCGCGCCGACTGCATCATCGCCACCGGCCGTTCGGACTACCCGAACCAGGTCAACAACGTGCTGTGCTTCCCGTACATCTTCCGGGGCGCCCTGGACTGCGGCGCATCGCGCATCACCGAAGAGATGAAGCTGGCCTGCGTGCGCGAGATCGCCGCCCTGGCCAAGGCCGAGGCCAGCGATGAAGTGGCCAGTGCCTACACCGGCAAGGACCTGAACTTCGGCCCCGACTACATCATCCCCACCCCCTTCGATCCGCGCCTGATCCTGCGCATCGCCCCGGCCGTGGCCGAGGCCGCTGCAGCCTCCGGCGTAGCCACCCGTCCCATCGAGGACATGGATGGCTACCGGCAGTCGCTCTACCGCTTCATCTACTCCACCGGCCTGCTGATGCGCCCGGTCGTGGCTGCCGCCAAGGCCGCCGCACTGGAATTCAAGCGCGTGGCCTATGCCGAGGGTGAAGACGAGCGCGTGCTGCGCTGCGCCCAGACCGCCATCGACGAAGGCCTGGCCCGCCCCCTGCTGATCGGTCGCCCCTCGGTGATCGAGGCCCGCATCAAGAAGGCTGGCCTGCGGATGAAGGTCGGCAAGGACATCGAGATCATCAACCCCGACGACGACCCGCGCTTCCGCACCTACTGGGAAGAATACTGGCGTCTGATGGGACGGGAAGGCGTCTCGCAGGAAGCCGCCAAGGCTGCCGTGCGCCGCTCCACCACGCTGATTGCCGCCCTGATGGTGCGCATGGGCGATGCCGACACCATGCTGTGCGGCACGCTCGGCCGCTTCGACGTGCACCTGGGCAACGTCCGCGACGTGATCGGCGCGCGCCCCGGCACCCCGCTGGCCACCGTCAACGCCATTGCCATGGGCAACCGCACCCTGTTCATCACCGACACCTACGTCAACGATGACCCCGATGCCGAGACCCTGGCCAAGATCGCCGTCATGGCGGCCGAGGAAGTGAACAACTTCGGCATCCCGCCCAAGGTGGCCTTCGTGTCGCACTCGCAGTTTGGCAGCTCGCGCCGCCCGTCGGCCATCAAGATGCGCCAGGCGCGCGACATCTTCCGCAGCGTGGCCCCGCACGTCAACTGCGACGGCGAGATGCACGGCGACGCCGCCCTGCTGCCGGAACTGCGTGACCGCCTGGTGCCCGACAGCACGCTGGATGGCGACGCCAACCTGCTGGTGTGCCCGAACCTGGATTCGGCCAACATCCTGTTCAACGTGCTCAAGACCACCGACGGGCACGGCATCACCATCGGCCCGATCCTGCTGGGCAGCGCCTTCCCCGCGCACGTCATGACGCCTTCGGCCACCGTGCGTCGGCTGGTGAACATGACGGCCCTGGCCGTGGCCGAAGTGGCTGCCGGCAAGAAGCACAAGGCTGGCGGCGTGACCTGATGGCCCTGCGATCCTGCCTGACGGGCTGATACCCCCGAGGCAGGACAAGCCCATTGCACCCCGGCAACACCGCCTGCCGATGATCGCCCGATGGGTTTGCGCCTGTCGGGCGATTTTGTTTTCTTGCCCTTGGGGATATGGCACCCTCGTAGAAAACCCGTACAGTCGGCCTCACAGCCGTGCCTTATCATCGGGCAACCAAGGAGAAACCGGATTCACCACACAGGAACACCTATTGCAGGGCATGCCATGAATCGCCATCCTTGCGCACACGCATTCCCAGCCAATGCCCATCCGGCACCTCCGCTAGCAGCAACCAGGTAATGAGCGAAAAACACGACGATCAGGACAGGACGGACGCTCGGAACTTCCTGCAGAGCTGCGTCACATTCGACCTGGAAGTCGGCAAGAAGGACAACCGCATCCATCTTCTCGGAGCGGTACGTCTACAGAATGGTGAAGAACGCATTCACGCCCATGACAATAAGGGCGCTTTCTCTCCAGAAGCCGCGCAAGCCTTCGAGCACTTTGTCGAAGGCGCCGAGTTCCTGCTGGGACACAACATCATCCATTTCGATCTGCCTCATCTGCGCGCTGCAGCACCAGATCTTGTGTTGCTGCAGCGTCCTGCCATCGACACTCTGTGGCTCAATCCGCTGGCCTATCCCCGCAACCCCTATCATCGGCTGGTCAAGCACGACCAGGAAGGCCATCTGATCAGCGGACAACGCAACAATCCGGTTGCCGACAGCCGAACCGCCATGGACGTGTTCGTCGATCAGTTCAGCATGCTGCGCCAGGCTGCCCCTGACTTGCTGGCCGCTTGGCATTGGCTGAGCACCCGGACCGAGCATGGTTTCCTGCGGGTCCAGGGGTTCGATGCCCTGTTCACAGTCATCCGCCGGCAGCCCCAGCCCAGCGATACCGACGCCCGCGCTGCCATCCTGGCCTGCATCCAGGGCAAGGGCTGCCCCCGGCATGCCGATGAGCTGCTGACCGACCTCATCGCCCCCACCAGGATAGGCGCAGGACACGCCGTACCCGAACGACCTCTAGGCCTGCTGGCCAACATCCAGCACAAGATCTTTCCATCACTTCTCTCCCACACGGACACACCGAACAGAGCCACGCAGGCAACCGTCCACGAAGCTCATGGACACCACCACGACCACTGGGGAGTGGCCTATGCACTGGCCTGGCTATCGGTGGCTGGCACCAACTCGGTCATCCCTCCGTGGGTACTGAAACAGTTTCCCCTGGCGCGGCAGATTGTCCGGCAACTGCGTGAAACCTCATGTAAACAACCGGACTGCCCCTGGTGCTCGGTACGTCATGATGCAACCAAGGAAGTGCAGCGCCTGTTCCCTGCCATTCCCGGCTTCCGACCGGAACCCAGGGACAAAACGAGTGGTAAGCCCCTGCAGCAGGCGATCGTGGAAGCCGCCATGCACGAGGAACACGTCCTGGGCATCCTGCCCACCGGCACGGGCAAATCCCTGTGCTACCAGGTACCCTGCCTGTCACGCTTCCAGAAAACAGGAGCACTGACCGTGGTCATCTCACCGCTGGTCGCCTTGATGGAAGACCAGGTCAAGGGGCTGGAAGACAAGGGGCACCATTGCGTGGCGGCCATCAACGGCCTGCTGTCCATGCCCCAACGCAGCGAGGCCCTGGAACGCATCCGGCTGGGCGACATCGGCATTCTTCTGATCGCTCCTGAGCAGCTGCGCAACCGGACAGTGCGCAATGTACTGAAACAGCGCGAAATCGGTGCCTGGGTCTTCGACGAAGCACACTGCGTCTCAAAATGGGGACATGACTTCAGGCCTGACTATCGCTATGCCAGCCGCTACATCCGTGAACGTGCCGGAACCGAGCCCATTCCACCCATTCTCTGTCTGACGGCAACGGCCAAGCCCGATGTGGTCAACGACATGACGAGCCACTTCCGGGATCGGAGCGGCGTGACATTGACTGTGTTCAACGGCGGAGCCGAGCGCAGCAACCTGAGCTACGAGGTCATCCCTACCACGCTGGAGCGCAAATTCGACCAGATCCACGAATTGATTCTGGATCGTCTGCCCACCGAGGGCACAAGTGGTGTGATTATCTACTGCGCATCACGCAAGAAGACGGAAGAGATCGCCGGCTTCCTGAAGGATCGCGGCCTGGAAGCCGGATATTTCCACGCCGGACTGAAACCGGATGCCAAGAAGGAAACTCAGGATCGCTTCATCGCCGGAAGTCTGCGTGTCATGGCGGCCACCAACGCCTTCGGCATGGGCATCGACAAGCCGGACGTGCGGCTGGTGATCCACGCGGACATTCCCGGTTCACTGGAAAACTATCTGCAGGAAGCCGGACGTGCCGGGCGTGACAGGCAACCCGCCGAATGCGTGTTGCTCTATGTCCCGGATGATGTCGAACGCCAGTTGGGCATGTCGGCACGCTCCCGCCTGTCGCAGCGCGACATCCAGATCGTGCTACGCGCCGTACGCAATCTGGCAAAGCGATCAAGTCACACCCGACACGCCACACTCCCCGATGAAGGCAGCGAAGTCATTGCCACGTCCGGCGAGATTCTTCTGGAAGACGAACAGGGTGAATTCACCCGCGACGATGCCACCGATGACACCAAGGTCCGCACCGCCCTGGCCTGGCTGGAAGAAGCCCATCTACTGACGCGCAACGAGAACCTGGTCACGGTGTTTCCGTCGTCGCTGAAGGTGAACAGTCTGGAAGAGTGCAAGCAGAAGCTGGAATCAGCCAATGTATTCTACGAATATGCCCAGCAGCTTCTGGCCATTCTGGGAGCACTCTTCAATGCCGACGCCGACACCGGCATCTCGACCGACGCCCTGATGGCCGCCAGCGGGCTGGAACCGAACAGGATCCGCAAGGCCATACAGGATCTGGAAGCGCTGGGGCTGGTGAGTGACGACACCGCATTGACCGCCTTCGTCCATGCCAGCAACACGGATCATTCCCGCCGCCGGCTGGAGCACATCCGAAAGCTGGAGCGGACCGTCATCCGCACCCTGAAGGAAATGGCCCCGGACATGAACCCCGGGGATGCCTGGACGCTGGACCTGCGGCTGCTGACACAGCACGTACGCAATGAATTATCCGGCCAGCATGATGACCAGCAGGAAAATTCCGTACCGAAGGAAAAACCCCTCACTGCTGCATCCACTGACAAGATCAAGGACGATCCCTTGATGCGGCAGGTTCAGCCTCTGGTGATACACCGCATCCTGCGTAGCATGACGCTGGATCGCCCACCCAAGCAGGCCCACGGCAACATCGGGCTGCGTCGACTGGAAATCGACCGCTACGAACTGAAACTGAACACTTCGTCCTGGCAAGCCCTGGAGAGGGCCGCCACGCTGCGCGCCACCATTGCCAACCTGCTGCTGGAGCATCTGTTGTCCACACTTCCACCCGGCACTCGCATCAAGGACGCACTGGCCGAGACGACGATGGGTGCGCTGCGAGATGCCATGCTGAAGGATGTCGAGATCAGATCTCGGGCCGAGCAGCATGACAACGGTATCCGGGAAAAAGCCAGCACCAGCCCGGACGAGAGCGGCGCCGGGCGCTTTCTGGCGCGCGGCCTGCTGTGGATGCATGAGCAGGAAATCATTCGCCTTAACAAGGGCACCGCCCTGTTCCGCCCGGCCATGACGCTGCGGTTGGCACCAGGACAGGGAAAGTTCAACAAGCAACAGTATGCGCCACTGAAAGACCACTACCAAGCCCAGGTCGAGCAGATCCATGTCATGAGTGAATACGCGCGCCGTGGCATGCCAACGAACAGCACCGGCCAGATCGACCCGATGCACGAAGCCAATGAACTGGTCAGGGACTATTTCGGCATTCCCTTCGACACGTTCATGCGCAAGTGGCTACCCAACCTGCCGCGCGGACGGCAGATGACGGAAGATTCCTGGCGCCGCATCATCGACGAGCTGGGCAACGAACACCAGCAGCGCATCGTCATGGTGGATGCCGAGAAGCCTGCCAATCAACTGGTGCTGGCAGGCCCCGGATCCGGCAAGACACGTACGCTGGTCCATCGCATCGCCTATCTGGTCCGCGGTCGGCGGGAACGCCCCGAATCCATCCTAGCCATCGCCTACAACCGGCACGCTGCTGCCGAGATACGCAAGCGCCTGCGTGCCTTGATCGGCGAGGACGCGCGCGGCGTGATGGTGATGACCATCCACGCCATGGCCATGCGACTGACCGGCGACAGCCTGGCCGACCGCAAACCTATCGGCGACGGCAAGGAGAATCAGGAGGACATTTTCCGCTCCATCATCCGACGCGCTACAGCATTGCTGACGGGTGACGCCCAGGACAGCACGGAACCGATGACGGAGCAAACTGGCGACGCCATGGCTGATGAAATCGACGAGACGCGCGAGCGTCTGCTGGCTGGGTTCCACTGGATCCTGATCGATGAGTATCAGGACATCGAGCAATGCCAGTATGAACTCATCTCGGCCCTGGCAGGCCGAACGCTGAAACCGGCCGACGACGATGATGACAGTGAAGACCGCCGGCTGAACATGTTTGCCGTGGGCGACGACGACCAGAATATCTACGCCTTCAATGGCGCCAGCGTCGCCTTCATCCGAAGCTTCAGGGAAGACTATCTGGGCAGCAGTGAAGAACCCTCCTACCTGGTGGAGAACTATCGCTCCACCCGGCACATCATCGACGCTGCCAATTGCGTCATCGCCCCGGCCACCAACCGCATGAAGCGCGATCATCCAGTGCGGATCGATGCCCGAAGACAGAATGATCCACCCGGTGGCGACATGAGCCGGGACGACCCCATGGTCGGCGGTCGCGTGCAGGTTCTGCATCTGTCACGACCCCGACCCGGCAACGACTGGATGCTGCAACAGGCCGTGGTGGTCATGGAGGAATTCCGACGCCTGCAGGGCCTGTCCACCGACTGGGACTGGTCATCGTGCGCCGTCATCGCGCGCGAGTGGAAATACCTGGCCGCCATACGGACATGGTGCGAGCTGCACGACATTCCCGTCCAGTCCGCCCTGGACGGCAAGCTGCCGCTCTGGTGGCTGCGTGAGACACAACAGCTTGTCGGCATGCTGCGCGAGCAGAAGATCGAGCGGGTATCCGAACAGACCTTGCGGGAATTCGTGCAGACCCTGCCTGCCACCCCATGGCGCGACATGCTGCTGACCGCTGTGGAGGAATACAGTCTGGAAATGGGCAGCCTGGCACTGTCGGCCAATGCCATCATCGACTGGCTGGCCGAATGGGCACACGAAGCACGCCAGAAACAACAAGGTCTGCTCCTGGTCAGCGCACATCGCACCAAAGGGCTGGAATTCGACCATGTGGCGATTCTGGATGGCGGGTGGGCTCCGGGCCGCGATCCCCTTTTCCGGCCTGGCGGGTGTTTGACTGCTTCGAGACGCACGGAGAATCCCCATTCTTCGACGGCCCCTGGTTTTCTGAAAGTCCCTCATCGCCTGACCACGAACAGCACCCTGCAATTCCCTGGTCCATCCGGAAACATCAGCTCCCGCCCCCACGGTACCCAGACCGACCCCGACGAGACACGGCGCCTGTTCTACGTGGCAATGACACGCGCCCGCAAGACGCTGATGATGGTCCAGGCCACGGCGTCACATCCCTTCACCGCTGCCCTGGCAGACACCCCAGCGGTCGTGATTCGTGACATCGAGCCGTCTACGCCCATCGCCGGCATGTCACGCCGCTACCAGCTCGCCTCCATGCAGGACATCGACCTGGGCCATGCCGGACGTCGCCATGCGAGAGATCCCGTTCATGGGCACATTGCCCATCTGAAGGCCGGAGACGTCCTGCAGCTCCGCCCGGACGAGAAAGGCAACTGGAACATTCTGGACATGACCGGCCATCAGGTCGGCCGCATGGCAAAAGCGTGGAAGCCCCTGGCGGGCTATCACGTCAGCACTTGTACCGTGCACGGCATCGTGGTCCGTCAGAAAAAGCAGATCGACGAACAGTACATCGACTGGTACAAGATGGATGAGTGGGAAGTGGTGGTGCCCGAGGTGGTGTGGTCGCCCGGGCCGCAGGCGTGCCCTGCTCCATAGCCAGTGCCTCACCGCCCCTGCTTCCATGGGCTCGGAATTGACGCGATGATAGATGGCGACATGTAGTATGCGCGGCCCGACACGCAACCTGTCCATCACCGGGCAAACCTCGATAGCGGACAATCTCCATGACCCCTGGAGCGTATAGGAAAAGCGATTTCGGCAGCAGATGCGAATAGCCAGTTTCCCTCACTGCTGCGTACAGTGGAAGAGGGGCAGAATTACGTCATCATCGATCACGGCCAGCCCATCGCCCGCATCATCCCGGTCCAGAACGATGCTGCCACAGCCCGAAAGGCCCGTTCCATGCTCCTCACACACCTGAGAAGCCAGCCTGCTCTGCATGCGGGCTCATGGACACGCGAAGAGCTGTACGAGACCGAAAAATGATGCGGGCAGCACTCGACACCAACGTACTCGCTTACGCTGAAGGTATCGACGACCCTGGGTGTCAGGCCATTGCTCTTTCGCTCATTGAGTACCTTTCCTGCCACGAGATCATCGTTCCAGTTCAGGTTCTCGGAGAACTCTTCCTTCCCAACCATACCCTCACCCTTTCGGCCAGTCATAGTCGATGATCAGCGGCGCGTGGTCCGAGAAGCGCTCGTCCTTGTAGATCTCGGCGCGGGTGGCGGTGGCAGCGATGCCGGGGGTGGCGATCTGGTAGTCGATGCGCCAGCCCACGTTCTTGGCCCAGGCCTGTCCACGGTTGCTCCACCAGGTGTATTGCTCGGGGCGGGGGTCCAGCTGACGGAACACGTCGACAAAGCCGATATCGTCCAGGAGGCTGCTGAGCCACTGGCGCTCTTCGGGCAGGAAGCCAGAGTTCTTCTGGTTGGAGCGCCAGTTCTTCAGGTCGATTTCCTTGTGAGCGACGTTCCAGTCGCCGCACAGGATGATCTCGCGGCCGCTGTCCTTCAGTTCCTGCATGTGGCGGGCGAAGGCTTCCATGAAGACAAACTTGCGTTGCAGGCGCTCTTCGGAGGAGGAGCCGGAGGGGACGTAGACCGAGATGATGGCGTGGGTGCCGAAGTCCATCTCGATGTAGCGGCCCTCGGCATCGAATTCGGGCTGGCCGAAGCCTTCGCGGATGGTCTGGGGGGTATGGGGGGTGTAGATGCCCACGCCGCTGTAGCCGCGCCGCTCGGCCAGGTGGAAGCGCCCGGCAGCCGGGCCGATGGCCTGCATGGTGTCGTCCATGTCGGAGAGCTGGGCACGCACTTCCTGCACGCAGATGGCGTCGGCACCAAGGGTGGCAGCCCAGGGGAACCAGCCCTTGCGGGCGGCGGACCGGATACCGTTAAGATTCTGGGATACAACTCGCAACATGCAGGCACCTATGATGAAAGATCTTTCCCACGAGTTTATCCAGTTCGCGCTCGACACCGGAGCGCTGAGCTTCGGCGAGTTCAAGACGAAGGCGGGGCGGCTGTCGCCCTACTTCTTCAATGCGGGGCTCTTCCACGACGGCGAGGGCCTGGGCCGTCTGGCCAGTTTCTATGCCGACCGGCTGCTGCAGGTGGAAGAAACCGTGCCGAAGTTCGATGTGCTGTTCGGGCCGGCCTACAAGGGCATCACGCTGGCCTCGGCCATGGCGGTGGCCTGCGCGGCACGGGGCCGCAACCTGCCCTTCTGCTTCAACCGCAAGGAAGCCAAGGACCACGGCGAGGGCGGCAATCTGGTGGGGGCACCGCTCACGGGGCGAGTGGCCATCATCGATGACGTGATCTCGGCCGGCACGTCGGTACGGGAGTCGGTGGAGATCATCCGGGCGGCCGGGGCCGAGCCTGCGGCGGTGTTCATCGCGCTGGACCGGATGGAGCGCGGCGGCAACGCCGAGGTGGTGGCGGCGCAGTCGGCCGTGGAAGAGGTGCGTGAGCGCTGGAGGATCGAGGTGTATGCGCTGGCCACGCTGGACGATCTGCTGGGCTACCTGGAGTCGGATGCCCGGCCGTCGACGGAACGCTACAGCGCCGAGGTGCTTGCCACTCATCGTTTGGCCATCGCCGACTATCGCAGCCGCTATGGCACGGGGCGTCGCCCCTGACTACAGTGGAGGCTATGAGCCTCGATCGTGTCCGTTTCGTGCTGTCTACCTTGTCCCTGGCCCTGGTGTCGGGGACGATGGCCTTGGCGCATGCCCAGTCGATGCCGGTCTCGGACAACGCCCCCCGGGGCGGCACTTCCATCTACGTCTGCAAGGACGAGAATGGTCGGGTGATCTCGTCGGATCAGCCGATCGACGCCTGCGCACGGCGCAACATGCGCGAGCTGAACCGTGACGGTTCGGTTCGCCGGGTGCTGCCGCCGCCGCTGACGCGTCAGCAGGAGCGTGAGGCGGCCCAGCAGGCGCTGGTGCGCCAGGAACAGGAAAGGGCGCTGAAGGCGCAGCAGGCGCATGATCGGCACCTGCTGCTGACCTACAAGACACCGGAAGACCTGCGCAAGCGTCAGGAACAGCAGATCCAGCTGATCGACGAGGAAATCGCCGCGGCGATGCGACGCATCCTGGTGCTGGACCAGAACCTGAAAGAGGAGCGGGAACAGGCGGCCGAGTGGCAGAAGAAGCAGGAACGGCCCAACGCCCGCCTGCCCTATGCGTTGCAGCAGCGCATCTCGTCGATTGCCAATGCCATTCTGGCCGAGGATGCACTGATCCAGGAGCGCCGGAACGAGCGCACGCGCCTGAACCGCGATTTCGAGGTCAATGCGGCGCGACTGAACGAGCTGCTGGCGCACCTGCCGGAGCAGCAGGAGCCCGCGAACTGACTGGCAGCCGCCCGGATCCCGCCGGGCAGCCCCTGTGCCGATCTCAGCCGAGTTTCTTCCTCAGCAGTTCGTTGACCTGCTGCGGGTTGGCCTTGCCCTTGCTGAGCTTCATGACTTGGCCCACCAGGGCGTTGAAGGCCTTTTCCTTGCCGGCCCGGTATTCGTCCACCGACTTGGCGTTGTTGGCCAGCACCTGGTCGATGATCGGGCCCAGCACATCGTCGCCGCTGATCTGACGCAGGCCCTGACGATCGATCAGGGCATCGACCACTTCCGGCCCGCCCTGCATGGGGCCTTCGGCCCACAAGGTGTGGAAGACTTCACGCGCCAGCTTGCCCGAGAGGGTGCCGTCGGCAATGCGGACAACCAGTCCGGCCAGCTGCAGGGCGCTGACCTTGCTGTCCGCAATGTCCAGACCGTCGCGGTTGAGCTGAGCAGCCAACTCGCCCATCATCCAGTTGGCCAGGTTCTTGGCCTGGGCAGCCGCATCGGGCAGGCCCGCCAGCGCGGCCTCGAAGAACTGGGCGCTGGCCAGGCTGCTGGTCAGGGTCAGTGCGTCAGCCTGCGACAGCCCCAGCTCGCCCTGGTAGCGGGCGCGCTTGGTGCTGGGCAGCTCGGGCATGTCGTTGCGCACGGCCTCGATCTGCGCCGGATCAATGACGAGCGGCGGCAGGTCAGGTTCGGGAAAGTAGCGATAGTCATCCGCGTCTTCCTTGGTGCGCATCGAGCGGGTCTCGTCGGCATCCGGATCGTAGAGCCGGGTTTCCTGCACCACGCGGCCACCGTCCTCGATCAGCTCGATCTGGCGGCGCACCTCGAACTGGATGGCCCGCTCCAGGAAGCGGAACGAGTTGAGGTTCTTGATCTCGGCGCGGGTACCGAATTCCTTCTGGCCCAGCGGGCGGACCGAGACGTTGGCGTCCACGCGGAAGGAGCCTTCCTGCATGTTGCCGTCGCAGATGCCCAGCCACGTCACCAGGCCGTGCAGCGCCCGTGCATAGGCCACGGCCTCGGCGGCGCTGCGTAGCTCGGGTTCGCTGACGATTTCCAGCAGCGGCGTGCCGGCCCGGTTCAGGTCGATGCCCGACATGCCGGCAAAGTCCTCGTGCAGCGACTTGCCGGCGTCTTCCTCAAGGTGGGCACGGGTGAGGTTGATGGTACGGATGCGCGGCGGATCGCCGGCCTTCTCGGCCGGAATGGCGATATCCAGCGTGCCACCCAGCACCACCGGCTGCTCATACTGGCTGATCTGGTAGCCCTTGGGCAGATCAGGGTAGAAGTAGTTCTTGCGGGCGAAGATGGAGACGGGTGCGACCTGCGCGCCGATGGCCAGCCCAAAGCGGATGGCATGTTCGACCGCCTGGCGATTAAGCACCGGCAGGGTGCCAGGCAGCCCCAGGTCCACGGGGCAGGCCTGGGTGTTGGGCTCGGCCCCGAATCGGGTGGAGGCCCCGGAAAAGATCTTGGACCGGGTCGAGAGCTGGGCATGGACTTCCAGCCCGATCACCACTTCCCATTGCATGAGCGTATTTCCCGTATCAGCGGTTCAGACTAGCGCAGCGGCCGGTCTGCGGATTGAACATCACCGGCCAGGCTTCCTCGGCCACGCTGCGCGGCATGCAGAACGACTGGCAGTTGGCGTGGGCCAGGGTCACGCGCCGGGCGTCCTGGTAGATGAGCAACTTGCAGGCGCCTCGACTGCGCGAGATCAGCTCGATGTGCGGCGCGTTCTTGGTCTGGCGGAAGTCACGCAGGTTGAAGTAGCACTGACCGCGCTTGCCCACCTTCACGTGCCAGTCGAGCTGCTGCACCTGGCCCTCCGTCACGCGCAGCGTGGCGTTCTCGCCAAAGCCGTCGATGTCGGTCTGCTGGCAGGTACCGGCGAAGTTCTGCAGCGTGCCCTCGCCAGGCAGCGTCCGGGTGGCGGGCTGCTGTACCGTCACCGGCGGCTTGACCGGCGCGGTCGGCTTCTTGTGGCGCTTGACCATGGGCATGGTCGTGCAGGCAGCCAACGCCACAGCCGTCAGCAGCAGGGCTGCCCGTTGCAGCCAACGCTGGCGGGAGGTGTGATTCTGTAATTCAGCATTCATGATTGACTGTTCCTCGTTGTTCGAGCCTGTCCATGGGCCTGCCGGGTGAGTCCATTGGCATGGCGCGCTTGCACGCGCCTGCCTGCATGATGGCTCCAGCAGCCGGATGTCATGAAAAAGCCCAGTTCGTCGGAAGGAAGATGCCTCAGGCTATCTGCCCCGGCCGGCGCAGGTGCCAGTCGGTATGTTGCTGATAGGCATGGCCAATGGACAGCAACCGCGCTTCGGTCAATGCGGGCCCCACCAGCTGCAGACCCACGGGCAGGCCGGCGGCGTCAAAGCCGCAGGGCAGCGACAGGCCCGGCAGGCCGGCCAGTGAGGCAGGCAGCGTATAGATGTCGGCCAGGTAGTTGCGCACCGGGTCATCGGTCTGCTGGCCAATGGGCCAGGCGGTCTCGGGCGAGACCGGACCAGCGATCACGTCCACTTCTGCGAAGACGCGCGTAAAGTCGTCGGCGATCATCCGGCGCAGCTGCTGGGCCTTGCGGTAGTAGGCGTCGTAGTAGCCGTGCGAAAGCACGTAGGTGCCGATCATGATGCGGCGCTTCACTTCAGGACCAAAGCCCTCGGCGCGGCTGTTCATGTACAGTGACTTCAGGTCGGCGGCATCGGCGCTACGGTGGCCGTAGCGCACGCCGTCGAAGCGCGCCAGGTTACTGGAGGCTTCGGCCGGGGCGATGACGTAATAGGCGGGGATGGACAGCTCGGTATGTGGCAGCGAGACCGGCGCTACCGTGGCGCCCAGGGCCTCGAAGCGCGCCAGCGCCGCCTGCACCGCGTCACGCACGTCCGCTGCCAGGCTCTCGCCCAGAAACTCGTCAGGCACGCCGACGCGCAGGCCCTTGAGCGGCATGTCGGCGCTGCCGCCCCAGTC